>Ga0105237_10008668_pt1 | contig 10987 bp, 3 predicted proteins | sample KBSC24metaG_FD_81520 | JGI IMG/M metagenome (GOLD analysis project Ga0105237, IMG submission 81520) | Corn rhizosphere microbial communities from Kellogg Biological Station, Michigan, USA - KBS C2-4 metaG | ecosystem: Host-associated > Plants > Roots > Rhizosphere > Soil | place: Michigan, USA... | reverse complement strand
GGGGCATGGTGGCGCTGAAGCTACTTGTGCCGGTGACACTGGCGCTGATGCCGTTGGCGAGGATGGTGATGTCGGATAGTTTGCTCACCGTACCTGCCACGGTCGTATTCACGGCGGTGCCGTAAAGCGTCAGCTGGTTGAGGTTGTTGAACGCGCCCAACGTGGAGCCGCCAGGAGTCGTTTCCTGGAGGCGGTTGCCGGCTTTGTCGTAGGTGTAGGCGTTGGCAGAGGTGCCGCCGATGGTGTGGCCGGTGAGCTGGTCGGCGTTGTCGTAGCCGTAGGCGTGGGTGTTGGTGACGACGGCGGTGCCGGTGGTGATGGCTTCGGTGAGGCCCGCGATGGTGCCGACGCCGTTGTAGGTGAAGTCGAACTTCGATAGGTTGGTGGAGCTGCCGGTCTTGTTGAGAATTTCCTGCAAACGCAAGTCTCCCGCGGCGTTGGAGTAGGCGAACGTTTGGGTCAGCACCGGCGAGGTCGGTGCGGTGATGCCCGCGAGGCGTCCGCTGGCGTCGACGTAGCTGTAGCTGAAGGCGCCGAGGGCGTTGCTGACGCCGCTGATCCGCCCGAGCGAATCATAAGTCGCGCTGGCCCCGGTACCATCGATGTCGCGGCCCACCACCCGGCCGAGGGCGTCGTAGGTGTGGCTGATGGTGGCGGTGCCGGTGGCGATGGGCGTTTTGATCTGGTAGAGCCGGTTGCCGCCGACGATGGCGGAGCCGCTGACGTAGGGGGCGTTGTAGCTGTAGGTGGTGGTGCCGGTGACGTCAGCCATGCTGGTGAGCCGCGTGTAGTGGGTGTCGTAGGTGAAGTCGACCCGGTGCGTACTGGCCACCCCGCTGCCGGCGGTGTAGGTGGTGCTGTAGAGCAGGTCGTCGACGCCGTAGGTGTGGGTGGCGGTGCTGCCCGCGGCGTCGGTGGTCCGGTGGAGGCGGCTGGTGGTGCTTTCGTAGGTGTAGGTGGTTTGCGAGCTGTCGGGGTAGGTCTTGGAGATGACCCGGCCTTCGAGGTCACGCCCCCACGAGGTGACGTGGCCGTTGGGATCGGTCAGGGAAGCCATGCCGCCGCAGGTGCACCACGCGTAGCGGGTGACGCGCCCGAGCGGGTCGGTGACGCTGAGCGGTTCCCCGATGGCGTCGTAGGTGTAGGAGGTGGTGCGCCCCTGGCGATCGGTGGTGGAAACGACGTTGAGCGGCGCGCTGGAATTATAGGCGCCGTAGGTGACGAGCTCGTAGCCGACATCGGGGCTGACGGGCGAGCCGACGGGGTAATCGATCCGCGTGAGCCGGTCGAGGTTGTCGTAGCTGTAGGTCAGCGCGTAGGGGTGGCTGTCGTCGCTCTTATCGGTGACCGTGGCCACCCGCCCCGCGCTGTCGTAGGTGAACGCCGTCACCGCATGCGCCGCGTTGCCCGTGAGGGTCTTGAGGTAGTTGCCCGTGCCGCTGCCGCTCATCCCCGCGTAGGCGTAGGTGGTCACCTCGCCCTTGGGGTTGGTGAAGGTCAGGATCTGGCCCTGGGTGTTGTAGGCGAAGGAATAGGTCTGGCCGGAGGCATCCTTGATGCCCAGCGGCTCGTGCTTGCTGTTGTAGCTGGTGCCCTGGAAAAGGGTGTCCGAGCTGGCCGTTCCCGTGGCCCGCGCGACGGAGGTTAGGTCGAGGCCGTTGCTGGCATAGGTGAACGTGGTCGTGCGTCCGAGGGGATCGATCAGATGCGTGACGTTGCGCTGGGGATTGTAATCGGCAAAGCTAATCTGCGTCGTGGTGCCGTCGTCCAAAACCCGGGCCGCGTACTTGATGAGGGTCGTGGCGGTCGCTCCCCGGACGCCGATCCCATCGGGATTGCTTTGCCCCTGGTAATTGTACCAAACACGGTTTTCCTTGGGAGCCTTCACGCTCGAAGCACACGGCACCGCCCCCTCGACGCCAGTGGCCCAATGCGACACTTGGGCCAGGGCATAAAAGGCGGTCGTCCCCACGGAAATGGAATTTGTCGTAGCCGTGTCCATGGCATGCCGGTTCCAGTAAAACGAATTCGAATTGTTCAAATTGGCATTGTTGATCGTCAATCCGGTGGCCGACGGCGCCACCGATTCCGTCGCCGGGAAGAGCGAGGTGGAAAGTGATTGCTGGTACTCGACCCGCTCCACCTGCCCCAGCGGATTGGTCATGGCCGCCTCGAGATAGCCGGAGCCATCGGACGAGCTGAACGTGGTGTTCCCGTAGGGCGTCGTCATCTGGTTGATGAAATTAGTTCCCGACGTGTATTGGAACGACGAGACGATGCCGAGGGTGTCAGTGATGCTGGTCAACTTGCCCGACGTATAGGCGAGAGTGGCGTAAAGGCTGTCCAGGCTGCGGGTAACGGTGACAATTTTGAGCGTGTCCGTCCCATCATAGGCAAACGTCAGCGTGTTGCCCTGCGGATCAGTAACGGAGGTCAACTGCGCCTTGTTGCTGGCCGCCATGGTCGAGTCGTAGGCGAGCGTCGTGATATTCCCCCGCGGATCCTTGATCGAAGTCAGGAAAAAGAGGCGATTGGGAGATGTGCCGATCGCCTGGCTGAAAGTCTCGATCGTCCCATCCGGCAACCAGCGTTCGTAGCGCTCGGGACTCTGCCGGTAATGCAGGCTCGCGCCCGTCCATGCCTGGCCGTCCATAAAATCGCCCTCATCCGCATAAGTGGTTCCACTCCCCTGCAAATGAGTATCTTCATATCCGCTATAGACTTGCTGACCCCCATTCGGCTCGAAATGCGTCGCCTCGAGCTGGGCATTGGTCGGCCCCCCGGCAATGTAGGATATCCAATTGAAAGTCCATTTCGTCCCCAGATTGGAATAATTAAACGTGCTCGGCTGCCCCGCCAACCGCTGGTGGTAATAGACATAAAAGCGCATGTCATTACCGATGGACGGCGTATAACCCACCGGACTGTCCATGATCGAAACGCCCGCCTGAAAGCGGTCCAGATACGCCACCGCCATGCCGTTACATGTCACCGGGGGAGCCTCAGGAGGCCCTTGCGTGGGACCTACTGGCTTGGGCGTACCCCCCGGGGTTCCATTGGGCGATCCAGGTGCATTTGAATCGAAAGACTGCTTCGGCATCTTGGCCGTCGCCCCATGGATATAAAATAAAATCGGCTGGGTATAAGATTTTGCCGCCCTCGGAGGATCCAAATAAGGATTTACCCAGTAGCCGTTAAGCCCATCATAATGCACAGCAGAATTATAGATATAATTCGACGTAATATTAATCACTGAAAAATCAGCAAAGGTATAAGTACCGGTATTGTAATCCAGGTAAAATCCAACATGGTCAATAACAGGAGGGAATTGATAAGACAAAGTGGGGGGGTAGTTCGGATTGTTATGAGCTGAAAAAGTGTAACTTCCTATTACCGGGCCTCCGGTAACTGTGCCTCCTGAAGTAATGCTGAAGCTATAGGAGGCAATCGTACCACCTGTATCATTGTCGATCAGATATACGTTGTGACTTCCCGCTGGAGTATCTGAATCGGTGAGAATGGTGATCGGAACAGTAACGCTATCGGCATTATAAACATATCCAGGGTCAACATTGCTGCTATTCAGATAGAAGTTATGCGTCGCCTCAGCCTGGACAGAAAGCGCGCTAACCCAAATTCCCATCAGAACCAAGCCAAGCGCCTTGATTCTGCAAAAATTAACCAGCTGACGGATCGTATTTTTCATCGTCGATTTTCCCTGGTTTCAGCCTATTTCGTTCAGGGAACGAGCGTTGCTCCTGTAGGCGCCGTCAGCGTGATGGCAGGCGGTCCCTCTGAAAGGGAGGGGGGGGAGGAGCTCGACGCGCCGTTGGCGATGAGCCGGAATTGATAATCGCCGCCGAGGGTCAGACCCGTCACGGTGTTCGTCGTAAGCGCCCCGGAGATCGTGCCAACGTCGGTCCAGGTAAGGCCTCCATCGGTACTTTGCTGAAGCGTATAGGTCGTCACGCTGGAAGGATCGCTCCAGCTCAGAAAGGCCGACGTTCCGGACAAGGTTACCGTCAAGTTCTGCGCCAGCTTCGGCGCCGAGAGATCGAAATCAAATACGGTTTTAAGTTGGCTAACGGTGGCCAATTGTGAATCGGTGGTATTGGTGTTCAGCCACGGATAGGACACCGCGTAATTGAGGGGGATCAGTTTGGAATAAACTTTGTTCGCGATATACTTCACTTGCCCCACCGTCATCGCCTGGGAATCGGCCGGCAAAAGATTCGTCGCGTTGTAACCATTAGTCGTATACTGGGCAATCCAATTGCTGACGATACCGTTAAGGTCGCTGCCTGCCCCACCGGGTAAATTGGTGTTCATTTCCTGCACTGCCTTTTGCGTAAACCTCTTGAGCTGCCCCTGCGTCACCACGGCATAGTTATTAGTCCCCAAGGCTGGATTAACCGCTCCCCTGGATGTCCACCAACCCGGAGTTGATGCATAGGCGGTCATCGTAAAAATCACCGAACATACAGCCATCAGCCATAGCGTTTGTGCCAGCGCTGCTGATCGCTCACCAGCTTTCGGAGGTGGAAGGAATTTCATGTGGCTCATTCTCGAAATTTTCGATCGACGTCTCGGATGAAGTGGCAAGTGCTCAAGAACCGGTGAAGACGGGAATATCACCACCGGGTGCTGCAGTGATGACGCCGCCGGTGGTAAAATTGCCCTGGAGCGCCCCGTTGCCGTTTTTGTAGATGATGAGGGCGTCTCTCGGCGAGCCGGAGGTTCCGTTGCCGACTTCAAAAAGAGGGTCGGTGGTCACCCATGAACCAGCGGTTCCCGTGCCCGTGTTGTAACGGCCCAAGACAAAATCGTTGTACGCGCTAGCCGTGGTGAGGTTTCCGAAGGCTGCAGAAACCGTTCCGGAAGCGGTCGTGTGGTAGCCGGAGGCGGTCGAGCCACCGCCGCTGGCCGTCGTGTATTCTCCGGAGGCTGACGAGCCGTTTCCACTGGCCAGCGTGACGAATCCGGAGGCTACGGCAAAGGCTCCCGTCGCCGTCGTCCAGGTTCCCGAGGCTTCCGAAATCCAACCACTGGCCACGGTTGACTGTCCATGGGCCATGGAACTCGTTCCTGAAGCAGTCGTGCTCCAGCCCAAAGCCGTCGCGTAGGTGCCGGACGCTACCGTCCCGTAACCGGAGGCCGTCGAGTAAGTTCCAGAAGCGGTTGTGTTGTAACCAAAAGCTGTCGAATAAGAGCCGAGGTTGACGAGGCTGGTTCCGTCCCAGTCCGCCCCGGTAACCGTTCCCGCTCGAAAAGCCGATTTTTTTGGAAACCAGAACATCCGGGTTCCCGCTCCGGTGGTCAGTAACGAATCGCTCCCCCCAAAGGCACCGGCATCAACCAACTGCCCGGAGGTGTTGATTTCGACCAAGACCGGACTCGTGCCGGAAGGGCCAAGGAATTGCGCCCGCAAGGTTGTGGTGTGCAGTGCCAGCCAGAAGGCCAACAGCAGGGCTAATTTTTTCAATCCTCGTGTGCTCATGATTTTTCTCTAGTTGGGGGTGGGTGGATTTAAATTGCTCATCAGACTCTGCAGCTGCTTGAACCGGTCCGCATTTTGTTGCTGCCATTGGAGCAGCGCAGCATTTTTAGTCACCGGATCGGACGAAACGTATTGGTTGATCAACGCGATTCTCTCCCGCATTAGCTGATCGCTCAGGACCAGGTAAGCCCGCACTTGCGGCGTCGCATCCGCAGGGATAACCAAAGGCGGAGGAACCGGAAGAGCTGCCTGGGGAGTCGCCTGCGTTGCGATGACCGCGGCCCGTTGTGTCTGCGCTTGGATCTCCGCCTGATTCTGCTGCTGAAACGTCGCATCGGCATTCGGGGTCTGCGCGTTGTGAAGTTGAGCCAAACGGTTATGCAAATCGGCACGAGTCGTCAAAAAATCGGTCATCTCCGGCGAAGCGCCTTCGGGAATTTGCACTTCACTGATCATCGATAAGGGGTGCGCCATCCACGCAGTCAACGAAGCCGCCGCCATATCCTGGGCCCGCTGCTGCTGCGCCGCCAACCGCACCGCGTTTTGTGCCTGCCAAGCCTGCACCTGCTGCGGTGTTGCTCCCTGCGCCAGCAACCCCTGCATCTCCTGCGCCAAAGCCCGTTGCTCCTGCTGGTAGGTTTGCTCCGTCGTCGGTTGGGTAGGTGCACCAGACGGAGACGTTTGTCCCGACCCTGCCCCCTGCCCCGATGAACCATCCTGCCCCCAAGCCATACCCGCACAGGCAATAAGAAAGAGGCCGTTGAGCCAGTTTCGTTTATTTTTAAAAGTTGTGTTCACTATTGGAAAAATCGGCCAAAACCTAGTGAACTATGTCTTATTTTGTCGATGCAATTATTAAGTCGTTATTACAAATCTCTTGCTCTCAAAGACATTGAGATGGGTTCCCCTGATAGCTTGTTTGACATGAAGAGATTCCATTGTCATCGGATTCCACGAACGCATTTGTCCCCGAGACTCCAATTTGGAGTGTATTTTCCGGGTGTTTTCCCGGTTGACGGGAGGCAACGCCTTGCCTTCTTAGATAAGATCAGCTTTTCTAGCGTCGTATTGTTCCATGGTGTTATGGGAATAAGGTTACTGGGAGCGCCCTTTCTTTGCCTTCCCGAGAAAACTCGTTACAAAGCGTCAGAGCCGGGAGTAGTCGCGCTTCTTACTTGTTTCGGGATGGGGGCTTGGTGAAAGAACCTATAGGCTTCCCCGGTTGACGAGGACGAGCACTGGATGGAGGAGGGCCCGTATGTTGGAGCGTTCGGATGAATGAGGGAAAGCCAACCCACTTCGATGTGGCCGTGAATACCAAGAAGCTGCGCCTGGATTTGTTTTACCTGCGACGCTGGCATTTCGCCTGCGGTTGCCTCATTTGTAGACCACCGGGAAAGCATTTCTAGATCACTCAAAACTATTCAATGGAAAGACTTTTTCTAATCGTCGCATTTTGAGAAGGTAGTAAAGGAAGATGAGTACTAGGGCAACGATTATAAAGTAATATATAGTTTTTATTACTAAAAAGGTCGGTGTATTACGAATAGCAGCCATTGGATACTCGAAGCTCCTTCCATGTTCATTCACCCAATAAACAACTTTTCCAGAGGGAAGTACGGTTTGCGTAGCGTTTTCGCATCTCATGACAACCCCTAAAAAATAAAGGTTTACAATCAGACCAACCAGCAAGGTTATTATTCCTTTCCAACCAGCAGCTTTAGCAAAGAGCCAGACTAAATAGTAGCTTTGTTTCATAACCGGGGAGCACTCGGTTTATTACAGCAACCTCCTTTTACTACTATCTGGTTGAGCAGAGTATAGTAGCAAAAGGTCAAAAGCTTTTTACCGGCGAATTCTCCTACATTAAGATCGTTGACTCCGGTTAAACCGTGGCTATCCAATCCTATATCTACACCAAAGGGCCCAGCTCCAACTTCAGCAAACCAATCTTCGTAGCTACTAGGACGACACTTAGCGCCCTCCATCCCCGTTACTAGACCGCCCCCCGTCCCAATACGAGACCTCGCAATGTGGCTTGTGGAGTTCAATTTGAACGAGATGCCATAAAAGCCGCAATGAAAAATCCAATTACACCAGAAAGCGCTGCAACTGGCGGTTCAATCAACGCCCCGCACAATCCTCCAGCAAGTGTTCCAATTGACGTAAAAATTAAAAGTCGATAAATCGGGACGTCTTGAAGAAAGATAAAATAACTAAGCGGAAATATGATTATGCCAAGGGGCATTCCATAAAAACCTGCTAACACAAACATTTCAAAGGGCTTCCAATAGCCAAACGATTCCTGGCCCGGCCCGCTATCTCCGCTTTTCCCAATGAAAAACCCAAAAGATAGAATTAAAAAGCCATATAACCACCCTCCTAATGCTCCCATCCCTATTGAGGTTACAATTCTGATGATGTAGCTCATGGGTTGTCTCCGTTGGCCTGTGGAGTTCACTTCGATTCAATCGTTGCTCCACCATTTCTGGAAGGACGAAAGTTTGTTGTACCGATCAAGACCCGGTGACGTGATTATGATCCGGCCATTATTTCGGCCGATGACATAAGGCTCTCCCCATGGATCGAGCAATTCTCTTTTTTCGTTAAATCTCCAAAGGCCGCCGCCGAGTTTTGTCGCAGAAACAAACAGGGCATTATTTACCTGAGGCATTTGTAGAAAAATTTCACGGCTATTGTCGGCATCTTCCTGAAGCATTTGTATTTGGACCTCAGCCGCTGTATGTCTCCGAACCGGATGACTGCCAACTTTCCCAAAAATCACCCCAAACAGCACACCAGCCGCAAATATAAGTATCAGCCCATTAAGTATTCTCCTCTTCATGACTTAATGCGCTCCTGGCGGCGTGACGTTATCTGCTGAGGGGTGAGTCACTATCCCATCATTAATGACTTGCCAGTGAATGCAGGCAAGAATCTGGTTGTAGTGTGCACCAGGATCGCGGCAGATAGCACAGGTCATAAATTCCTGAATGAGCCCTCCAAAACCTAGTGCGCCCAGACTCGCTCAAAAACCGTCTGGCCCGGGAGCATCCTGCATGAAGGTGCCTCCATGTCCGTTAGGAAACTAGAGCACCAGCAGTCTTGCTTGCTCATTTTTCCATCTTAAATTTATCGTCTTTAGTTATATCGTCTTTGGAGCCATGGATTCCATCTGGCCCTGAACTAACGACGTTTATATAAAACATGCCATCGCTGGCTTGAGCACTTATTGCAATAGGATTTCCCCACGCATCCAATAATTCACCATTTAGATATGGAATATTTGGATGATTTCTATGTATTTCTTCAATAAGGAATGAGTGATTTTGTAAGTCGATTATTTTACCATTATAATTTTTCGCTGTAAGAAGAAGAAGCTCAAGCGTTTCATTTGTTTTCGAAAATCGAATAGCCCTAAAAAGGCCGAGAGTTCCGTAAAATATTATGGCGATTAACGCAAATGCTAAACACCAAAGAGCGTACTTTTTCAATGGAACGCTCCAGGAAAATGTGTACTCACCGAAGTTGACCATCCTGTAAGACAACAGTCGGCAATAGCCCCAGCCACGTCACCTTGGCAATTATCACCTGCAGTCTGAGGCCGGAGCTGCAAGCATTTCAAGATATCTCCATCCGTAGCATCTTTACAGCATTTGTTTGGACCATACTTGAGTCTGCCAGAACTCTCTTGAGTAAGTGGATCTACGGTTCGACTTTTATAATCAGTAACCTTTGATCCCATACGTTTAACTCCTCCACCGTGTCCAACATATACCACTACACCTTTGTATGTAATATCCACGTGATCAATTCCGAAGTCTTGTAAAAGCCCACCCCATCCTCCTTGAATTCGTGAACCTAGCACAGCAAAATCGGTCGTTTTTCCAGCAGCCAACCCTAAAATATCTGTCTTATTTATAGGATTATTAGAGACATAGTCATACACATTCGGACCTTGTTTAATTTCAGCATTATCCAATGGATCTCGACTTAACCATCTACCACTATTGGAATTATATGCACGAAAAGACGTTAGATTAAATCCGCTTGCAATATGATAGTAAGTCCCTGTGAAGCAAAACGTCGACAAAATCGAACCTGATACAATTCTACCTCGCCCATAAGGATCATAGCTATATCTCGAAACCAACGCCCCTGAGCTATCAATTAATTCTCTGATGGATCCCAAGTGATCGCGGGTGTAGTAGTAGTCCGTGCCCGATTGTTGTTCACCTTGAGGGAAGAAACGTTTGGTGACGCTATTGGAGGCATCACGTTCCTCAGCAATATCCTGATCGATCCAGAGGTAGTTCTTGGTACTGACGAGGGAGTGGCTGCTGTTGTATTCGGCGATTTGGCGGCGGCGGCTGAGGCCGTCGTAGGCGAAGGTGGTGTAGGCGGTGTTGGGGTACGTTATTTTGGTGAGGCGGTTGAGGGCGTCCCAGGTGTAGGTGTTGCCGCTTTCGTCCTGGGTGCAGTTGCCGTTGGCGTCGTAAGTGAGGGTGGTGGGGGTGGTGCCGCTGGCGGTGTATTGGTAGCGCTTGGAGGCGAAGCTGGTGGCGGTGCCGCTCGGCTGGGCGGTGACGGTGAAGATGCTGGTGCCGCTGACCAGTGGGATGCTGGTACTGAAGCTGGTTCCGCTGGTGACGGCGGCCGTTTGCTCGTTAACGGTAACGGTGCTGACCGCCGCCGAGGTGGAGCCCGCCACGGTGGTGGAGGTGGGGCTGCTGCTGAAGGCGACGAGCTGGTTGAGGTTGTTGTACCGGCTGGCTGTGGTACCGCTGGTGGTGGCTTCGCTCAATCGATTGCCGGCGGGGTCGTAGGCATAGGCATTGCGGGTGGCGGTGCCTCCTCCGCTGGGGACCGAGCTGGTGAGCTGGTCACCCGCATCGTAGGAGTAGGTGAAGGTGCCGGCCGTTGCGGCGGTGCCGGTGGTGAGGGCTTGGGTGGCGATGGTTCCCGCGGGATTATAGGTATAGTCGAACTTGGAGACGTTCGTCGCTGTGCCACTGACGGTGGCGAAATTCTGGATCGTTTGCAGGCGCTGATCCCCATCCGCGGGGTTGCCGTCGCTGCTGGTATTTCCGAAGTAGCTGTAGCTGGTGCTCAGCCCGGTGCCGCTCGGGTAGGTCACGCCGCTCAATCGGCCGGTTTGATTGACGTAGCTGTAGGTAAAGGCTCCTAGCGCATTGCTGACGCCGGTGACGCGACCCAGCGCGTCATAGGTGGTAGCGACATTGTTGGCGCCGACGGTGGCGTGGTCGATGTCTCTCTCCACCACGCGGCCCAGTTCGTCGTAGGTGTGGGTGATGGTCGCCGTACCGGTGGCGATGGGGCTGCTGATGCTGGCCAACCTTCCCGCGCCCACAGCTCCGTTGATCACGTTGTAAGTATAGTGGGTGGTGCCGGCGCCGCCCGTGCCTTCGACCATGTCGGTGACGCGGTTGTAGACCGTGTCGTAGACAAATCCGACGCTCGGGGTCGCCG
>Ga0105237_10008667_pt1 | contig 10987 bp, 9 predicted proteins | sample KBSC24metaG_FD_81520 | JGI IMG/M metagenome (GOLD analysis project Ga0105237, IMG submission 81520) | Corn rhizosphere microbial communities from Kellogg Biological Station, Michigan, USA - KBS C2-4 metaG | ecosystem: Host-associated > Plants > Roots > Rhizosphere > Soil | place: Michigan, USA... | reverse complement strand
CAATTGTTAGTATCCGTTTATTGTTCCAGGTCTTTTTTTCAATTTTTCTGTCCACTGTAGTTTATTATATTTTGAATAGTCATAACAAAAAGATATGCCACAAATTAAATTACTGTATTTCAATACATTAAACTAAAAATAAGCAATTGAAGCGTACGCTTCTGTTACAGCAAGTGTCCGGTTATGATACAGTGGTACAATTTTGTGGTATCCCTTCATTATTGATTTACAGTTTAATACTTGTATTATTATAACTGGTATGAAATTTAAGCATTCAATTACTAATTTGCACAAAGTTTATTTGGTTCATAGTTCATAGATGATGGTTCATAGTAACAAAATCATTTTCTCTGCTGTCTTTATACTATTGATCATTAATTACAGATATAGCTTTGAATAAAAGAATGATCTATGAACCATGAACTATCAACCATGAATTATATAAAAATATGATATTAAAAAAGGCTACTATTTTAATTGTTGACGATGACCCGGATGTACTGACCGCTGTTAAGCTTTTACTGAAAACAGAAGCTCAGGAAGTGATCACTGAAAAAAATCCGGAAAATTTGAATTGGTTGTTGCAGCGCAACGAGGTTGATCTGGTTTTGCTGGATATGAATTTTAATAGTGCTATTAATACCGGTAACGAGGGTTTATATTGGTTGCGTAAGGTTAAGGACTGGAAACCCAACGTATGCGTGATCATGATAACCGCTTATGGCGATATTGACCTGGCGGTACGCTCCTTAAAAGAAGGCGCTAACGACTTTATTGTAAAGCCATGGCACAACGAAAAATTGATAGCCACTATAAAAGAACTGTTAGATAAAAAGGAAGGTGTAAAAACTACCAAAACCGCTGTTAAAAGCACAGCGGGCGACACCTCCATCCTGGGTGAATCGGAAGTGATGCAGGATATTTTTTACAAAGTGAACAAAATTGCTCCTACAGATGCTAATATCCTGCTCCTGGGCGAAAACGGCACCGGTAAGGACCTGATGGCTAAAGCTATACATGAGCGCTCGCTGCGTGCCGATAAGCCATTTATAAAGGTTGATGTAGGCGCCCTTACCGATACTTTGTTTGAGAGTGAGCTTTTTGGTCACAAAAAGGGCGCTTTTACTGATGCCCGCGAAGACCGTACCGGCAGGTTTGAAGACGCGCAGGGCGGTACCTTGTTCCTGGACGAAATTGGCAACATTACGCTACAGCAGCAGGCCAAATTATTAACCATACTGCAAAACCGGCAGGTAACCCGTTTGGGTACCAACAAAGCCGTTGATATCGACATCAGGTTGATTTGCGCTACCAATGTGCCTATGCATGAGCTGGCCAATGAGAACCGCTTCCGTAAGGATCTGATATACCGGATCAATACCGTCGAGATCAATATGCCGCCTTTGCGCCGTCGCAACGAAGATATTACCATACTAGCCCGGCACTTTGCTAAACTGTATGCCAGCAAGTATCTTAAACCAGCAATGGATTTTGATGCCGCGGCTTTACAAAAATTAAAATCATACAATTACCCCGGTAACGTACGCGAATTGCAATATACTATTGAAAGAGCTGTAATTATGGCCGACGAAAATATACTGCGCCCGGATGACCTGATATTTTCGATCCTGGAAACCGCGCCCGAAACTATTGCCGATGATGACAACATCCAGCTGAGTACTTTGGAGAAGAACGCCATACTAAGGGTTATTGAAAAACATAATGGCAATATTACACGGGCCGCTAAAGAATTGGGATTAACCCGCACGGCCCTATACCGCAGATTAAGCAAGTATGATATTTAACCGATATGAATGGCGGCTGTTGCTGCGCGTGTTCCTGATGTTTTTGGCCCTGGTTGCCGCAGCTTTTGTTATTGTTAGCGGGAAGCCGCTATACCTCGTTATTTTTATCCCGCTCATCGTATACGCGGTTATTGAGATGATCCGTTTTCAGAAAAAAGCGCAGGACGAGGTAAACCAGTTTGTGGAGTCTATACATTACCGTGATTTTTCGAGACACTTTGACGTTCGCCGGGCTCCCAATGAGCTAAAACCATTACGTAAAGGTTTTAATGATATCAATACCACCTTTAAGCTCATCAGCCGTGAGCGCGAAACACAGTACCATTATCTGCAAAAGATACTGGAACTGGTGGATACCGGCATCCTGTCGTTCGAGGAAGAAACCGGTAACATCAGCTGGATTAATGAAGCTTTTAAAAACCTCATCGGTATACCCTATCTCAAAACCGTTCATTCGCTCGAAAAACGTGATCCGGCTCTGTACCATGAATTAACTATCGTAAAACCCGGCGACAGCAAGATCATCACTATAACCCGCAACCAGCAACTGGTAAAAATGCTCATCACAGCCAGTGTTATGCGCAGCGATGATATTTTGTACAAGCTGATCGCTTTTCAGAACGTAAGTGAAGCTCTGGATGAAACCGAATCAAAGGCATGGTCGAAATTGCTTAACGTAATGACGCATGAGATCATGAACTCAGTGGCGCCTATATCCTCATTGGCGGATACATTAAAGAACCGGCTGCAAAGTCCCGAAATAACCGGGGCCATTCAAAGCAGCGAACTGGAAGATCTGGAACTGGGTATCGATACCATCAAAAGGCGCAGCGAAGGTTTACTCAAATTTACCGAAAGCTACCGCAGTCTTAACAAGATCACCAAGCTCGATCTGAATAAGATCCTGGTGCGCGACCTGTTCGAGAACCTGGCCAGCCTGATGCGGCCTACATTGGAGAAAAAGAACATCGAACTGGAAATTATCCTGCGCGACCCTACCCTGGCCATACAGGCCGATATTAACCTCATTGAGCAGGTGATGATCAACCTGCTCGTAAACGCTATTGAGGCTGTAAAAGACCGCGAAGAGCCACGCCTCATATTATCAGGAGAGTTACAGAATAACAGTAAAACATTGGTGAAAGTGACCGATAACGGTTTAGGCATGCCGCCTGAATTGCTCGATAAGATCTTTATCCCTTTCTTCAGTACCCGTAAAACGGGCAGCGGTATAGGGCTCAGCTTGTGCAAACAGATCATGCTGCTGCACAAAGGAAACATACAGGTACAATCAACCGAGGGCAAGGGATCATCGTTTATTTTGCAGTTTATACCGTAGAGCTCTGATTTAATAATGGTAGGCGAGTTTTAAGTTCCCTCCCTTGGGAGGGGTGCAGATGGATAGTGTTGTGGCAGGGAGGGGTTTATGCGTGATGCAAGTTTACATAATGCAGAAACCCCTTCCTCCCCTTCCCGAGGGAAGGAATCGCACAAGGCCAGGGCTTTAAAAAGTTTTTAACCATTCCTCTTTTTGAATACCATGATGAATAAACAAGCTCGAACAGATGATATCCCTGTTTCAAAAAGAAGGCGCCTCCTCGCCATTTCCGGCAGCCTGCGCTCCGGTTCATCCAATCATCATATCCTGAAATACCTGGCCACCCAAATCCCTGCGGATATTAATTACACCATATACGATGAACTAGCCCTGGTACCGCCTTTTGATCCCGGTTTGGATAATGATACCCCACCTGCAGCTATAATTCGATTACGTGAGCTTTTAGCGGCTATCGATGGCGTGATCATATGTACTCCGGAATATGCCTTTGGTGTACCCGGTCAGCTTAAAAACATGCTGGATTGGCTGGTTTCCAGCAGCTCATTGGTCGAAAAACCCGTCGCGCTCATCACAGCTTCCTTAGGCGGCGAACATGCCCATGCCTCGCTCCTGCTCACGCTGGGCGCGTTAAACAGCCGGGTTATTGATGGCGCTACGCTGCTTATTTCCTTCATCCGCTCCAAAATAAACGCGGAAGGTGTTATCACTCACCAGGATACCCAGAAAAGCTTAAAAAAATTGCTGCATAATTTTTTAACTTTAGTGACAGATTCACCTCAATAAATTTACCATGAAAAAGATCATTTTATTATTCTTTGCACTGGCTATTGGCTTTAGCAGTCGCGCTCAAACAGCAAATCCATCAGCCGATGAGATATTGAAACAGGCTTATGCACAGGCTACCAAAGAACATAAAAGGGTAATGCTGATATTTCATGCTTCGTGGTGTGGATGGTGCAAAAAAATGGAAGCTTCGTTAAACGATCCATCCTGCAAACAAATGATCGATAATAATTATGTGATAGCCACATTGGACGTGCTGGAGCAACCTGCCAAAAAGAACCTGGAAAACCCGGGATCAACAGAAGCCCTGGCAAAATTTCATGGTGAAAAATCAGGACTGCCCTTTTGGTTGATCCTGGATGAAAAAGGCAAGATCTTAGGCGATAGCCAGGTAAGGCCAAAAGGCGCTTCGTTGGATACCTATGGCGATAATGTAGGTTGCCCGGCCAGTGAAAGCGAGGTGGCTTACTTTGTTCAGCTGCTAAAATCAACTTCTAAACTAAGCGATGATGATCTGGCCGTTATTGGCAAACGTTTCGCGCTCAATCAACCCGCCCCGGCAGCAAAACCAGCAGGTACAAATTAAGTGGATAACAGATTGGTGTCTTCTGGATGCAATTCAAATTGTCGCAGAGCCGACTCACCCTGTCATCGCTACGCTTGACATCCCTCTCTTCGCCTGCGGCGGAAAGAGGGGAGATTTGAAAAAAGAATTCCCCCACTTTCACATGTTGGCCATTGCTGATGCCCCAGAATTTTCGTATCTTTATATCATTAGCAGCCCGGTTCTCCTTTTTTAAGGGAACCGGGCTGTTTAGTTAAGGGACAAAGGGGCTCAAAACAGATCATTTTACATTCAGTTGATTGATTATCAAATATTTAATACTTTTTAAAGTAAAAAAAACGTGTTAAAATTTGTTAAAAAGTGTTAAAATCGATGGTTTTGAGCAAGTTTTGAGGCCTTTTTGAATGAAAAACGACCGCTTTTTGGCCAAAAAAGTGTTAAAATTCAAAGTTTAAAAAGTCCCTTATCCAAAATTTTAACATTTGCCCGGCACCTGACCTCAAAAATCTTTACTGCCAATTTGACAACATCGCACCCTTTGGAACAGGCATTGATGGTTACAGACCGAAAATCATATTAAATCAATCATATAAAATATTATGCAAGAAAAAGGCAGTATTTCGATTCACACCGAGAACATTTTTCCGATCATTAAAAAATTCCTTTACTCTGATAATGAGATATTTCTGCGCGAGCTGGTATCAAACGCGGTAGATGCTACCCAAAAGATCAAACGCCTGGCCTCATTGGGTCAATACAATGGCGAATTGGGCGATCTGCGTGTGGAAGTAGCTTTTGACGCCGACAAAAAAACCATCACTATATCTGATAACGGTCTGGGTATGACCGCCGAAGAGATTAAAAAATACATTAACCAGATCGCGTTTTCTGGCGCGACTGAGTTTATGGAGAAATTTAAAGAAGCCAAAGATGCCAATGAGATCATCGGTCGTTTTGGTTTGGGTTTTTACTCAGCTTTCATGGTAGCTGATAAGGTTGAAATTCAGACACTTTCATACCAGGATGGCGCGGAACCCGCTTATTGGGTTTGCGATGGCAGTACCGAGTTTGAAATTGGCGAAGGCGTACTGGAAGAACGCGGTACCGAGATTACCCTATACATCAACAGCGAATCTGAAGAGTTTTTGAACGAGCACAAACTTCAGGAGATCCTGGACAAATACTGTAAATTTTTACCTGTACCTATTAAGTTCGGTACCAAAACCGACCGTGAAGAAGATGGTGTGGATGAGGAAGGTAAGCCGAAATATATTGAGGTTCAGCACGATAACATCATCAATGACACCAACCCTATCTGGACAAAAGCGCCATCCGAATTAAAAGATGAGGATTATCTTAACTTCTATAAAACACTTTATCCTTTCAGCGAAGATCCCCTATTCTGGATCCATCTGAATGTAGATTATCCTTTCAACCTCACTGGTGTATTATACTTCCCTAAGCTGAAAAACGACTTTGAGGTACAAAAAAACAAGATCAAATTATTTAGCCGCCAGGTATTTATTACCGATGAGGTAAAAGATATTGTACCGGAGTTCCTGATGTTGTTACATGGTGTTATTGATTCACCAGATATCCCCCTTAACGTATCCCGCAGCTTTTTACAAGCCGATAGCAACGTTAAAAAGATCAATAGCTATATCACCAAAAAAGTAGCTGATAAATTGTCAGAGCTATTTAAAACCGACCGTAAAGCCTACGAAGAAAAATGGACAGACATAGGTTTGTTCGTAAAATACGGTATGGTAAGCGAAGACAAATTTTATGACAAGGCCAAAGATTTTGTTTTGGTGAGCAATACCAAGAACGAGAACTTCACCCTGCCAGAATATAAAGATAAGGTAGAAGCCGTACAAACCGATAAGGATGGTCAGCTGGTTTATATTTACACCAATGACCCGGCAAAACAGGATGCATTTATACAGTCGGCAGGTAAAAAGGGTTACGATGTATTGGTCATGAACTCTCCTATTGACAACCACTTCATCAGTCAACTGGAGCAAAAACTGGAAAAAACATCACTTAAACGTGTTGATGCTGATGTTGCCGATAAACTGATCAAGAAAGATGATGCTCCTGAAATCGTTTTGACCGAAGAGCAGTCAACCAAAGTAAAAGACATCTTTAACAAAGCCATCAACAAACCGGCGTATAACGTTCAAATTGAGAGTCTTAACCCGGATGAGTTACCTGTAACCGTTACTATGGATGAATTTATGCGCCGTATGAAAGATATGGCAGCTATGGGCGGCGGTATGAGTTTTTATGGCAATATGCCCGATAATTATAAGGTGATCGTGAATGGAAACCACAAGCTGATCAACCGCATATTACAGGAAGAAAACGAAGATACCCAGGCTCAATTATCAAAACAGGCATTTGATCTAGCCCTGCTTTCTCAAGGTTTATTGACAGGTGCCGAGCTTACCGAATTTGTAAATCGCAGCGTAAATTTAATTTAACTATTTGTATTTCAATTAGTTAAATTAAAAAAAAAGACTATTCAATTAAAACCAAGCCACTCGTATAAAACGGGTGGCTTTTTATTTTAATTATTTTAGATTTGTTGTAAACAGTTACAAAATCAGACTATAAAACACGCTTAAAATGTCAAAATTTAATCCCCAATTTGATGAGTATATCGAAAAAACTGCAGATTTCGCAAAGCCGATCATGGAATATTTACGACAAATAATTCATGAAACATGCCCGGAAGTTGAAGAAATCATTAAATGGGGTATTCCGCATTTTGATTATAAAGGTGATATGATGTGTATCCTTGCGGGCTATAAAAACCATTGCTCATTTAGCCTTTATAAAGCGGAACTAATGAGTGATACAAAGATAATAGAGAGCGTAAAAGCAGGACAAAAGATGGGATATATGGACAAACTAAAATCTTTATCAGATCTGCCGGCGAAGGAAACATTGGTAGCTTATATCAAAGAAGCTATGGTTTTAAATGAAAATGGAGTAAAAAAAGCAAAGCCTGTATCTGAAAAACCAAAAGTAATTGAAGTGCCTGATTATTTTAGTGAAAAGCTCGCGACCAACCCCTTAGCAAAAGAAATTTTTGAAAGCAAATCCTCCTCTTTCCGCAAAGACTATTTAGTTTGGATAACAGATGCAAAAACAGAAGCCACAAGGCAAAAAAGAATAGAGCAGTCCCTGGAATGGATAGCCGAAGGGAAAGGCAGATTTTGGCAATACGAGAAATAAGCTAATTTGATAAAAATTCGATCAGCTCATTCAATTTGTACCAGAACCATCCGCAAAAACGGGTGATTTTGTTGTTTAAATAATGCTTAACTTTAATAGTAATTAAACCTCAGTATCACTTTATCGTCTAATCAACAAATACTTAATTATGAAATTGTTAAAGAATATATCAGCATTGCTTTTGTTGGCTTTTATCAGCATTAATATAGCTAATGCGCAAAGTACCAACAAAGATAAAAAGGCTGCCCGTGCCCTGGCTATAAAAAATATGGTTGAGGCTCAAAACTATGTATTTAAGGCCAATTACGCGCTCCCTATGAGAGGTACAAGCCTATCATTAACTTCTGATTACGATCTGACAGTATCTAAGGATACCATTGCTGCGTTTTTACCTTATTTTGGCAGGGCATATACCGCTCCTTACAATCCTACAGAGGGTGGTATTAAATTCACCAATACCCACTTTACTTATACTTCAAAAGCTGGTAAAAAGGGTGGCTGGAGCATTGTTATAAAGCCAACCGGCAAGGACAAAAATATCAGCAACTGGCGCGACGTGCAAACCTTAAGGCTTGACATTTCTGCTGATGGTTATGCATCCCTCCAGGTAACCAGCAGTAACCGCGATCCGATCTCTTTTAACGGAACTATCGAAAAGCGGGGAAAATAAGCTAAAAGCTCTTACTATAATGAGCACAAGTTGGGGATGAATAGAATCAAAAGCTTTGGGCTTTCAGCCTTAAGCTTTTTGCTTTTTCAGCTTTCCAGCAACCCCGCATTGTCTTTAAGCATTACGCCAGACGATCTCAGCCTAAAAGCCTCACTAATGAGGTAGAATATTTTTTTGGCTGCTTTAGTGTAGGATAAGCCACCCGATCTGATATTGGATACGCAATTACGGACCTCGTCTGTAAGACCAGGTTTAGGGCCGTAGGTAAGATAAATACCCAGGCTATCTGCTGAACTTAGTCCCGGCCGTTCGCCTATAAGTACCAGGGATAATTTTGCGTTTAGTCCGTGGCCAATATCATCTCCAATAGCAACCCGCCCCTGCTCAACCAGGCTTATAGGAGCCAGCTTAAAACCAGCTGCTGTTAATTGCGGGATGAGCACCTGTAGTAATCCCAGGGAGTTTTTATTGACGGCAGTTGCCGATAGTCCGTCGGCTATAATTATGGCTATATCTGTTTGATTATGATATTCCTGAAGCAACTCAATGGATGCCTCATTTAATCTGCGCCCCATATCAGGTCTTTGCAGATATTGTTCACGGTAACCAACCCTGCTTTGCAAATGTAAAACGGGCAAATTGAATAATTTAAGTAAATCTGTTAAACTATTGATATCCAATTCAGAATATACCGCATCACGAGCGTGGGCGTGAGCCAGTTTAAACTCCAGTGCCTGTTTTAAGGGTATGCTGGTACCCACCCGCCCAATAGCTATCCGAGCCGGGGTAAACTCTTGCAGCGCCTTTAATGGCTGTATCTCCTGGGGGATATTCCTTTTCATGTTATTTGATCATGGCATCCAATAAACCGTGTGATTGATTTACTGGTAACATATTTCCACTACCATCAACTATTCCTTGTTTAATGAGCCATTTTTCAAACTCGGGCGCGGGTTTTAAGTCAAGCACTTTGCGTAAGTACAAAGCATCATGGAACGAGGTTGACTGGTAATTCAGCATAATATCATCGGCACCCGGGATACCCATCACAAAATTACAGCCGGCCACCCCCAATAAAGTGAGCAGATTGTCCATATCATCCTGGTCAGCCTCGGTATGATTGGTATAGCAAACATCTACTCCCATAGGCAAGCCAAGCAATTTTCCGCAGAAATGATCTTCCAAAGCGGCACGAATAATTTGCTTGCCGTCATATAAATATTCAGGTCCAATAAAACCCACTACGGTATTGACCAACAATGGTTTAAATTTCCGGGCTACAGCATATGCCCGCACCTCGCAAGTTTGCTGATCTACACCAAAATTGGCATTGGCCGATAGCGCGCTGCCCTGCCCTGTTTCAAAATACATCACATTATCGCCTATGGTACCGCGGTTTAAGGATAAGGTCGCCTGGTACGCTTCCTCAATTAAACTCAGGTTGACCCCAAAACTGGTATTGGCCTGCTCCGTTCCAGCAATGGATTGAAAACAGAGATCAACAGGAGCGCCTTGATTAATCAATTGCAAGGTAGTAGTAATATGGCTCAGCACACAGGTCTGTGTTGGTATATCAAACTGGTAACGAATGTTATCCATCAGATTGAGCAGATTATTTACTGCTGCAGGGCTATCCGTAGCCGGATTGATACCAATACAGGCATCTCCGCTGCAATTCAATAAACCATCAATAATACTGGCAGCCACACCTTTTGGATCATCGGTTGGATGATTGGGCTGTAAACGAGTACTGAAACGCCCTTTTAAACCGATAGTATTCCGAAAACGGGTGATCACCTGACATTTTTTTCCTACGGCGATCAGGTCCTGGTTACCCATTAGTTTGGATACTGCCGCCGCCATTTCAGGTGTAATACCAGCGGCTATACTGGTTAAAGTTGCAGAATCTGTTTCATCACTCAACAGCCAATCGCGCAGCTCACCAACGGTTAAATGGCTTATTAATCCAAAGCTGATAATATCATGACTGTCAATAATTAACCGGGTTATTTCATCCTGCTCATAAGGTATTACTACCTCGTTCAGAAAGGTTTTTAAAGGCACCTCAGCCAGGATAATCTGTGCGGCAATACGCTCTTCATAACTTTCAGCAACTACACCAGCCAGCTCATCGCCAGATCGGTACGGCGAAGCCTTGCCCAGTAAAGTTTTCAGATCAGAAAACTTATAAACCTTATTGCATATGGTGTGCCTGTAGGACATTTATTTTTCTAATTATCATTGAGTCATTTTATCATTAAGTCATTGGTTCGCCATCTAATTTAATGACTGAATGACCTAATGTCTTAATGATTATATTCCGGAGCCGTCATCATTTCATCGGTCAGGGCTACTTTATGCTTTCCCATTAATACAAAAATAGTGATTGCCACAGCCAGGCCGGCAAAGAATATACCGCTCACTTCCAAATTAAACCAGATGATAGCGAACAGGCATACCATTGATATAATGAGAGCCGTGGCCGGGAATACCGGGTAAAAAGGCGAAGCAAATGGTCTTTCCAATCGCGGTTCTTTTTTGCGGAGTACAAACAGGCTCAGCATGCTCATCAAATACATCACAAT
>Ga0105237_10008665_pt1 | contig 10988 bp, 9 predicted proteins | sample KBSC24metaG_FD_81520 | JGI IMG/M metagenome (GOLD analysis project Ga0105237, IMG submission 81520) | Corn rhizosphere microbial communities from Kellogg Biological Station, Michigan, USA - KBS C2-4 metaG | ecosystem: Host-associated > Plants > Roots > Rhizosphere > Soil | place: Michigan, USA... | reverse complement strand
GGCGCCCTGTTCGGTGAACACTGCGACGCCGACCAGTTCGCGAGCCGCGCCCACCTGCCGCTCGACGAACAAAACGTGCGGCACCTGTTCGGGCGTGAGATGGCGGGCCGACGGGATGACGAAGTACGGCGAGAGAAACGCATTGGGCTCGATCGCACGAGACTCCAGCGCGGCCCATGCGTCAACATCGGTGGCGCCGACGCGGTCGGCTGCTGCCATCCGGGTCGAGAACTGCACAGGTTGTTGCATGACTGCTGAGCGCAAAAAAACTGTGAGTTGGATGCTACCTGACGACTGCGGGTGTGGCTCAGCGGCGCTCCCCCTTGGACAAAGGGGCCGGCGGCGTGAATTTGTCGCAATCTGATACCAGCCAGCAGCCGCGCCCCCTCAAAGGCATCAGCGAGGTGCCACGACGTTGATCGCTTGAATGCGGGGGGCCTGAGCGCCGCCGGGCCACCTGATACGCTGTCGGCAGCGACCACGCGCGCGACGGAATCGCGCGCTACGCCGAGGATGCGATGGACAGAATAAAGGCACTGGCAAGGAATCGCCTGTACAGAATGCTCGGCTCCGAGCGATTCAACAAGCTCGCGGTTCGGCTGTATTCCGCCGTTCGTCCGCCACCGTACCGGCGCCCGAACATGGAGTTCGACTTCGACGTCTGGAACGGCATCTGCTCGTTTCATTCCGTCGACGGGCGCCAGATCGGCGAGAACAACACCAATCCCGCGACCTACAAGGAGTTGATCGCCACCGAGCACCGAGTTTGCGCGTTCGAGGGTTCGCGCCAGGGCCTGCCGATCAACGTGACGGCACTTCGGCACGTGATGTCCGTGTGGGACGACACGCTGCAGTTCGTGACCCTCCTGCGCAATGACTACATTCGCCGCCGCAGCCTCGACGGACCGCGACTGAATTTGCGACAAGGGTATGTGTTCTCCAAGCTCGCGGCGGCGTATCCGGCCTATCTGGTGCGCCGCCGGCAGAACCCGATCGATGCGCTGCCGGCCCTCGAAACCGCATTCTTCACCGTCGGCGTGGGCCCGTTCATGGTGGTGCGCTCGCTCATGGAGCGCGGTGATCCGAGGGCCCTCCACGACGCGCCGCTGAGCGCTCCGGAAATCTATGAGATGGCTGACAGCGCAGGCACGCTGGTCTCGGCCGCAGGCTACGGGTGTGCCGGCAGCAAGAAGCTCATCGTCGACTTTCTCGACGTGATGATGAACGGCAGCTATCAGAAGCCGCTGAGTTCGGCGAATGCGCGCAGGGCGATGGACAGCATTGGCGACTGGGACAGGTTCCATGCCTATGTCGAGGCGTCGTCGCGCCTGGAACTTGTCGTCAAGTCGGCCCAGTATCTGTGCGCGCAGTGGCTGTGGGCGCTGCGGTCGGACTCGAGCGCCTTGAGCGACTTCGAGCTGACACTGGCGAACAAGTGTCTGGCGCACGCCAACCATCTTCCCGTCGGAGAGCACGACGACCGGCTTGTCACGGGCCAGTTCATCGCCATCGCGCTGGCCCTGCTCGATGAACTCGACGGCAGCGGGGTGAGGTCGGCACTGGTGCAGGCCGATCTGTTGCGGCCAGGACGAGAGCGCCACCAGCCCGAACCGGCGGTCCGCGACGCGAGGGCGTGGGCCGCGCGTCGAATTCGACTGACCTTCCAGGTCCTGTACCCCTTGTGCCAACAGGAACTCGACCAGACGCACCGCGCTTTGCAGCGTTTCGAATCGACGTCGATCTCACTCGATGACCTGTACACCCGATGCTGCGGACCGGACGTCACGGCGCTGCTGAGGTCCCTCGAAACCTCGTCCGGTCAGCAACCCGCCGCACTGGAAATCGCCAAGTGACCGCGCCGGCTGCAACGCTGGAAATCCCGTTCGGGCGCATCGGCCCGGTGCTGATCCGGCCGATGGTGCTGGACGAAGACACCCCGTTGCTGCACGACTGGCTCAACCGCGACTACGCCCGCTTCTGGGGCCTGCAGGGCCAATCGTTGGCGCAGGTCCAAGCGAACTTCGCGGCCATCCTTGCGAAGCGCGGCTGCGAAGTGTTGATGGGCGTGGTCGCCGCCACCGGCGAACGAAAGTTCATGTTCGAGTCGTACGACATACGCCTGGACCGAATGAGCGCCTACCTTGACGCCCGACCCGGGGATCGCGGCTTTCACCTGTTTCTCGGTCCGCCCGAGCCGCCGCTGCCGGCGGCGGCCTACTACACCTTGCAGGGCCTGTCGGCGTGGATCTTCCGGGATCCCGGGGTGCAGCGCCTGGTGGGTGAGCCCGACGTGAGCAACCACAAGGTTCTGGTCCGACTGGCGCAGGCGGGATTCAGCTTCGGTCGCGTCGTCCACATGCCCCACAAGACAGCCATCCTCACCTACCTGAGTCGCGCCGACTTTGAGCGCACGCGAGGCTCGCCGCCACCGCCGGCACCGGTCAGGCCGCCCCTGCACGGGCTGCGCCTGCAGTACCACCTCGGGGTCAGTCGCGTCGGCCGCCGGCTAGGGCTCATCGCGCGCGACTGGTCGGCCAAGCAATGAGCGGCAAGCGCCGGTACTGACCTCATCAGCGCTTGCGCGATCCGCCGGCCGCCACCTTCAGCAGCATTTCGATCAGCAGCGCCCGCTCGGCGGCCGACAGCACGCGCAGCGTCGGGTTCTCCATCGTCGCGGCGATCTTCTCGGCACGCTCGACGAGCTCGCGCCCGCGCGGCGTCAGATGGATCTGCACGGCGCGCCGGTCCTGCGTGCTGCGCACGCGCTCGACCCAGCCGCGCTCGACCAGCCTGTCGATCGTGACCGCCATGTTCGGCGGCGAGATGTCGAGCGCCTGGCCGAGCTGCTTCTGGTTGACCTTGGCGTTCGACGCGACGAGCACGAGCAGCGAGAACTCCGACGCCTTCAGCTGCAGCGGACCGAGCTGCTTCGCGAACACCTTCTTCAGCTCGATCGACGCGCGGCTCGCCGCGTAGCCGACCAGGTGGGTCAGGCGCGACTGGTCGAGCGCCGCCGTGTGCGGCCGGGTTTCGGCGGGGCCTGGATCGGAAGGCGGTGCGGCGCCGCGTGTCGGCGTGTCGTCCATCGGGCGGTGCGGGTGGTTGCTCAGGCGCTGTTCTTCTGCCGCGCGGCGCCGAGGTAGGTGTCGATCACGCGCGAATCGCGCGCCAGCTCGGCGGCCGGGCCTTCGAGTGCGATCTCGCCCATCTCGAGCACGTAGCCGTGGTCGGCCACCTCCAGCGCGGCGCGTGCGTTCTGCTCGACCAGCAGGATCGTCACGCCGGTCGCGCGCAGCCCGGCGATGGTCTTGAAGATGTCGCGCACGACCAGCGGCGCGAGGCCGAGGCTCGGCTCGTCGAGCATCAGCAGCGAGGGCTTGCTCATCAGCGCGCGGCCGACCGCGAGCATCTGGCGCTCGCCGCCCGAGAGCGTGCCGGCGAGCTGGGTGCGCCGCTCTTTCAGACGCGGGAACAGCGCGTAGACCTCTTCGAGCGCGGCGCTGCTGTCCTTGCGGCCGAGCCGGAACTGGCGGTAGGCACCCAGGCGAAGGTTGTCTTCGACCGGCATCGAGCCGAACAGCGCGCGCGTTTCGGGCACCAGCGCGATGCCGGCCATCACGCGCTCTTCGAGCGATTGCAGCGCCAGCGACCGGCCCTGGTATTCGATTCGGCCGCGCGACGGCAGCACGCCCATCAGCGCGTTCAGCAGGGTCGACTTGCCGGCGCCGTTCGGCCCGATCACGGTGACGACGCTGCCCTTGGCGGCGCGCAGGTTCAGCCCGTGCAGCACCTCGGCGCGGCCGTAGCCGGCGTGCAGGTCGGTGACGTTCAGCAGCAGATCAGTGCTCATGCTCAATGCTCCGTCCCGAGGTATGCGGCGCGCACGGCCGGGCTCGCCTGCACGACTTCGGGCGTGCCTTCGATCAGCTTGGTGCCGAACTCCATCACGACGACGCGGTCGACAAGGCCCATCACCAGGTCCATGTCGTGCTCGACGAGCAGGATCGAGAGGCCCTCGCCGCGCAGCTGGCGCAGCACGTCGGCCAGGCCCTGCTTCTCCTTCAGGCGCAGGCCGGCGGCCGGCTCGTCGAGCAGCAGCAGGGTCGGGTCGGCGCACAGTGCGCGTGCGATCTCCATCAGGCGCTGCGGCCCGAGCGCGAGGTTGCCCGCCAGCTCGTGCATGCGGTCGGCCATGCCGATGCGGCGCAGCTGCGTCTCGGCTTCCTTGAAGAGCGCACGCTCCTCCGTGCGATCGAGCCGCGCCATCGCGCGCGCCACACCGGCGCCGCCGCGCAGGTGCGCACCGAGCGCGACGTTCTCGAGCACGGTCATGCCGGCGATCATCTTGACGTGCTGGAAGGTGCGCGAGACGCCGCGCTTCGCGATCACGCGCGACGGCAGGCCGTCGATGCGCTCGCCGCGCAGCGTGATGTGCCCGCCGGTGGCCGGCAGCACCCCGGTCACGAGGTTGAAGGTCGTCGACTTGCCTGCCCCGTTCGGGCCGATCAGTCCGAGGATCTCGCCGGCCCGCACCTGGAAGCTGACATCGTTGACGGCGACCAGCCCGCCGAACTGCTTGCGCGCCTTGTCGACGTCGAGCACCACTTCGCCGTGCGGCGGCTTCGGCCGGTGCGGCAGCGCCGGTGCATCGGCCCAGTCGACCTTGCGGTTCACGCGCGGCAGGCGCGCCTCGATGAAGGCCCAGATGCCGTCGCGCGCGTACTGCAGCACCAGCACGAGCAGCACGCCGAACACGATGATCTCGTAGTTGCCGCTGCCGCCGAGCAGGCGCGGCAGCCAGACCTGGAGCTGGTCTTCGAGGATCTTGACGACGCCCGCGCCGGCCAGCGCGCCCCACACATGCCCGACCCCGCCGAGCACCGCCATGAAGAGGTACTCGATGCCCATCTTCAGGCCGAACGGCGACGGGTTCACGGTGCGCTGGAAGTGCGCGAACAGCCAGCCCGAGATGCTGGCGAGCAGCGCCGCGATCACGAACGCGGTGACCTTGATGCGAAACGCGTTGATGCCCATCGCCTCGGCCATCGTCGTGCCGCCCTTCACCGCGCGCAGCGCGCGGCCGGTACGCGAGTCGAGCAGGTGCGTGACCGCGATCGCCGCCAGAACCACGAGCGCCCACAGCAGATAGAAGAAGCTGCGGCCGGTGTTCAGCGTGATGCCGAAGAAGCTGATGGCCGGAATGCCGAGCAGGCCGTCGTACTTGCCGAGCGCATCGATGTTGCCGAGCAGGTAGTACAGGCTCAGGCCCCACGCGATCGTCGCGAGCGGCAGGTAGTGGCCCGACATGCGCAAGGTGATCCAGCCCAGCACGAGCGCACCGATGAAGGTGAACACGAGCCCGATCCAGACTGTGATCCACGGCGACACCGCGTAGGTGACGGTCAGGTAGGCCGCCGTGTACGCGCCGATGCCGACGAACGCGGCCTGGCCGAACGAGGTGAGCCCGGCGATGCCGGTCAAGAGCACGAGACCGATCACGACCAGCGTGTACAGCCCGATGTAGTTGGCCTGCGTGATCCAGAACTCGGGGACCGGCAGCTGTGGGAGCAGCGCCAGCAGAATGACAAATCCGATCAGGACGGAGCGGCGGAGGTTCATGGACGACCCTCACCCCAACCCTCTCCCGCAAGCGGGAGAGGGAGCGAAGAGGGCATTCCCTCTCCCGCTTGCGGGAGAGGGCCAGGGTGAGGGCGAGCGAGCAGGCTCATTGCTCCTCCTCGTCGTCATGGCCATGCTGGAACGAGCGCCACAGCAGCACCGGAATAATCAGCGTGAAGACGATCACCTCCTTGAACGCACTCGCATAGAACGAGCCGAAACTCTCGAGCAGGCCGACGAAGAGCGCGCCGACGGCGGCGGCCGGGTAGCTCGCGAGCCCACCGAAGATCGCCGCGACGAAGCCCTTCAGGCCGATCAGGAAGCCCGAGTCGTAGAACATCGTCGTCGCCGGGCCGATCAGCAGACCGGACAGCGCACCCATGAACGCGGCAAGCCCGAAGCTCAGGCGACCCGCACCTGTCGTCGAGATGCCCATCAGCCGCGCGCCGAGCCGGTTCACGGCCGTGGCGCGAAGTGCTTTGCCGCGCAGCGAGCGCTCGAAGAACAGGTAAAGGGCGACGATCATCGCGGCCGCGCTGAGGAAGATGATGACGGTCTGCCCGGCGAGCGCCACCGGGCCGAGGCTGAAGCGCTCGTCCCAGAAGCTCGGGTTGCGAAAGCCCTCGGCGCCGAAGAACAGCAGGCCCAGCCCGGTCAGCGCGAAGTGCACGCCGACCGAGACGATCAGCAGCACCAGCACGGTCGCGTCGGCCAGGCGCTGGTACGCGAGCCGGTAGACCAGCGGGCCGAGCGGCGTGACGATCGCCAGCGTCAGCAGGCTCTGCACGAGCAGCGGCAGCTTCAGCGGCGCTGCCCACAGTGTCACGAGAAAGACCAGCACCGGCACGGCCAGCGTCTTCAGTGCGTCGCGCGCGATGCGCGGCGCGGGGGTGGCGAGCCGCAGCGCGTTGGCCGCGTCGAGCAGCACCGAGATCAGCGCCATCGCGAGCAGCAGATAAACCGTGCCCGGCACCTTGCCGAGCTGCAGCAGCGCGAGCGTCAACGCCCCGTAGGCGACGAACTCGCCCTGCGGAATGAAGATCACGCGCGTGACCGCGAACACGAGCACGGTCGCGAGCCCGAGCAGCACGTAGATGGCGCCGTTCGTGACGCCGTCCAGCGTCAGGATGCTGGCGATCGAGAAGTCCATGGGTTGCGCCGCGAAAGTATCGGTGGGACCGTTTGCGCCGAGCCGTGGTCCGTTCGCGCTGAGCCTGTCGAAGCGCAATTCCGATCGTCCCGAGCTTGTCGAAGGACAGGCTCAGCCCGAACGGGTCCAGCGGGAAAGGGCTTCGACAAGCTCAGCCCGAACGGAGGGCTGGCGAAAAGGCTCGCTACTCTACCTTCCAATCGCCGTTCACGACCTTCAACATCACGCCGGTTTCATTGGTGAAACCCCAATGGTCAGCCGGCGTCCAATTCATTACGCCGTGCGCGAACACGGTGCGCCCCATCGTCTCCATGCCTTCCTTGATCGCGGCGCGGAACTCCTTGGTGCCGGGTTTGGCCTTCTTCAACGCGCCCGGCAGCACCTTTTCGAGCGTGACCAGCATGTCGTAGGCATGGCCGGCGAACTGGTTGCGGTTGCCCGCCCCTTGCGCCTTCTCGTACTTCGTGACGAAGTCGATCGCGAGCTTCTTCGACGGGTGGCTGTCGGGCAGTTGCTCGGCGATCACGGCCGGGCCGGACACGACGAATGTGCCTTCGACCGACTTGCCGCCGATGCGCATCAGGTCGCGCGTGGCCGCCGCATGGGTCTGGTAGATCTTGCCCTTGTAGCCGCGCTCGACGATCGCCATCTCGGGCATCGCCGCGCCGCTGCCCGACGCGACGACGAGGATCGCGTCCGGGTTCGCGGTCGAGAGCTTCAGGGCCTGCGCGGTCACGCTCGTGTCGACGCGGGCGAAGCGCTCGGTCGCGACGACCTTGATGCCGGCCGGCTCGGCCACCGCGGTGAAGTCCTTCAGCCAGCTTTCGCCGTAGGCGTCGGTGTAGCCGATGAAGCCAACCGTCTTCACGCCGTTCTTCTTCATGTGCTCGACCATCGCGTGCGCCATCACGGCCGTCGACTGCGGCAACCGGAAGGTCCACGCGTCCTTGCCGGGCGGCAGCGCGACCGGGGAGAACGCGATCTGCACGGTCTGCGCTTCGGCGGCCACGTCGGCCATCGCGGAGGCCACCGGCGTGGCGGCCGAGCCGCCGATGATGTCGACCTTGTCTTCGGTGACGAAGCGCTTGGCGTTGACGACGCCCTTGGTCGGGTCGGTCGCATCGTCGAGGATGATCAGGTTGACCTTCTCGCCCGCGATCTTCTCGGGCCACAGCGCGAAGAAGTTCTTCATCGGGATGCCCAGGCCCGAGGCCGGGCCGGTCAGCGGCAGGCTGATGCCGATGTTGACGTCGGCATGTGCTGCGCCGGCAGCGAGCGCAAGAGCGGCGACTAGGGGTTTGAGCGTCACGATGGTCTCCTTTGTTGAATCGATCTGATTGTTCATTCGCACAGGGCGCGGATGTCTTCGGGCACCGGCATCGAACGCAGCCGGCCAGTCTCGTCGCGCTTGACGAAGGTGCGCGTTTCCCGCCCTTCGCAGATCAGATCTTCGCCGCCGTCGGCCCGCGCCCGCGTGACGCGATGCAGCTGGATGAAGACCTTCGCGCGCCATTCCTCGATCTGCGTCGTGACGGTCAGCGTTTCGCCGAAGGTCGCCGACTGGATGAACTTGGTGTGGATCTCGAGCAGCGGCGTGCCGACGATGCCGCGCGTCTTCACCAGCTCGTTCCACGGCGGCAGCCCGCACTGCATGAAGAACGACAGCGACGCCGCGTCCATCCAGCGCGAGAAGTTCGGAAAGAACACGATCCCCGCGGGATCGCAGTCGCCGAAGGTGACGTTGACGCTGAACGCGGTCGAGCGCGGCATCGTGCGTCCGGTCAGCGCGGCGCCATGCGCAGCGCGCCGTCGAGGCGGATCACCTCGCCGTTCAGCGCCATGTTCTCGACGATGCCGGCGGCGAGCTGCGCGAACTCTTCGGGTTTGCCGAGCCGCTTCGGGAACGGGATGCTCGCCGCGAGCGAGTCCTGCACCGGCTGCGGCAGCTCGGCCATCAGCGGCGTCAGGAACAGGCCCGGCGCGATCGTGCAGACGCGCACGCCGAACTGCGCAAGGTCGCGCGCGAGCGGCAGGGTCAGCGAGACCAGCCCGCCCTTGGACGCAGCGTATGCCTCTTGTCCGACCTGGCCGTCGAACGCTGCGACCGAAGCGGTGTTGACGACGACACCGCGCTCGCCGTCTTCGAGCGGCTCGAGCTTGACGATCTCGGCGCACGCGAGCCGGATCACGTTGAAGGTGCCGACCAGGTTCACGTCGATCACGCGCTTGAAGTCTTCGAGCGGCATCGGCGTGCCGTCCTTGCCGATCAGGCGCTTCGCGGTGCCGATGCCGGCGATGTTCATGACGAGACGGGCCGGGCCGTGTGCTTCGGCGGCCGTCTTGAGCGCAGCGACGAGGCTCTCGGTCGAGGTGATGTCGCAGCCGATGCCGATGCCGCCGATCTCCTTCGCGACGGCCTGCGCGCCTTCGGCGTTGCGGTCGAGCACGGCGACCTTCGCGCCGCGGCGCGCGAGCTCTCGCGCGGTCTCGGCGCCGAGGCCGGATGCGCCGCCGGTGACGATGGCGGCTTGTCCTTGGATCTTCATCGTGTGTGCCAGTGGGTGAGTGGGCTTCGACAGGCTCAGCCTGAACGGTGCCCGGCCGGGAAAATCACATCCGCTCCCGGCGCGTCGTACATCGCGTCGACGATTGCCGAGCGGTGCGTCAGCACGGCGCGCTGGTTGATCGAGCCCTTGTCGGTGACTTCGCCGCGATCGATGCTCGGCGGCTCGGTGAGCACGACCGCCCGCGCAACCCGCGTCGCGCTGCCGGTGCCGCTCGCATGCAGTTCGTCGACCAGGCGCTGGAAGAACGCGCGGGTCTTCTCCTCGCCGAGCGCCCGGCACGCATCGAGGCGCGGGAAGATCAGGATGCCGACTTCGTTGCGGTTCAGCCCGGCGATCACGGCGTCCTGCACGCAGGGGTCGCCGAGGGCGATGATCTTCGCGCGCAGCGGGCCGACCGAGACGAAGGTGCCGGTCGCGAGCTTGAAGTCTTCGGCGATGCGGCCGTCGAACATGAAGCCGCGCTCCGGGTCGGCCACGTCCATCGGCTTGACGGCGTCGCCGCTGCAGTAGAAGCCGTCGGCATCGAACGACTCGGCCGTCTGCTCGGGCGCACGCCAGTAGCCCGGCGTGACGTTCGGGCCGCGGTAGCGCACCTCGACCTTGTCGCCGTGCGGCACGAGCTTCAGCTCCACGCCGGGCGCGGGCAGGCCGATGTGCCCGCTCTTCACGTCGTGCGCGTTCGCGCAGATCGCGAACGGCGCGGTCTCGGTCATGCCCAGGCCGGTCAACATCTTGATGCGCTCGCCGCACGCCGCCTCGGCCACCGCATCGAGCTTGTCCCAGACCGGCTGCGACAGCCCGGCGCCCGCGAAGAAGAACATGCGCACGCGGCTGAGGAAGGTCTTGCGCAGCTGCTCGTCGACCTCGAGCGCGTTGGCGATCTCCTCGAAGCCCTTGGGCACGTTGAAGTAGAACGTCGGCGCGATCTCGCGCAGGTTGCGCAGCGTCTCGCCGATCAGTGCAGGCGTCGGCTTGCCCTCGTCGATGTACAGCGTGCCGCCGTTGTAGACCGTGATGCCGACGTTGTGGTTGCCGCCGAAGGTGTGGTTCCAGGGCAGCCAGTCCACCAGCACCGGCGGCTCCTCGGCGAGGTGCGGAAAGCACTGGCGGATCATCTGCTGGTTGCTGCACAGCATGCGCTGCGTGTTGATCACGCCCTTGGGCAGCTTGGTCGAGCCCGAGGTGAACAGGAACTTCGCGATCGTGTCGGGGCCGACCTGCGCGTGCGCGGCGTCGACCTGCGCGGTCGCCGGGGTCGCGAGCAGCGCATCGAAGCTGAGCGTCTCGCGGCCTTCGATCTCGCCACGGGCCAGCACCACCGGCACGTCGGCCGCGACGGTCGCCTGGATCGCCTTGCCGAACGCTTTTCCGCTGGCCGCGAACACCAGCCCCGGCGTCAGGGTGCCGAGGATGTGGCGCAGCTTGCCGTAGTCCTGCGAGACCAGCGAATACGCCGCCGAGATCGGTGCATACGGCACGCCGGCGAGCATCGCGCCGAGGCCGATCAGCAGGTGCTCGAGGTCGTTGTCGGACAGCACGACCACCGGGTGCTCGGCCGAGAGCTTGCGGTCGATCAGCGCCTGCGCGATCGAACGCGCGGCGCTCAACGCCTGCGCGTAGCTCAGGCGCTGCCAGTCGCCGCCGCGGTCGCG
>Ga0105237_10008664_pt1 | contig 10988 bp, 10 predicted proteins | sample KBSC24metaG_FD_81520 | JGI IMG/M metagenome (GOLD analysis project Ga0105237, IMG submission 81520) | Corn rhizosphere microbial communities from Kellogg Biological Station, Michigan, USA - KBS C2-4 metaG | ecosystem: Host-associated > Plants > Roots > Rhizosphere > Soil | place: Michigan, USA... | reverse complement strand
GCAGGCCGAAGTGGGCGACGCCGTCTCGCCCTTCGACCAGCATGATGTTCTCGGCATGGTAGTCGCGCAGCACAGTAACCGGCCCGAACCCGTCGTTCGCAACCGGTTCCAGAGCCTGCCGCCAAGCATCTTGATAGGTCTCCACGTCGACGTCCGCTCCAACCGCGGGGCAGTACCAATCGGTGAACAACTTCAGCTCCTCGAGCCATTGGTCGAGCCCGTGCGGCTTTAAGCCGTCCATTGGCGGGTGCTGATGGAGCTCCACGAGTACGTCGGTCGCCAGCTCATAAAGCTCGCGTTCACGCTGGGGATCCGTGTCAAGGGTTTCACGCAGCCTGATGCTCCCGAAGTCCCCAAGCAGCAACAGCCCCTTCTCGAGGTCCCGAGCGATGATTTCCGGAGCGCTGAGGCCTCGGCCGATCAGCCATTCCGCGACTGCGATGAACGGCTGCGGATCCTCATGCGGTGGCGGCGCATCCATCAGCACCGCACTGCGATCCCCATGCACGACGCGGAAATAGCGACGGAATGAGGCGTCGCCGGCGAGCGGCAGTATTTCGGCGCCCGCCCAGCCGGAAGCGGCAAGGAAATCAGGGGCATGCGGGGGGGGAATCATCGGGGAGGCCATCGTCCCTCCCATGACGGGGGCACCTTCGCTGTCAAGATTCTGTCGTCATTCGAAGCGAACTCGAGCGACAGGGCGAGCGCTCCGGTCCAGGCGGCTTCCCCGGCCCGCTCCGGCCATTCGACCAGCAGAACGGCGTCTGCAGCCGCGTCGAGCCCAAGCTCGTCGAACTCGGACGCCTTCTCGATCCGGTAGAGGTCCACATGCCAGACTGGCGGATCGAGTTCGTCATAGGGCTGGACAATCGCGAAGCTCGGGCTCGGTACGTCCGACCCGTGCCCAAGCGCCTCTATGAAACCGCGAGCGAGCGCCGTCTTTCCAACGCCGAGCGGCCCGGACAAGGTGATCACGTCGCCCGGTCGCACGACGCGCGCTAGCGCGGCTCCGGCCCCGGCAGTCTCGTCCTCGTTCTTCAGGATCATCGCGAGCCGCGCGGGATCGTCAGGGTCACTGTCGTACCCTTCCCCTTCTCGGATTCGAGTTCGACCGTCCCGCCATGCGCCTCGATGAATTGCTGGGTCAGCGGTAAACCGAGTCCAAGTGCCGCCTCCCCTCGAACGCCGGCTTCAACGACCCGGTCGAAGCGATTGAACACGCGCGGCAGGTCCTCGGGCTCGATCCCCGAACCATTGTCCTGGATTCGGATGACAGCGCGCTTCTTGTCGCCGTCGGCAGTCAGCGAGATTCGGCCCTTGCGGTCGGTATAGGCGATCGCGTTGTGAAGCACATGCTCGACAGACTCCCGCAATCGCCGCGCATCGCCAAATACGTGGCCCGCCGACGGCGATATCTCGACCTCGAGCTTCTGCGCCTTCTCGGCGGTCCTCGCCTTCGCCATCTCGGCAGCGGCGCGGCACAGGCCCGCGACGTCGACGCGCTCCTTCTCCAGCGCGACGCCGCGCGTGTCGCCCGTCGTCAGGTCGAGCACGTCGTTGATGAGCTTCGACAGCCGCTCGACCGATTCGACGATGGCACTCACATAATCGCGCGCCTTGGCACTCAGGTCGCCGGCATAGCCGCCGCCAAGCAGCTCGGCGAAGCCGCCGATCGAGGTGAGCGGCGTCCTCAGCTCGTAGCTCATGTTGGCGACGAAATCGGTCTTGACCCGATCGGCCTCTTCGAGTGCCGTCGCGCGTTCGCGAAGCGCGGCCTCGATGCGCGTCGAATCCGTCACGTCGACCATGGTGAAAAGCGCGTTGCCGTCGGGCAGAGGCACCGCTGCGAACTGGAAATGGCGCCCGTCGGTCATCGAGATTCGCCCGGTCGAGGATTGCCGCTCGTTGGTGGTCTGGCGAACCATTTCGCGGATCTGGGCAGCGGCGGTCGGGTTGACGAGCTTGCGCGCCATGGCCGGCACCAGTTCATCGACGCGCGGGTGCGTCGTCAGCCATTCCTCCTCGAGCTCCCAATCCTCGAGGAACCGGCTGTTCCAGGTGTAAAGCCGCCCGTCGCTGGCGAACACGCCGATCGCCTCGAACAGATTGTCGAAAGTCGCGGCGCGCACCCGCAGCAAGGTGTCGCGCGCGGACGCAAGCCGCAGCTGCTCGGTCCGGTCCTCGAGGAATAGGCGCAGCCCGCCATCGGGGAGCGGCTGCGCGACCACCCTTATGTGGTCGCCGTTGGGCAGCATCCACTCTTCCTCGAGCACCTCCTCGGCGCTTGTGAACCAGCCGCGGCGTTCCTCCTTCCACGCCGGGAAGTCGCGCGTTTCGGGTAGGCGCTGCTGGTCGCGCATGCGCTCGATCACCCGATCGAATTCGGGCTGTTCGGCGAGCCATTCCGCGTCGAGCTGGGTCATTACCGCGAACGGCCGGTTGAAGAAGCTCAAGCTGCGGTCTGCATCGAATTGCGCCGTGCCCGCGGTCATTCGATCGGCAAGCTCCCGCTGCGATTCTATGTATCGGCCAAGCTCGGCGCGCGCATCCTCGAGGTCCTGGACGTCGACCGCGAACCCCGCCACGGCCCCGGTGGATAGCGGAACGTTAACGACCCGAAGCATGCGCCGCTCGCCATGGAGGATCGCCGGCTGCATGCGCGACACGACACGGCCGCCTTCCTGCGCCTCGCGAGCTGCGCCGACTGCGCCGCTCTCGCCATCGCCGTCCACCAGCTCAGCCGAACGCTCGATCACATCGGTCGCGTCCCTCCCTTCGACGGCGTGGACGAAGGCGCTGTTGACCAGCCCAAGCTTGAGGTCGGGTCCGCGGTACCACATCGGAAACGGCGCAGCCTCGATCAGATGGGTGAGCGAACCGAGCGCGGCCTCAGTCTGCTTGAGCCGGAGCGACAGCTTGGCGCGCTCCTCCTCGCCCGCGCTGGCATCAAAGAACCAAAGCAGCATCGTGCCGGGCGCCTCTTCGGGCGCCGGGCCGCCGCGCACATCAAAGACGCGGCCGGAACCCTGCGCCCGAACCTTGCGCGAGAGCCGACCGGCCGAAGCTCGCGCAATTTCAAGGTCGCTGGAGAGGATTCCGAGATCATCGGGCGCGATGCCGCTGTCATTGCCGACGAGCTCGGCGAGCCTGGGTGGGCGCTCGGTGAGCCCCAGCTCGCGCAGCAGCTGCTCGTCGACTTCAATACGATCGTCCGGATGCACCAGGAGGGGGCGAGCCGGCATCAGCTCGAGCAGGCGTGCGTTCGCCCGGGCGGCCTCTAGTACCTGCTCGGCAAGGCGGAACCGGCGCGCCGCCGCAACCGCGACCGCGGCAGCGATACCGAGCCACAGCAGCGCCAGCGCTGCGATTGCCAGACCGGTTGCGCCAAGAGCGCCCATCCTCGAGCCGATACCCCCTCGGCCGATTCATAAGGCGAAGCGGTCCAAAAGGAAGAGTCGCCAAACGCGTGGGAGCGCGCCTGTAGCCTTTGAATTCAATACCGATAATGGTCAGGCTTGAACGGACCTTCGATCGAGACGCCAATATAGCTGGCCTGCTTGTCGTTCAGCTTGGTCAGGTGAACGCCGAGCTTGTCGAGGTGCAGGCGCGCAACTTTCTCATCGAGGTGCTTCGGCAGGACGTACACTTCGTTGTTGTACTGGTCGCCCTTGGTGAAGAGCTCGATTTGAGCCAACACCTGGTTGGTGAAGCTCGAGCTCATGACGAAACTCGGGTGACCGGTGGCATTGCCGAGATTCACCAGGCGGCCCTTCGACAGGACGATGATCTTCTTGCCGTCTGGGAACTCGACCTCGTCGACCTGCGGCTTGATCTCGGTCCACTTCATGTTGGCCAGCGCACCGATCTGGATCTCGCTGTCGAAGTGGCCGATGTTCGCAACGATCGCCATGTTCTTCATCGCCCGCATGTGGTCGAGCGTGATGACATCCATGTTGCCGGTCGCAGTGACGAAGATGTCGGCACGCTTGGTCGCTTCCTCCATCGTCACGACCTCATAGCCTTCCATCGCTGCCTGCAGAGCGCAGATCGGGTCGATCTCGGTCACGATCACGCGAGCGCCGCCCTGGCGCAGCGAAGCGGCCGAGCCCTTGCCGACGTCGCCGAAGCCGGCGACGCAGGCGACCTTGCCGGCGAGCATGACGTCGGTCGCCCGGCGGATCGCATCGACCAGGCTCTCGCGGCAGCCGTAGAGATTGTCGAACTTCGACTTCGTGACGCTGTCGTTGACGTTGATCGCCGGAAACGGGAGCTTGCCCTGCTTGGCGAGATCGTAGAGGCGGTGAACGCCCGTGGTAGTCTCTTCTGATACACCCTTGATGGTCTCGACGGTCTTGGTGAGATAGCCCGGCCGTTCGGCTAGAAAGCGCTTCAGGGTCGCGCAGAAGATTTCCTCTTCCTCGTTCGACGGCGCGAACAGCTCCTCGCCTTTTTCGACGCGATAGCCCCAGAGCGCGAACATCGTCGCGTCGCCGCCGTCGTCGAGGATCATGTTGCAGGTCGTATCGCGGCCCCAGTCGAAGATGCGGACGACGTAGTTCCAGTAATCCTCCAGCGTCTCGCCCTTGATGGCGAACACGGGGATGTGGCGTGCTGCGATGGCCGCCGCGGCATGGTCTTGCGTCGAAAAAATGTTGCAGCTCGCCCAGCGCACCTCGGCGCCGAGCTCGACCAGGGTCTCGATCAGCACCGCGGTCTGGATCGTCATGTGGAGCGAGCCGGTGATCCGGGCGCCTTTCAGCGGCTTCGATGCGCCGAACTCGTCCCGGAGCGCCATCAGGCCCGGCATCTCGGTCTCGGCGATCTCGATCTCCTTGCGGCCGAAGTCGGCGAGGCCGAGATCCTTCACGACAGAGTCGTTGAAACGCGTTTCAGCCTGGGTCGCCACGTTGAAAATCTCCGAATGAAATGATGTGCGCTGACCTTCAGCGCGGATCGGCGCAGCCGTTAGCCGCCGACGCTCGCAAAGGCAAATATAAAGAATTCTTTATATGTTGAATTCAGCGCGCGGCCGACTTGAGCTCGTGCCGAAGCAGGATCCCGCCGGGAATCAGCGGCAGCCACAAGGTGAAGCCGCGGAACAGGAGCGTTGCCGAGACGGCGGCCTCGAACGGGACGCCGAACAGCCGCATCATTGCGACGCTGACTGCCTCGAACGAGCCAAGGCCCATGGGGATCGGTCCGAGGATGACGGCAATCGAAGCCATCATGAATGCCGTATAGCCGGCGCTGAGCATGGCGTGGACTCCAAGCGCGTAGAGGCAGGCCTGCATCGTGAACGCGTCGGCGACGAAGACGAGCAGGTTAAGGAGGGTCAGCCAGGCGATTAGGCTTCGGTCGCGCATCAAATCGCGCGGCGCTTCGCCCACCAGGTCGAAGAAGTTCCGCGCCTTTGACCAACTTGCGATCCACCGCGGCATCCGGCCTTGGCCGCGCTTGTGCAGCCACAACGTCAGCGCAGGAATGCTCACGGCCACGACCAGGAACAACAGCACCGCGGCGGTCAGAAGCAAGCTTGCGCGATCCTTCCACCACAGGACGACGAGCACCCACAACGCCCCCGCAGCATAAGAGAAATAATAGGCAATCACCTGGAGCAGCAGCGCTGCGACGGCATTGCCCCGCGGCACGCCCAGGCTGACGAGGCGGTCGACCAGCACGACGTTCCCGCTCACGCCCGCTGTTGGCACGACCTGGTCGGCAAAATGCTTCGCGAACGTCAGCCGGAATAGATCGCCGGGTTTTCGGGGTGTCTCCGCTTCCCTGAGCGTTAGCCACCATTGCGCGGCCAGTCCGATGTAGGTGCAAATCTGCAGCCCAGCGGCGACCAGAAGCCAGAACGGCTTGGCTTCCTTGAGCAGCGCGGCAAACTTCTTGACGTCGCCCCAGTGGATCACAGCAATCACCACGGCAGCAATCAGCAGAGCGGCCAGAAGCCAGTTGCGCCAGTTCGAGACGGGACTCTGATGCTGGTCTTCCTGGATGCTTCGTTTTGCCATCACGCCCGAACGCGGACGGTGGCATAGCTTTCCATCAGGCGGCGCCCGTCTCGCTCGCCAGCAGCCGCGGGTCGATGCCTTCCGCCTTGAATGATGCGGCCCAGCGCTCATCGGTCGGCATGTCGAAGAGAATTCCGGTGTCGGCTCGCGCGGCAAACCAGCCGTGCCGAGTCATTTCCTCGTCGAGCTGGCCCTCGCCCCATCCCGCGTAGCCGAGCGCCGCGATCCACTTCGCCGGCCCTCGTCCCTCCGCGATAGCGCGGAGAATGTCGATCGTGCCCGTCATCGCGAATTGCTGACCGCGATCACCGTTAATCTGAAGCGTGTCCTGGCCGCCCCAGTCTGTCGAGTGGAGAACGAAGCCCCTCCCCGGCTCGACCGGCCCGCCGTGATGGACTGCGCAGTCGGGCGCGTCGCCCGGATCGATCTCGAGCTGGCGGAGGAGGCCTCGGAAGCTGATCCCCGCACGCTTGTGCCCGACGCCCACGCCGACGGCGCCGTTCTCATCGTGCACGCACATAGCAATGACTGCCCGCTCGAAGCGGGGGTCGGCCATTCCCGGCATTGCGAGCAACAGCTTGCCGGACAGGAACGTCGGCTGCTCAACCATCAGCCCATCAATGGGCGGCTTCGTTCCGCCGGGCAATATGGTTCGGCACGGCTCATCGCAGGCTTGAGACCGTTATGGCGCGGGCCTAAGGCGCGGCTGATCCTGACCCGAAGGAGCTTGCAACATGACGATCCAAGTGGGCGACCGCCTCCCCGACGTGCCGCTGATCATCGCCGGCGCGGACGGCCCAAAGCCGACCAGCAGCGGCGAGTTCTTCAAAGGCAAACGCGTCGCGCTGTTCGCCGTGCCCGGAGCGTTCACCCCGACCTGCTCGGCGCGGCACCTGCCGTCTTATGTCGACAAGGCAAAGGAGCTGAAGGGCAAGGGAATCGACGAGATCGCCTGCATCTCGGTCAACGATCCCTTCGTGATGGCGGCCTGGGGGCAGCGCGACGGCAGCGAGGACATCACCATGCTCGCCGACGGAAATGGCGATTTCGCCGAGGCGACGGGTCTCACCATGGATGGAAGCAAGTTCGGACTCGGCGAGCGTTCCCAGCGCTATTCGATGATCGTCAACGACGGCGTCGTCGAGCAGCTGAACGTTGAAGCGCCGGGCGAATATCGCGCCTCGAGCGCCGAATATATGCTCGACCAGCTCGCCACCGCTTAAGCCAGTTCCGGCCACTCGCCGACCGTTCGCCTCTCCTCGCCGCTCGCGCCCCTGTCACGCGCGAACAGCGTGCGCTTTCAATCGTTTAAACGGTTCGAGAGCGAAATCTTTTGAAGAGGAGAAATCAGGCATGCCGAGGAACAACAATCGTAGCGGAAGCCGGAGCAGCAGCAGTCGCGGCAGCAATAATCGCAGTGGCGGCGACTGGGGCGTGATGGACATGGTCCGCGATCGGCCCGTCGCTGCGGCTGCGGCGGCCGCAGGAGCAGCGGCGGCTGGACTATTCCTGTGGTCGAGGCGGACCCAGATCAGTAACCAGATCAGCGAACTCAGCGACCAGATCGGCGAGTGGACGGAGAACATGCGCTCCGACTGGAATAGCGGCAGCGGCGGCGACGATACCGCAGGCCTGACTGCCGCCGGTCAGTCGACGGGCAGCAGCGGATCGACGGGCAGCCGATCGAGCGGCCGCAGCAGCGGCGCCGGCCGGACGACCAGCAGCCGCACGCGCGGCATGAGCGAGACCGGCGGCGGCAATGCCAGCCTGGGCGCGCACAGCGGTGGAATTGGAACGAGCACCAGCGGCTCTCCAAGTGGCCGCGGGCGCGCGCAGTCGACACCAACGACACAGCAGTAAGCGCCCGCTGTTCACAAGGGGGCGCCTCCGGGCGCCCCTTTTCTTACGCGGATAGAAAGTCAGCGATGACTTGACCGAACTCCGGCTTGGTCACCGAGCTCATGTGCGTCCCGGGCACTTCCTCGAAGACTGAGTTGGGCAGGATGTTGGCGAGCTCCTCTGCCGAGCCATTGTCGTCGTCCTGGTCGCCGCAGACCACGAGAGTCGGCATCGTGAATGCCTCGAGCCAGGTCATGAACGCGTCGGCGAAACTCTCCAGAAGCAGCGCGGCGGCGACCCGGTCGATCTTCTGGCTCTTCATGAACTGGATCGAGAGCCAGTGCGGGTCGCCGCGTTGAACCCGGTCAAACATTGCGATTGCTTCAAGGAAGAAATTCTTGCGCCGCTCCCAGTGGCGAAGACCCTCGAGGCCGGCCCCGCCGAGGATGGCGCGCCGCGGCTTCAGCCCCTCGCCCACCGCTTCGACCGTGGTCCGCGCGCCGAGTGAGAATCCGGCTAGGTCGAATTCGGTCAGGTCGAGGTGCGACACGAGCTCGCGCAGGTCCCGGGCGAGGATGCCTCTGGGATAATGTTCCGCGCCGTGCGGCTTGCCGCTGAGGCCGTGTGCCCGAAGGTCCGGCATGATCAGGCGAAATCCTCGATCGGCAATCCGCTGCGCCGTTCCAAACTTGAACCAGTTGGTTTGAGCATCGGAAAAGAGACCGTGCAGCAGGACGGCCGGCCGCCCTTCACCCAATTCGTAATAGGCGAGCTCGACGCCATCAGACGCGGTCCAAAAGTGAGCGGTAGCGGTCATTGGCGGACGTGCTCCCTTGCTCTTGGTGGCGGGCTCATTGCGCGGCTAAGGGGCGGCATGTCCAGCGCACCATCGCCTGAGGAAATCGCCCGCGATGCGACCTGGCTTGCCCAGGCGCTGGACCCGACGCAGGGGGTGGTGCGGCTGATCGCCATGGGCCGCGAGAGCTATCGGTTGGCGGGCTTTCTTGACGATCGGATGCTTCAAGCGCCCCTCGACGCTCAGGTTGTTCCGTGGCCCGATGTGGAAAACGCCATGTCAGGCGAGCGGCGGAGCGACGCCCGCTGGATCTTTCATATCGGCCACGCCGGCTCGACGCTCGTGTCGCGTTTGCTGGGCGAGGTTCCTGGGGTGCTCGCGATCCGGGAACCGCGGCTGCTCCGCGATCTGGCAATGATCCCGCCTGCAATGCGCGCCCGCTATATCTCATCCGTCGCGAAACTCATGTCGCGCACTTTCGCCGATGAGGAGATTGCTTGCGTCAAGGCAACCAGCTTCGCGAGCGAAATTGCGCCGGAATTGGTGCCGCCGGGCGAGCGCGCTCTCCTCATGTATGTGACGCCTCGCAATTACGTCGCCAGCATCCTCGCGGGCGAGAACAGCGTCAAAGAGATGCACGCGCTTGCGGAGTACCGCGCGCAGCGGCTCGCTCGTCGCGGGATCGGGCTGTCGTCTCCTCGAAATGATGCGGAACTGGCCGCGGCTGCCTGGGCTTGCGAGATGACCACGCTCGAATCCGCGGCTCACGCGATGCCTGATCGACACATTGCCTGGTCGGACTTCGACGCAATGCTCGCCAACATGCCGGGCGAGCTGGCGCGGACCGCAACCTTCTTCGGCTTTGATGCAGAGGACGAACAGCTCGCGGCAATTGCACGCGGGCCGCTGATACAGCGCTATTCGAAAGCCCTCGAATATGAGTACAGCCCAAACCTGCGCGCGGAGCTGATCGCCGGCTCGCTGCACCTCCACAACCGCGAGATCGACCCCGCCCTTGCCATGCTCCGCGCCCCAGCCGAAAAGTCGCCGCTGTTGGCGCAAGCGTTGACCCGGGCGGGGGACTGACATGTACAAGGTGATCCAGGTGCTGACCGACGAGGAGATCGCCGAATGCCGGCGGATCGCGGCGGCCGCGCAGTTCGTCCATGGCCGCATCACAAATCCGCACAACAAGGCCAAGGACAACGAGCAGCTCCACGAGCCCTCGACCTACCAAAAGAGCGGTCAGCTTCTGCACGGCGCGCTGATGCGCAGCGAGGACTTCGTGAACTTCGCGTTCCCGGTGTCGATGGCCCCGCCGCTGATCACCCGATACCAGCCGGGCATGCGCTACGGTGCGCATACCGACGTCGCCTACATCAAGCTTCCGGGAGGGACCCTGCGCAGCGACCTTAGCTGCACCATCTTCCTCAATGATCCGGACTCATATGAAGGCGGCGCGCTTCGCATCGAGCTCGGGGACGCCGAGCTGCAGTTCAAGCTGCCGGCCGGATTCGCGATCATCTACCCCTCCGACACGCTGCACCAGGTCGAGGAAGTGACCAACGGCGAGCGGCTCGTCGCGATCACCTTCATCCAGAGCCGGGTGCCGGACCCTTTTCGCCGCAACCTGCTCTACAATCTGAACGAAGTTGCGGCGCTCGAAGGGCTCAACATGCAGGCGGAGAATTTCACGCGCCTGCAGCTGATCCAAAACCAGCTGCTCCGGTGCTGGGGCGAGAAGCCCTAAGCTGCCTTCTGCAGGTGCTTGCGCCCTAGCAGCTCCGCAATCTGGACGGCGTTTAGCGCTGCGCCCTTGCGGAGATTGTCGCTGACCACCCACAGGCTGAGGCCGTTCTCGACGGTCGGGTCCTCGCGGATTCGGCTGACGTAGGTCGCATATTCGCCGACGGCTTCCACCGGCGTGACGTAACCGCCAGGCTCGCGCTTATCGACGACCATCACGCCCGGCGCCTCGCGAAGTATGTCGCGCGCCTCGTCCGCCGAGATTTCGTTCTCGAACTCGATGTTCACTGCTTCCGAATGGCCGACAAAGACCGGCACCCGAACGCAGGTGGCGGTGAGCTTGATCGAAGGGTCGAGGATTTTCTTGGTCTCGACGACCATCTTCCATTCTTCCTTGGTCGAGCCGTCGTCGAGGAAGACGTCGATATGGGGAATGACGTTGAAGGCGATCTGTTTGGTGAAGAACTCCGGTTCGTTGGCGTCGCCGACGAAGATGTTGCGAGATTGCTCGAACAGCTCGTCCATCCCGCGCTTTCCGGCGCCGGAGACCGACTGGTAGGTCGCCACCACCACTCGCCTGATCTTGGCCG
>Ga0105237_10008663_pt1 | contig 10989 bp, 12 predicted proteins | sample KBSC24metaG_FD_81520 | JGI IMG/M metagenome (GOLD analysis project Ga0105237, IMG submission 81520) | Corn rhizosphere microbial communities from Kellogg Biological Station, Michigan, USA - KBS C2-4 metaG | ecosystem: Host-associated > Plants > Roots > Rhizosphere > Soil | place: Michigan, USA... | reverse complement strand
GTCACTACCCACCGCTTGGACGGCGCGGGTCGGGACCCACCCTGGCGAAGTTCCGCTGGCCGGACGAACGCGGTTATCACGATTCGTCGGATGACACGACGACCGTGATTGCGATTATTGAAGAAGCCCGGGCGGTCGAGAAGATCGACGAAATTGCCGCGACTCCTGGATTGGATGTACTCTTCATCGGCACGAACGACCTCTCGTTCTCGCTGGGGTTGCGAGGGGATCAGAAGCATCCGAAACTTCAGGAGGCGATCGCGCGGGTGGTGGATGCCGGTACGCGCAACCACGTCGCCCTGGGGCGCCCGGCGGGAACCCCGGAACAACTGAAGGATTATCAGCAGCAGGGCTTTCAGCTCTTCCAGGCTCCTACGGACCTCACGTTCCTGAGCACGGGTGCGCGTCAATACCTTAGCTCGTTGGCGAGCGAGTAAGTCATATGCCTGACTCGCCCTTTGCCGATTACTGTGGAGTCGTTCAGGCCCGCCTGGAGCGTCATTACGGGATACCGGTAGTGACCAGGGATATCCCTGATCCACTCACTGGTGACCTGAACGGCACTGAGATTCATATTGATTACGCTGTCACGGCGGAGCAACGTCTTTTTCTGCTGGCACATCTGTTTGGTCACACCGGTCAGTGGAACGTGGATGAGGAGGCGTTCGAGATGGGGAAGCCAGCGCAGCCTCCAGTGCCGGAAGAGAATCTGCCGCCCCTACTGGAGTATGAGCGCGAGGCAGCCTGCTACGGCCTCTCTCTGTTGCACGAGTGTGGGATTAAAGTAGTGGACAATTGGTACTCGGACTATACGGCATGTGACCGTACCTATCTATTTCACTATTACCGTACTGGTGAGAAGAAGGATCCTCTCAGTTTCTGGAGGGATGGGACCCCATTATTGGAGGAAAAACGGATTCCCGGCTTTGTTCCGGTCAAGCGGGTATTTCGGCTCGACGGGATCGTGATCTGATGCGGTTACAATAGGTTAAAATGGCGAGCCGGCAGATCTCTCGACAATTGGACCGTATGCGGCGCGACTGGGACCAGCGCGCGCGTGAGAATGCGCGGCATTATGTCGCAACCGGCAAGGAAGAGTGGTCCGAAGAGGAGTTTTATCGCTCTGGCGAGACTACCGTTGACCAATACATACGCAATGACCTGGAGAATATCTGTCAGGACCACGATCCGAAGCAAATGAAGGTCCTGGAGATCGGATGCGGGGCGGGCCGGATTACGAAGGCGCTGGCGGGTTTCTTCGCCGAGGTCTACGCGGTGGATATCAGCCGCGAAATGGTGGGCCAGGCGAAACGTGCGGTCCGGGATTTTCCGAACGCGCACATCTTTCACAACAACGGCAAGGATCTCTCGGTGGTCAGGCGTAAGTGGTGGAATCGGTTGGGGATCGGTGAACCGCTGCAACTGGACTTCGCGTTCTCGGTGATCGTGTTTCAGCACATACCCAGCCGCGAGATCATTGAGAACTACGTACGCGAAGTGAACCGCCTTTTGAAGCCAGGAGGCCTGTTCAAGTTTCAGGTGCAAGGTAGTTCACGAGTGGAAGTGAAAGAGGAAGACAGTTGGGTCGGGGTATCTTTCACTCCACGGGAAGCTCGAGAGATGGCGGAACGCTGTGGATTCGAGATGCGTTACGACTCTGGCGCTGGTGAACAGTATTACTGGCTTTGGTTCTTCAAGAAGTGCGAAGCAGGCGCATTCGCAGACCAGTAGAGTAGGATTGCCACCCTCGGCATCAGCCGGAAGCCCGGCGGCTTTCCCAATATTTCTTCATGCGCTCGGAAACCTCTTTCCGTTCCTGCGAACTCATGGATTTCCGTCCTCTGCGTTTGGTGGCATGTGGCAATGCCGGCATGGTTCCCGCAGAGCGCTGTAGTTCTTCGAGCGAAGCAATTACTTGCTCCAGCTTTTCCTTCTCAGCGTACAAATTCTGGATTGCTTTATATAGATCCATCGCATCTCAAATACAGGTAAGTGATCGTGCGAGCCTCGCATGATCAAACCGATATTACATCGGATGCGCTTTAGAATTCTACGCGTACAGCCTACTTTAGTGAATAAGAAAGGGCCAATGTGGTACTGTTTTGTAACCGTATTTAGTAATGGCCAGGTATAGCACTCCCGCTACTAGCAGTAGTACGCCCAACCCAATCATTAGCGTGATTCGCCACGGAAATCTTCTGCCTTCACGATGAAGTACTAGGAGATAACTAGCAAAAATCCCGATATAAAATAGCGCACACATCGGGGTCGCGAAGAGCATCAGATTGACTACGTCCGGGGTCGGAGTCACAATCGCCGCAAGAATAAAGATCGCCAGAATGGCATAGCGGCTATGACGCAGCAGGAAAGCGGGGCTGAGAACTCTCAGCAGAGTGAGAAAGAAGATAAGAACCGGCAACTCGAATACTAACCCAACACCCACTACGACATTGAAGAACAGCTCGAAATAATGACTCATGGAGATCATGGGTCTGACATTATTCGCCTGTCCTATGCTCAAGAGAAAAGTAAGGCCGTAGCGGAATACAACAAAATATGCAAAGACTCCGCCCAGTATAAACAAACCCGCCGAAATAACAATAAAGGGGGCAGCCCAGCGGCGTTCCCGTTTATAAAGCCCCGGAGAAATAAACGCCCAAATTTGATAAAGAACACAAGGTGCGCCTAGGAAAATAGCGCAGATAATGGGCACTTTGAACCAGATAATATTAAAGCCTTCCATCGGCTCGATCTGGACGAGGCTGCCTTCATAACCCAGGCTAATGAGCGCAGACGCAGCTGGCTTTTGGACGAAGTCCCACAGGCGGCTGCTGAAGCTGAGACTTACGACGAAGCAGATCGCAACGCCCGTCAGGGCCTTAAAAATGCGCGAACGGAGTTCTTCCAGGTGCTCCATGAAGGACATCCGGAGCATGCCATCATCATCTTCATCCTCGTCTTCCGGAGGCGGGGGGGAAGGCGGAAGACCGCCTCCGCCCATCCGACGGCTGACCTGATTAATGGCTCCCTTGATCGACGCAATTCCGGTTCCCGGAGCGCCGAGCTCCTTCGGTTCTTCAGGTGGGTTCATTCGTTAAACGTTATGTTGTTCAGTGGTCGCCGGAGTGTGTTCCGCGTGGCCGTTCGAAGAGGGGGAAACGTCGGAGACGTGCCCATTCGAGGCGGTTAAAGCGGCAGGCTCGGACCCGTGGGCAATAGTGCCTTCCGGTGACGCGACTGACGGAGATTCAGCGCCCTGAGGTGCGGATGCGCTTTCGGTGGAAGAGATGGCAGCAGTGGAGTCGTGATTCTCCGAGCCGTATGAGCCTTCGTAATTGTTCTCATACGAGGAGTAATCGTAATTGTAAGTGTCGTACTGATAATCCTTGGTAACTTCTTTTAACGACGCCGTTTCCTGCTCCAGATTTTTCATTTCGCGATCGAACGTTGTTTTTAGTTCGCTCGAGGCACGACGGAACTCGCCTAAAGCCTTCGCGAATGTCCGCCCCAACTCCGGCAATTTCTTAGGACCGAAGAGGAGCAGGGCTAGGATGAAGATGATAACGATCTCTTGCATGCCCAGCGTTCCGAACATTGGGTTCTCCTCCTATGGGATTTCTGCCCTATCATAACACGCCCGGAAAAGCTGCCTGGAGAACGCCAATAAGGCATGATGGGACTGTGGCAACCCACTGCCTGTTTTGCCGGATCGTGAGCGGCGAGGAGCCTGCTAAGAAGGTCTTCGAGGACGAACATTGCGTAGCCTTTCTAGACACTCGGCCTCTGTTCCCTGGGCATTGTCTGCTGGTGCCTCGGGAGCACACGGAGGCGCTTGGCGAATTGCCGGCTGCCGAGGTGGGGCCGCTTTTCGAGGTAGCGCGGGTGCTATCCCTGGCGGTCGAGGAAGCCATGGATGCCGAGGGCACCTTCGTGGCGATTAACAATCGGGTAAGCCAGAGTGTGCCGCATCTTCACATCCACGTAGTACCTCGGAAAAAGAAGGACGGTTTGCGCGGCTTCTTCTGGCCGAGGACAAAGTATGGCGAAGATTCGGACATGCGGCGAGCCTGCGATGCTATCCGCAATGTGTTGGATCGTCTAAAAGCATCCCATCACTGATTGCGGACGGTCAGATACATCACTAACTCAGAACTAGTAGTGCGTCCGCTCACCGAATCATAACTTGCCTTTTCTCTATACTTCACTTGCGGCCATTCTCGGATCCGCAACTCATTCGGGCACAGGGAGAAGCAAGACAAATGACAGCGACTCACAGAACTCTAGCGATTGCGGGTATCGTGCTGTGCGGCTTGGCTTTGCCAAAATCGTCGTACGCAGTTACCGGCTGCACCAACGCGAACATTACAGGCGTCTATAACGCTCAGATTACTAGTGCGAACTTCAGTACTCTGCTCAGTTCTACTAATAGCACCACTACCCCTGGGACGGGAACCGGTACAGGTGGATCAACGGGTACCGGGACCACGGCGACTGGACAGGGTGGGTTCGGAAATAACTCAGCCAGTCTCTCGGGCAAGATCCCTGGACTGGGGCGTTATTACTTCGACGGGAACGGCAACATTGCAGGCGCTTCGGCCTCAGGCAACAACTATGTAGTGGTCGGGAAGTATACGGTCAATGCGGATTGCAGCGCGACGATGAGTTTAAATACGGGCGAGACGTTCGATGCCGTGATTGCGGACAGCGGTCACCGCATCCTCTTCATTGAAGCCGATGCGAATGGCGGCGGTGCGGTCGGCGAACTGGATCTGGCGACGAATGCCTGCCTCTCGGGCGGCACGCCTCGTACGTTTGCCTTCAGCTTCTTCGGCGCAATTCCGGCGAGCGCTCCGACTACGGCGACTGGGACGGGGACGGGGACCGGCACTGGCACTGGAACTGGAACGACCGCGACGCCCCCGAAATTGCAAGCATCATCGGCGATCGGCTCGATCACTCTGGATGGTGCAGGAAGCTTCACTCTCACCGAGTGGTCCTTCGCGAACGGCGCAGTGGCGCGTACGAGCTCGACGGGCACCTATAGCATCGGCACGAACTGCGCGTTGAATCTAACGTTCCAACAGACCTCGGGCGCGACCACAGGTTCGGTGCAGACGACGGCGTTCCAAGGCCTGCTGGTTACGGATACGGGCGGGTTATCGGTGACACAGGCCGGTCAAGGTACGTCCGGCAGTACAACGCTGACGGGAACGCTGATCGGCCAGTAAGCGCTTAAGGCAGCGTTTCCAGTAATACCTTACGACTCTGTTCCGCCCGGAAGTTGCGCAGTTGATCGCGCAACTCCGGGCGTTTGTTTGCCAGGATGGCGATGGCGAGAAGGGCGGCGTTCTTAGCGCCGGCGGAGCCGATGGCGAGTGTACCAACGGGGATGCCACCCGGCATCTGGACGGTCGAAAGCAGGGAGTCCATACCCTTCAGGGCGGCGCTCTCGATGGGCACGCCGAGGACTGGAAGAATGGTGTGAGCGGCGCACACACCTGCCAGGTGTGCGGCCCCGCCAGCGGCGGCAATGACGACTTCGATCCCGCGCGACTCCGCCGCTGATATATATTCGGCGGTTTCCTTAGGAGTGCGGTGGGCAGAAAGCACGCGGCACTCATGCCCGATTCCGAAACTCTTCAGTGTTTCGTCGGCATGGCGCATTGTGTCCCAGTCCGACTTGCTTCCCATGATTACGGCGACCAGCGTCGCCCCTGTTTCCGGCATATAAAAAACTCCCTTTTTATCTGCGTTGATCCGCGTTTATCGGCGACTGATAACAACAATGGGGGGCCGCCGATGAACGCCGATTCACGCGGATGGAAGAAGGGTGTCCGGTCCATCGGCGGCCTTGTTCTTATTGGCCCTGCGCCAGCGTAAAGCCGGGCTGGCCGTTGAAGGTGCGGAGCGTTTGAGTGGCAGCGATTTCGATGCCGGACTCGGAGATCCGCTTGACTATATCGAGGAGCTTCGACATCTCAGTGCCTTCATCGGCGAAGAAACGGCAGCGGAAACTGTCCGTGCAGAATGTTTCGGCGCGGCCGGCCGGCCAGACTTTGACGCCGCGGTTGTCAATCATCTGCAGTTTGATGCCGTCACCGGCAAATTTACCTACGACCTCGGCGAGTTGATTGGCATTGCGCGAGGGCCAGTAGGCGAACACGTCGATGCCCTTGAGTTCCATGGCTGTGTTAACAGCGGCGGAGGCTGTATAGGTAGCCGATTGCGCGGGGCCCTTGGCGTAGGCGACAGGTTTGAGGCGATTCGGATGCTGTCCGACACGCGCAATCACGGCGGCGGCGAATTCCTTGGTGCCGACCTTTTGCGTGCTGACGCCTTCGGTGAAGACGTCGTACGTGTGGACGCCGTCCTCGATGGTCCGAAGCCAGGCGTTGTGGACACGCTCGGCCGCTTCGGGCTGATTGATGTGTACCAGCATCAGGACGGAGCCGAGCAACAGGCCGGACGGATTCGCCAGATTCTGATTGGCGCGGCGTGGCGCGGAACCGTGGATGGCTTCAAACATGGCGCACTTCTCACCGATGTTGGCGCTGCCCGCGAGGCCCACCGAGCCGGCGATCTGGGCGGCGACGTCGGAAAGGATGTCCCCGTAAAGGTTCGGCATGACAATAACGTCGAATGCCTCGGGCGTGTCGGCCATCTTGGCGGCGCCGATATCGACAATCCAGGCTTCTTTGTCGATGTCGGGGTACTCGGTGGCGATCTCGTCGAAAACCTTGTGAAGAGGCCGTCGGTCATCTTCATGATGTTGTCTTTCATGAAGCACGTGACCTTCTTGCGGCTGTGCCGGCGCGCATATTCGAAGGCATAGCGCACGATCTTCTCGCTGCCGGGGCGCGAGATCAGCTTGATGCACGAAGTGACTTCCGGCGACAACTGATACTCAATGCCGGCGTACAAATCCTCTTCGTTCTCGCGCACGATCACGACGTCCATATTAGGGTGCTTGGTGTCGATGAACGGGTGATAGGAGACGCATGGCCGCACATTCGCGTACTGGCCCAGCGTCTTGCGCGTGGTCACATTGAGGCTCTTGAATCCGCCGCCCTGAGGCGTGGTGATGGGCGCTTTGAGAAAGACTTTGGTGCGCAGGAGCGAATCCCACGAACTCGGTTCTATGCCGGCGGAGTTGCCGCGCAAGTAAACCTTCTCGCCAATCTCAATGGTCTCGATCTCGAGAGCCGCGCCAGCCGCTTCCAGGATCTGAAGCGTGGCATTCATGATTTCGGGACCGATGCCATCGCCGTGGGCAACAGTAATAGGAGTTTTAGTGGCCATAAACGGAAACTCCAGCATAGTTCGATTGCTACCCCCATGCAACCAAACACCACCCGACCGGGGCTAACATAGGTAAAAGAGGTGTCATTTGCGCTACGCGCTTTTGTTCGTAATGGGGTACGCCGCGATTGCGGCAGACAGTCGGGTCCTGGTCGACCGGGTGGGCAGCACCGGATTCGTCCAATTGGAAGCAGAGAGCTTCCAGAAGCTTACGCCTCGGGAACAGGCGCTGACGTACTGGTTGACACAGGCGTCGATCGCGATCGATCCGATCAATTACGATCAGAACTCGGTATTCGGCCTCCGCCAGAAGCGCATTCTGGAGGAGATTCAGAGGCATCCGGCATCGCCGGAGACGCCCGCACAGCGCAAGATTTCCGACTTCACCAAGCTTTTCTGGTCGAATCGGGGCAATCACAGCGAGATGACGGCACAGAAGATTCTGCCGGAATTCACATTTGACGATTTAAAGGCGGCAGCGTCCGCGGCAATGCGTGCGGGCGGGTTCAAGGGAACTCCGTATGGCACACCGGCGATCCGCAACCAGTCGGACCTGGACCGGGAGTTGGAAGCGCTGCGCCAATCGCTTTTCGATCCGGCCTTCCAGCCGATGATCACCGCGAAGAGCCCGCAAGGCAAACTCGACATCCTGCAGGCGAGTGCCAACAACTTTTATTCGGGTGTGAGTATGGCCGACGTGGCGGGCTTTAAAGATACTCACCCGTTGAATTCGCGGCTGACCAAAAAAGACGGCAAGTTGGTCGAAGAGATCTACCGCGCTGGGACTCCCGATGGCAAGGTGCCGCCGGGGTTATACGCGGAGTTTCTGAAGAAGGCCAACGACGCGCTGACGAAGGCGCGTGCATATGCTGAGCCCGGACAGGACGAAGTCATCGCGTCCCTTGTGCGCTATTACCAGACCGGCGACCCGGCAGACTGGATTCGGTTCGGCGTGGCGTGGGTGCAGAACAATCAGAACGTGGATTTCGCGAACGGGTTCATCGAGGTGTATCGCGATGCGCGCGCGGCGAAGGGGACATCGCAGAGTTTTGTGACGGTCACCGATCAGAAGCTGAATCAACTGATGGGGAAGCTCTCGGCGAACGCGCAGTACTTCGAGGATCAGGCGCCGTGGGCGACCCAATACAAGAAGCAGGGTGTGAAACCGCCGCTGGCGAAGGCCGTGGAGACCGTCATCGAGACCGGCGACTTCCATGTGAGCACGGTGGGCGACAACCTGCCCAACGAGAACGAGATCCGCGAGAAATACGGCAGTAAGAGCTTCATGTTTACGGGCAGTTCACGGACATTGCGGCAGGGCGCGGGAACCGGCGCGCTCGAGGAATTTGCCGGCTCGCTGGAAGAGATCGCGATCGCAAAGAAGTACGGCGAGGAAGCGTCCGACATGATGACGGCGCTGCATGAGGTGATCGGTCACGGGTCGGGTAAGCTCAATCCTAAATTGAAGGGTGGGGCGGAGCCTCTGCTGAAAGAGTATTTCTCCACCCTGGAAGAGGCGCGTGCGGATCTGATGGCGTTGTGGAACATTACCGATCCGAAGATGCAGCAGCTTGGCCTGGTCTCGAGTCCCGAGGTGGCAAAGGCGATGTACTACGCCTCGGTACGCACGGTCTTGACGCAACTGCAACGCATTCCGAAGGGCGACACCATTGAAGAGGATCACCAGCGCAATCGCCAGTTGATCGTGAATTACATTATGGACAAGACCGGGGCGATCTAGAAGGTGGAGCGCAACGGTAAGACTTACTTCCAACTCAAGGATTTCGGCAAGATGCACCAGGGAGTCGGGATGCTGCTGGCTGAATTGATGCGGATCAAGGGCGAAGGCGATTATGCAGCCATCAAGGCGCTGGTGGACAAGTATGGAGTACACTTCGATACGACGTTGCGGGATCAGGTTGTGGCGCGCTACAACAAGCTGAACGTGCCGACTTACTGGTGCGGGATTAATGCCGATTTGACGGCTCATTTCGATGCGTCGGGGAAGGTGACGGCAGTGAGTATTTCGTACCCACGGGATTTCGTGAAGCAGCAGCTTAGTTACGCGGCGATGTACGGAGTACAATAACAGGCACTCCGATGGCTGCCAAGTCATACCCGGTCACGATGCGATCCCCGGAGGTGGTGGATTTGCGGCGCCTTACGGCACGTGATCTGGAACCCCTGCTGGTGGAAGAGGTTGTCCTCTGGCGCAACGAGCTGGAATGGGAGTTTGAAAAATCCGCGGACCTGGTAAGGCGTTTCGTGGACCTGCGCGCCCTGAACGGCGGCGCATTGATGGAAGACGGCAAGGTGGCCGGTTACCTCTACTATGTCCTGGAAGACAACAAAGGGCTGGTGGGGGACTTGTATGTCCGCCAGGAACTGCGCACGCCCGAGCGTGAGAATAAGCTGCTGGAATGGGGGTTGAACGCAGTGATGGCGTGTTCGCCGATCACGCGGATTGAATCGCAGTTGATGATGTTGCGGTATACGCGCGGGCGCGAGTTGCCGCACAGCGATTGCCTGCATTCCTACGAGCGCAATTTTATGCGAGTAGATTTGCGGCATGCGGCGCTGGACGAAGGCAGCGTGCGGCGGCCGATGTACATCGAGAAGTGGTCGGACCACTATCAGGATGCGGCGGCGCGGCTGATTGCCGATGCGTATCGCGGCCACATCGATAGCTCCATCAACGATCAGTACCGCACGCCGGACGGGGCGCGGCGCTTCCTCTATAACATCGTGCAGTATCCGGGTTGCGGGTCGTTTTTCCGCCCGGCATCGTTCGCAGTATTCGAGGCGGCGACGGGGCAGCTTTGCGGAGTCTCGCTGGCCAGCCTGGTGGCGCCGGAGTGCGGGCATATCACGCAAATATGCGTCTCCCCGGCGGCGCGCGGGACAGGCACGGGCCACGCTCTGCTGCGCCGGTCCCTGCTGGCTTTGCGCGATATGGGATGCCGGTCGGCGAGTTTAACGGTGACGGCTTCCAATCACGAAGCGATCAGCCTGTACGAGCGCGTAGGCTTTGGCACGGTGCGACAATTCTCCGCCTACGTTTGGGAGGGTTGGAAGCGGTAGGGCGCCTCCCATTCGTTGTAACGTGGGAGGAGCATGCTCTTTCAATCGCAAGCGCTCCGTAAACAATGGGCTGACATTGTCCGCGAAATGGTAGCCGGCACCATCGATGAAGCCGAAGCCGGCAAGCGCATGCACGATCTGGACCCGCAGTCGGGGACGCCTTACCTGATGCTTTCAGCCGGCGCTCGCGCGACGGATGATACGGAGTCTGAGGCGCTGTTGTGGCAGGGTCTGGAACGAGCTCCCGGAGGATATCAGTTCTACCTGGCCATCTCCGACCTGCGCAGTCGCCGTGACCGCGAAGACCGCCTCGCTGAACAGCTTCGCAAGCTCGCGATCTGGAAAGTTTCGTTTCTCGAATCGGTTCCGGAATCGCTGGCGGAGATGTTTCAAGGTAAGTCGTCGAAACTCGACTTCCGCGACCCCCAAACCTACCGAATGATCGTGACGGCTATCGCAGCGCAGGAGGAGGAAGTCCCGGACGAGATTCGTGCGCGCGTATATCCATATCAACTGCTGAACGACTTGCAGTACCATGCAGAGCAGGAGGTGGACGACGGGCTGCTCGAGACGCTGCTGGATCACCGCGATCTCTGCCTGCCCGTGTGG
>Ga0105237_10008662_pt1 | contig 10989 bp, 12 predicted proteins | sample KBSC24metaG_FD_81520 | JGI IMG/M metagenome (GOLD analysis project Ga0105237, IMG submission 81520) | Corn rhizosphere microbial communities from Kellogg Biological Station, Michigan, USA - KBS C2-4 metaG | ecosystem: Host-associated > Plants > Roots > Rhizosphere > Soil | place: Michigan, USA... | reverse complement strand
GGACGCGACCGGCGGCTACGGACCCGAGGAGTTCGTGCTGCGCGACGCGAAGCCGGGCCGCTACACGGTGCAGGCCCAGTTCTACGGGCATCGCCAGCAGGTGCTGCTGAGCGCGACGACCGTGATGCTGCGCCTGACGACCGGCTTCGGCCGAAGCGACCAGAAGGACGAGCTGACCAGTCTGCGGCTGAACGGCCGCTCCGACATGGTGACGGTCGGCACGTTCGAGGTCGGGCGATGACAGCGGGGCCGGCATCGCCTTGCAGGGGCGGCCTTATGCTGCGCGCATGACGTCTTCCTTGCCCCATCTCACCGCTGCTGCCGCACCGATGACCCACGAGGTCGAGGTGCTCGACGAGTTCGGCACGCGCCGCCGCATCGCGATCCCCGCCGAGCGTGCGCTGACGGTGTACGTCGACAAGCGCGAGCTTGTCACGCTGATGACGCTCGGCGCCGCGCCGGAGCTGCTGGTGCTCGGTTACCTGCGCAACCAGCGGCTGGTCGAGTCGGTCGAGCAGATCGAGTCGATCACGGTCGACTGGGAGGTCGGCGCCGCCGCGGTCAAGACCCGCGCCGGCATCGAGGACTTCGACCGCAAGACCGAAAAGCGCGTCGTCACGACCGGCTGCGGGCAGGGCACGGTGTTCGGCGACCTGATGGCCGAGGTCGATTCGATCCGCCTGCCGAGCCCCGACGAGCCGAGCGCGCGCATCAGCCAGGCCACGCTCTACGGATTGCTCAACGCGATGCGGGTGCAGGAAAGCACGTACAAGTCGGCCGGCTCGGTGCACGGCTGCGCGCTGTTCCGGCAGGACGAGCTGCTGATGTTCGTCGAGGACGTCGGCCGCCACAACGCGATCGACACGATCGCAGGCTGGATGTGGCTGCGCGGCATGGGCGGCGCCGACAAGATCTTCTACACGACGGGGCGGCTGACCAGCGAGATGGTGATCAAGTCGGCGCAGATGGGCGTGCCGGTCGTCGTGTCACGCAGCGGCATCACGCAGATGGGGCATCAACTCGCGACGCAGCTGGGGCTCGCGCTGTTCGGCCGCGCGACGAACCGGCATTTCATCTGCTACTGCGGCTTCGAGCGCTTCGATGCGCAGCCCGAGCCGGTGCGGGCGGGCGTCTAGGCGATTCTCGCCAGGTCGCGCAGCACCGTCGGCCCGACACGCTGCTCGATCTCGGCCAGCAGCGGCTTGTTCCAGCCGAGCATGAACAGCGCCTCGGCGACCACGAACATCGGGCCGACGAGCAGGCCGACGATGTCGTCGACGAACGCCGGCTTGCGCCCTTCGTACCAGTGGCCGACGAACTGGATCACCCAGCCGACGAAGAACATGCCCACGCCCCAGGCGAGCCACGAGGCGATGCTGCCGTAGGCAACCTGATGCGCCAGCAGCATCAGCACGCCGACGCAGGCGCTGGTGGCGATGCCGAGCGACAGATTGCCGCGGGTCAGGTACCACGCAGCGGACAGCGCGAACGCGATCCAGGCCGGCGAGAGCGCCCAGCCGCCGAGCGAGAAGGCCGGTCGGGCGAGCAGTACGCCGACCGCGAAGACGATCATCGGGACGCCGACGAAGTGGCTGATGATGTTGCGCCGGTCGCGGTGGTACTCCGCGTACTGGCTGAGCAGATCGACGGCGTGACGCATCGTTGTCTCCGAATGAATGACGGCGTTATGACATGTTAGGCCAATCCCGATTCCCGCGGGATACCCGCGAGCCCCTAAGCGCGGGGGCATGGCGTGGCGTGCTCCCTACAATCGGCGTTCTTCTGCAGGGGACGGGATGAGCATCAAAAGCGACAAGTGGATCCGCCGCATGGCCGAGCAGCACGGCATGATCGAGCCGTTCGAGGCCGGCCAGGTACGGCACGCCGCCGACGGGCACAGGATCGTCAGCTACGGCACCAGCAGCTACGGGTACGACATTCGCTGCGCGCCGGAATTCAAGGTCTTCACGAACATCTACAGCACGGTCGTCGACCCGAAGAACTTCGACGAAAAGAGCTTCGTCGACATCGAGGCCGACGTCTGCATCATTCCGCCGAACAGCTTCGCGCTGGCGCGCACCCTCGAGTACTTCCGCATTCCGCGCAACGTGCTGACGATCTGCCTGGGCAAGAGCACCTACGCGCGCTGCGGGATCATCGTCAACGTCACGCCGTTCGAGCCCGAATGGGAAGGCTACGTGACGCTCGAGTTCAGCAACACCACGCCGCTGCCGGCGAAGATCTACGCGGGCGAGGGCTGCGCGCAGGTGCTGTTCTTCGAGAGCGACGAGGTCTGCGAGACCAGCTACAAGGACCGGGGCGGCAAGTACCAGGGTCAGCGCGGGGTGACGTTGCCGAAGACATGATTTGTGTTTCTCATTCTGTACAAATTCATGATTTGGACTAGAATGAGAATCACAATGCCTGCCGCCACTCCCCCTGTTGCTGAGGCCGTTGCCGCCAAGCTCACGGCGATCGGCCGGCGCATCCGCGCCCATCGAAAGCGGCTGGGCGTCAGCGGAACGACGGCAGCCGAAGCCGCGGGCATGTCCCGCGTCACGCTGTATCGGATCGAGCGCGGCGAGCCGTCGGTTGCGATGGGCGCCTATATCGGTGCGCTCGGTGCATTGGGTCTCGAGCTCGACCTGGTCGACCCGCAGGCGAAGGCGTTGCCGGCCGCGAAGATGGCGCTGCCGGCGATGGTCCGGCTCGCCGAATACCCGCAGCTGAAGCAACTGGCCTGGCAGCTGCACGGCGTCGACGAGCTGACACCGGAGCAGGCGCTCGGCCTGTACGAACGCAACTGGCGGCACGTCGATGTCGACGCGCTCGAGGCACATGAGCGGGTGCTGATCGCTGCATTGACGAGCCAGCTCGGCGGGGGCCGGCTGCTTGTTTGACCGCGAGCACCATCGGCGTGTCGCCCATGTCCTGGAGACGCTGGACGCCGGTCTGCTGAAGGCGAACGCCTGCCTGTTCGGCGGCGGAACGGCCATCGCGCTGCGCTACGGCGAATACCGGGAGTCGGTCGATATCGACTTTCTCGTTTCCGAGCGCGACGGCTACCGCGCACTGCGCCAGCGGCTCGGCGGTACGGATGGTCTGCGCGCCATCCAGCGCGCCGGACGCGCGCTCGACCAGGTTCGCGATGTGCGCGCCGACCAGTACGGGTTGCGCACCGTCGTGCGGGTCGACGGCATGGAGATCAAGTTCGAGATCGTGCTCGAAGGCCGCATCACGCTCGATCCTCCGGGCGCCGGCGACGAGATCTGTGGCGTCGCGACCCTGACGCCGCTGGATCTGGCTGCGAGCAAGCTGCTCGCGAACTCCGATCGCTGGGCCGACGACGCGGTGTTCAGCCGCGACCTGATCGACCTCGCGATGATGGCGCCGCCGAAGAAGCTGCTGAAGGCGGCGATCGAGAAGGCGCGCGGAGCCTACGGCGACAGTATCGAGAACGACCTGGGCAAGGCGATCGACGCGTTGCGAGCTCGCCCGCACCGGCTCGACCGGTGCATGGAGGCGATGCAGATGCGCAGCGTGCCGAAGGCGCTGCTGTGGAAGCGTATCAAGGCGCTCGCACGCTGAGCCGCGCCGTCTTCACGGACTGGCTGTCGACATAACGCGTCAGCCCGGCGACCAGCGCGTCGAACGTGACCTTGCAGCGCGGGCTGTCGCGCAGGTCTTCGTGCATCGTGACCCAGGTGTCGAGCTGCAGCGCGAACTGCCGCTTCAGCACGCGCACGAGCGGCGGGTTGCGCTGCGCCAGCGCGGCCTGGCAGACGCCGATGCCGTGACCGGCGCGGATCGCGGCGAGTTGCGCCAGGTCGCTGTCGCTGCGCAGCGCGAACGACTCGCGCCGCATGCCGCCGAGCGACTGGCGCAGGCTGCGGATGAAGGCCGTTTCCTTGTCGAAGCCGATGATGGCGTGGCCGGCCAGATCGGCCATGCTGCGCGGCGTGCCGGCGCGTTCGAGATAGGCTGCGTGGGCATGCAGCCCGAGCTCGATGTTGCCGACCCGCCGCGCGACCAGCTGCTCCTGCTGCGGCCGCAGCATGCGTACCGCAATGTCCGCTTCGCGGCGCAGCAGGTCCTGCACGCGGTTGCCGGCCGCGAGTTCGATCACGAGCCCGGGCTGCGCCTCCCGCAGCCGCGCGAGGATGGCCGGCAGCACCTCGACCGCGACCACGTCGCTCGCGGTGATGCGGACCGTGCCGCGCACCATGCCTCGCCCACCGTCGCCCTGGCTCGCGGCGATCCGACGCAGCGCCGCCGCGGTCGACGCCATGTCTTCGGCATAGGGGCGCAGCGCCAGTGCCGCTTCGGTCGGATCGAGGCCACGCTGCGAACGGATGAACAGTGCGACGCCGAGCGCTTTCTCGAGCGCCTCGACATGGCGGCCGATCGTCGGCTGCGCGACGCCGAGCGAACGTGCCGCGCCCGACAGCGAACCTTCGTCGAGCACGCCGAGCAGCGATCGATAAAGTTCCCAGCCCGGGTCGTCCGACGTCATACAGAAATGTATAGCGACCGGCATATGTTCGGCAATTCCATTGCAGCGCCGCCGGGCCGACACTGATGCCATCGACAACGGTCTTCGGACAAGGAGCAGGCGATGGAAAGCGGCAGGACGGCGCTGGTTCTCGGCGCAAGCGGCGGCATCGGCGGCGAGGTTGCACGCCAGCTGCGCGACGCGGGCTGGCAGGTGCGTGCGCTGAAGCGCGGGATCGAGCCCGACGCGGCAACGAAGGACGGCTTCGAGTGGCACCAGGGAGACGCGATGAACCGCGCCGACGTGCTGCGCTGTGCCGCGGGCTGCGCGGTGATCGTGCACGCCGTCAACCCGCCGGGTTACCAGCGCTGGGCCGAACTGGTGCTGCCGATGCTCGACAACACGATCGCCGCAGCGCGTGCAAGCGGCGCGACCGTCGTGCTGCCCGGCACGGTCTACAACTTCGGCCCCGATGCGTTCCCGGTGCTGCGCGAAGAGTCGCCGCAGCGCCCGCTGACCCGCAAGGGCGCGATCCGCGTCGAGATGGAGCGCCGGCTGCGCGCGGCGTCGATCGAAGGGGTGCGTTGCATCGTCGTGCGGGCCGGCGACTTCTTCGGGCCGCGTGCCGGCAACAACTGGTTCTCGCAGGGGCTGATCAAGCCGGGCCTGCCGGTGCGTTCGATCAGCCAGCCCGGGCTGCCCGGCGTCGGCCACCAGTGGAGCTACCTGCCCGACGTGGCGCAGACGATGCTTCAGCTGATCGAACGGCGCGCTGCGCTCGAGCCCTTCGCCGACTTCCACATGCGCGGCCACTTCGATGCCGACGGCAGCCGGATGGCCGAGGCGATCCAGCGCGTCGTCCGTGCCGACAGCGGCCGCACGCCGACGATCCGGCGCTTTCCGTGGGCGCTGCTGATGCTCGCCGCGCCATTCGTCACCTTCATTCGCGAGATGCGCGAGATGCGCTACCTGTGGCGCGAGCCGATCCGGATGGACAACGCCAAGCTGGTCGCGACGCTCGGCGCCGAACCGCACACGCCGCTCGAGCAGGCCGTGCGCGACTCGTTGCTCGGGCTGGGCTGCCTCAGCGGCTCGGGCTCCGCTGGGCCGGCCGCGTATCGACCGGCAGGCACAACAGCGCCGTCAGCAATGCCAGGCCGACGTGGCATGCGTAGAGCGTCGTGAAGTCGGCACGCTGAACCGTGTGCTGCCCGAGCAGCAGCACGGTGATGGCAACGCCGAGCACCGAACCGATCTGCCGCGTCGCCTGATTCACCGCACTGCCGACCGCGTATTGGTCTGCCGGCAGCTTGTTGACCGCGGCCGCCGACAACGACGGCAGCACCATGCCCACGCCGATGCCGCTCATCAGCACACCGGGCAGCCAGTGCTGCAGATAGTTGGGCGTGCCATCCGGCACGAGCAGAAACCACGTGCCGCTCGCCGCATAGAGCAGCGCTCCGCCGACCAGGAACGGCCGATGCCCGGTGCGGCCGGCCACCCGACCGGTCAGCACTGCCGTCACGACGACGAGCAGCGGTCCGGGCGTGATCGCGAGGCCGGCGCGCGGCAGGCTGTAGTGCCAGATCTCGGTCATGTAGAAGAAGAACCCGAAGAACATCATCGCGAACGCGATCCCGAACGACAGCGTCGCGAGGTTCACGAAGCGATAGGTCCGGTGCCGGAACAGCCCGAGGTCGATCAGCGGCGCCTTCGCGACGCGGGCCCATGCGACGAAGCCGATCAGCGCGATCACGCCGGTCGCCGCCGCCGCGAGCAGCTCGCCGCGCTGCCAGGCGTTCGACTGCACGATGGCCAGTGCAACCGCACCGACGCCGACGACCATCAGCAGCATGCCCACTGCGTCGATCGGGCGGCGGGCGTCTGGCCGCTTCGCTTCCTGCAGCAGCGAGGCGCCGCGCCAGATCGACAGCGCGCCGAGCGGCAGGTTGATGTAGAAGGCCCACGGCCAGCCGACCGAGTCGACGACGAACGAGCCGAGGCTGGGCCCGATCGCCGCGGCCAGCCCGCCGACCGCGCCCCACAGGCTGACCGCGAGCGCGCGCTTGCTCTGCGGGAACGCCGCGAGCACGATCGACAGCGAGGCAGGCGTCAGCAGCGCGGCGCCGAGCGCCTGCGCGACGCGCGCACCGATCAGCCAGCCGACGCTGCCGGCCAGCCCGCACGCCGCCGACGCGGCGAGAAAGATCGTCACGCCCAGCATGAACACCTTCTTGCGGCCATGCGTGTCCGCCAGGCCTCCGGCGGGAATCAGCATCGCCGCATAGACGACGGTGTAGGCGTTCAGCACCCACGACATGTCGGCCGCGCTCGCTTGCGCAAAGCCGGCGCGCAACGCGCCGAACGCGGCGTACAGCATCGTCGTGTCGAGTGAGACGAGGAACACCGCGACGCTCGCGACCCAGAAGGTCGGCCACGGCGAAGTGGCTGCTGGCGATGTCGATGCCGCGGGCGTCGCGGCGCAAGCGACGACGGGAGCGATGTCGGGCACCACCGCGAGCGCCGGCCCGCGCGTCAGCGGCGCGTTCATTCGGGGCGGCCGCTGGGCGCCTGCAAGTAGACGGCCGGCTCGGCCGACAACCCTTGCTTGACGGCGCGCGTCTGCTCGTCGGCGAGCACTTCGTCGGCCCCGGCTTCGAGCGCGTCGAACGTGCGGGCCACGATCAGCTCGGGCGAGCTTTTCGGCACGTCGAGACCGCGCGTCAGGTCGGTGTCGACGAAGCCCACGTGCATGCCGACGACCTGCGTCTTCTGCTCTCGCAGCTCCTGGCGCAATCCGTTCGTGACGCCCCAGGCCGCCGACTTGCTCGCGGCGTAGACGCCCAGCAGCGGTCCGTTGATCCAGCTCGCGATCGACAGCACGTTCAGGATCGCACCGCCGCCGTTGCCGGCGAGCACCGGCGCGAACGCCTTGCTCATGCGCACGATGCCGTACACGTTGGTGTCGAAGTGGCGCTTTGCCGATTCGACCGCATCGTCGGCCAGAAAACCGCCGGTCGCCGCAATGCCGGCGTTGTTGACCAGCAGCGTGACGTCGGTGCAGGCGAGTGCGGCCGCGGCGACGTCTTCCGGCTTCGTGACGTCGAGCTTGATGGGCACGACGCCGGCAAGCGTCACGCTCGCCGGATCGCGCACTGCGGCGTACACCTTGCGTGCGCCGCGCGCGAGCGCTTCACGCGCAAATGCGAGACCGAGGCCGCGATTGGCCCCGGTGATCAGGACGACGGCGTTGTCGAGTTTCATGAGGTGCTTTCGTGGGTGGATCGAAGAATATGATGAACGTCATATTCAAGGGTTGATGAAAGCCGCCCGAAGGCGGCACGGCGGTGGAGCAGGGTGATCAGCTCCGATCGACGTTCCGGTCGTACTGCGCAAGCAGCGAGTCGCGCACCGACTTCAGCATCGCCTTGCCCTTGCGCTCGTCGTCGAGGCCGCGCGCGAGCTGCAGTGTGCCGACCAGCGTGCTGGCGATCAGCGCGGCCTGCGCCGAATCAGCGTCCGCCGGCAGTGCCTTGCGCACGCGCTCGATCAGCCGGCGAACGCGCTCGGCCGACGCCGCGCGCACCTCGGGCCCCTGGCGCGGCATCTCCGACAGCAGTGCCGAGACGACGCAGCCGGTTTCGACATTGGTCAGATGCTCGGGCCGGAGATAGCTCTCGATCACGACTCGCAGTGCGCTCGCGCCGCTGCCAGCGCGGGCCGCGGCACGCTGCTCGAACCAGGCTGCGTTGTCGCGCCCGGCCTTCGCGACGGCCTCGGCCAGCAACGCATCGCGCGATTCGAAGTGCGCGTAGAAACCGCCGTGCGTCAGCCCGGCTTCTTTCATGATGTCGGCGACGCCGGTCCCTGCGTAGCCGCTGCGCCGCATCGCGCGCGCAGCCGCGTCGACGATGCGCTGGTGGCTGAGTTCCTTGCGGCCGAGTGGGCGTTCCATGGTGGGGGCGGGGAAAATATGACGAACATCATATTCGAGTTCGATGCACCTGACGAGCGGCGGGTCTTTTGCCGCTTTCGCCGTCAGTCGACCGGCCAGGGCATCGCCTTCGGCAGCGTCATGGCCTGCGGCTCGGCGACCGGCGCGCCGGGCTCGCGCCGGTCCACTCCGCGCCACCACGGCGTCACGCCGTCGACGTGCGCCGGCTCGACCGGCTCGCCGAGGCGCGGCACCACGAGCTGCGCGGCGTGCTTGGGCGCGAGCTCCACCAGCGTCTCGACCGGCTCGTCCCAGGCATGCATCGCGAGGCTGAAGGTGCCCCAGTGCACCGGCAGGAACGCGCCGCCGCCGAGCAGGTCGAGCGCCTTCAGCGCGTTGGCCGGACCCAGGTGGATGTCGCCCCACGAGGGGTGAAACGCGCCGACCTCGAGCATCACCATGTCGAACGCGCCGAAGCGCTCGCGGATCTCTGCGTACTGCGTCGTCAGCCCGGTATCGCCGCTGAAGAAGACCGAGTGCTTCGTGGTCTGGATCACCAGCGACGACCACAGCGTCGCGTTGCGGTCCTTCAGTCCGCGCCCCGAGAAGTGCTGAGACGGCGCGGCCGACACCGTCAGCTCGCTCGACAGGCCGGTGCGCGTCAGGCGGTGCGACTCCCACCAGTCGAGCTCGGTGATCCGTTCGGGCTGCACGCCCCATGCCTCGAGGTGCGCGCCGACGCCGAGCGAGGTGACGAAGGGAACCTCGAGCTTCGCGAGCTCGCGTATCGTCGGATAGTCGAGATGGTCGTAGTGATCGTGCGAGACGAGCACCAGGTCGATGGGAGGCAGCTCGCGCAGCGCGATCGGCACCGGCTGGAAGCGCTTCGGCCCGGCCAGCCGGGACGGCGATGCGCGCGGGCCCCACACCGGATCGGTCAGCACGCGGTAGCCGTCGATCTCGATCAGCACCGTCGAGTGGCCCAGCCAGGTGGCGCGCAGGCCGCTCGCTGCCTTGCGGTTCCACGCGTCGCGGGGGTCGAACGACGGCAGCGGTGCACTCGGCGTGCGCCGCTCGCCGCCGCACAGGAAGTCGCTCAGCGTCGGGCGCGGCCCCTCGCGGTCGCGCAGCCCGGGCAGGATCGGATGCACGTTGCCGAACGACCCGCCGCGCCACAGCTTGGATGCCATCATGCGTTCGAGACGCAGCCCATCGGCCTTCTTTCCCAGAGACTTCATCGGTGTGCTCCGCAGCGACAATGCGACGACCAAGTATGCATGGACCGGACTTTGCGGCGCGGCCGCTGAAGGAGTCATGATGGGAACCGATCCGCTGCCGCTCGACGCGGCGCTCGCACGCTCGCTCGCCGGCATCACGACCGCGACGATCACGACCGTGCTGCTGAAGAAGGGCCTGCGCAATGTCTGGCTGCGCGGCACGCGGCCGCTCGCGCCTGACCAACCCCGCCAGGTCGGGCGCGCGTTCACGCTGCGCTTCGTGCCGGCGCGCGAAGACCTCGCGACGCCGGCCTCCTGGGCTTCGCCGATCTCGACCCGCGCCGCGATCGAGGCGATGCCGGCGGGCTGCATCGCCGTGGTCGGTGCGCTCGGCGTCACCGACGCCGGAATCTTCGGTGACATCCTGTGTGCGCGCATGAAGAAGCGCGGCGTCGCGGCGCTCGTCAGCGACGGCGTCGTGCGCGACGTCACCGGCGTGCTCGCCACGCAACTGCCGGTCTGGTGCCAGGGCACCGCCGCGCCGGCTTCGGTGACCGGGCTGACCTTCGTCGGCTGGCAGGAGCCGATCGACTGCGGCGGCGTCGCGGTGTTTCCGAACGACGTGATCGTCGTCGACGCCGACGGCGCGGTGCTGATCCCGGCCGCGCTCGTCGAGGACGTGGTGGCTGCCGCCGTCGAGCAGGAGCAGCTCGAGGCCTGGATCATGAGCCGCGTCGACGACGGCGCGGCGTTGCCGGGCCTGTACCCGCCGAACGAAGAGAACCAGGCCCGTTATCAGGCCTGGCTGAGAGAGGGCACGCCCTGACGGCATGGAAGCAGGCCGGCGCGCTACCATCGTCGTCACGACATAGCGTCGGGCCACGGTGACCCGACGCGGGAGAAGGCGAAGGAGCAGCACCATGCGAATGGACGGCCAGGAAGAGAGCGACAACGTCGAAGACGTGCGCGGTATGGGCGGAGGCGGAGGCGGCGGAGGCTTCAGCTTCGGCGGCGGACGCGGCATCGGGCTGGGCACCGTCGCAATCGCGCTGATCGCCGGCTGGATTTTCGGCATCAACCCGCTCACATTGCTTGGCGCGCTCAGCGGCGACGGGGGCAGCCCGGTCGTGCAGCAGACGCCGCAAGGGCACGCGCCCGCGCCGCCGGCGAACGACCCGCAGGCGAAGTTCGTCTCGCAGGTGCTGCGCAGCACCGAAGTGGTCTGGGCAGACGTGTTCCAGCAGGCCGGCAAGACCTACCAGCCGCCGAAGCTGCGCCTGTTCAGCGGCAGTTTCCCGACCGCATGCGGCGTGGGCCAGGCGGCGATGGGCCCGTTCTACTGCCCG
>Ga0105237_10008659_pt1 | contig 10995 bp, 5 predicted proteins | sample KBSC24metaG_FD_81520 | JGI IMG/M metagenome (GOLD analysis project Ga0105237, IMG submission 81520) | Corn rhizosphere microbial communities from Kellogg Biological Station, Michigan, USA - KBS C2-4 metaG | ecosystem: Host-associated > Plants > Roots > Rhizosphere > Soil | place: Michigan, USA... | reverse complement strand
GCGAACGTCTCATGCTGGACCAGCGGCCAGTGATTTTGCGCGCGTGCCACGGTCGGCTGGACGAAGAAGCCGGGACCCGGCAGCGCGTTGCCGCCGCACAGGACTTCGCCACCTTCCCGGCGCAGTTCGGTGACGGACTCGACGAATCGGGTCCGTGCCGCATCATCGATCAGCGGTCCCATCAGCGTATTCGGATCGAGCGGATCGCCGATGCGGATCTGGCCGTACGCGTGGATCAGCCGCTCTTCGACTTCCTCGGCACGCGATTCGTGGACGATCAGGCGGCGGGTCGAGGTGCAACGCTGCCCGGCCGTGCCGACCGCGCCGAACACGATCGCCGGGATCGCGAGGTCGAGATTCGCGCTTTCGTCCACGATCACGGCGTTGTTGCCCGAGCATTCGAGCAGATACCGACCCATGCGCGCTGCGACCGATCGCGCCACTTCTCTGCCGACGTTGCTCGACCCCGTGAACGAGACCAGCGGAACGCGCGTATCCTCGGCCAGCCACTGGCCCAGTTCGGGGGCGTCGCTAGCCATCAGAGAGAAGACGCCGCGGTGCCTCGTTTGCGCCGCGACGCGGTTGATCAGATGCTGGATCGCAATCGCCGTGAGCGGCGCCTTCGGTGAGGGTTTCCAAATCACCACGTCGCCGCACACGGCGGCGATGAACGCGTTCCACGCCCAAACGGCAGCCGGGAAATTGAACGCGGTGATCACGCCGACCACGCCGAGCGGGTGCCACTGTTCGTACATGCGGTGCAGCGGCCGCTCCGAATGCATGGTCTGACCGTAGAGCATGCGCGACAATCCGACGGCGAAGTCGCCGATGTCGATCATCTCCTGGATCTCGCCGAGGCCCTCTTCCTTGATCTTGCCGGTTTCGAGCGAAACCAGCATACCGAGCGCGGTCTTGTGGCGTCGCAGCTCTTCGACGATCAGCCGAATCAGCTCGCCGCGGCGTGGTGCCGGCACCGTGCGCCAGGACGCGAATGCCGCTGCCGCAGCGTTCAGAACCTGCCCGTATTGATCGCGGCTGCAGCGCCCGATTCGCGCGAGCACGCGCTCGTCGGCGGGGTTGATCGAGGTGAAGTGCTCGTCCGCTTCGAGCCAGTCGGGACCCAGGCAGACCCCGCAGTTGCGCTGCCCGATCCCGACCTCGGCAAAGACGTCCAAGGCTGTATCCATCGTGGTCACCGGCTTGCGAATGAGCTGCCCCTCTTCGACAGAAGGAGGCCAGCTGGCCGACATCTCAGGTCCCATCGTACAGGCGGACCGCCCATGCCGGCGATCAGGCGAAGGTCAGTTCGTGCAGCGCCTCAGCGCTCTCTTCCTCGCCGCCGAGCTCTTGCAGGACAGTGCGTAGCGCCATGACGGCCTCGTCGATCTGCGCCCGGGTCACGATCAGCGGCGGCGCAAAGCGCACGACCGTATGATGGGTGTCCTTCGAAAGCACGCCATGCTCCAGCAGCTTCTCGCAGATCAGACGCGCCGTCACCGGCCCGGCTTCGAACTCCACGCCGATCAGGAGCCCCAACCCGCGCACTTCGCGGATCAGCGGGCTCTCGATGGCCTGCAGCTGTCGTATGAAGTATTCGCCCAGTTCCGCCGCCCGCTCGGGCAAGCGATCCTCGAGCAGAACATCGATCGCAGCCAGCGCAACCGCCGCCGCGAGAGCGTTGCCGCCGAACGTGCTGCCGTGATCGCCGGGACGGAAGATGTCCATCACGTCGCGGCGCGCGAGGAAGGCTGACACGGGAAGCATGCCGCCGCCGAGCGCTTTGCCGAGAATCAGGCCGTCGGGGCGCACGCCTTCGTGCTGGCTCGCTAACATGCGGCCCGTGCGCCCGAGTCCGGTCTGTACCTCGTCGCAGATCAGCAGCACGTCGTGGCGCCGGCAGATTTCGGCACAGCGCGCCAAGTAGCCCGCCGGAGGGACGATAATGCCGCCTTCGCCCTGAATCGGTTCCACCAGAAAAGCCACGGTGTTGGGCGTGATGGCACGCTCCAGCGCGTCGGCGTCGCCGAACGGAATCCGTTTGAAGCCGGGCGGGTAAGGCCCGAAGCCGTCGCGATACTGCGGTTCCGAGGACATCGCGATGATCGCGATCGAGCGGCCATGGAAATTGCCGTCGCAAGCGATGATCTCGACCTCGTCCTGCGGCACGCCTTTGACTTTGGCGCCCCATTTGCGCGCGGCCTTGAGCGCCACTTCCACGGCTTCCAGGCCGGTGTTCGCCGGCAGCACAGCTTCCTGCCCGGTGACTTCGCACAGGCGCTCGAACAAAATCGGCAGCCGGTCGTTACGGTAGGCACGCGACGTAACGTTGAGCGTACCGGCCTGCTGCGCGAGCACGCGTGTAAGCCGCGGATGGCAATGGCCATGGCTGACTGCGGAGTAGGCGCTCATCATGTCGAGATAGCGCCGCCCATGCTCGTCCCATACATGCACGCCCTCGCCACGGACCAAGGTCACGGGCAGCGGATCGTAGTTGTGAGCGCCGTAGCGCCACTCGAGCTCGTGTATGCCGCGCCGGTCGTCGCGTACTTTTCCGGCGCCAAACAGCGCTGTCGCGAGATCGGCAACGACGGTCGCTGTCCGGTTATCCGTGTCGGCGGCGGGGTTGTACTCGGCGATCTCGGCGGCGATCAGCTTCGGATCGCTGCTCACGGCAGCCAGCGCGTGTGCGAGCGCCGCGCACTCGAGGCCCCACGGAACCGGCGAGCCGACACCCGGGGCTTCCGCCGGATCGACCACGTCCAGATCGATCGTGACGCCGAAGCCTGCGGTGTCGCGTGTCGCAATCGCGTGCGCTTCTGCCATAACCTCGCCGAGGCCGCGCTGATCGATTTCATCCGCCGGAAAGACCCGCACGCCCAGACGGGAAAGCAGTTCCGCTTCACCTGGCTCGAAGCTCCGCACGCCGATCACGCACACGTGTTGCGGCGCCAGCGCATGACCCTCCATCAGTGCAACCAAAGAGGCTTCACCGTGGCCCAGCAGCGTGGCGAGCGGCATGCCGTGCAGCGCTCCGCTCGGCGTCGTGCAAGGCGTGTGCGCATCCATGTGCGCGTCGATCCAGATCAGCCCAAGCGGCCCGCGCGACCTCAAGGCCGCCGCGACGCCGCTCCAGGTTCCGATCGCACAGGAATGATCGCCGCCGAGCACGAGCGGGAAAGCGCTGCGCTCGACGATGCTTCGAACACGTTGAGATAGAGGAGCGCAGAGGTTGCGCACGGCCGCGATATCGTCATCATCCGGCTCGGAGGGAATGATCGCTTCCCAGATCGGATCCAGGCCGCCACGCCACAAGCGCGTCGCAAGATCGGAGCGGCGCAGTGTTTCCGGTCCGGCCTCGCAGCCATGGTCCTTGGCTCCGCGGCCGGAGGCGGCGCCGACGATAGACACGGTTCGGTTGAGCATCATGGCTCCTCTCGCGTCGAGACGCGAGCGCGCGTCGCCGACGCGAATGCCAGTTACCCTCCCATATGGTTGTTAAGCATCACATATGCCAGAGGTTCTAATGCTTGAGACCCATGTTGCCGGTTTGACGTTCCAACACAAAGTGCCGGTCTGTCGCCACATTTCCAGTGTGCTCAGTGAGATATGGAGGCGCGACGCGTGACCTCGTTTGCGTATGCGCAGCCCGCGGGCGCTGCATGGAGATCCTCTCGCAGAATCGGGAGGTTGCTCGCCAGATGGCCGGCATTACGAGACGCGTTGGAGAGCTGGAGGACTGTCGAGATCGACGTCGGATCCAGTGTCGCGCGGATTCGCCGCAACGACGCGACGCAAGGGTGAGTCGGCCGCCGCGTTCCGCTGCGCTGCCGAAGCTGCACTGCAATAGCTGGCTTGCGGCAACGGCCCGAGTGCACATGCAAGCGCGTGCTCTCGTCGAGCGCGATACCCGAGAGGGGAATTGGAAACTCGTCGTTCGATCCAGTGCTCCATGCGCTAGCGGCGGTTCGCGGGAACTTCGGCCGGACTCTGCACGTCCCAAGATGTGGGTGGGTGGGTCGCACATATATAAATGACTCTTCCTGTTTTGGTGCGCATGCTGTTATTCTTGCTTTTGTGATCCGTGAGTCGCGTGATCCGAGCGTCGAGCGCTCGGCCTCACCAGTGACCACATGCCGGTGCATGGGGTGAAGGGCGAGTTGCTCACGCGAAATCGGACCCTCGTCCCGCTAGCGGCAGCTCGCCGTGAGTGCTGGTACTTTTTTCCTCGCCGTCCATCCTTTTCTCGCGCGCCGATAGTTCTGTGCGCGCATAGCTCGTCGGGTTCTCTTGTGTGCGTCTGCATCGAACCGCCCTGCGCGGCGCCGAGTACGCGCGCGCCGATCGCGAGCGCAATGCGCAGCACGCACCGCGATGTTGATCGAATTCTTTCAATAGAACCTTCGGCAAGTGGTGCTGGCAAGAAAGCTGCTTATGATGTGCCAGGTCGAGAAGAAGCGGACGATCTTGCCGTGCGCGGCAGAGAGATTGGGCGCATCGGCGAGAAGGTTCTCGATCGCGACGTTCGCGTGGCGCCATGTGAGCACAGAGACGATGCGATGCGTATACGTAAATGCATCTCGCGCGTTAAGGAGCACGACGGCGCACAGAGAACGCGAGCACTGATGAGCTAAAGAACGAAACCTGGTTACCGTTGAAATTGAATCGACGGGTCGAGAACAAACGTACAAAGAAAATAAGAAGGGAGCGCGGGAGCGATGCACTGAGACATTAGGAGAGAGGTTTCATGATCAAGATTGCTGAGGGATACAAGGCCAAGTACTCGGCCAGCCAGGCAGATGAGATGTCCCTGGAAGAGTATCTGGAGCTGTGCCGGAAAGACCCCGGCGTCTACGCTACCGCTGCCGAGCGCATGCTCGCCGCAATCGGCGAACCCGAACTCATCGATACGCGCCTCGACCAGAGGTTGTCGCGTATCTTCTCCAACCGACTGATCAAGCGCTATCCCGCCTTCGCCGAGTTCTACGGCATGGAAGATGCGATTTCGCAGATCGTCGCGTTCTTCAAACACGCTGCACAAGGCCTCGAAGAAAAGAAGCAGATTCTGTATCTGCTCGGGCCGGTCGGCGGCGGCAAGTCCTCGATCGCGGAGCGCCTCAAGCAGCTGATGGAGAAGAAGCCCATCTATGCGCTGAAGGGTTCGCCGGTCAACGAATCCCCGTTGGGATTGTTTGCCCCCGAAGAATACAGTGACGCCCTCGAGTCCGAATACGGAATTCCGCGCCGCTACGTGAACGGGATCATGTCGCCCTGGGCGATCAAGCGGTTGCAGGAGTTCGACGGCGATATCTCGAAATTCCGCGTGGCGCGCATCCAGCCTTCGGTGCTGCGGCAGAGCGCGATCGCCAAGACCGAACCAGGCGACGAGAACAACCAGGACATCTCCTCGCTGGTCGGCAAAGTCGACATTCGCAAGCTCGACAAGTTCGCGCAGGACGATCCGGACGCCTACAGCTATTCGGGCGGCTTGTGCCTGGCCAACCAGGGCATGCTCGAGTTTGTAGAAATGTTCAAGGCGCCGATCAAGATGCTGCACCCGTTGCTTACCGCGACGCAGGAAGGCAACTTCAAAGGAACTGAAGGATTCTCCGCGATTCCGTTCAATGGCGTGATCCTGGCGCACAGCAACGAATCGGAGTGGCAGTCGTTCCGCAATAACCGCCACAACGAGGCGTTCCTCGACCGCATCTACATCGTGAAGGTGCCGTATTGCCTGCAGGTGTCCGAAGAGGTCAAGATCTACGAGAAGCTGCTGCGCAACAGCGCCCTGGCGAACTCGCCGTGCGCACCGGGCACGCTCGACATGATGGCGCAGTTCTCGGTTCTGTCGCGGCTGAAGGAGCCCGAGAACTCGAGCATGTTCTCGAAGATGCGCGTTTACGATGGTGAGAGCCTCAAGGACACCGATCCGAAGGCGAAGTCGTACCAGGAATATCGCGACTATGCCGGCCCCGACGAGGGCATGACCGGCATCTCGACGCGCTTTGCGTACAAGATTCTGTCGACGGTGTTCAACTACGACCAGACCGAGGTGGCCGCCAACCCTGTACATCTCATGTACGTGCTCGAGCAGCGTATCGGGCGTGAAGACTTTGCGGACGAAGTCAAGCGCAAGTACCTCGAGTTCATCAAGGGCTATCTGTCGCCGCGTTACGCGGAGTTCATCGGCAAGGAGATCCAGACCGCTTATCTCGAGTCTTACTCGGAATACGGACAGAACATCTTCGACCGGTATGTGACGTACTCGGATTGCTGGATCCAGGACGAGGACTTCCGCGACCCGGACACCGGCGAGTTCTTCGACCGCGCGGCGCTCAATACCGAGCTCGAGAAGATCGAGAAGCCGGCCGGCATCGCCAATCCGAAGGATTTCCGCAACGAGATCGTGAACTTCGTGCTGCGTGCCCGCGCCAACAACGCCGGTAAGAATCCGGCGTGGAGCAGCTACGAGAAGTTGCGTGAAGTCATCGAGAAGAAGATGTTCTCGAGCACCGAAGATCTGCTGCCGGTGATCTCCTTCAACGCGAAAGCGTCAGCGGAAGATCAGAAGAAGCATCAGAACTTCGTGGACCGCATGGTGGCCAAGGGCTATACCGAGAAGCAGGTGCGGTTGCTGTCCGAGTGGTACCTGCGCGTGCAGAAGTCCTCGTAGCCGGGGAAGGGTGAAGGGGGAAGGGTGAAGGGTAAACCCGCATGAACTACCTCATCGATCGCCGCCTGAACGGACGCAACAAGAGCGCCGTCAACCGCGAGCGTTTCATCCGCCGCTACAAGGATCACATCCGCCGCTCGGTCAAAGGCATGATCGCCGAGCGGTCGATCACCGACATGGCCAAAGGCGGAGAGGTCAAGGTGCCGGCCAAGGACATCTCGGAGCCGAGCTTCCACTACGGCTCGGGCGGTGACTGGGAGACGGTCCATCCCGGCAACAAGGAATTCGTGCGCGGCGACAAGATTCCGCGCCCGGAAGGCGGCGGTCGGGGCCGCGGCGGCAGCGGAACCGGCTCGGGCGACAGCGTCGACGACTTCGTCTTTACGCTCTCTCGCGACGAGTTCCTGAACATCTTCTTCGAAGATCTCGAGCTGCCCAACCTGATGCGCACAGCGATCGCCGAGGCGGAAGACAGGAAGCTCATCCGCGCCGGTTATGTCAAGGAAGGCACGCCGTCGAATCTGAGCGTCGCGCGCACCATGAAAACCGCCTTGGCGCGACGCATTGCACTGGGTGGTCCGCTCAAGGAAGAGCTCGAGGCCGCACGCGAGGAGCTCGAAATCGCGATGCGGTCCGGCCGGCCGATGGGCGAGATCGAAGTCATCCAGGCGCGGATCCTGGACTTGGAAGGTCGCCTTGCCCGCTTGCCGTTTCTCGACGACGTGGATCTGCGCTACCGCCACCGCGTTGCGGTGCCGAGACCGTCTGCCCGCGCAGTTATGTTCTGTCTCATGGACGTTTCGGCGTCCATGGACGAGCGCAAGAAGGATCTCGCGAAGCGCTTCTTCACGCTGTTGTACCTGTTCCTGACGCGCAAGTACGAGCGCGTCGAGCTGGTCTTCATCCGCCATACCGACGAAGCCCAGGAAGTCGACGAGGACACGTTCTTCTACGACACGCAGAGCGGCGGCACGGTCGTGTACTCAGCTCTCGAGCTGATGCACGAGATCTGCGCGGCGCGCTATCCACGCTCGGATTGGAACATCTATGCGGCGCAGGCGTCCGATGGCGATGCGTTCGGCGCCGACCCGGCCAAGAGCGCTCGCTTCCTGCGTGAGCAGTTGCTGCCGCTCGCGCGCTACTTCGCGTACATCGAATGCCCGGACGAGAACCACTCGGGCAACAGCAGCCTGTGGGTCGAGTACGAGGAGCTGGAGAAGCCTGGACGGAACTTCGCGATGCGCCGCGTGTACAGCCCCACCGAGATCTATCCCGTCTTTCGCGACCTTTTCCGCAAGGAGAAGGTATGAACGCCCGCGTGCAGGGTCCGCTCCCGCATGGTCCCGAATGGGATTTCGAGCTGCTCGAGCAGTACGACCATGTGATCGCCGAGACGGCAGCCGAATACGCGCTGGACACGTACCCGAACCAGATCGAGATCATCAACTCGGAGCAGATGCTGGACGCGTATGCCTCCAGCGGCCTGCCTCTCGGTTATCCGCACTGGTCGTACGGCAAGGCGTTCATCCGCCATGATCAGGCCTATCGAAAGGGCTACCAAGGCCTGGCTTACGAGATCGTCATCAACTCCAGCCCCTGCATCGCGTATCTCATGGAGGAAAACTCCCTGATGATGCAGGCGCTCGTGATCGCGCACGCGAGCTACGGCCACAATTCGTTCTTCAAGGGCAACTACCTGTTCAAGCAGTTCACGCAGGCCGACGCGATTCTCGACTACCTGGTGTTCTCGCGCCGCTATGTCATGGAGTGCGAGCAGCGCTTCGGTACAGCCGAAGTCGAAGAGGTGATCGATTCGTGCCACGCGCTGATGGACTTCGGCGTCGACCGCTACCGGCGGCCGCAGCCGCAGTCGGCGAAGGAGCGCGAGGCGCGCAAGAGCGAAATGGAGGAGCACGAGCGCCGTCAGTTCAACGATATCTGGCGGACGTTGCCGCCGGCTGCGCCATCAGCCGCCGCGACCGCGGCGGCGAACTTTCCGCCCGAGCCCGAAGAGAACATCCTCTACTTCGTCGAGAAGCACTCGCCCCGGCTGGCGCCGTGGCAGCGCGAGCTCGTGCGTATCGTGCGCAAGCTCTCGCAGTACTTCTATCCGCAGATCCAGACCAAGGTGATGAACGAGGGCTGGGCGACGTTCTGGCACTACACGCTGCTCAATCGCCTGTACGAGAAGCGGATCGTAGACGACGCCTTCATGATCGAGTTCCTGCACAACCACACGAACGTGGTGACGCAGCGCGGCTTCGACCAGCAGGGCTACCACGGCATGAATCCGTACGCGCTCGGCTTCGCGATGATGCAGGACATCCGCCGCATCTGCGAGAACCCGACCGAGGAAGACACGGCGTGGTTCCCCGAGATCGCGCACACGGATTGGCGCAAGTCGCTCGATTTCGCGATGCGCAACTTCAAGGATGAATCGTTCATCGCGCAGTACCTGTCGCCGCGCCTGATCCGGGAGTTCCGGCTGTTCGTGGTCGCCGACCATGTCGGCAAGGCCGAGCTCGAGGTCGACAGCATTCACGACGACCAGGGCTATCGGCGCGTACGCCGCATGCTGGCCGATCAATACAAGCGCGAAAACATGCTGCCCGACATTCAGGTGGCGCGCTACGATCGCGATGGCGATCGGTCGCTGACGTTGCGCAACCAGATTTTCCGCGGACGCCCTCTCGCCGAGGACGAGGCCAACGAAGTGTTGCGCCACCTCGGCCGTCTCTGGGGCTTCCCCGTGCGACTCGAGGCTGTCGATGCGGAAGGGCGCGTCGATGGCTATCGGGAGTGGCGTCCCTAAGCGCCGCGCTTCTGGTTCGCCAGAAGGCGAACCTACAGGAGCACTGCCTGCCGCGCGTGTGAGCCCGAACCTTCGAGCGCCAGCAATGCGCGCTTGCGCTCCAATCCGCCCGCATAGCCCGTAAGCGAACCCGTGCTGCCGACGACACGGTGGCACGGAACGACGATCGAGATCGGGTTGCGCCCGACTGCGGCTCCGACCGCCCGGACGCTCTCGGGCGCTCCGAGCGATCGTGCCAGTTCGCCATAGCTTGTCGTCGTCCCGCTTGGAATCAGCTCGAGCGCCCGCCACACTCCGCGTTGGAACGGCGTGCCCGACGGCGCGAGCCGTAAGTCGAAGCGTGTACGATGGCCCGCGAAGTACTCGGCCAATTGCGTGCGCGCTTGCTCCAGCACGGGGTGATCCGGGTCTTCGATCCAATCGAGCGCCGGGATCGCTTCGTATTTCTGCCCGACGAAGTAGAGCCCGGTCAATGCGCGCTCGTCTGCAGTCATCAGCATGCGGCCCAGTGGGCTTTCGGTATACGCATAGCGCTTCACGGTTTGCCAGCCTCCAAAGACTTCCATAGATGCATGACGGCGTAAGCCCGCCAGGGCTGCCACGGCGCCGCATGCGCCAACACTTTGCGCGGATTCTGCTCGCCGATCGCCTTCAGCACGCCGTAGTCCGTGTGCGGAAAAGCGTCCGGCCAGGACAGAGCGCGCATCGCAACGTATTGCGCGGTCCATTCGCCGATACCCGGAACGCCACGCAGCCGCTCGAGAGTCGCTTCGACGTCGGCACCGGCTTCGAGCCGCAGCTCGCCTGACGCTATCGCTCGTGCCAAGGCCAGGATCGCACGCGCGCGCGCGGCGATCACCCCGAGCTCCGCGATATCGGAAACTTCGAGGGCCGCGATGCGGTCGGCAGACGGAAACAAAGTGCGCAGCACTGGCATCGGCGCGTCGATGGCGTCGCCGAACCTGGAAGCAAAACGGCCCGCGAGTGTGCGGGCTGCGCGCACCGTGATCTGCTGACCGAGAATCGCGCGTACTGCGAGCTCGAAGCCATCGACCGCGCCGGGCAACCGCAGGCCCGGCCGGTCTTCCGCAAGTGACCCCAGCGCGGTCGTGATCTCGGCGGGGTCGCACGACAAGTCGAACAGTCGCTTCATGCGCGCAAGCACCGGTGGAATCGCTTTCGCGAGAGAGGCAGAGACGGTAACTTCGAGCGCGGGCTTGCGCTTCGCCGGCGTGACGGCGACCCAGCCCGCGTGCATCGTCCCGGCTTGAACAAGACGGACCGTGCGCGCATATAAACTACCCTCGACATGCTCGACGCCTTCGATCGCGCGCGTGCCGAGGAAAGCGAGCAGCGCGTTCCAGTCGAGCGGCGGACGATACCCCAGCGTGAACACGAGGACATCGGTGGACCGCCCTCCGTCGGCAGCCTTGCGCAAATCGGTCGGGCTGAGCCGGTAGCGTTCGCGGAACAGTGTGTTGAAACGGCGCAGACTGCCGAAGCCGCTCGCCAG
>Ga0105237_10008658_pt1 | contig 10996 bp, 9 predicted proteins | sample KBSC24metaG_FD_81520 | JGI IMG/M metagenome (GOLD analysis project Ga0105237, IMG submission 81520) | Corn rhizosphere microbial communities from Kellogg Biological Station, Michigan, USA - KBS C2-4 metaG | ecosystem: Host-associated > Plants > Roots > Rhizosphere > Soil | place: Michigan, USA... | reverse complement strand
GGTCAGCCGCGTTGCTGCCGACGGTGTCGTGCCCGCTACGAGGTTGCCGTTCGCGCCGCTGCCGGTACGGTACTGCACGCTCACGTTGCCTTGACCGGACGGCAGTTTCGCGCCGGTCACGCCGTCGCCGAACTGCACGTAGCTATTGCCGTCGGCGTCTTCGCGCACGATGTAGACCTGGTCGTCCGGCTTGGCATTGAAGAAGCTGTCGACTCGCGCCCACTGCAAGCCGCTCACCCAGACGGTCAGCTCGGCGTGCTGCGGCGGTGTCTCTTCAGGGTGCAGCAGGTACGTGAGCGGCGCTTTCGGCAACGCGAAGGTCTGGAACGTCGCACGATTGTCGCCGTCGCCGACCACGGTCACGTCCTCGGTCTTGCCTTGCGTCGCGTCGACAAGGTTGCCGTACACGGTGACCTGCGGTGCGTCGTGCGAGAACTCGGCGTACTGCAGCGGCGTATCGAGCGTGATGCGGCGGAACGCTTTCTGATCCGGATTCAGCGCAGCCGCCACCGCGATCACGTTGGCTGGGACCAGCTCGCCTGCCGGTCCCGACAACAGCAATGCGCGCTGCGCGAGCGACATCACTTCGTCGCCGGTGCCGTAGAAGTCCAGATCCTTGCCGCTCGCGGCGGAGCTCGGTTGCGGCTCGGCCTGCAGCCGGAACCCGGCGCCGACGACTTCGTGCACATTGATCGTGCGAATGTCGGCGGCGTCGTAGGTCGTCGTGCCGACCGTCACCGATAGGTCATCGTCCAAAGTCAGCAGCGTGCTCGGCCCGGTCTGCGGGCCCCAGCCCGCGCTGCCCTTCTCGACGCGCGTAACGCCGCGTACCAGACAGACCGCACGGCTCGATGGTGACGAAAGCGACGTCCCGACATGCGCTTCGACGACGACCGTCGTGCCCGCGGACAAGCCGTCGACCGGAGCGTCGAGCGGGAACGTCGTCGCCGCGACCGACGGGCTCGAAGGCGAGCCGGTGGTCGTGTTCAGATTGCGCGCGAACGACACGGCGGTGGTCGTCGCATGGCCGTTGCTGTCGATCGTGACCTGCTGAGGCGGTGCGTTGTGGCCGAAATGACGATGCGACGCACCGAGCTTGTAGGCGAACAGCTCCGGCACCGAGGTCGGCGCCAGCTCGATGGTCGACAGGATCGACGACCCCGTGAACGCGAGCTGGAAGCTGTTGAGCTGCAGCATCTGCGGCTGCGCCAGGATCTGGAACGATTTCGTCGCAGAGACATTCTGGACTGCCATACCCAGCGTCTGCGCGGCGAACTGCGTGAGCGTTTTCGCGCGCAACGTCTGGACGCCGCCCTTGATCGCCACGTAAGTCGTCCCGAACGATTCCCAGGTCCGATGGACCACGGCGATCTGCGCATACTTGAGCTCGGTCGGGCTCGTCCCGGCGGGGCTCGCGACGCCGAGCATCAGGCGATCGCCCGGATTGAGCTTCATGCCGTCCGGCAGCGCGGTCACCACGCCGAAGTTGCGCGAGCCGCGATAGATGCTCGGCGTGACGCGCGGGCGATACAGATTGAAGGTGCTGAGATACGGATAAGCCGTGAGCGCGGCGGTCGCCTCGAACACCACGGGCTTGGTCTGACCTTCGATCTGCGTCTTGAACCCGAATCCCTTCGGCACGACCACGGGCAGATCGCCTTTGACCAGCAGCGCGAACGTCGACTCGCCGCCGAGGCCGGGTGCGAGCCGATACCCGAGCAACCGGACGAGGTCCGCGATGCTTTCGCGCCACTGCGCGGTGCGCAGGAAGAACTCGTTCGCGTACAGGCTCTGATAGAACGTCAGGATGTCGCCGACGATCGAGGAGCTCTCGACGAGTGCGATCCCGGGATCGTCCGCGAAGCGATGCGTCCACGCGGCGAGGCGCGGATCGGCGTCGATCAACGCGAGGATGTGCGCACGCATCTCGGTGTAACCGCCGATGCAATGGTCGATGCGATCCAGTCCCGGTCGGTTGAAGATGCGCTTCGGGAACGGCGGCGGGGTCGGGCAATCGTGCTGGCAGCTCATCGTCTTCCGCCCAGGATGTCGAACGTCATGCGTCCGGTTTCGAGCCGGCTCGGATCGTTCGCGACCTGGACGATCTCGAACGGTCCGACCTCGAGCTTGTTGATGACGGCCTTCGGCAGGTCATCGGGATTGATCACGATCGTCGTCAGGCCGCCGCCCGCTCCGGGATTCCAGCGCCGCATGCTGAGCAGCAGGACGCGATCGACGCCCTGCACTGCCAGCGCGCGCCCGATGATCTGGCTCGCATAGAGCGGCTGACCGAAGGTCCACAGGTCAGGATGGAAGAAACCGCGGCGTCCGTCCGGCGTGTAGCCGTCTGAGAACTCCTGCTCGAGCTCGGCGCGCAGATCCTCGGGCCAGTAGTCCGACGCTGCGCACACGCGCAACTCGATGTCGAGCGGCACGTACACCGCCGGCCGGATCTCGAGGTCTTCCCCGATCAAGCGGACGGCGTCGAGGTAGTCTTCGATCTTGCGCGCGACTTGACGTGTCAACGTCGTGGTGCCGGCCGGATCGATGGCGACGCGCACCGTGCGCCAGCTTCCGGTCCAGGCGTATCTGGCGCGGGCGTGGGACACCTCGGGCAGCTCCTCGGCGCGAGCGGCGTAGTCTTCGAGCGTGACGGCACGCAACTGGCGCTGGCGATAGGCTTCCGGCACGCGCCGCTGGATCTGCGCGACCGGCTCGGGCTCGCGGCCGTTCACGACATCGAGCGGATTCCACAGCGCCGTCACCGAGGGCAAAGCCGCCGCATCGAAATGCATCAGCGTGTCGCAGCCGACGTTGCCCGCGACACCCTGCCCGACACGATAGCGGCAGGTCACCGTGGCGCCATCGGGCAGTGCGCGGCCATTCACGCCGTTGCCGAAGCGCACTTCGCTGCGTCCGTATTCGTCGGTCTCGACGATGAAGTGCGGATCGCCGGCCTGGCTTTCGATCAGATCGCTTTGCTCGATCCACGGCGCAGCGAATCCGCTCACCTCGGCGCTCAAGCTCGTGCGCGTCGGCTTCTCACCGCCCGGCGTGGTCTCGAGGTACGCGAGCGGCGCTTGTGTCAGCGGACACAGAACCCCCCACTTCGGCTTATCGTCCGCCGGCAGCGTCAGCTCGTACACCGATTCGTCGGTGCCGACGAACTGGCTCTTGTCGAGACCGGCGAGCGGCGAGCCCGGCGCTTTGAATGTCGTCCTCCAGGGCCGTCCGTGCGTGACCCACACCAGGTTGCCGTAGAAGCTCGACACGTTGTCGATCTTGTTGCCCTGGCACTCGGTGATGAAGCAGTAACGCTGCAGCAGCCGGTCTTCGGGCAGCCAGCGCACGCGTACCATCCAGTTGCTCGGCGTGTGCACCGGATCTTCCACGACCTCCGCGCGCGGCACCGTGCTGTCGCGCGGCAGCAGCTGCAAGACCTGGCGCGCGTGCACGTCGACGCCGTTCACGCTGCCGGTCTCCGGATTGAGCTCCTGCTGGATCAGGATCCGATCGACGTCGGGGCCAAGCAGCAGATCACGCACCTGGATCGCTTGCGCCTGCGTCATGCCAGGGAAGCTCAGATCGGCCTCGGTGCTGCCGACCTCGAGCGCGGTCACCGACTCGTCCCACGAATACAGACCGAACGCATTGAGCAGCGCGAAGCACTTCGTGTCGTGCGCGCCCGCGAAGATCACAGCGTCCGGATCCATCCAATGATCGCCGGCCCACACACCGAAATCCTTCGGTAACGTGTCGTCGACCGACACCTGGACTGCGAGCCACGTGCTGCCCTGATTGCCTTGATGGATGTGGTAGTCCATCAACCGCGCTTGCCGTGCGAGCGTCAGGCGTTTACGCGCGGTCGCGATGAAGGCTTCGTTGCCTACGCGATCCTGATAGTCGGCGATCTCGTCGGCGTCGGCGGCGATCAGGTCGATCAGCACCTGGTCGAGATCCGCCTCGCTGGTCGGCTCCCAGCCAGGCACGCGCTCCGCTAGCGCCGTCATCAGCACGTGACGGAACGAATCGTAGTCGCGGGCCAGATAGTCGATTGTGGGCTCGGGCGGGCGCGCCTCACCCGGTGCCCAGTCGGGCGCGCAGTTGAGGTTGAAGCAACCCGGCCGGAACTTGAACGGCAGCTCGCGCAGCAGCGGATCGAACCCGGTGGCGGGAACGCGCAGCGTGTAAGTCGAGTAATCGCCGATCGGCTCGACCTTCAAGCGCAGGCTCGTCGGGTTCGCACCAGCGAGCACTTGCGTCACTTTCACCTGACCGGCGCCGCTGCCGCCGATCACACGCGTGCCACCGACAATTGCGAAGCTGCCAACCGCCGGCAGCGGACTCAGGTGGTTCGCGTTGTAGAACTCCACGTCGAGCGATGCGAACGTCGGTGCGCCCGCGGGCATCAGGCTGACGAACGCCAGCTTGACGCCGTTGAAAGTGCCCAGATTGCGTGCGCGCTCGGCGACGGCTTCGCTGTTCAGGATCCTGGTCATGTCTTGCGCTCGAATCGCACTTGCTTGGTCTCGCCGGTCGCGATGACCTGGTAGCGCAGGTCAACCGCCAGCGTCGACTCTTCCGCGGTCACGTCGAGCGTCTGCACCGTGATGCGCGTGCCGAGATACGTCGACAGCGCCTGGCTGATGATGGCGCGTGACAGGCCGGCACTGACGTCGTCGTTGCGCTCGAACACGAGACGCCGCAAGCCCGCGCCGAACGGCGGCAGGAACAGCCGCTCGCCGGGCGAGGTCAGCAGCAGCTGAATGATCTCGCCCTTGACGTGCTCGTCGAGCGATTGCGGCGTCGCCGTGCGGCCGTCGGGCCCGATGCGGAATGGAAACGCGAGATGCCGTCCGCTCATGTGTCGCTCACCTGGAAGTCGAGCTCATGCGTGTGGTTCAGTCCGCCGTCGCTCGGTGTCGTACCTATGTCGCTCTGATGCTGCTCGAGATAGCCGAGCACGCCGCGCGCGACCGCCTTGAACATGATCAGGCGGTCCTGCTTGCCCTGGTCGGGCAGCGACTCGCCGTGGTAGTGCTGCCACTCGTCCTGCATGGCGTCTTCGATCGCCTGCGCCATGCTGTTCGCGATCGCGTCGTATTTGCCTGCTATGAGTGCGGCCATGGCTATCCCGTCTTCACTTTCTGGGACAACAGCGCCGGCGTTGCCTGCTGGAACATCGGCTGCGGTGTCATCGGCGTGACCGGAATGCCGAGCACCGTCTCGCCGGGATGCATGTGCGTGTTGAACAGCATGACCATCTGGTTCAGGTAGTTGAGCAGATCGTCGCCGAACACGAGCGGATGCGGCGCGCCTTCGACCAGCTCGATCTGCGGCGCCTCGACAACGACCTTGGTGGTCGCCTGCACCGTGATCTGGCCGTCGTTCACCTTGATCTTCAGGAAATTCGCTCCGCTGTCGTCGGACAGCGCAATGGTCTTGTTGTCGTCGTCCATCGCGAGCAGCAGGCCTTGTGTGGTGCGCAGCACTTTCAATGTCGGCGAAGCGCTCGCGCCGGTCTCGTCCTTCGGCGGCTGATCCTTGCCCCACCAGCCGCCGGTCCAGATCGGACGCGACGGATCGCCGGCCTCGAACTCGATCCAGACGCCGGCGTTGACTGGAGGAATGGTGAACTGACCCTCGCCATCTCCGGTAAACGGCAGGCATGGCGTCGCCCAGCACGAGTCGAGGTCGCCGAGCACTTCTTTGACTTTGGCCTTGATGCGGCCGAGCCCCTCGGGATCGTTGATGTCGGTCACGATGCCGCGGTACTTGCCGTAGAGTCGCTGGCGCAGCTGCGCCGCGACCTCGACGGTGAGCCGCTCGATGCCGCCTTCCATCAGAACAAGCCTCCAGGAATCGCCGGCGGAGCGGCATCGCTTCCGGCCGAGCGCGCGTTGCGGCGCAGGCTGACCTGCTGCTTGTAGGTCGCGTCGGTGATCAGATGCGTGACCCGGCTCACCAGATAATCGCCGCTCAGATAGCCGCCGACGCCGACCACCCGCACGACTTGATACGGCGTGATGACGCCCTCGTAGCTGTCCGCATCCAGCTCGGCCGTTGCGGAGAACGCCCACGACGATTCGTTTACCGCAGCCTGCGTGGCCTCGTCGAGGTCGGTGACTTCCTCGCGCGTACGCAGCAGCATCGTGCTGGCGAGATCGGACAGCACGTCATGCACCGGATCGCCGTTGAGCGGATCGAGGCTCGAGCTGTCGATGTCGCTGTCCTGCGCCGTCACGTCGGCAAGCGTCACGCTGCCGGCTTGCGCGGTCATCGGCTTCAGTGCGTCGAACTCGGCGCTGAACTTGCCGATGTTGCGATCCGGCCCGAGCAGCAGGATCTCGGGCAGATCTCCAAGCGCGAGCTTCGGTCGCTCGAACACACCGATGCTCTGCCCGGGCGTGTCGCCCGGTTTGACGTACGCGAACATGCCGTGGCGCCGCGCTAGCTCGCGCAGCAGTTGCATGTGCGTACCGCGCTGGATCACGACTCTTTGCAGCGCAGAGCCCGATGCCGGCACGTCGTCCACCTGCGGTGTGAGGCCGCGATCCGCGATCAGTTGGGACGCGACGTCGCTGTCGGCCATGTCCTCGAACATGTCGACCTTCTCTTCGCGGTTCAGCAGCACGCTGTCGTCGTGCACGACCACGACCATCTGGCTGTCGCCCGGACCCGCGTGCAGCTCGACTCGCTGCGCGACGATGGGCCCATCGATCAACGGCACGAAATCGCCTTCGCCGACTTTGATCTCGATGCGCAGGCGCTTGAACGGCTGTACCCACGACTCTTCTAGCACCGACCACAAGCCGTTGTCGTCGGTCGTCACCGGAAAGGTCACCTCGGCCTCGGCCGCCATGCCGATGGCCTGATCCACGCGGATGTCGCCGATCAGGCCGAGCTGATCGTCGGTGAGCGCTGTGGTGCCGGCGTAGACGCGATATTCGGACTGAGGCATGGCGCTTATCTCGGCGGGACCTCGATGACGCGACCGACCTGCTGCGTGAGCTCCTCGGCTTCGAGCTCGGAATTGGCGTCCGCCACGTGCCAGTAGCGCGTGGCATCGGAGTAGCGCGCGTCGGCGATGATGTCGACGCGGTCGGAGCTCGTGACGGCGTAGTCGTCGCCCGGCGTTTCGGGCAAGCGGCGCAGCTTGACCGCGGTGACGTCGCGGCCGTTGCGGTCCTTCGCCGCGACGGTCGGCAGTCCGAAGTAGCGGGAGTTCTTCAGGAACATGAGAGTGACTCCTCGAGGCGCTGCGAAATCCCCCCCGCCCCCCTTTGCCAAAGGGGGGAGACCGTCCTACGTGCACGCTCCGAACCCCTCCGTCGGGACAGGCGGGATGGAGCGTGCTGCGAAATCCCCCCCGCCCCCCTTTGCCAAACGCGGGAGACCCTCGGCGTTGCGCGATCACACTCCCCCCTTTGAAAAAGGGGGGTTGGGGGGGATTTGAAGTTCATACGCATATCCCTCAAGCCCTTAAAACGGAATCATGTCCACGACCAGCTCGACCGCCTTCACCAGATTCAACGCGGCCTGCGCATCCTTCACGCCTTGCGAATACAGCAGCGCGCCTTTCGCGACCGTGTCGCCGGCCGGCGGTGTGCCGGCCACCGCCAATCCGATCTGCACCTGCGCCTGCACTGGATTCAGCAGGAAGTCGAACTGCTGCTCGGTCAAGGTCATCGACGTGATGCGCACCGGCAGGATTCGCGTGAGTCCCCAAATGAACAGCACGCGCGGCAGCCGCTCGCGCGGCACCGTGCGCGTGGGCGGAGACGCCGCACTGCCCGAGATCGCGCTGCCGATCGCATCGATCGCCGCGCCGATCAAACCGCCGACCTGCGTGGGCGGATACACCATCTTCTCGAGCGCGGCGAGCTGCGGGCCGATGCCGAAGACGCGCGGCACGGCCGACACTGCACCCCCTTTGCCGAGATCGTCGGCGGCGGAGAAGTGCGCGGTGATCGTCAGCGTCTCGGTCGGCGGCGTAGCGGTCTGGCCGGTCTCCACCGTGCGGCGTTGATCCGTGCCGCCAGTCGCGGCGGGCGGCGTCGGAATCGTGATCGTGCGCGCGAGCTGCTCGGGGTTGAACTGGAACACCACGACGTTCGGAATCGGGCCGAGCAGGTTGCCGCCGTATTCCACGAGTGCGCCGCGCAGGAACTTGGCCATCAGCCGTTGCCTCCAGTGTCTTCTTTCTTCTCAGTCGCGCAACGGATGGCGAGCACCTCCACGAGTCGATCGGCGACGATGCCGGCAAGCGCTCCGGCGTCGGGCGTGTCTTTGAGATCGATACGCCCAAGCTGGAGCAGGCCGAGGTCGAGCTCGGCGGTCACGGCATCGGCGGGCAGTCCGCTCAGGCGTTGCTCGAGTGCGCGGCCGATGCGCGTCGAGAAGTCTTCGGCGATGATGGCCGAGACGCCGTGCAGCGCGATCTGGAGCCGATCGACGTCGATACGCAAGGCGGTCATGACATCGCTCCGAATTGCGTGGGTCGGGTAGCGGCGTGCGAACCCCATCCCCACCCTGGCCCTCCCCTTGAAGGGGAGGGAATCAAACGCGGCGTGCTGCCCTCCCGATTCGAAGGAAAAGGAATGAGCGGCGCGGTGCGCCCCTCCCCCTTCAAGGGGGAGGCTGGGACGGGGATGGGTGTCATCTCGCTCATTTCTCCCCGACCAGCGCCGCATGCCGACCGAACAACCCTGCACCCGCCGGCCGTCCCATCTTTTCGAGCTCGCGCCGGACGGCGATCAGCACCGTGCGCATCTCCACACGGCCGCGCCCGTCTGCTGCTTCGCGCCCCACGCTCTGCAAACACGCGTTGAACGCGATCGACCGGATGTGGCCGCCCGACAGCTCGAACTGATCCGCGAGGAAGCCGAAGTCCAGCGCGCTCGTGTCGGCGCCAGGCGGAAACACGAAGCGCCAGATGCGCGCGCGCTCGGCAGCGGTGGGCATCGGAAACTCGACTAGATAGCGCAGCCTGCGCGTGAATGCTTCGTCGAGATCCTTGCGCCGGTTGGTCGCGAGGATCGCGAGGCCCTTGAACCGCTCCATGCGCTCGAGCAAATAGCTGATCTCGATGTTGGCGAAGCGGTCGTGCGCGTCCTTCACCTCGGTGCGCTTGCCGAACAGGGCATCCGCCTCGTCGAAGAACAGCACGACATCGCTCGCCTCGGCCGCGTCGAAGATCTGCTTGAGGTTCTTCTCGGTCTCGCCGATGTACTTGTTGACCACTTGCGACAGGTCCACACGGAACAGCGGCAACTCGAGCTCGGCGGCGACAGCCTCGGCCGACATTGTCTTGCCGGTACCAGGCGCTCCGCAGAACAGCACCGACAACCCGCTCTCGCTCCACGCACGCGCCGTGCCCCACTCGTAATGCACGCGCGTCAACGCACGCATCGCATGCACGATCTCGTCGAGCTGGGCGCTCTGCGCGGCCGGCAGAACGATGTCGCGCAGCCCGAAGCGCGGATCCACGCGCTGTGCCATCGCTCCCATCTGCAGCGCAACCTGGCTACGGCAGGCCGCGAACAACTGCTCCTGCGTAACCTTCGGCAGCACCGACACGGAGGCGGCGACGCGCTCCAGCGGCTTCTTCTGCAACCGGAAGCGACGCGCGGCCTCGGCGATCGCGCCGTCGAGCCCTGCCCCGCGCAGACCCAATGCGGAGCGCAACAGATCCACGCGCTCGGCGTGCGTCAGCGGTGGCAGCCGCAGCGATGACGCCAGCACGTGCGTGGGCAGCGTCTGCATCTGCGCGGCATCCGTCATCGGAACGAAGCAGCGCAGCGGCAGCGACTGGATGGCTGCGAACCATGGCTCGCTCGGCGTGTGCTGGTGCTGCTGCGCCTGCTGAACCCAGCCTTCGGGCAGCAGCAGATCGAGCCCCTGCAGCCAGGCGGCCGTGGCGAGCGGCACGAGCCCGCTGCGCTCGCACGCTACGTCCTCGGCGAGCTGTACGACGGCGCGTCCTTGACGCTGGCTGCATGCGATCGCCGCTTCTGCGAAGTCGCAACCCGCAACGCCCACGAGCGGGACAATCTGCAATCGCCGCGGCTCGTTTGCCGCGAGCCATTGGAGCGCGCCGGCATTCTCCGGGATGCTGTCTTCGCCGACGCGTGCGGCAGGATTCGGACGCAACAGCGTGAACGCGCGCGGCAGAGCTGCGTCCGGATGCAGCAGCGCTTCAGCAACCGTCGTCGGCATGTCGAGCGCTTGATGCCAATCCAGCGACGCGCCCTGGCTCGCAACTACCGTGAGCAGCCCGCACGCGAACAGAGGGTGTTGCGGCGAAGCAGCCGCCACGATTTCGAGCGGGTCATCCCACAGCCGCTGCGCGAGCGCGAGCGTCGGATACGGACGCGCAAGATCGTTCTGGCAGGCAGCACACACGGCACCCAGTGCGGCGTCCGTGCGCGCGGCCAGCGCAAGCGCCAGCAGGAACTGCGCGGCACCCGTGAGCTGTAACGCCTGCGCGGCGCGTGCGAAGCGGCTGCCGGCCGTCGAGGGAGTCGGCTCCTGCGCGATCTGCTCGCTCAGATAGCGTGCCGCGACATCGTCCGCGAAGAAGCGCTGCTTCTGCTCGTGATAGCGATTGAGATCCAGGCTGTCGAGGACAGGATCGTTGGGCGGAGGCAACCGGCCATCTTGCGGTGCCCGCGTTTCGCCGCGCTGGTGCCAGCACCAGGCGATCTCGCGCCGCAGACGCAAGCTGACCTGACGCAGCCACCACGCAGCGAGCGGATCGGGGACACGGATGCCGGGATGGAATGTCGGAACGAGGCGAGCGGCGACTGACATCGGCGTCACACCCAACTCACGAGCAGCGAGTCGGTCGCCTGCTCACCGTTCACGCGCAACACCAGGAAGTAGTCGCCCGGCGGCAGCGCCTGCTTGTCGGTGACGGTCGCACTCAGACTGGTCTGCGCCGCGGTGCCGGTCAGCTCGAGCATCAGCTTCGACGCGCCGTCCCGGAACAGCACGG
>Ga0105237_10008657_pt1 | contig 10997 bp, 9 predicted proteins | sample KBSC24metaG_FD_81520 | JGI IMG/M metagenome (GOLD analysis project Ga0105237, IMG submission 81520) | Corn rhizosphere microbial communities from Kellogg Biological Station, Michigan, USA - KBS C2-4 metaG | ecosystem: Host-associated > Plants > Roots > Rhizosphere > Soil | place: Michigan, USA... | reverse complement strand
GGGACTTACTTAGTTAGTCCCTTGGGCCCTAACAGCGCCTAACAGCGCCTAAAAAGAAGCCTAGGTTCGGGGCACGGGCACCAATATCCACACATACGAGTGCTCCGTCCACCTACCCAGCTACTAATAGTAACTAGTACTTGTAGGTATGTACTGTGTTCTTTATCGTCTCCGCAGACGAACACCACTACCATTCTTCGGCAATGCAGCAAGTGGCCATCAATACAATCCGCCTCACCTCGACCTCTTCCGGATGCCTATACCTCCAGTAAGTACTAGAGGAGGTGGAGGAAAGGGCGTTGTTGCAAAGACGAATTGGAAGCGGCGAACTGCAAGCCCTTCCTTTCTGGCTACGATCCGGATAAACCTGCTTCCGAAACAGTTCATCCACCATCACTCCCAGTATGACTCCGCATGGGCCGTGACTACTTCCCTCTTTGCTTGTGAACGACAAGGGCCACCCACGTCTGGCGATTCCAGCTCGCTCAATCTCAACCGATATTTTGTGCAAACGCCTTATTCTACTCGGTCAGCCCTGGATGTGTTTATGCTCAACCGAGTCAGCCCCTCACAAAGTTCATTGTACTCCGTACTCCGTACTCCGTCGAACCTCAACTAAGTGGCAATTCCTCCTCCCCCACAAAAGTGGATACAGAGTACGGGGATGGACTCTTTGGTCTCGGGCGCAGATCAATGACCGCAAATACCGCCACCAACCATGGTTGATGGTCCATGCGACAGCCTCTCCAGCCCCATCCCGGGCCCCTCGCTCACCTAACCACGTTGTTAGAGCCCTGGATCACCAAATGGAGCTTTCCGGACTAGTCTCCGCTGGCTGATCAATACATACGAGTATTTGGAGGTGAGGGATCAGAATGTTGTTTGAATTCTACCCCGAGCGTGTGCCCAGAATTGATTGATACACATTGCAATGCCTCTTGTACATATGAGATGAATGACTGCCATGTGAACCGAGGTTGGTACGTACCCACGAGGCCACGTCCACAGCAAATTACCCTTGATCATCGGGGTACGGAGTTCTCGTTGGCTCGAACCTAGTGAGATTCTCCAATCACATGTGTCTTCTTATGCATCCTTGCCAGCCACGTCTTGCTCGTAGCAATCCTGATCTTCTTGCCATAGAACATGAACACCAACAACGCAAGATCATTAGCAGCAAGCACACCGCAGAAAATACCAGCAATCGTCTTGACATATCCCAGGTTCAGCACCCACTGGAGTAAATCCTCGCCCATGCCAAACGAAATCGCCTGTTTCCCCAGGTTCATCGCAATCAACATCTCCGAGAGATTCACCGTATAGCTGTCCACCGCGTATGCCAGCGTGAACGTGAAGAAGAAATAGGCGCTCCAGTTGCACATGGCCACGCCCGCGAAGTAGCCAAACCAGTGGAGGTTCTTCTCTGCCGTGTAGCCGTACACAATCAGCGAGGCTGGCCCGATCAACATGGCGGGTAGCAGAACTCCCAGTCGCATCTCAGCCTCACGGATACCATTATTCTTCTTGGTGAGGTGTGCTGCCAGTCGGTCTGATGTGGTGGTAAAGGGAAACGCAAGAAGATACCCCACAGCATTTCCCACTGCGATTAAACCTGAATTCGTCTAAAACAAACGTCAGCACAAACGGTTTAATGAGGCCGTATACCCCTCCTCGATAAGCAACTGACCTGACTCCAGTTATACGGTGGCGCAACAATCTTGATAGGGAACGTGTAATTGAACGCCAGCGCTCCCAGCCCAATGTAGATGCCATAAGTAGCCACCACCCAAAAGACACTCGGGACGAGGAAATAGGAGAAAGATCGAATGGCGGTCATGAAGAAAGGCGCTTCACGGTCATACACGCCCCAGGGTTTCAAGGTGGAAACAAAGCTCTTCCTCGCTGGAGCTGGTGGTGAAACTTCGGCCGACTCAGTCTCAACGCCCTTCTCCAGTTGCATATTGGCCGTCACAGCTGCCCCCAGCCTTTCTTTCATCGCGTCACGCTTATACCACGTCTCCTCAACAAATATAAATGCGAGAATGAACAGTGCACAAGCGAATGCAAACTCGACGTAGAAAAACAGTCGCCATGAGTTCCCACCTGCCAGCATGTAGCCGGCGTAGAGAGGTCCAGTGGCACCGAGACAGAGAGCCACAGTATAGTAGCCCAGACGTTGTCCGCGTTCGTGGAGGAAGAATATATCGTTGACCAATTGGACAGGTAGTGCCTCACACACCCCGGCGCCGAACTGTGCTAGAATCCTGGTCGCCATGAGACTGCCGAAGCTATTGAATTGGGAGGAACCGATCAGCCCCGCCGCAAACTAAGAAAATATCTTCATCAGCAAGGTTGGTCGTGAATTACCAATGGATTTGCACCCACCAGGATGATTGAACCTAACATGACTGGCCGTCTTCCAAATTTGAGGTAGCAAGGCACCAGAACCAACGATCCTAGGATCGGTCAGCATACACGATTGCTCCAGCCTCAGGCGACATGTTCACGCAACGTACCAAATCCATATGCCAGATTAGGATAGCTGACAAGGCCCGAAGCCTTTGCAGGTGTGATTCCAAACATTTCGGAATAGATTCCAATATAAACACTCGGCCCCAGGAGAGCAGAGTTCCCCAGAAATGAATAGGCGGCACAGATGATCAAAATCATAGTCTTTTTGTAAACGGGCCATTGCAATGGGTCATTGGGGTCGTCTGCTGGCACAGGGAACAATGCCTGTCCATAACCCGTATCGTCGCCCTCTGAATTTAACCATGTCAGTCACGAACGGACAAGACTGAATACCCAAATGCATGCATGACTGGGGTCCTTACCAGCGGCCTTCAGGTTGACCGTTCCTGGAATGCCTTCCTCGTGTGCATGACTGGTGATTGTGTTAATGATTGGAACGGCGAAAGGGTAGATTTGTCATTCATAATTCATACCTGTGCTTCAGGTGAGGCGGCTGTGCGCCATGTTCATTGTGTCCAACCATATCGTTAGGGTTTCGAGAAGACTTGCGGAAATCAAGAACAAGGCGAGAGTTAAAGACGCATGAAAAGGGAGTGAGGGAAATAGGACTGAAGTAGGTGGTTGACAGCAAAGGGTTTATTTATGCTCGACTTAATCCCTTCTATGCGTACCAATGAAGCCCTGGCTAGCTTACCGCAGCAACCTTGTCGCCTCTTTTCTTCTAGTTGCGTCGACCTATTTTGTCCCGCTCAATCACTCATAGTGACATAGATAGGGACAGTGGGGCGACAGCATAGTGTCTGGTGTTGAGCTGGGGCTCCGGTAAATAGACCATGGGGCCAAAGGGCCCAGTCTTTCGTGACGTATCCATATTATGAGGTACTCCATGTTCTGTCAAGGCTCGAAGCTAATCTGTTGAAACTGTCCTGCTATAGGAAATGGTTGGATAAAGCGACGACCCTGACAGAAGAGGGCTGGGTGCTGATTTGTGCTTGTAGAGTGGGTTAAAGACGCCACGTATCAACATCGCCTGAGGCTCACGGACGGAATTGATTAGTTGGGTTATTGATCAATCAACATTCAAAGGTCGGGGGGTCGTTTCCAGGTAAAGAAGCTGTGGGAATAATAAACCTTGCACTCCAGCGATCCTTGATCATGAGGCACCACGTCTACGGTTGTCAAAGTTTCACGATGTGGGCGGATGGGTTGCCGGCATGATGCATCCACCTTTTGCTGGGCTCATCCAATGGTGATTCTTGGAGAGAGTGGAATCATGGATAGACAGATGGATAGCGTTAGTCTGGAGGTGCCCGGGGGAAATGATGTCGAGGGCACGGAGGACCTTGCACTTTATTAATGCCAGGATATGCCCGGTGTACAGGTTCCTGACTTGAAGTTTGTGCAAGCCTCTGTCCTTGAGCTTGAGTGCCGAGGCTTGTCTTAATGTGCGGCTCAACGTTTGATGTTGCCTCGCTTCCCTTTGCTAAATAATAATCATAATCCCTGGCTGGCTCCTTCTCGCCAAAATCAAGATCAAGCGATAGTACGAAGTAGTCGTCGAAGTGGGTGCTGGGCGCTTGATCCTAAATCTAGGATCGAACTCATACTCGAGTCCTTTCGCTTGACCAAGCCAGTTCCCTTGCACATACATACCAGGTACTCGCTACTCCGTACTCTACTTAAGTGTACCTCAGGAAAAAGCATACAGGTATGATTTACCGTTGATGAACCCATCACCAGTCCCATACAGGGCACAGCAGAAGCATCGGCAAAAACGGCGATACACTTTCTGAACTTGCCTGCAGCAGCATTATCCTTGCGTGAGCAACCCTCGAACCGTGGGCTAGAGGAGCAGCGAAAATGCCAAATTAAGACCAATGGCAATCGCCCAGTTTCATTCAAGGTATTCCTCCCATCCTTCTACTGGATACATACGTGACAACACTTCTGCAACTCGTTTCGTCAAATGGATCTTCAAGTTCCCATTGCTCATCGATTCTGGGTATTTCGTCTCAGGAGGTCCAAAAGGTGATTCAAACAAACGCTTGCCCATACGGGACTGCGATACACTTCTCACACTCCTCACGGAACCCGCGACTGGATCATTATAGCCGGCTTGCCAACAGCGATGAGTCACTGTTTGTATCTGGAGGCATTGCCGTATTAGCGTTTCTCATGTCGAATTCAAGCTCAGAGCCTTACCTCTCCATGCTTCCTCAGCCTTTGCTTCCGCATCCCATCCCCAAATGAATTGCTGCATCTTCGGATCGCCCCATTTATCATCATTATCGCCACCTTCGGAAAGCAATCGAAACTTGAGATCACGAGCTTCCTGCTCAACTCCATCAGGCAAATGAAGAGCAGTCCTCGTCTCCAAGCATGACTGTTGAATGAATTCGGCGCGAGCCTTTTGTGCCTTTTCGTAAGCCTTCAATGCGAGAGACACCTGATCCTTTGAAGAAATACTTGAGAGGAGAGTTCCCAGGGAAGCTGCGTCCTCCACGGCCTGTGCGGCACCTTGCGCTACATATGGGCTGGAAATGGTAAGTGAATTTCCAGAAGATTCGGAACACATCTAGGAAGAAAGCGACTCACAGCATCGGATGACACGCATCGCCCAACAGTGCGCAACAATCTTGAACCCATCTCGCCAGCGGTGCGTGCATGCATAATTTCCATTCCAGGACTTCTCCCTCGGGCACTAAATCAAGCAGTTTAATCAGATTAGGGTCCCAGCCCTCATATTCGGCCAGGAGGTTCTTCTTCGACGAGATGGACGTCCAACTTTCATCCACCCTGCCACGATCCGGGTGCGATAACGCCATGTTGTATATCTCGTGGTTTCGGACAGGATACGCGATCAAATGTCTCCCAGGGCCGACCCAGCGTATGGCCTTCTTTTCCTCGATGAAGGGCAAAAGATCCGGGAAGTTGCTCAAAATCTCCTTGGTGAGGACCACTCGAAACACCGCGTCGCCCGTGGGGACAGCGACATCCTTCTCATCGCCCAGGACCCTGGCACGGATCATGGATTTGATACCATCGGCTCCAAGCACCACATCCCCATGCACGGTCGTCCCATCATTCAGTAACACGGCCGCAGGGCTGAACTGGACATTTTCAACCTTGGTGTTGACCTGCAGCCTGACATTCGGGAGGGACAGTGCCTTTTCCAACAGCGCCATCTGCAGATCCGCGCGGTGGACCACAAACTGCTCACCGTGCTCCTGCTTGATCGGGACACTGCCCAGCAGTGCACCGGACTGCCACCGCAAGATGTGTATGGCCGCCAACTGTACGCCGGTCTGGCGAACCTTGACTCCGACCCCCCATCTGTCCAGCAGTCGGAGCATGTTCGGTGCCACTTGGATTCCTGCTCCTACCTCCGCTATCTCGGGCGCAAACTCGATGATGTGGACGTTGTGCCCTCGCTTCCCCAGTGCCAATGCTGCTGCAAGACCCCCGATGCCGGCACTAAAGCGCAGGGCAGAATGTGTCAGCTCATCAACTTCTTCGAAGCCATCTCACCTCAAGGTGACACACCCGCAGGAAATGGGAGAACAAAGCAGAAAGAAACACCCACCCGACAATGATCACTTTCAATGGAACTTTGGCCTTGGCATATTGTTTCTCCCGATTGGGTTCCCCCGAGACGACCATGGTGTTTGAAGTGACAAGTTTTTAAAAACCCTTGGAGGTTTGAGTCCAAAACCCTTGGAGGTTTGAGTCCAAAACCTCGGTCCTCCTTTGCCTGGCCTCGCCCCTTTTTACCTCACAGCCTCGTCCGTTCAAATGCTCAGGATTCCTGTCAGGACCTCGCGCAGTCGAAGTGTGAATCGGATCAGTGGGACAAGTTTTCAAATAAGTATCCTCGTCTCGTCTGTGAAGCGAGACAGATAACCAGTTCTCTGGAAAGCGGAGCAAAGGATAATGTGGCCTACCAGGTGAAATCAACCATGTAATTTACCTGTACCTCAATTTCAACACCTAGGTTTTTTCTCAGGTATATATATCTAAGTATGATTCTGCAAGAATATGTATGTATCAGAACATCCCAAAACGTTTATTATTTAACAATAATAAAGTACACACGTACGACGTAGAACAAACACATACACCACAGAACACAACCACACTACATACATCCCAGAAAAAAAACCAAGCCGGAAGGAACATCATCACCAGACACCAAGCTCCATAGTACTGAACCTACTACCCTAACTACGAACCGGCAGTGCCCCGTAAGTAGAGTATGGCCCCCGCCAAAAAAAAAACACACAAGTCCCGGCGCGAGGGCGAGCGGCGAGCGCGAGGCTCCACGCCCACGAGGGGGGTGGAGGAGGGTTCGGCTTTTCTCACCTGGAAACACCTTGCTCCGTATCACTTACAATCAACTTTGTGCAAAACCCGCCAACCACTTGCAAACCCACCAACCGGCAAGTTCAACCAACAGGGTGACATGAACCCGAGCGGTTTCGTGGGGCTCCCTCGGCCCCTCGTTGGATTAATATACATATGCCGGCCCAATTGAGGAGGGAGATCTGCCGGCAGATGCCTTTTCGATCGACCGACCGACTGACCGACCGACCGACCCCACGGAGCAGCCCCAGCTAGCATCGAAGCCCCAGATCTCAGGATTCAGGAACGGCCTCCGTACAAAAGTAGGTGACTAACTAATAAAAAGTTATTACATGGCTCGCGGGCAGCAAATCAACATCACATCACATCACATCACATCCCATCCCTCAGGTGCCCAACACTGGTTTTCCAAACGTCCGCGGCGATATAAGTGATGTGCACTCGGGGTAGGTAGTAGGAGGTGCTTAGCTGCGAGTACATATGTAGGTACTTGTGTAATCTAATTGTCGAGAAGAACTTACAACAAGGGAACCCAAATCCCCCCCTCGCGCATATTTACATTCACATTCACGCTCACGGTCAGACGATGGGCGTAAGCCTGGATGGAGAGGCTAGATGCCGGAGCCCGAAGGGTGCAAAGGGGAGGGGGATGAGGAAATCAATTTCTACTAGCGGTGCCCAAGAAAAAAAACTACGAGTATGGTGTTATTACACAGTTTGAATCCATACGGAGCACTGTAATCGGCAAATAAAATAGATAAGTATACTATAGATATATAGATAAAAAAAGGTGGAAGGGGCATCAAAGTCGAACCCGACCAACACCACCACCCCCCTCTCTCTTCCGCTCCTGACTGACCGCCTCGCAGTGGGGATTCGTAGTCGAGTCGAGTCCAGTCGCGTCGCTTCGCTCCGCGTCCCGTGAAAGGAGAATTGAGAAGAGAAAAAGAGAAAGAACAAAGTTGAAGAATAAAGAGTTAGGAGGAATGATGTTGATTATGACGATGGGCGATGAATGATGAATGAATAGATGACGAATGTCCAGCAATCTCTGTGCGGTGCGCGCGGTGCGGTGCTCCCCCTTGGTAGTTAAAATACCCAATCCAAAAGAATAGTGAGTGAGGGCTTCGCACAATTTTCTTAGGGGAACTCATGTCGTTTCTGCTGGGTTGCCAAAGACATCATCGCCGAGGATCACATGCATGAGTGCTCAGTGCATGATGCTGCTCACTCGCAACCAGGCGCACCTAGCACCCAACACCAGGAACAGCCGCCAGCAGCAGCAGCGAAAACAAAGCCCCGAAGTAAAAAAGTGTTGGCAAAGAAAATGAACAGTGTAAGAGAGATAATAACAAGCCCTGAGAAAAGAAAAAAGGCCCTATCGACCCCTTTCCTGCCCATATTTCCAAATTCCTCCTGGTGCTGATCGATTTGCTTGCTCACTGTGAACCATTTCTCAGGAGAGTTCGACATCTCTCTCCTGTACTCGTGTCATGACCCATGACCCCTTCCCGCTATGCAACATTTGCCCAGGTTCCATTTCCCCAATACAAAAAAAAAAAAACCAGTGGTTACAAGAAGACCATAAAAACCAAAACATTGACTGTATATGCCTATGCCTTGTATCTGTTCTGTGATCCAGAGGCGTACGAAGAATTTTCGGAAAAAATCCCTCGAAGGTTGGACCCGAACCGTGAACCAAACAAGGTTCCTCGACCATGAAGGATTAATTATCTGCCATCTCACTCTCACCAATGGCTCTCACTGAAATTGCTGGTTCCACTGTCCAGCGGCTTGATTCGGATTCTGGGGACCGGGCCAGCCCTGTCCATGTTGGGGATTAGGTTGCATGAACTGATTCTGTGCACCCATGGCATACATGCCACGCTGTCCCATTGCCATGTTACCATAGCCAGAAGCGTTCATTGCCTGCAATCCTGCTCCAGGTCCGTAAAGTTGTTGTCCACCCATACTGCCCGAGCTACCTTGGTGATGGAGCATGGGCATCTGTGGTGGTTGCATCTGTTGAGGATGAGGTGATGGACTTGCATGGGTACCACCAGGCAGTGGTGATGGGATTTGGCCATGCGCCAGATTAGGGGAGAACTGTGGTGTAGTCATCCGATGAAGCCCGGGCGACTGGTGCGGTTGAGGCGGTGGAGCTCCCCAGCTTTGTTGCTGGGGCTGCTGTTGCTGTTGCTGATTGATTGAATGGGGCGAAAAGCTACCCGCGCCACCAAAAGGGAGTTGTGGCTGTTGTGATGCGGACTGTGATATCGAGAGGTTCGAGGATGACCTCTGGAATTGGGCGTGTTGGGGAGTAAATTGAGAAGACTCGCGGGGAAAGTTCTGTTGCAAGCTCGGCTGACGAACGGGCGGTTGGATGGGGGTTTGCGCATGAGGGAACGAGGGCGGGTTCATAGCCGATTGTGAGGCTTGTGATTGTTGTGCGATGAGAGTGCCCTGCGTGCCTGGGAGATCTGCCGTGTTGAAACGTGGCGACGAAAAGGCATGACCGGTTGTGGCAACCTCCGCTTCTGCCTGTGGAGGGGTTGACACAGGCTGCTCATGCGGTCTTCTCCAATACTCATCTACGAGGGAGCGACGGTATCGGTTCTGCTGGTTGATGGTCCTGCTGAACTCTGCGGCATGTCCCGCCTGACTTGCCAATTCCGCGTCAGAACTGGATCGCGTGAGATCTTGGTAAGGCGGACCGGTGATGTCCTGCCTGGGGCGAACAATGTCCTTGTATCTCGAATCGTAAGCCGGATCAAACGGAGTCAGCTGAGCCATTGTGGAAGCAATACCCGATTGCAGCGCGGGCGGTTGCACTGCTCCATAGCCAGGACCATTGCTGTAGACGATGTCCCCATATGCGGCAGCGACTGTCGCTCTGGAGCTCAATTGATCCTGTGCGGCTGCTTCTCGAGCTCGTGCAGCGCCGGGTCGTTTCTCTCCGGCAGCATCCTGTTCTGTAAAGCCTTGCTTGATTGCTTTTGCTTCCCAGTAGTCGTCGCGGACGCGCCTGCCGTCCTTGATGACTCTGCTACCAAATTGCCGGAACATGGATCGAGCGGTCACAACCGCTATCTGTCGCGATCGGTAGGAATAGGGTAGAATTTCATGAGCAACCAGTTCTTCCTTCTCCTTTACACTTGCAATGATCTTGAAGAGAGATCGATTCTTGTTGAATAGCAAGTAGGAATCGCGATACTGGAGTTGGCGCGCACACTCGGTGGCCAGCATGAACAGCTTCTCACCTCTTCCGGGCAGAGTGAAGGTTCGGATTTTGTAATCGCGACCACCCTGAAGATATCCCAGTTGATCGACTTTCTTCTCGCCAGCGTCGTCATATTCACGCGGGACGTACTCGTCCCCTTCTGGGCCTAATGTATCGCTCGTGTGATCTCGAACTGTGGGGAGGGCTTTGATGGTGGATTTAGGGATGGTTCGAGGTGGCGAACTTTGAACCGGTGTGACTACGGGCTGTTGAAGCGCAGTCTGGTTCTTAGGGGTTTGTGCTAGGCCTGGTGAGGTTTGACTTGCTGGGGTTGGTAAGGAGTCGACATTAGATGTAAAATCTGCCGAGGTGCGAGGGGTTTTGGATGGCCTTCCCCGTTTGCGCGGGCCTGGTGGAGAGAATCAGTCATTGATAGAGGGAGGATGATATGAAATTTCGAGATGCTTACCATCATCATCAACTTGTTGATAGTCCCCATATTGTTCTGGGGATCGACTTCGCTTGACACCGCGAGGCCCGGCTTCACTCGATGGCTGTCTGCCAGCTCCTATCGCACGAGACGGGTTAGCATCAGAACGCGACAAGGATTCTTGGGGAATGTGTTTTGTGATGATGGACAATGCGCATCAGCGCGGCGGGAAACAAATCATGATGAAGAAATTGCAATGGGCCGATCGGATGGCCAGGACCGCGATCCAATGGAGGAGGAGCGTACCACTAGCGTTCAGAGCTGCAGGATTAATGGTGCCTGAACCATCGTTCATGTTGCCAACACCATTCAAAGCATTTGTCGGCTGGCGCGAGGGTGTATAAATGGACATGTCCAGGCGCGGGAGATAATGGAGAGGACTGGGTGGTGGTGGTGGTGATGATGTTGGTGGTGGAGGTATTGAAGCGTAGGCTTTCGCATCAGCACGGCGGCCCG
>Ga0105237_10008651_pt1 | contig 10999 bp, 8 predicted proteins | sample KBSC24metaG_FD_81520 | JGI IMG/M metagenome (GOLD analysis project Ga0105237, IMG submission 81520) | Corn rhizosphere microbial communities from Kellogg Biological Station, Michigan, USA - KBS C2-4 metaG | ecosystem: Host-associated > Plants > Roots > Rhizosphere > Soil | place: Michigan, USA... | reverse complement strand
TGGGACTTGAAGACTATTTGAAGTTCAAATAGTTGTCCAGCAGGGCATCGATTTGGATACCTCGGGTCTGATTGTCGGCTTACGGGCAACGAATTCAGACGAGTCGACGACCGGTGTGGGTCGGGTGCGGTAGGTGACGAGGCGTAGCAACAGTCGTTCGATCAGGTTCCGCGCCGAGCCAGCGTCGGCTACCTCGGCAATGTCAGCGATACCTTCCATTCCGGTTGTTGGCACACCGCTCGCGTGCGGCGGATGAATGGCCGGTCAGTGCCTGGCAGCGTGAATACGAGTCTCAAGATCGGCTGACCGCATACGCTGCACGGCAGTCCCTTCCCATTGGTCGAGCGTTCCCGGTCGGTCGACTATAAACGGGATTCGATCGCGTCGAGACGCGACCTTGCCACGCGTGCATGCACGCCCGCTGCCGGTCTCACGCCCTGCCGCACACCATGTCGAGCAGGCGGCCCACGATGCGCTCGCCGTCGTCCCTCAGTCCGTTGTGCGCGTACTCGTTGGTGATCCAGGCACGCATGCCACGCACGCGCAGCGCGGTGTCTTCGGCGAATGAGCGTTCCACGTAAACGTCGTCGACGTACACCGTCGCAGCCACCGGCACCTCGTTGCGCGCCAGCCGGTCGGCGTCATACAGGCGCGGCCAGGGATGTTGGGCCAGCAGGTGAGCTGCCTCACGGTGCGCGTGCAGCCCCGCGTAGTCGTCCCACATCCAGGGAAAAACGTGCTCTGCGCCGAGCAGCTCACCGGTCACCGCGTCTTCTGGGGCCAGGCGGTGCGCCGACCAGCGCGTGGCGCCGCCATCGCCATACGAGGATTCATGCAGCGTCGCGTAGATCGGGTTGCGCTCCCAGGCCGACGCCTGCTGCGCGTCCCAGAGGAATGCCGTCGACGCGAAAGGCAGCTCGAGCAGGTGATGCAGCCGTTCGAACCCGGTGCTATCGCCCAGCCACATGCCGACTTGGCGGAACCGGCGAGCCGTGAGGCGGTCGCCGTTGGGCAGGCGAACGTCCTCGTCGTCGAGCCGGCGCAGGATCGTGCGCAAGCGGTCGAGGTCACCCGGGTATCGTGCGTGGTAGCGCTGGTTGGCTTCGCGCACGCGCGCCCAGGTGGCCCCGTAGACGTCGTCGACCGGCCGGTGGGTCACCGGTGCCAGGCCGCCCGTGATCAGCACCTGTCGCAGGCCCTCGGGGGCCAGCGATAGGTAGGTGAGCGAGGTGAAGCCGCCGAAGCTCTGGCCGAGCAGGCTCCAACGCTCGACGCCGAGCTCGGCGCGGATCAGTTCGAGGTCGCGCACGATCGAGTCCGCCCGAAAGTGGGTGAGGTACTCGGCCTGCTCCGCCGGCGTCGCGCCGGGAAGGACCGATGCGACCGGCGTGGAGCGTCCGGTGCCTCGCTGGTCCAGCAGCAGCACACGAAAGTCCGCGAGCGCCCGCGCCAGCCACCCAGAGGGCGGGCTCGTGGGGCGCGTGGCCTCGAAACCCGGGCCGCCCTGCAGGAAGACGAGGTAGGGGCGGTCGCGGCCGTCGGGCGTTGCCACCTCGCGGGTGAACACGCTGATCGTGCCGCGCTGTGGGTCGCCATGAACCAGCGGAACGAGGTGCTCGCGCTCGGTCAGCACGGCGCCAGGAATGGAGTAGGTGGTGCTCATGGCGAGAAGATACCCGGAGTGGCGAACGGTTCCCCGGAGCGGAGGCCGCGGCGCGCGGGGACGGGAGTGTCAGAAATTCTGTGTGTGAGGCGGTTATTGAATTTTGATTTCTCTCATCTTTCAGGCCCCTGCCAGGCCGCCGGAGGCGCCCCGGTTGAGCCATGTACTCATGGTTCAACCCCTTTCATCTGGCGCTGCCATGCGCAGGCTGCGTAAAGCGATCTTCGTAGAGTATCGCGAACTGATTCATCGCCGCCTTCCAGGTATTGGCCGGTCGGCCCCAATCGGCCGTGATGTTGCGCAGCGCCAGCCAAATCAGCTTGGAAGCCGCATCGTCACTGGGGAAGTGCCCGCGCGTCTTGATGATCTTGCGCAGCCGTGCATTCACGCTCTCGATGGCGTTGGTGGTGTAGATCACTCTGCGCACTTCGGGCGGGAACGCAAAGAATGGAATGACCCTGTCCCAAGCCCGGCGCCAGGCGGGCGCCACCGTGGGGAATTTGATGCCCCAGGGGCCTTGCTCAAACGCCTCCAGCTGGGCTTGCGCAGCCTCGGCGCTGGTGGCCGTGTAGATGGGCTTGATCGCCGCCGCCAGTTGCTTGCGATCCTTCCAACTGGCGTAGTCCAGGCTGTTGCGGATCAGGTGCACGATGCACGTTTGCAGCGTGGTGGCCGGGAACACCGCGCCCAGCGCCTCGGGCATGCCCTTCAAGCCGTCGGTGACGGCGATCAGGATGTCGTTGCAGCCGCGGGTCTTGAGCTCGTTGAAGACCTTCATCCAGAACTTGGCGCCCTCCGTGTTCTCGATCCACAGGCCCAGGATGTCCCGGCTGCCGTCGGGCAAGACGCCCAGCGCCAGATAGACGGCCTTGCTGCGCACCACCGCGTCTTCCTTGATCTTCACGCGCAGGGCGTCGAAGAACACCACCGGGTACATCGTCTCCAGTGGTCGTGCCTGCCAGGCAGTGACCTCGCTCATGACGGCGTCGGTGACCTTGCTGATGAGTTCGGGCGAGACATCGACCGCGTACATCTCGCTCAGGTAGCCCTGGATCTCACGCACCGTCATGCCGCGTGCGTACATGGCGATGATCTTGTCGTCAAAGCCTGTGAAGCGTCTGTCGTGTTTGCCGATGAGCTGCGGCTCGAAGCTGCCGGCGCGGTCTCGCGGCACCTCGATACGCAACGCGCCGGTGTCGGTCAGCACCGTCTTGGCAGCTTTACCGTTGCGATGGTTGGGGCTCGCCCCTTCGGGCTTGCTCTGGCCTGCTGCGTAGCCCAGGTGGTGGCTCATCTCCGCGCCCAGCGCTTGCTGGATAAACGCCTTCTTGAATTGCTGAAAGATGTCTTCCAATTGCCCCGGTGTCACCGGCCCGGGTATCAGCTTCTCCAGCAGTTCAGTTGGAATTTGCGGCAGCGCCGCGGTATCCCCTGCAGCGGTCTTGATCTTGCGTGGCATTCATGCTCCTTGTCGTCATGCTATGCCTCGCACACAAAAATCCTGACAGGCTCGCGGGGACAGCAGCTAGCGCCCGTCGTCTCCATCGCCGGTTTGAACCTTCGCGGTGGTCGGGTCTCGCCTCCCGATTCAGCGGGTCTCGAAGGACACAGCGACCATCAACACCGACGACTCCGGTCAGGAATCGCTGCGGCAACGGCGTGGGCCGATCGTGGCAGTTCAAGACTGGTTGCCGACGTCCAAGTTCGGCACGCCGAATGTCGGCGGTTGCCGAAACCTGCCTTTCAGCGGTCGCGGGCCCGGCTGTCCGCTCTACCTCCGAAGCGGCCGTTTATCCGTGAATCGACCGGATGGCGATCACCTGTTGCCACGACGGTCAGCCAGCGGCAGCTCTCACCGACTCCGTGCAGCGGCTCACGACCCAATGCAGTCGTTGGTCCTGCAACCGCGACCGACTGCTTTCCCGCGGCGGCGGACTCGACGGCCAACTGACTTCTGCGGGCCCGTCGGCCGCTCATCACCCTGCCGACGATAATTCCGTGATCGACAATGAGGTGCTGGCTTCCAGTATCGACAGGCTCAAAGCGATGACCACGGAACGGCACCCTACAACTCTCGAACTGCACTGTCCCTCGTGCTCGGGAACCGCTTTCGACCTCCGTGTCTTGGCCGATGAGGGCGTCGCAGCCGCGCGCTGCGTCAGTTGCGCGAGCCATTATCTGGTACTGGACAGCGAAGTTTATTGGTTCGACCTCATCCAGGCGTCCTATCCGCGCCTTCGCCGTTGCTCCTGCAAGGCGAGCTCCTTCACGCTGAGTTGCCACTATGTTTACAGGATCGACGGTGACGTCAGGCAGGTGGATCTCCTCAGCGTGTGCACATCCTGTGCGAAGGCCACACGTCAAATGACGGTCGACGTCGACTATGGCGATACCGATTCCTTGATCACGCAGCCTCTCAGGCCATGCAAGAAGCCTGATCTCCGGGTCGACTTGAGGGAAGTCTCACTCTACGTCACCCCGGCCAACATTGCGGCTGTCATCGACTACTTGAGCGAGGCGCATGGGTACGTCTTCGTCTGCTGGCGACGTGAGGAGGAACATTGGGTTCGACGCCCGCTCGGCACCGACGAGGTTCGACAAGCCGTGCTCTCCAACCGATACCTTCACTTATACGCCTCGGCCGTTCCGCTGGAGATCCACGACCATCAGGTCGATTCGTCGAGGCGCGAAGCGGCATTCTGGAAGCGTCAGGATGTCATCCGCATCACCTCTCCCATCAACATGCGGGTGAATCATGAAAACGGGCTGCTGTATTACCTGCAATTCGCGAACGAATACGTCGAAGACGACGTCGTCGTACCGAAGCAGGCGAACTTCAGGGCGACCACCCAAGCCCTCCTCCAGTCGCTTGGCGACAACTTCGTCTCCTGGCGGGGCAAGTCCAGCTTCGACAACCCCGCAGAGCACCTTCGCCTGTTCGGTGACAGGTTCTCTAAGAACAAGCCGGCGGACCGGCATCGACCCGAAGGAGACTCCCCGCTTGGCGATGCGAAGGGCTGCTGATGGCCGAGAGCGTGAGGCCGCGATCGCGCCGGGAAGCTGTCGTTTGACGCGAGGGGCCATGCGGCCAATGACAGCTTTCGGTGAGCATAGGGAAAACCCGCTCTCGGCCACAAGCAGTCGTACAAGTCCGCCACACATAGCGGTCGCTCGTGTCGCTGCGCTGGGTTTTAGGTGCGCCCGACGGCACTCCGTCAGGGGCCGACCTGCTGTCACAAATTGCCTCCCCAATCAACCCCCTATCTCGCGCCGATATTTCTCGACACCTGTACTGGCGCCGAAAATCTCTCTCGCTTACATTCATTTACGCTGTTTCTGGCGGCGCCCCATCTCGCGCTGCCAGATGATTTCAAGAACAGTTCCTAGGAGGGGGCATGCCAGATGGAACGACAACGGCCCCACGAGAGGCCGAAGAAGAACGCGTTGGATTGTTCGGTGACCAGGACTCATCCGAGGAGTGGCATGATGCCCTCGCGGCGCTCTCCCTGATCGCCCGCCTACATCAGATCGCGGCCGACCCCGCCCACCTGGCGCATCAACTCGGCTGGACGCCCAGCCATCGGCCCAGCCTGACCGACATGCTGCTCGCCGCGAAGCACATCGGCCTCAAGGCCAAGCTCAGCCGAACCAATGCCGACCGCTTGGCACTCTCGCCGCTGCCCGCCCTGGCCGTGCTGCGCGACGAGAGCGGCACCGAACGCACCGTCGTGCTCGCCCAATGCGACGGTCAGCGCGTGCTCTTTCAGGACCCGTCCGGTGCCGTGCAAGGCGGCCGCCCGGTGATCGAGCCCCTCAGCGTCTTCGCCTCGCAATGGACCGGCGACCTGATCCTGATCACCAGCCGCGCCAGCCTGGCCGGCGAACTCGCCAAGTTCGACTTCAGCTGGTTCATCCCCAGCCTGGTCAAGTACCGCAAGCTCTTCGGCGAAGTGCTGGTCGTCTCGCTGTTCCTGCAACTCTTCGCGCTGGTCAGTCCGCTGTTCTTCCAGGTCGTGATGGACAAGGTCCTCGTGCACAAGGGCATGACGACCCTGGACGTGCTCGTCATCGGCCTGCTCGTCGTCGTCGTCTTCGAGAGCGTGCTCACGACGCTGCGCACCTACGTCTTCAGCCACACCACCAGCCGCATCGACGTCGAACTCGGCGCGCGCCTGTTCCGCCACCTGGTGAGCCTGCCGCTGGCGTACTTCCAGGCCCGCCGCGTCGGCGACTCGGTGGCGCGCGTGCGCGAGCTGGAGAACATCCGCAGCTTCCTCACCGGCAACGCGATCACACTGGTGCTGGACCTGCTGTTCTCTGTCATCTTCATCGCCGTCATGCTCGCCTACAGCGTGCCGCTCACGCTGATCGTGCTGGTGAGCCTGCCGCTCTACGTGCTGCTCAACCTGACCCTGCTGCCGATCCTGCGTGCGCGGCTGAACGAGAAGTTCGCCCGCGGCGCCGAGAACCAGGCGCTGCTCGTCGAGACCATCACCGGCATCCAGACCGTCAAGGCCAACGCGCTGGAGCCTGCCCTCGCCAAGCGCTGGGACGACCAGCTCGCGGCCTACGTGGCGGCGAGCTTCCGAACCAGCACGCTGGCCAGCCACGGCCACGAAGGCATCAACGTGATTGGCAAGATCGTCAGCGCCGTCATGCTGTGGTACGGCGCTCGCCTCGTGATGGACCAGCAGCTCAGCGTCGGCCAGTTCGTCGCCTTCAATATGTTCGCCCAGCGCGTCGCCCAGCCCATCATGCGCATGGCCCAGCTCTGGACCGACTTCCAGCAGACCGGCATCTCGATGGCGCGCCTGGCGACATCCTGAACACACGCACCGAGGTGCCGCCGACCACGGCCGCCCAGCTGCCCGCGCTCAAGGGACGCATCCAGTTCGACCAGGTCAGCTTCCGCTACCGGCCCGAAGCATCGCCGGTGCTGCACGGCCTGACGCTCGACGTGAACCCCGGCGAGGTCATCGGCATCGTCGGCCGCAGCGGCAGCGGCAAGAGCACGCTGACCAAGCTCGTGCAGCGCCTGTACACCCCCGAGCAAGGTCGTGTGATGGTCGATGGCATCGACATTAGCCTGGTCGACGCGGCACAGCTGCGACGGCAGATCGGCGTGGTGCTGCAGGAGAACCTGCTGTTCAACCGCAGCGTGCGCGAAACATTGCGATTGCCGACCCGGCCGCACCGATCGAGATGGTGATGCGCGCGGCCCAACTCGCCGGCGCCCACGAGTTCGTCAGCGAACTGCCTGAGGGCTACGACACCATCGTTGGCGAGCAAGGCGCCAGCCTGAGTGGCGGTCAGCGCCAGCGCATCGCGATCGCAAGAGCGCTCTTCACGAACCCGCGCATCCTGATCCTGGACGAGGCCACCAGCGCCCTCGACCACGAGAGCGAAGCCATCCTGCAGCGCAACATGAGCGCGATCTGCAAGGGGCGCACGGTCATCATCATCGCGCACCGCTTGAGCTCGGTGCGCCAAGCGAACCGCATCATCGCGATGGACAAGGGCCGCATCGTAGAAGAAGGTTCTCACGAGGCGTTGCTGCTGCAGCCCAAGGGGCTCTATGCCTATCTCTGGGCGATGCAGTCGGGCGCGCCCGCATGAACGCGGCCAACGACGCGGTGCAGCGACACCCGGCCATCGAGCTGCTGGTGCGCTACCGGGCCATCTTCAAAGCCGTGTGGGCGGTGCGGCACGAACTCGCCGGACCGAAGCGTCTGGCCGACGAAGCGGCCTTCCTGCCGGCCGCACTGAGCTTGCAGGAGACACCGGCGCATCCGGCACCGCGACGCGCTGCGCTGGCGGTATGCGTGCTGTTCGTCATCGCACTCGTCTGGGCCACCTTCGGCCAGATCGACATCGTCGCCGTCGCGCCCGGCCGAATCGTAGTCAGCGAGCGCACCAAGACGCTGCAGCCGCTCGAGGCCGGCGTCGTCAAGCGCGTGCTGGTAAAGGATGGCGACGCGGTCGCGACCGGTCAGGTGCTGGTGGAGCTGGACGCCACCAACGCCCTGGCGGACGGCGCCAGCGTGAACGAGCAGCTCGGCACGGCCATCTCCGAAGCGCGGCGCACGAGCGCGTTGGCAAGCGCCATCCAGTCGAACCGCCCGCCGGTGTTGCCGAGGTCGCAAGACGAAGCGCGCGAGACGGCGGCCAGGGACAGTGCTCAGCTGCAAGCCGAATGGTCGGACATCACCGCGAAGCTCGCCAAGCTCGCGGCCGAACAGACGCACCGGCAGGCCGAGCTGGTGACGGTGCGCGAGCTGATCAAGAAGCTCGAAGCGACGCTGCCGATTGCCAGGCAGCGCGAGGCCGACTTCAAGAGCCTGACCGACCAGGGCTTCATGTCCAGCCACGCGGGTCAGGACCGGACCCGCGAACGCATCGAGATGGAGAGCGATCTCGCAACGCAGCGGGCTCGCCTCAGCGAAGCGCAGGCGGCGCTGGTCGAGAGCGGGCAGGCCCGCCTGTCGTACCTTGCGGAGACGCAGCGGAGCTTGAGCGAGCAGCATGCCGTCGCAGCGTCCAAGCGCGAGCAGCTGACGCAGGAACTCAGCAAGACCGATCAACGTTCGCGCCTGACCCAGCTCATGGCTCCGGTGGACGGCACGGTGCAGCAGGTGGCCGTGCACACCGAAGGCGGCGTGGTCACGCCGGCGCAGGTGCTGATGGTGATCGTGCCGAGGGACGCGCAGGTCACCGCCGAGGTGGTGGTCGACAACAAGGACATCGGCTTCGTGAGCGCGGGGCAGATCGCGGCGATCAAGCTCGAGACCTTCCCGTTCACGCGCTACGGCACGATGCCGGCCACCGTGAAGAGCGTGGTCGCCGATGCGGTGAACGACGAGAAGAAGGGGGCCATCTTCCCGGCGATCCTGAGCTTGGAGCAGGCCACGATCGATGTGGATGGCAAGCGCATCAACCTGAGCCCGGGGATGAACGTGACGGCGGAAATCAAGACGGGGAAGCGGCGAGTGATCGAGTATCTGCTGAGTCCGATTCAGCGCAGCGTCAGTGAAAGTATGGGGGAGCGTTGATGCGACCAGGACTGTTCATCGCCTCGCCCATACCCACGGTGGAACAGTGTCTCGGGCGCTATCGTCCCGCGACTTCCCGCTACCTTTGCATGCCCTCGTTGGGGTCGGACCCTTACGGAATCTTAGATTTGTATCCAAAGTGCCTCCGCGCAAGTCGTCCCCAAATGTGGACCGACGTCCACGTCGGGCTAATTGGATAAGTTGCGGCTTCAGATCTGACCCGCTTTTTCGCAGATCGTTCCTAATACCATTAGATTCATCTTGCAAGTAGAACGGAGTTTGCCTGTGCGAGCACTACTGATATTTTACAGAAGTCCTTGGATATGGGGAACGCATGTTATTGGATTATTTATTTCTCAACTTGATGTGGATTCACTATCCCCTCGCTGGCGATCACTTTCTTCCTTTTCAAGAGCCATGGGATCGGCCATTCCTGTGATTGATAACTACGCCTCAAGATCATCATTTCCAGAAACCACAAGGCTGTATTTCTCATTCATGATGATTGTGGGGATTGTTTGGTTTTTTAGGTTCGTCAGCATGCCAGAAACTGTGATTCCAAACAGAGATGAAGTCATCCGTAGATGGAAATCCAAGAAATGGCAACCATATCTAGCTGCGGCGGTTATTCCTTTACTCGCATGCGTAGCTGTTGCCGTGATGGTATTGAACCCTGGATACGACTACGCTCTTATGCCAATTAACAGCAATAGGCTTGCACTTGGAGTCTTTGGGCCACTATTTTCAATATTAACGTCATACGGAATATTTGCCACCTGCGCGATCTCCGCAGGCATGCTAAAGGAATACTTCTGTAACTATTAACTTGGGGATATATTATGGCATGGAATACTTGGAGTGCGTGGGACACCGCTGGCCAAATTGGGGGATTCTTTGGGGGGCACTCAAAGCGGCGGCTGACAACGTCTTGATCGGCAACAGCGCGGTCAACACGCTCACGGGCGGCGCCGGCAACGACACGCTCGACGGCGGTGCGGGTGCGGACACCCTAATTGGCGGCCCCGGAAATGACAAGTATGTGTTAGGGAGCGGGTACGGTGCCGAGTTGGTGCAAGAAAATGACGCCACGACTGGTAATACAGACGTCATGCAATTTGTGGCCGGTGTCGCAAACGACCAAATCTGGCTTCGAAAAGTCGGCAATGATCTAGAGGTAAGCGTCATCGGAACACTCAACAAGTCTGTGGTGCAAGATTGGTACCTCGGGAGTCAGTACCACATCGAGCAATTCAAAACCTCCGACGGTAAAACGCTGCTCGACTCAAAAGTTCAGGACTTGGTCAATGCAATGGCGGGCTTTGCACCCCCCCGCGGTAGGCCAGACAACGCTACCAACAAACTACCAGTCAACGCTTGTTCCGGTTATCGCCGCCGATTGGGCGCCCTGACTAAAACAAATTACGACGAGTGTCGCCCGGGCCGCAGTCGGTCTTCGGCATGGTCGCTGGACCTGACTGATAAATGAGTCGAAGCTTCGGGACCGGCAAATGTCTGTTTGTGAAGCGGCGGATGGCAGCTCTGGGTCGGCAGCGACCCGTCGAGCCGAAGTGGAGCAGTCGTTCGATCGGGATCGGACGAAGTGTGACGTCGATTGGAGGACATAGGCCTCCTGCCGCCCCCTTGGTAATCGGCAACGTCAGCAGTACCCTGGTACCGGCCGCTGGTGGCGAGGCCGCGTGCGAGCCCCAACGACTGCAATGCGTCCGACACCGTGAATTCGACGGCTGGCGGCGACCGACAGCAACCGCTGCAGAGCAGCCCGTCGGAGCCGGCCGGCTGCTTGAGACTGGTTGCCGACGTTCAAGTTCGGCACGCCGAATGTCGGCGGTTGCCGAAACCTGCCTTTTAGCGGTCGCGGGCCCGGCTGTCCGCTCTACCTCCGAAGCGGCCGGTTATCCGTGAATCGACCGGATGGCGATCACCTGTTGCCACGACGGTCAGCCAGCGGCAGCTCTCACCGACTCCCTGCAGCGGCTCCCGACCCTGAACCGACATCCGTTGCCCTGAATTCGGCGCCCCGCAGCAGCCGGTCGGACCTGCATCGTCGCGGGCGGGGTGTTGCGCGACGCTAGCTGGACCCAGAACGGGCACGCTGCGCGCTGGCCCGCGGCCACCTGCCTGGGCGCCCACGGTCTGAGCCAAACGCCCGCTGTGGCGCACCCCACGTCCAGGTGCAGTGTCGCACCGCCGCTCAAGCCTTCACTTCGACCACCTGTTCGAAGCCGCCAAAGATCATGCGTTTGCCGTCGAAGGGCATAGGCGGATT
>Ga0105237_10008650_pt1 | contig 11000 bp, 11 predicted proteins | sample KBSC24metaG_FD_81520 | JGI IMG/M metagenome (GOLD analysis project Ga0105237, IMG submission 81520) | Corn rhizosphere microbial communities from Kellogg Biological Station, Michigan, USA - KBS C2-4 metaG | ecosystem: Host-associated > Plants > Roots > Rhizosphere > Soil | place: Michigan, USA... | reverse complement strand
GGTACCAGTATGGCCGGTCGGGCTGCAGCCGGGCGACCTCGACATGCACCGAGTGGCCGAGCTCGGGCCGGGCCAGCGCCTCGCCCTTGGCGGCGATCGTCTTGAAGGCGGAGTCGGCACCGACTTCCCACTGCACCGCAATCGGCACCATCGGCATGCCGCCATGCGACTCGAGCGGCTCGGGCGCGAGTCGCGTCCACAGAACGAAGCCATCGGCGGAGGCGTCGCCCGCGGCGATGCCGAGCGTGAAGGGATAGGCGCGGAACGCCTGCTGCGCGCGGACGATCGCCGGCGCGCCCAGCACCAGCAGCGATCCGGCGGCGCCCAGCAACAGCTCGCGTCGTGTAGTGTGCATCCTTCGTCTCCCTCGCGCGGTGCGGCAGGCACCCGGCCACCGCCGCGGCGGGGAGATGCAAACCTCATCTGCAGCGCATGGCAAGCGAAGATGACAGAAATGTGAACGTTCACATCACCTGGAGGAAATGTGGCGCGAACACCGCGACCTCGCGCTCGACTTCGCGCCGCAGCGCCGCTCGCATCGTGTTGGATGCGCGGACATAGCCGGGCCAGTCGGCGACCACCTGGCGCAGCGTCCAGGCGCCGATATGGCGGCTGGAGGCGGCGCGAGAAGCATTGGTAGCGTCGCGCAGTGCCTGCAGTGCCGGATCGCTCGCCCCCGCCGCGATCAGCCGCTCGCACAGCGCGACCACTTCGCGACGCCGCGCGCTGCTGGCGCGGGTCAGCCGATAGCGAACCGCAGTCACCACCTTCTCGTCACAACAAGGTGCTTGGGTAAGCTGCTCGAGTTCGTCGAGTGCGGCGAGCATCTGGGCGTGGTGACGACGGAGGTCCTTCATCCCGCTCTTATAGGAAGCCGTGCCCCGCTGACGTCAACAAAAGCTTGTTTTGCCGGGGGTTACCGCGTCCAGTCGAGCATCTCTGCAGTCACCCAGCTATAGACGTAGTTGAGGTAGAAGGCCCCGAACAGCACCGCCGAGAGGATCGTGGTGCGCACCACGATCTTCGTCGGATTGAAGGCGTGCGGCGCGCTCGGCGCCTGGCCGGGGACGAGCGGCACGCCCGCCTCCTCGCTGGTCCGCACCCCGAAGGGCAGCACGAAGAACACCGACATCGCCCAGAAGAGCGTATAAATCGCGAGCGCCGACTGCCACTTCATGGGAGCGAGGTTACGCCTCGATCAGCAGCACGTCCACCACCGGCTTCTTGCCGGTGAAGCGCACCGCGACGCGCCGCACCGCGAGGCGCAGCGACTCGCGCAGCTTCTCGCGATCGCGCCAGTCCTTCTTCACCGCCTCGGCGGCGGCATCGGCGGCGGCCTCGATCAGGTCATCGCGGTCCTCTTCCACCGGCACGCCCTGGACGCGGATTTGCGGCGCCCCGAGCAGCTTGCCCTTGCGATCGATCGCCACCGCGACCGACATCTGGCCGTAGAGCGCGATCCGGCGCCGCTCGCCCATCGTCGCGCCATCGGCCGGCAGGATCACGTCGCCGTCGAGGACGAGGCGGCCCACCGTCGCATGGCCGATCTTGGCCGGGCCGTTGGGCGCGAGGCGGATGATCTCGCCATTCTGCTGCTTCACCGCCTTGGGCACGCCCTGCGACAGCGCGAAGCGGGCCTGCTCGTGCATGTGGCGGATCTCGCCGTGGACCGGCACGATGATCTCCGGCCGGATCCACTTGTACATCTCGGCCAGCTCGGGGCGACCCGGATGGCCTGACACGTGCACGAAGGCCTGGCGGTCGGTGATGATGTCGACGCCCTTGTCGGCGAGCGTGTTCATGATCTTGCCGATCGCGATCTCGTTGCCCGGGATCTGGCGGGAGGAGAACACCACCAGGTCGCCCTGGTGCAGCTTGAGCACATGGCTGCCCTCGGCGATGCGGTTGAGCGCAGCGCGCGGCTCGCCCTGGCCGCCGGTGGCGACGATCAGCACGCGCGAGGCGGGCAGCGTCATCGCCTTGTCGAAGTCGATCAGCTCGGGGAAGTCGCGCAGATAGCCGGTCGCCTTGGCGACGCGGATGATGCGGTCGAGCGAGCGCCCGGCGACGCACAGCTCGCGGCCGGTGTCGCGGGCAACTTCGCCCAGCGTCTGCAGCCGCGCCGCGTTCGAGGCGAAGGTGGTGACGAGCACGCGCCCCTTGGCGCCGGCGACGACCTCGTCCAGGCCCTTGCGCACGTCCGCTTCCGAACCCGAGGCTTCGGGATTGAACACGTTGGTCGAGTCGCACACCAGCGCGAGCACGCCCTTGTCGCCGATCGCGGTGAGTTCCTCGGCGGTCGCCGAGCCGCCGAGCGACGGCGCTTCGTCGAGCTTCCAGTCGCCGGTGTGGAACACCTTGCCATAGGGCGTCTCGATCAGCACCGCATTGCCCTCGGGGATCGAGTGGGCGAGCGGCGTGTAGGTGATCTTGAACGGCCCGATGTCGAACGGCCCCTCTTCCTTGACCACGTTGAGCTCGACGCGGTCGTCGATGCCTTCCTCGGCGAGCTTGCCGTGGATCAGGCCCGCGGTGAACGGCGTCGCATAGAGCGGTACGCCCAGATCGGCGGCGAGATAGGGCAGCGCACCGATATGGTCCTCATGCCCGTGGGTCAGCACGATGCCGAGCAGGTCGTCCACCCGGTCCTCGATGAACTGGAGGTCGGGCAGGATCACGTCGATGCCCGGATAGCTGGCGTCGCCGAAGGTGATGCCGCAATCGACCATCAGCCATTTGCCGTCGCAGCCATAGAGATTGACGTTCATGCCAATCTCGCCCGAGCCACCAAGGGCCAGGAAGAGCAGTTCGTTTCTTGGAGTCACTTAATTTCCTTGCTGGCTGCGTTCCCACAGCATCGCCAAGCCCTGGATGGTGAGGTCGGGCTCGATCGTATCGAAGACAGATGTATGCCTTTCGAAGAGAATCGCCAGCCCACCCGTCGCAATAACCTTGAGCGGCCTCCCCACCTCGGCCTTCAGCCGCGCGACCAGCCCCTCGATCATCGCCACATAGCCCCAATAGATGCCGATATGCATCTGATCGACGGTGTTGCGGCCGACCACGGTGGCGGTCTCGGGTGCGGTAATGGCAATGCGCGGCAGCTTGGCCGCGGCGGTCACCAGCGCATCGAGCGACAGGTTGATGCCCGGCGCGATGATCCCGCCCTTATAGGCGCCGCGATAATCGACCACGTCGAAGGTGGTGGCCGTCCCGAAGTCGATGATGATCAGGTCGCCCTCGTGCCGCGCATGGCCGGCGAGGACGTTGAGCGCGCGATCGGCACCCAGGTTCTGCGGCTCGTCGACGTCGAGCGCGAAGCCCCATTCGGCATTGCCCTTGCCGGCGATCACCGCCTCGGTCTTGAAATACTTGCTGGCGAGCACTTCGAGATTGTGGAGCGCGCGCGGCACCACGGTGCCGACGATCACCCCCGTCACCGCGCTGCGGTCGAACCCTTCCAGCGCGAGCAGCTGGCTGAGCCACACGGCATATTCGTCGGCGGTGCGGCGCGGATCGGTGGCGATGCGCCAGCGGGCGCGGATCTCGCCGCCGTCCACCAGCGCGAACACGACATTGGTATTGCCGGCGTCGATCGCGAGCAGCATCGCCCTTCCCTCTTTCTCGTTACAGCAGGAACACGTCGCCCGCGTGAATGGCACGGGTCGTTCCATCGGCCAAGCGCAGGATCAGCGCCCCACTCGAATCCAGCCCGCCGAACAGGCCGTCGAAGCTCGATCCGTCGGCGAGCCGCGCGGTGAGCGCGGTGCCCTCGCGATGCGCCTTGGCGAGCCAGCGTTCGCGCACCGGCCACATTCCCTCGCCCCGCCAGCGCTCCAGCCAACGGCCGAAGCTTTCGGCAAGTACTTCTGCAAAGATGTCGGGGGCGACGGTCACGCCCTGCGCGGCGAGGCTCGTCGCGGCGCGGTCGAGCCCCTCGGGCGCCGCCGCCAGGTTGACGCCGATGCCGACCGCGATCGCATCGCCTGCCCGCTCGAGCAGGATGCCGGAGAGCTTGGCGCCGTCCACCAGCAGGTCATTGGGCCATTTGAGCATCGGCGAGACGCCGAACGCCCGCACCGCCTCTTCCAGCGTAACGGCCGAAAGCAGCGCCAGCGTGGCCGGCGAGGGATCGGTCGGGCGCACGCGGACCAGCGTGGAAATGTAGAGATTGCCCGCGGGCGAAACCCAGGCGCGCCCCTGCCGGCCCTTGCCGGCGGTCTGGCGTTCGGCCCGGAGCCACAGCCCTTCCCCGGCGCCCGAAAGCGCCAGGGAAAGGATGTCGGCATTGGTCGATCCCGTCTCGGGGACGGTCCGGATCACAGGGGTCAGAACAGCGCCTTCGCCGCGACCAGCGACCAGGTGCCGAGCGCACCGAACACCAGCCAGCCGATCGGCGAGATGACGACCGCGCTGATCGCGATCAGGCCGCCTTCGACCAGGTTGGTCTTGCCCGCAAAGGCCGGCGCCGGCTCGTCGAAGTACATCGTCTTGACGATCTTCAGGTAATAATAGGCACCGATCGTCGAGGCAGCGGCACCCACCGTAGCGAACACGGTCAGGCCGGCATGCACCGCGGCGATGAACACGCCCAGCTTGGCGAAGAAGCCGAGCAGCGGCGGGATGCCGGCAAGGCTGAACATGAAGATCGCCAACGCCAGCGCCAGGCCGGGTCGCGTGCGCGACATGCCCGAGAGGCTTGCGATCGTCTCGATCTGCTCGCCGTCCTCGCCGCGCATCTGCAGCACCACCAGGAAGCCGCCGATCGTCATGACGACATAGATCGCCATGTAGAGCAGCACGCTCGCCACGCCTTCCTCGCCGCCGGCAGCGAGGCCGATCAGCGCGAAGCCGACATTGTTGATCGACGAATAGGCGAGCAGGCGCTTGATGTTGGTCTGGCCGATCGCCGCCACCGCACCGAAGATGATCGAGGCGAGCGAGGCGAAGATCACGATCTGCCGCCATTCGAGGATCGCTGGGCCCATCGCGTCGACCGCGACGCGCACCGCCATCGCGACCGCCGCCACCTTGGGCGCCGAGGCGAAGTAAGCGGTGACCGGGGTCGGCGCGCCTTCATACACGTCCGGCGTCCACATGTGGAACGGCACGGCCGACATCTTGAAGGCAAGACCGGCGAACACGAAGACCAGACCGAACAGCAGGCCGGTATGCTGGCTGCCGCTGGTGGCGGCGCTGTACGCATCGGCGATGCCGTCGAACAGCGTCGTGCCGGCGAAGCCATAGACCAGGCTGATGCCGTAGAGCAGGATGCCCGAGGCCAGCGCGCCCAGCACGAAATACTTGAGGCCCGCTTCCGCCGAACGCGTGTCCCGCCGCATGAAGCTGGCGAGGATATAGGCCGAAAGGCTCTGCAGCTCGAGGCCGACATACAGCGTCAGCAGGTCGCCCGCCGAGACCATCATGCCCATGCCCACGGTGGAGAGCAGGATCAGCACCGGATATTCCGGACGCAGATCCTCGCCCGAGGTGCGCTGGAAGAAGCCCGGCGCGATCAGGATCGACACCGCCGCGGCGGCATAGATCACCACCTTGGCGAAGGTCGCGAAGGCGTCCGCGCGGAACAGGCCGCCGAACGCGACGCCGCCGGTCGAGGCCGGGCCGGCGAGCGCGATGCCGGCGCCGGCGAGCAGCGCCACCGAAGCCCAGCTCACCAGCTTGGTCGATGCCTGGCCACCCCAGGCGGCGACCAGCATCAGGACGATCGAGCCCGCCGCGAGCACCAGCTCGGGCAGCGTCATGAGGAGTTGCGTGGAATAGGACATCAGTGCGCCCCCTCGTGCGCGGAGGCTTCATGGGCGGGTGCCGCCTGCGGCGAACCCGGCGTGGGCTTGGAGTCGCTGATCGCGGCGGTGTGCGCGGCGCTGTCGAGGCGCTGCGTCAGCCGCGCGACATCGGCGTGCATCGGTGCGGTGAAGCTGGTCGGGTACACGCCCATCCACAGCACCACGGCAGCCAGCGCGACCAGCATCGCGACTTCGCGACCGTCGAGGTCCGGCATCGCCTTCACATCGTCCTTGGTCAGGTCGCCCCACACCACCCGACGGAACAGGTAGAGCATATAGGCGGCGCCGAGGATGATGCCGGTGGTGCCGATCAGCGCGGTCCAGGTCGAGACCTGGTAGACGCCGGCGAGGCTGAAGAATTCGCCGACGAAGTTGCTGGTGCCCGGCAGGCCGATCGAGGCCATGGTGAACAGCAGGAACAGCACGGCATAGCGCGGCATGTTGATCGCGAGGCCGCCGTAGCGGTCGATCTCGCGGGTGTGCAGGCGATCGTAGATGATGCCGACGCACAGGAACAGCGCGCCCGAGACCACGCCGTGACCCAGCATCACCATCATCGCACCGTCGATGCCGTTCGCGTTGAAGGCGAACAAGCCCATGGTGACGATCGCCATGTGCGCGACCGACGAATAGGCGATCAGCTTCTTCATGTCGCTCTGCACAAGCGCGACGAGCGAGGTGTAGACCACCGCGACGCAGGACAGCGCGAACACGAGCCCCATGAACTGCACCGAGGCGACCGGGAACATCGGCAGCGAGAAGCGCAGGAAGCCATAGCCGCCGAGCTTCAGCAGCACGCCCGCCAGGATGACCGAGCCTGCGGTCGGCGCCTGGACGTGCGCGTCGGGAAGCCAGGTGTGGACCGGCCACATCGGCATCTTCACCGCGAACGAGGCGAAGAAGGCCAGCCACAGCCAGGTCTGCCAGTTGGCCGGGAAGTCGTGCGCCATCAGCACCGGGATCGAGGTGGTACCCGTGTTCAGCACCATTACGATCATGGCGATGAGCATCAGCAGCGAGCCGAGCAGCGTGTACAGGAAGAACTTGTACGACGCGTAGATGCGGTTCACGCCGCCCCAGATGCCGATGATCAGGTACATCGGGATCAGGCCGCCTTCGAAGAAGACGTAGAACAGGAACAGGTCCTGCGCGGCGAAGGTGCCGATCATCAGCACTTCGGTCGCGAGGAACGCCGCCATATATTCGGGCACGCGCTTGGTGACCGAGAGCCAGCTGGCCCCGATGCAGATCGGCATCAGGAACAGCGAGAGCTCGATCAGCAGGAAGGCGAAGCCGTCGATGCCGAGCGCCCAGGAGAACTCGACGCCGCCCATCTTGAACAGCGTGACATGCTCGACGAACTGCCATTGCGGGGCACCGTCGCCATGCTGGAACTGCGTCCAGAGCCAGGCACCCAGCGCCAGGTTGACGAGGGTCGCGAGGAGCGCGGTCCACCGCGCCCCCTGTGCACCGACGAACAGGCAGAGCACCGCGGCAATCGCGGGCACGGCGAGCAGGACGGATAGGATCGGAAAGCCGGTCATTTGTCCATCACCTCGCAATGACCCAGGTGAGCGCGGCCGTGAGCCCGATCAGCATGACGAAGGCATAGGTGTAGAGATACCCCGATTGCAGCTTGACGGCGCCTACGCTGCCGATCTGCACCAGGCGCGCCGCGCCATTGGGGCCGAACCGGTCGATCGTCTGCTCGTCGCCGCGCTTCCAGAACAGACGCCCGATGGCGAATGCGGGACGCACGAAGAGCAGGTTGTAGAGCTCGTCGAAATACCACTTGTTGAGCAGGAACAGATACAGCGGACGCACCTGCTCGGCGAAGGCCGCCGGGAAGCCCGGCGAAACGATATACGCGAACACCGCGGTGCCCAGGCCCAGCAGCATCGCCACCGTGGCCGAGAGCTTCACCCACACCGGCACTGCATGCATCGCGTGCATCAGGTGCTCGTTGAAGGCCAGCGCGCCGTGCCAATAGGTCTCGCCCGCGCTCGGCTCGATGAACGCGCCGTGGAAGACGAAGCCGGCGGCAACCGCACCGATCGAAAGCAGGATCAGCGGGATCAGCATGACCAGCGGGCTTTCGTGCGGGTGGTAGCCCGCCGTGCCGTCGCCGTGATCGTGTGCGTGGTGATCGTCATGGCCGTGCGCAGCGTGCGCGTGGGCGTGACTGTCATGCGCATGATCGTCATGGGCATGGCCATGCGCGTCGTGCACCGCGTGCTGGATGTGCTCGGAAGCGGCCCAGCGCGGCTTGCCGTGGAAGGTCAGGAACACCACGCGCCACGAGTAGAAGCTCGTCAGCAGCGCGACGACCACGCCGACCCAGAACACGCCGGTATTGCCCGAGGCGAAGGCCGCTTCGATGATCGCGTCCTTCGAGTGGAAGCCGGCGAAGCCGAACGCCACCGGATTGCCGAACAGCGCGGGGATGCCGACGCCGGTGATCGCGAGCGTGCCCGCCATCATCGCAGTGTAGGTCAGCGGGATCTTCTTCCAGAGGCCGCCATAATAGCGCATGTCCTGCTCGTGGTGCATCGCATGGATCACCGAGCCGGCACCGAGGAACAGCAGCGCCTTGAAGAAGGCGTGCGTGAACAGGTGGAACATCGCCGCGCCGTACGCGCCGACGCCCGCTGCGAAGAACATGTAGCCGAGCTGCGAACAGGTCGAATAGGCGATCACGCGCTTGATGTCGGTCTGCGTCGTGCCGACGGTGGCGGCGAAGAAGCAGGTTGCCGCGCCGATCACCATCACGACATGCATCGCGACCGCGCTCTGCTCGAACAGCGGCGACATGCGGCAGACCATGAACACGCCGGCGGTCACCATGGTCGCGGCGTGGATCAGCGCCGACACCGGGGTCGGGCCTTCCATCGCGTCCGGAAGCCAGGTGTGCAGGCCGAGCTGGGCCGACTTGCCCATCGCGCCGACGAACAGCAGCAGGCAGAGCACGGTGATCGTGTCGAAGCGGTGGCCGAGGAAGCCGATCGTCGAACCCGCATGGTTCGGCGCCGCCGCAAGGATCGTCGGGATGTCGACGGTCCCGAACACCAGGAACACGCCGAAAATGCCGAGCATGAAGCCGAGATCGCCGACGCGGTTGACCACGAAGGCCTTGATCGCGGCGGCATTGGCGCTCGGCTTGCGGAACCAGAAGCCGATCAGCAGATACGACGCGAGACCCACGCCTTCCCAGCCGAAGAACATCTGCACCAGGTTGTTCGCGGTCACGAGCATCAGCATCGCGAAGGTGAACAGGCTCAGGTACGCGAAGAAGCGCGGCTGGTCCGGCTCGTCGCTCATATAGCCCCAGCTATAGAGGTGGACGAGCGCCGAGACGCTGGTGACCACCACCAGCATCACCGCGGTCAGCGCGTCGACGCGCAGTTCCCAGGCGAAGCTCATCGTGCCCGAGGTCATCCAGTGCAGCACCGGGGTGACCGTGGGCGTAGCGTTGCCGCTGAGGTACGAGAGGAAGATCGGCCAGGACAGGCCGCACGCCACGAACAGCGAGCCCGTGGTGAGGATCTTGGGGAGCGCGGCGCCGAACGACTTGTTCACGAGCCCCGCAACGGCTGCCGCGAGGAGCGGCAGGAATACGATGATCAGAATGGACGACATCAGCCCTTCATCCGATTGACGTCGTCGACCGAAATCGTGCCGCGACCGCGGAAATAGATGACCAGGATCGCGAGGCCGATCGCGGCCTCACCGGCAGCGACGGTCAACACGAACATCGCGAACACCTGGCCCACCAGGTCGTGCAGGAACGACGAGAAGGCGACGAAATTGAGGTTCACGGCCAGCAGGATGAGCTCGATCGCCATCAGGATGACGATCAGGTTCTTCCGGTTCATGAAGATGCCGAGCACCCCCATGGTGAACAGGATGGCCGAGACGACCAGATAATGGGTGAGCGTGATCACAGATCCATCCCCTGCCCGACTGCCGGGTTCATGTTGCGGGTGGCATCCTTGGCGCGGCGGGCGTTCTGGCGCGCAACATTCTGCGGCCGCACGTCGCTGCGCTTGCGGTACGTCAGCACGATCGCACCGATCATCGCGACGAGCAGCACCAGGCCGGCGCCCTCGAACACGAACAGGTAGCGCGTGTAGAGCAGCGCACCGATCGCCTCGATGTTCGGCACACCGTCCGCCACCGGGGCGACGCGACGACCGAGTGCCAGCGTGCCGGCGCTCCAGGCGCCCACTGCGACGATGATCTCGGCGACCAGCGCCAGCGCGAGCAGCGCGCCGACAGCGGCATATTTCATCACGCCCGCGCGGAGCTCGGTGAAGTCGATGTCGAGCATCATCACGACGAACAGGAAGAGCACCGCGACCGCGCCGACATAGACGATCACCAGCAGCATGGCGATGAATTCGGCGCCCACGAGCACCATCAGGCCCGCGGCGTTGAAGAACGCCAGGATGAGCCAGAGGACGGAATGTACCGGGTTACGCGACAGGATCGTGCAGGCGCCGGAGACGCACACGATGATCGCGAACAGGTAAAAGGCGAGAAGCTGGATCACGGAATCGGATGGCCCCTTTGAATGGTGCGGCGCTTAACGGTACGGCGCGTCGGCGGCAAGGTTCGCCGCGATGGCGCGTTCCCAGCGGTCGCCGTTCGCGAGCAGCTTATCCTTCTGATAAATCAGCTCTTCACGCGTTTCGGTGGAAAATTCGAAATTCGGTCCCTCGACGATCGCATCGACCGGGCACGCTTCCTGGCACAGGCCGCAATAGATGCACTTGGTCATGTCGATGTCGTAGCGCGTCGTGCGGCGGCTGCCGTCGTCGCGCGGTTCGGCCTCGATCGTGATCGCCAGCGCCGGGCACACCGCCTCGCACAGCTTGCACGCGATGCAGCGCTCTTCCCCATTGGGATAGCGGCGCAGCGCATGCTCGCCGCGGAAGCGGGGCGAGAGCGGGTTCTTTTCGTACGGATAGTTTATCGTCGCCTTGGGCTTGAAGAAATACTTCAAGGTCAGGGCATGCGCCTTCACGAACTCCCACAGAGTCCAGGTGCGAATGAAACTACCGACGCTCATGCGGGCACTCCAACCCGGGTCAGCATCAGGTACCCGGAAACGAGGAAGACGAAGAGAAGCGACAGCGGCAGGAAGATCTTCCAGCCCAGGCGCATCAGCTGGTCATAGCGATAGCGCGGGACGGT
>Ga0105237_10008649_pt1 | contig 11000 bp, 9 predicted proteins | sample KBSC24metaG_FD_81520 | JGI IMG/M metagenome (GOLD analysis project Ga0105237, IMG submission 81520) | Corn rhizosphere microbial communities from Kellogg Biological Station, Michigan, USA - KBS C2-4 metaG | ecosystem: Host-associated > Plants > Roots > Rhizosphere > Soil | place: Michigan, USA... | reverse complement strand
CTGAAGCGGAGCGATGTGTTGGGTGTGATCACCAGAAGCTCTTTTAATATTTGTGTAGCGGGTACGCATGGCAAGACGACCATCACGACAATGATCGCGCATATCCTCCGGCACAGCGGTTATGGCTGCAATGCTTTTTTAGGAGGCATCGCCGTCAACTACAATAGCAATTTCTGGAGTGATAAACGGAATGTGTGTGTCGTGGAGGCCGATGAGTATGACAGGAGTTTCCTGAAGCTGAGCCCGGACATCGCCGTCATTACTGCCATGGATGCGGACCACCTGGATATCTATGGCACCGCGGGAGAGGTGGAGCAGGCCTTTATCGACTTCAGCGGGAAGATCAAGCGGGATGGAATGTTGATAAGCAAATATGGGCTGAAGAGAGAGGACGATCTGAAGGGAGGCAGGCATTTAACGTATGGGCTTGACGGAGGTGACTTTCATGCAACGGGTATCGTGATCCGGGATGGCAGCTATCATTTCCGGGTGGAAAGTAAGGACTGGACGCTGAACGATGCCGTGCTGAATATGGGCGGTCTGCATAATGTGGAGAATGCGACGGCGGCTATTTCCGTAGCGCACCAGCTGGGGATAGAGGATGATAAGATACGGGCGGCCGTAGAGGCATTCCGGGGTGTGAAGAGGAGGTTCGAGTATATATTCCGGAATAAAGGGGTTGTGTTCATCGACGACTATGCACATCATCCCGAGGAGCTGAGGGCATTGATCAGCGGCGCCAGGGGGCTTTATCCGGGCAGGAAGTGTACGGTGATCTTTCAACCGCACCTGTTCACGAGGACACGGGACTTTGTGAAGGGGTTTGCGGAAAGTCTGGAGCTGGCGGATGAAGTGTTGCTTCTGCCCATCTATCCGGCGAGGGAATTGCCGATCGAAGGGGTCACGAGCCAGCTGATCGTGGATAGGATGACGCCCGGCAAGGCGAGGGTAGCGGATAAAGAGGAAGTGTTGAAAGTATTGGAGAATAAACAAGCTATAGAACTGGTGATCACGGCGGGAGCGGGAGATATCGATGTGTTGGTAGAGCCTATACGGGAAATATTGGAGAAGAAATATAACTAGCAACTGATTGTGCACGGGATTTAAGTACCCGGACACTTTTGTACCCGTCTGACGGTCCCCATCCGGTCGTCGGGCGGGTCTCAAAGAATTGAGTAACTAATGGCCATTAAAGTAAATATCAAAAAGATCGTCTCTTTCACGTTGTGGTGCACACTGGGCGCCGGCGTGGTGGTGTTGCTGGTGGCGGCCATTGGTTATCGGAATAATAAGACCTGTAAGGGTTACAGGATCGAGATCGCGGGGGCTTCCGCGACATTGTTCATCGATAAGAAGCAGATACTGGAGCTGCTGGCCGGTACGGGTGTTGGAAAGATACAGAACACGCCCATTGCCCATTTCGACCTGCGGCGTATGGAAGCCGTATTGGAAAAAAATGTCTGGATCAAGGATGCGGAGCTGTTCTTTGACAACAACGAGATCCTTCGGGTAAATGTCACCGAACGGGAACCCATTGCCAGGGTCTTTACCCGTGAAGGCAATAGCTTTTATATAGACAGCGGCGGTGTACAGCTGCCCCTGTCCGACAAGCTTACCGCCCGGCTGCCGGTGTTCACGAACTATCCGGAGGCAAAGATCAGGGCTCATGGGGGAGACAGCCTGCTTATCGTACAGATGCGGCAGCTGAGTACATTCCTGCGGAGCGATTCGTTCTGGATGGCGCAGATAGCTCAGCTGGATGTCACTTCTGATAAAAGATTTGAACTGGTTCCTACGGTCGGCAACCATATCATCGGCTTTGGCGACGGCAGCGACTACCAGGCAAAGTTCCACCGGCTGTTCGTCTTTTATAAGGAAGTATTGAGCAAGACAGGTTTTGATAAATATTCCCGTATAGATGTCGCTTATGCAGGACAGGTGATCGGTACGCATAAGGGCAGTGAAGGTACGCGTATGGATTCTCTGCAGGGGATGAGGAATATACAGCAAATGATCCATTCGGCACAACTATTGCAATCCGATACCATCCACCAACGCGACATGCGGCCACTGGAAAGACCTACCCTGACGGAACAGACGCTTACCAACTATGATCTGATCCCTACCAGTGGAGACAGCGTCCATACTACCTCTCCTGCCACGACCAACAATCCACCTGTCCGACCAAGAGCAATAATGCCAAATAGTAAACCCCATAATAGCCATTAACCCATTAAAAAAACAACTGAAAAAATAAACTAAACTTATGAATCACGAGCAACCAATAATTGTCGGCCTGGACATAGGAACGACCAAGATCGCTGCCATAGCAGGCCGTAAGAACGAATACGGCAAACTGGAGATATTGGGATTCGGTCGTGCCAACTCCAACGGGGTGAAGCATGGACAGGTATTGAATATAGACGAGACGATCAAAGCCATCCAGGTAGCGCTGGACAACTGTTACGCATCCAATCCCAACCTGGAAATATCCGAGGTATATGTAGGGATAGCCGGGCATCATATCAAGAGCCTGCAGACCAGGGGGGATATTGTACGGCAAAACACCGAAGACGAGATCACCCGGCGGGAGATCGATCAGCTGATCGCCGACCAATACAAGACCTATATTCCCGCGGGGGATCAGATCATCGACGTGATCCCGCAGGAGTTCACCGTAGATAATTTCCAGAACATCCCAAACCCCATCGGGTATGGCGGTGTGAAGGTGGGCGCCAACTTCCATATCATCACGGGGGATAAGAATGCTATCCGCAATATCAACCGTGCCGTGGAGAAAAGTAAACTTCGCACAAAGGACCTCGTTCTGCAGCCGCTGGCTTCAGCAGCTGCCGTCATGGGACAGGAGGATCTGGAGGCTGGGGTTGCCATTGTAGACATCGGCGGCGGCACCACCGACCTTGCCGTGTTTTACGAAGGTATCCTGAAGCATACCGCCGTGATCCCTTTTGGCGGTGAGAATATCACCAACGACATAAAGACCGGGCTGGGAGTATTGAAGACACAGGCCGAGCAGATGAAGGTCCAGTTTGGCTCCGCCCTTTCCAATGAAGCCAAGGCCAATGCCTATATCACCATTCCCGGTCTCAGGGGCATGCCTGCCAAAGAGATCAGCGTGAAGAACCTGGCTAATATCATCCAGGCGCGTATGAGCGAGATCATGGATTTCGTCACCTATCATCTCAAGCAGGTAGGTCTCGACAACAGGGCGCTCAATGGCGGGATCGTTATGACCGGCGGGGGGTCGCAGCTGCGGCATCTTATCCAGCTGACCGAGTATGTTACCGGGTTAAACGCTCGTATAGGATATCCTACGGAGCACCTGGCTGCGGGGCATATCGAGGAGCTGGCCAAGCCGACGTATTCAACGTGTATCGGCCTTATTCTGAAAGGTTACAGCGATTATGAGCACAATCGCAAGCAGTTTGACAAGGGCTTCCTGAAGATGGAAGTGCCCGACAACCTGAGAAAAGCCAATGTGCAACAGGAGGAGGAATCCATGCAGGACATCGAGCTTGCTCAGCAGGCAAGGGTCCGCAACCGGAAAGGGGTGAAGGATTTCTGGGGAAAATTCAAAGACGGCATCATCGACCTCTTTAAGGAAGAGGAAGATCATGCTCTTTAATAGGGGTGACCGCGTCAGCGCGGTCCGTCATATGTAATGTTCAATTTGTTATTGTAGTAAATCTTATAGTCATGATCCATTTTGATCTACCGAAAGAGAAATCATCCATCATCAAGGTCATTGGTGTGGGTGGTGGTGGCAGCAATGCTGTAAATCACATGTTCAGCCAGAACATCGAGGGGGTGAATTTCATCATTTGCAATACCGATGCCCAGGCCATTGCAACGAGTCGTGTGCCGAATAAAGTGCAGTTAGGGCCTCACCTGACGCAGGGACTGGGTGCGGGCGCTAATCCTGACATCGGCCGGCAGGCGACGGAAGAGAGCCTGGAGGAGATCAAGAACATCCTGGAAGTAAATACCAAGATGGCCTTTATCACGGCTGGCATGGGCGGCGGTACGGGTACCGGGGGCGCTCCTATCATTTCCAAGATATGTAAGGACCTGGGTATCCTCACCGTGGGGATCATTACTACGCCCTTCTCGTATGAAGGGAAGAAAAGGCAGATGCAGGCCGAAGAAGGTATCCGCGTGATGAAGCAGTATGTAGATACCCTGCTGGTCATCAGCAATGACAAGCTGCGTCATCAGTTTGGTAATCTGAAAATGAAAGAAGCTTTTGCCAAGGCGGATAATGTGCTGGCTACGGCTGCCAAGTGTATCACGGATGTGATCAACAGCACCGGTCAGATCAATGTCGACTTTGCCGACGTATGTACTGTCATGCGTAATGGCGGAGTAGCTATACTGGGAAGCGCCACTGCAAAGGGCGACAACCGAGCGCAGAAGGCCATCGAGGAGGCGCTGAATTCGCCGCTGCTGAATGATAACGATATACGGGGTGCTAAATGGATCCTTATCAATATCAATTCCTCCGAGGGTGAGCATGAGTTTACCATGGATGAGGTAGAGATCATCCAAAATCATCTGCTCAGCCAGGCAGGCGAGCATTCGGATGTGATCATGGGTCTCGGCTATGACAATACACTCGGCGCAAGTCTGGGCATAACTCTTATTGCCACCGGCTTCGAACATAAGGACCCCTTTATGAAGGCGGCCGAAACAAAACCTGCACCTAAGAAAGAAGAGAAGATCCTAATGACCCTGGGTCAGTCCGAAGAAGAACAAAAGCTTGAACAGCGGCCTGTCCTTACCACTGCCAAGGATCCGTCAGTAGAGGAGCAATCTGCCCACGCTCCTCTACCGGATACTTTGCTCCCCAAGCTGGTTGAAAACGTACCATCGGAGCCTGCTGTCAATCTTTTCAGCATGAAATCTCCTGTCCCTGAGGTACACCCACCCGTGGACAAAAATGAATCGTCTCCCAGAATAGAGTGGGTACTTTCTCCTGAGCCGGAGCCAACTCCTCCTCAGAATATTAAGGTGATCGCGCCAGGCCCGAACACCGGAAAAAATTCTCCGGCGTCTGCAGTGTCCGGGGGATATCTTGCAAGGCCATCCAATATCTATGCGGAAGAGCCCTGGTCAGAAAAACAATCCAACCCCTCGGCAGCCGAAGGTTCTCCCAAGGCTATGCCTGAACACACCCCAATTAGTAAGGAACCTATCCTGAACACAACCGATCCGTCCAAAGATGAAGACAGTTCACCTGATATGCAATTGGTGTTCAGAGATGGTATTCCAACGGCGGATGAGCCTGGGGCCCACCAAACTCACTCGCTTTCGGTGCCGAACTCACCCGCAGAGGAGCCTGCCGCGCAGGACGATACGGATGATCCCAAACGCAGGGCAGCCGAACGGATCAACAAGTTGCGCAACTTGTCGTTCAACATCAATGCTGCCGATCCGAATAATGAGTTTGAAACAGTGCCGGCTTACATCCGCCGTAATTTAGAGCTGTATAATACCATCAACAATGTGGAGAATTTTTACAGCAATTATGAGGTTAAGACAGATGAGAATAACAATACGGAGATCAGCACGATCAATACCTTCCTGGATGGTAAAAGACCTGATTGATCCTTCGGAACGAACCACTACACTGGCTCGTTATCATCATAGTTTGTTTTTAGTTGTTTTATTCCCCCTGGTTCTCCGGGGGGATTTTGTTTGGCGTTCCTCCGTTGGCAGAAAAGTAACTACGGGCGCCAAACGGCTAATGATGGTCCTTCGGACAACTGACCTGTGGTCAGTTTTTGGTTGCCTGCGGCGGCCACACCTCTCAGCCGGATGGTGCCTTTGTCCTGCTCCTCGTGTGATTGTTTATTCTTTGTCCGGATGATGATCATTCCCATTTTGGTTCCGGCATTGCCGATGTAATGTACATCCGACATATCATACGTGTCGACGCTAAGGACCAGCGAGGGATCGATCCTTATTCCGGAAGTATCCTTTATAAGATTGTCGTCGATGACATATACGATATTCTTTGTGGGAAGGAGTGTTTGTCTTGATGTAATGGCTGGCAAGGTAAGGAAGGTGGTAAAGGGCTGTTTTAGGGTGAGGTAGATCTTGCCGGAGGTTGTCAGATCGCCCAGAGCAGCCTTTTGGACGTTGATACTCTGAATATTGTCGGGATTCAGGTAGATAGTAGAGATATTGACAGATTGCGAATCGAGGTAAATGGAGGGAGGTATTTGCGCAGTGGCTCCAAAGGTTGCCAGCAGTACCATCAGGCAGGCGGTGAACATTCTTTTCATGCAGGTTATTTTTAGTATAAGTAAATTACATATTATAAACGATCCGTCAATGTCTACCATACTGATTACCGGCGGCACAGGCCTGATCGGCACTGCCCTTAGCCAGATGCTTATCTCAAAAGGCCATTCCGTTATCCTCCTTTCCCGGGGATCCGCTACGGCCGCTCCGAATGGTATCCATTCACCTGACGCAGATAAGCTGTCAATTACACATTGGGATCCCTATAAAAATATCATCGATGGGGATGCCATCCGAAGCGCGGACTTTATCGTCCATCTTGCCGGGGCGGGCGTGGCTGACAAAAGATGGACTGCCCAGAGGAAAAAAGAAATTGTCGAAAGCCGCACACTGAGCAGCGCGCTGCTGGTAAAAGCATTGAAAGAGATACCCAATAAGGTGCAGGCTGTCATCAGCGCTTCCGGTATTGGCTGGTATGGACCGGATCCCGCCATTCCTAATCCCCGTCCTTTTGTGGAGACGGACCCGGTGGATGAGGATTTTCTTGGAGAGACCTGCCGGCTATGGGAAGAGTCGATCAGGCCGGTAGAGGCATTGGGTAAGCGGTTGGTGATATTACGCACAGGTCTTGTCCTTAGCAATGAAGGCGGCGCCCTGACTGAATTCAAAAAGCCTGTGAAGCTGGGTGTGGCGGCCATCCTGGGCAGCGGCCGCCAGGTGATGAGCTGGATACATATCGAGGATCAATGCCGGCTGTTCCTGCATGCCATCGAAGACGCGAGCTGGTCGGGGGTGTATAACGCCGTGGCGCCACAGCCGGTGAATAACAGGGCCCTCACCCAGGAGCTCGCCCGTCGTATGAAAGGCCGGTATTTTGTGCCCGTTTATATCCCGTCGCTGTTCCTGAAAATAGCCGTGGGCGGGCTGAGCATTGAAGTATTGAAGAGCGCTACTGTTAGTGATGAGAAGGTCCATAAAGGAGGATTTCAGTTCCTGTATCCTTCCATTCAAAGCGCATTGGACAACCTTACAGGTCGACCTTTACAAAACGCCGGCTAGTGATCAGGCAATATAGGAAAAGGTAAAGTGCGGATATGGCAAGGTACACCGGGATGTGTTGGTTCCATTCCGCGGCATTGTTCTGGAACAGTGTTTTCGCATAAGGGAATGGCAGCAGCATATCCGTAACCTCCTCTGGCATATAGTCCACCCATTTCATATGATAGCTGTTGCGAAGAAAGAGCACAAATATCTGCTCCGCCAGCATATAGATAAAGAAGACACCGATGGTCAGACCGGAGCGCCGGATCAGGATGCTTAACAAAAGTGCGATCATCGAATAGGATACCATCTCCACAAAATAGAAAAAGGCCATGCGGCTGCCTTGTTCTATCGTGACGCCAGGTCCGAGCTTATTAGCTATAAGACCGAATCCAAGGGCTGTCAATACGATAATCAGCGTGCAGAGGATGGAAAAGAGCAGTATCTCCACCAGCTTGACACCGATGAAAAGCTGGCGGCTCCAGCCGTCTATAACGTTCTGACGGTGCGTCTTAAACGAAAACTCATTGGTGGTCAAAGTGATGATCAGCAGAGCAGGGATGATGAACAGCAAAGAGGCGTTCCAGGTGACGGTATTCCAAACATCCGGAAAGGCAAAGGGGCTTCCGAAGATAGGGTTCCTGCCATTCTTACCTTTGGGGAACTTGTTGTCCATAATGTTATACATCATATAGTTGATCCCGGGAATGCTGACGAGCGTGATGCCTAGCAGTATCCAGAACGTACGGTAGTTCTTTACCTTCATCCATTCTATTTTCAGCGCTGAGAGCATAATGTATTAGTTTGTCAATTCCATGAATTTTGATTCCAGGCTTTTCTTACGGAGCTGCAGGTGATTCAGCACTACGCCCTGGTCGAAGCAGTGCCGGTTGATCTCTGCCAGATCCATGATGGAGCTGTTGTCAAAGAACAGCTGTACGTGTCCATTGACCTCTTTGAGCTGCCGGATGCCAAGCAATCCGGAAAGCGCGCTGCGCAACTTTTCCTGGCTTTCTGCTTCCACACCCAGCTCTATAAAATCTTCATTGGTCAGCACTATGTTGACATCTCCGGCCATCAACAACTGTCCCTTCTGAAGGATGGCCACATGTGTACAGACCTTTTCCACTTCGTCCAGCAGGTGGCTGGCCAGGAGAATGGTCTTACCTTCTTTGGCGAGCTCCCGGATCAGCTCTCTTGTATAGGCAATACCTACAGGGTCCAGTCCATTCGTGGGTTCGTCGAAGACAAGCACGGACGGGTTGCCCAGCAGGCAGGAGGCGATGGCCAGGCGCTGCTTCATGCCCAGGGAGTAGGTGCTGAACCTGGAGTCTTTCCGCTCTGTGAGCTTTACGATCTCCAGAACGCGACCGATATCGTCCTTTCCTCTACCTTTGATGGCGGCTGCTATCTGCAAATTCTTTTCGCCGGACAGGTAATGGTAGAAGTTGGGTGTCTCCAGCAATGTCCCGATCTTTTGGCGCTGCCGTTCGGAAGGAGATTCGCCAAACCAGGAATAAGTTCCGCTACTGGCACGAAGGACATCCATGATGATGCCGAGCAGGGTGGTCTTACCGCTGCCATTGGGGCCAAGTACACCAAATACGGACCCTGATGGTACGTCAAAGGACACTTCGTGCAATGCCCGGATGGGGCCATAGAATTTTGTGATACTTTGGATAGAGAGGATATTGCTCACGATCGAAGGTTTAAATTGCGGTTCTTGTGGGTAAGATAGAGATTCCCTTTAACTTTCCAAATGCTTCTGATGATATAAGGATGAAAATTCACCAAGAACGGAAAAGGATTGGTGATCAAAGGTCAGACGTGATAGTTTCAGGGCCTGAATGTCGCTGTCCAGTACCTTCCGGGTGAAGGGGTTTAATGTGCCGCCCTTGCTGCCTGCAGTGGCGGCGGGATCGTATTGAAAGGCGGGATCGCATAAGGTTCCCCGGGGATACATGATACCCGGCTGGCCCTTACCCCTGATATCGAGGACCTTTGGATGGTCCAGCCCCAACGTATGACCATATTCGTGTGCGGCCGTGGTGGACCGGGTCTGCAGATTGGCCCGTTTGAAATAGCCCGTGTTGGAGCCGAGTCCATCGACAAAGGAGATATCGTGCAGGGAAAATTCTTCTATGCGAAAATAATTGTGTCTCGGATTGGTGTTATGCCAGACTGTGGCGGGAGTGAGGTCGGGGGCGTAGATGCCCTCGATGTCAAATTGTATTTCATACCAATCTTTCCGCACCCTGACCATTGACCGGGGTTCATTCCAGGAAAAGGCGATCTCATCGGCTACCTGTATGGCGAGCGTTTGATCCGCGGCTTCTCCGTAGAAAAAAATGGTACTGCGTATGACAAGCCTGTGACTAGAGGTATACAATTCGGCTTCACCCATGATCTTTATTTCATCAATTCATCCAGCTTCTTTTCCAGGTCCTCTCCCCTCAGTCCTTTAGCGATGATCTTTCCATCCCTATCCAGCAAATAGTTCATGGGGATGCCTTTTATTCCATAAAGGTCTGCTACTTTATTCTGCCAGCCTTTTAGATCGGAGACCTGTGTCCAGGCAAGCTGATCTTTTTTCACGGCCGCCAGCCATTTGTCCTTGTTGTTGTCCAGCGAAACGCCCAGGATGGTGAAACCTTTTGGTGAATATTTCTGATAAGCCGCCACGACATTGGGATTTTCGGCCCGGCAGGGACCGCACCAGCTGGCCCAGAAATCCAGCAGTACATATTTCCCTTTGAAAGAGGCCAGGGATATGGGCTTGCCGTTGGGGTCATTTTGTACAAAGGCCGGGGCCGGCTGGCCTATTTCGGTCAGCTCCGCTGCATCCAGGCTGGCCTTGACCTGTCGTCCAAAATAAGAAGATTGTATGACGGGGTCGAGTCCTTTATACAATGGCCTCAATTCGGATGCCTGGGGATTATAAACATAGGTAGTGTAGATGGCATAGGCTGTGACATAGCTGGAGGGATGTGCGGCTGCATACTCTTTTACATACGCCCGGCGATGCTGATCCAGGTCGTTGAAGGCTTTTTCGATGCTGTCCATCTGAGGTTTGTCGTTCTTTGCCCTGGCCTGGTCGTACAGTTTATCCAGCTGTGACTCGGCGGCGTCGAGATCTTTCTGACCTGCCTTGAACTGTGTGGATTCATCCTGTGTGGGCGAGCCGGAGACAGCCGCTGTCCAGATGGAATCCTTATTGCCCGTGAGGCTGAGCTCCCCCGGCTGCAGCCAGAATCCAAAGCGAAATTCCTTTCCTTCTTTGCCCTGTATGCCCAGCAGACAATGTTCGGGTGCGGAGGAATGACCTTTTATGATAAAGTTTCCGCCCTTCACCCGGCCGGAGTCCATGTCTTTGTCCGTCTGGCTGTGATAGAGCCAGACCCAGCCGTCGGGCAGGCCTTCTATCTTACCTGTCAGGGTGTAGGTGGAGTCGAGAGGGCTACAATTTGCCTGGAGACCAAGGCATGTCAGGAATATGAATACTGCGTATTTACGCACGGACATATACGTCTTTTCAATGGTGTTTGTGATTGCTTCGCAATTCATGCTCCCAATTTACACTAATTTCTCAACGGTTTGCCGCCTTTCAACACGCTCTGTATCCTTTCCAGTGTTTTTTTCTCGCCGCAGAGGCTGAGGAAGGCTTCTCTTTCCAGGTCCAGGATATATTGTTCGCT
>Ga0105237_10008646_pt1 | contig 11003 bp, 10 predicted proteins | sample KBSC24metaG_FD_81520 | JGI IMG/M metagenome (GOLD analysis project Ga0105237, IMG submission 81520) | Corn rhizosphere microbial communities from Kellogg Biological Station, Michigan, USA - KBS C2-4 metaG | ecosystem: Host-associated > Plants > Roots > Rhizosphere > Soil | place: Michigan, USA... | reverse complement strand
CGGCCCGCAGGCTCCGCCCGATCAGGCGCGAGATCTCGTGCGTGCGGCCGCCGATGCGGCCCTTCACCGATTCGCGATCCATCCGGTCGTTGGTGCTGCGCGGCAGCATCGAGTACTCGGCCGTCACCCAGCCCCTGCCCTTGCCGGTCAGCCAGCGCGGCACGCCATTCGTGAAGCTCGCGGTGCACAGCACCTTGGTGTCACCGCAACTGATCAGCGCGCTGCCCTCTGCCTGCTTGCTCCAGCCGCGTTCGATGGTCACGGGGCGGAGGTCGTCGTTGTCGCGACCGTCGATGCGGGTCATGATGCCTTTCGGGTTGGTGATGCCCGGCCTGGGTCAGCCGCGCGGGAGCGTGATCGCTCCCGTTTCGAAGTTCTCGACCCGTGTGACTTCCGGGCCGAGAAAGCGGGTCGCGAGCTTCCGGAACGCCGCGGCGTCGTCTCCCGTGCTCTCGAAGGTGTGGGTGGGCGGCTCCCCTGTGCCATCCAACAGTGCGGTGCGCTCGATCCCGTTGCTCACGAGCACCCGGTAGAGGTCGGCGGCGGTCTCGTCGGCGCTCGACACGAGCCGCACATCCTGACCCATCACGTACTGGATCGCCGCCGACATCAGCGGGTAGTGCGTGCACCCCAGCACGAGGGTGTCGATGCCGGCGTCGCGCAGCGGAGCGAGGTACTCCTCGGCGGCGGCGAACAGCTCCGGCCCGCTCGTGACACCCGCTTCGACGAACTCGACGAAGCGCGGGCAGGCGCGACTGAACAACTCGATCCCGGATGCCGCCGCGAAGGCATCGTCGTAGGCCCGCGACTGGATCGTGCCCACGGTGCCGATCACGCCGACCCGCCCGTTGCGCGTGGCGCGCACCGCTGCGCGGACCGCGGGTTGGATCACCTCGACCACCGGGATGCCACTGGCCGCCTCGTACCGCTCGCGCGCATCCCGCAGCATCGCCGCGCTGGCCGTGTTGCACGCGATCACCAGGGCCTTCACCCCGGTCGCGACCATGTCGTCGAGCACCTGCAACGCGTAGGCGCGCACCTCGGCGATCGGCTTGGGCCCGTAGGGCGAGTGGACGGTGTCGCCGACGTAGAGGATCGACTCGTGCGGCAGCTGATCGAGGATCGCGCGTGCCACGGTGAGCCCGCCGACGCCGCTGTCGAAGACCCCGATCGGGGCGTCGGTCGGCAAGGCGGCGGTCACGGTCCCCCACGATACCGCTGGCCGTAGGCTGTCGGCATGACGAGCGCGCTCCTCACCGACCGCTACGAGCTGACGATGATCGACGCGGCGCTTGCCGACGGCCGGGCCCTGCGCCCCAGCGTGTTCGAGTTGTTCGCCCGTCGTCTGCCGACCGGGCGCCGCTACGGCGTCGTCGCCGGCACCGGACGGCTGCTGCAGCTGGTGCAGGACTTCCGTTTCGGCCCGCACGAGCTCGCGTTCCTCAAGCGCGAGCATGTGGTGAGCGATACCACGCTCGACTGGCTCGAGGGGTACCGGTTCTCGGGCAACATTCGGGGGTACGCCGAGGGCGAGCTGTACTTCCCGGGGTCTCCCGTTCTCGTCGTCGAGGGAACCTTCGCCGAAGCGGTCGTGCTCGAGACCCTCGCGCTCAGCGTCTTCAACTACGACTCCGCGGTCGCGTCGGCCGCCGCCCGCATGGTGTCGGCCGCCGGTGAGCGCCCGCTCGCCGAGATGGGATCGCGGCGCACCGGCGAGCGGTCCGCCGTGGCGGCCGCCCGTGCCGCCTACATCGCCGGGTTCGGCGCGACCAGCAACCTCGAAGCCGGGCGCGAGTGGGGCATCCCGACCATGGGAACGGCCGCGCACGCCTTCACACTGCTCTTCGACTCGGAAGAGGATGCCTTTCGCGCCCAGGTCGCGGCGATGGGGGTCGGGACCACGCTGCTGGTCGACACCTACGACATCCCGACCGCGGTCGAGACCGCTATTCGTGTCGCCGGGCCGTCGCTCGGCGCCGTGCGGATCGACTCGGGCGACCTCGGCGTCGTGGTGCGCGAGGTGCGGGCGCAGCTCGACTCGCTCGGAGCGGTGAACACGCGCATCACCGTCACGAACGATCTCGACGAGCACGCGATCGCGGCGCTCCGGTCGGCGCCGGTGAACTCGTACGGCGTGGGAACGTCGCTGGTCACCGGATCCGGATCCCCCGCCGCCGGCATGGTCTACAAGCTCGTCGCCCACCTCGACGGTTCGGGCGGGTGGCTGCCGGTCGGCAAGACCTCGGAGGGCAAGGCCACCGTCGCCGGGCGCAAGCAACCGGTGCGCACCCTGCTCGATGGCGTCGCGGTGGCCGAGGACATCTACGTCGAAGACCCGCCGGTCGGCGACTCGGCCGGTCGGCCCCTGCTCATCGACCTCATGCGCGACGGTTCGCCAGTGGAGTCCCACCTCGGGGCGGCCGGCGTCACGGCGGCGCGCGCTCACCACGCGGCGGTCATGGCCGAGCTGCCGGCGCAGGCGCTCTCGCTCTCGCGGGGCGAGCCCGCGATCCCGACGCGGTACCTGTAGCAACTCACGTGAAACCGACGCCCGAGACGGGCGTCGGCGCTGGCGTCGCGGCGAAGGCCAGAAATGGCCTTCGCTCCTAGCTCCAGCGCGCTACTTCATCCGGTCGTAGATCTTCTTGCAATCAGGGCAGACCGGGAACTTCTCGGGATCGCGGCCCGGCACCCAGACCTTGCCGCACAGGGCGATCACCGGCTTGCCGGTGACGGCCGACTCGAGGATCTTCTCCTTCTGCACGTAATGCGAGAAGCGATCGTGGTCGCCGTCTTCGGTGAGCTCCTTCTCGATGAGCTCCTGGAGCTCCTTCTCGAGCAGGTCTGTGCCCGCACCGCCGCCGGTTTCGGGGCTTCCCGGTTCAGTGAGACTCATGCTTCTAGTTTTGCATGGTGAAGGCCAGCAGTTCCGGCCCGCGGCGGTCGAACGCGGATGCTCCGCCACGCAGCCCGAGGATCAGTGCGAGGGCCCCCGACGCGAGTCCGACCACGAGCGCGATCCAGGGCAGCGGACCGGGGAATCCCATCAGCCATAGCGTCGTCGCCGCGATCGGCGGCAGCGCGACCGCGATGGTCAGCAGAAAAGACCCGGCCTGGGCTCCGCCGCCGGTGCCGCCCGAGGCCTGCGGGTAGGTGAACGGTCCGTCGCCGGGCCGCGGAGCCGGGTACGGGAAGCGCGCCGACATCGCACTGCCCACGCCGACACCGCCGAGCAGCAGGGCGAAGTTGATGCCCAGAACGGCGGGCAGCGAATCCGGATCTCCTTCTGCCCACACCGTGACCGGCGTGCCGATCGCGATCAGAATGACCCCGAACGCGAGCACCGGCCAGACGCGCCCCAGCCGATCGTGCAGTCCGCGGATCTGCGCGACCACGTGCGACCACACCGCCGTCGAGTCGTACGCGATGTCGTTGTGGATCGTCGACCAGGCGAGCACGAGCACCATCAGTGGCAGCGGGACGAACGCCCCGATGCGCAGCGGCACGCCTCCGATGAAGAAGGCGAGCCCGGTCAGGATCGGGAGCAAGGGCAGGATGCCGAACACCGCGCGGTAGCGCGGGTCGCGCAGCCAGTAGATGAAGCTGCGTGCGGCGATGGCTCCCGCGGGTGTGGCGGGCAGTCGCCGGAACCAGCCAGGAATCCGCGCGGCCCGGCTGAGCTTCTGCGCGTGCGTGGGTCGCAGCGCTCGAGCGACCAGCCTCCACCAGACCAGGGCGAGCGCGACAGGCACGGCGACCCCGATCCACAGAGCGTCGCCCGGTCGTCCCAGGCCCGACACGGCGAGGCCCGGTGCGCCCCAGAGCGAGGCGAGCGGGGACCCGGCCACGGCATCCGCCAACTGCTCCGGCTGGAGTTGGGCGAGGAACCGCGCAACCGGCGACAGGATGGCGAGTGACCGATCGGGAGCGAGCAGCACGGCGCGCGGCAGCAGCAGCCCGAGCAGCAGAAGCAGTCCGGCCAGGATGACGACGACGCCGACCACCCGCACCCACAACCGCAGCAGGGCGTGCCGCTGCAGCGCGGCGCCGACGGCCACACCGACCCGTACCAGCAGCAGCAGTTGCAGCACGAGGAGCGGCGAAGCTGCAAGGGCGATCCCCGTAGCCCCCGCGAAGGACCGCCAGGCCAGTGCGGGCAGAAGCGTCGTCGGAATCAGGAGCGCCGCAGGGCCGACCAGCGTCAGCAGCAGCAGAGCGCCGGCCAACGGTGCCGACGGAATCCGGTAGCCGAGGAACGCGCGAGGCTCCACCAGCTGCGACCGCGAGAACATCACGGGCAGAAGGAAGGCTCCAAGACTCACCTCCGCGCCGAGGAGCACGATCGCGCGCCCCACGATCTCGCCGTCGAACGATGTCACCCTCGAGGCGACGATGAACAGGGCCAGGAGCCCGAGGACCGCGATCGCCAGCAGCACCGCCGAGCCGAAGATGAGCGATGGAGGGCGCCGGAACCCGTTGAGGAGCAGCCGGGCCTTCAGTCGGAGAAGCTCTGCAACCACTCCATGCCCTCCACTGCGGTAGCTCCGCCGGCCAGTTCGACGAACCGCTCCTCGAGCGAGTGCCCGCCCAGCACCTCGGCCATCGGGCCGCTGGCCAGCATCCGCCCCTCGGCGATGATGGCGACGGAATCACAGATCCGCTCGATCAAGTCCATGCTGTGGCTCGACAGCACGACCGTTCCGCCGGCCGCAGCGAACTTCTTCAGGATGTCGATGACGACCTGCGCCGAGACCGGATCGACCGACTCGAACGGCTCGTCGAGAACGAGCAGGCGCGGCGAGTGGATCATCGCCGCCGCGATCCCGATCTTCTTGATCATGCCGGCCGAGTAGTCCGAGACCAGGCGCTTCGCCGAGTGCTCGATGCCGAATGCGCGCTCGAGATCGTCGACCCGACTGCTGATCGTCTGGCGGTCGAGGCCGCGGAGGGCGCCGGCATGGTGGAGGAACTCAGATCCGGTCAGGCGGTCGAATAGGCGCAGCCGATCGGGCAGGACCCCGAGCGACTTCTTGGCGACGGCGGGGTTGGCCCAGACGTCCACGCCGTAGATCTTGACGATGCCGGAGTCGGGGCGCAGCAGGCCGGTGACCATCGAGAGCGTGGTCGTCTTGCCGGCACCGTTCGGTCCGACGAATCCGAAGAAGGAGCCCGCCTGCACGGTCAGGTCAACGGTGTCGACCGCGAGAGTGTCGCCGAAGGACTTGCTGAGCCCGGTGACAGAGAGGGCGACCTCGGATGCGATCAGCGTGACCGGGCGCTTTGTTATCGAATGTGCGACCGTTGCGCGGTTCGAAGGCCCGGAGTGGATGGGCTCGGCCTTGGCCTCGGGGGCCGCCGGGTGCTCGGCCTCGGCCGGCTCTTCCGGCTCGGACAGCACGTCCGGCTCGGCCAGGACCTCCTGCTCGGCCAGGACTTCCGGCTCGATCGACGCTTCGGGCTCGGTCACCGCCTCCGGCTCCGCCGCCTCTTCCGGCTCCGCAGTCTCTTCCGGCTCCGCGGTCTCTTCCGGCTCCGCGGTCTCTTCCGGCTCCGCCGCCTCTTCCGGCTCCGCGGTCTCTTCCGGCTCCGCCGTCTCTTCCGGCTCCGCGGTCTCTTCTGGCTCCGCGGCCGTCTCCGGCTCCGCGCGAGGCGGCCGCGGACGCGCAGGGCCGGTCCGTGGCGAGCCGAGCACCGGGGTTTCGATCACGGATCGGCGGATCGGCGAGCCGTCATCGCGCCGCGCGGCCGCCGGCGCCGCCAAGGTCTGCGGCTTGGTCGCGCCGCTCTTCACCGTCGCCGACGTGGCCGGTTTGCTCTGCCTGCGCGGTGCCGCGGAGCCCGTAGCTCCCGAGGCTCCAGAGCGCCGTCCGGCGCTCGAACGGGCCGCCGTGGAATTGCCGCCTGGACCCTGACGCTTGGGCGTCGACGGCTCCGATTCGGCTTCCACCGGTACAACGTACCAACCGCGACAAGCGAGCGACGCTCACTCACACACGCAGCACAGATCCTCGAGAGAGGTCATCACGAAACGACAACGGAATCCTGTGTTTCGGCTGACACTCGGGAGCCTCCGATTAGAATCCTCACAAGCACGAAGGTGTGTCGCACAGCCGGATCGGCGATGAACAGCGGGTGAACTCTCCCCGCTGAGTTGTCTCATTCACCGTCGTTCCACTCGCAGACGAAACCTTGAGGAGCATCATCGCCATGAGCACCCCGAAGCCGACCACCCAGATCGTGATCCTTGCCGCAGGCATGGGCAGTCGCCTGGGCCGATCGCTGCCGAAACCGCTCACCGAGCTCAACGACGGCCGCACCATCATGCAGCAGCAGTTCGACAACATCCACGCCGCGTTCGGAAACGAAGCGGCCGTGAGCATCGTCGTGGGCTACAAACTCGAGCACATCATCGAGGCGTTCCCGCAGGCCTCATACGTCTACAACGAGCAGTACGACCAGACCAACACCAGCAAGAGCCTCATGCGGGCCTTGCAGGCATCCAGCGCCGGAGGCGTGCTCTGGATGAATGGCGACGTCGTCTTCGATCCCGAGGTGCTCGTCCGCGTCGGCGACCTGGTGGCCGCCGACCGCAGCTTCGTCAGCGTCAACACGGCGAAGGTCTCTGACGAAGAGGTCAAGTACACGGTGGATGCCGAGGGCTTCATCCACGAGCTCTCCAAGTCGGTCGCGGGCGGGCTCGGTGAGGCGGTCGGCATCAACTACATCTCGAGCAGCGACAAGGCGACCCTGCTGCGCCACCTGACCAAGGTCGGCGACCAGGACTACTTCGAGCGCGGCATCGAGACGGCGATCGCCGACGACAAGCTGCGCGTCGAGCCGGTCGACATCTCCGACCTGTACGCCGTCGAGATCGACTTCGCCGAAGACCTGGAACGCGCAAACCTGTTCGTGTGACGACGGCGGCTCTTCAGCCGCTGTCGATAGGGTGACAACGTGACCACGTCGACGCTGCCCCGTGCCCGCTGGTCACCGTTCGAGCGGTACCGGCGTTCGCTGTGGCTGCTGACCTCGCGCGACCTCAAGGTGCGCTACACCACCTCGGCCCTCGGCTACCTGTGGTCGATCCTCGATCCCCTGCTGATGGCGGGGATCTACTTCTTCGTCTTCGTGAAGGTCTTCAACCGCGACGTGCCCGGCCAGGAGCCGTACATCGTGTTCCTGATCTCGGGCCTGCTTCCGTGGACCTGGTTCAACGGCGCGATCTCCGACAGCACCCGTGCGTTCATCAGCGAGGGCAAACTCATCAGGTCCACCACGATCCCCCGCACGATCTGGGTCGGGCGCATCGTGCTGAGCAAGGGCATCGAGTTCCTCGCGAGCATCCCGGTGCTGATCGTCTTCGCCCTTCTCTACGGCGCCCCGGTGCATTGGCAGGCCGTGCTGTGGATCCCGGCGATCATCCTGCAGACCGCGCTGACCTTCGGCCTCGGCCTGATCATCGCGCCGCTGGTGGTCTTCTTCCGCGACCTGGAGCGCGCGGTCAAGCTCATCCTGCGCCTGCTGTTCTACGCCTCGCCGATCATCTATGGCCTGAACGACCTCGAGAAGCTGCACCTGACGTTCTGGGGCGCGTTCAACCCGCTCTCGGGCATCATCGGGCTGTACCGCAGCGCGTTCTTCCCGCAAGACCTGAACTGGTTCGATGTGGCGGTGAGCACCGGCATGACGGCCTTGATCGTGGTGGCGGGCGTCCTGGTGTTCCGGCGCACCATCCGCACCGTGCTGAAGGAGATCTGATGGCTCGGGCAGAAACCGAGGCCGGGATCGGGGTCGGCGGGATGCGCGTCGATGGCGTCGGCATCCGGTTCAAACGCAACCGCTCATCACGGCGCAGCTTCAAAGACCTGTTCGCCGGGCGCGACCGCCGTTCACGCCCCGGCGAGTTCTGGGCTCTGAAGGATGTCAGCTTCACCGTGCACCCCGGCGAGTCGATCGGCGTGGTCGGGCGCAACGGGCAGGGCAAGTCGACGCTGCTCAAGCTGGTGGCGCAGGTGATGTTCCCGGATGTCGGCGAGGTGCAGGTCAGCGGCGGCGTTGCGCCGCTCATCGAGATCACCGGGGGGTTCGTCAACGACCTCACCGTTCGGGACAACGTCTACCTGACGGCAGGCTTGCACGGCATGCCCAAGAGCGAGATCGACCAGACCTTCGACGAGATCATCGAGTTCGCCGGGATCGGCGACTTCATCGACACCCCGTATAAGCACCTCTCGAGCGGGATGAAAGTGCGCATCGCCTTCTCGGTGATCTCGCGCCTCGAGGAACCGATCCTGCTGGTCGACGAGGTGCTCGCGGTGGGCGACAAGGGATTCCGCGACAAGTGCTTCAAGCGGATCGACGAGCTGCTGGCCGGGGGGCGCACCCTGTTCCTGGTGTCGCACAGCGAACGAGACCTGCTGCGCTTCTGCACCCGCGGGTTGTATCTCGACAAGGGCGGGCTAGTGCTCGACGGCCCGATCCAGGATGTGCTCGACCGCTACAACGCCGACTACAACAGCTAGAGCGTGAAGCCCGGAACGCGGGGCGATTGCGATCTGCTGCCTCGTGCGATTCGTGCGAAATTGTCGTTCTGATGCCGCGTTGCGTCGTCTTCGCACGAATGCTGGGTCGAGACCGAGTGCCGGGCGGGGCTGCGATCGCGAGTCGGGCTGAGCGCGGGTGGGCGCGCGGGCGCGTGGGCTAGAGCGCGCGCTTCACCTTGCGCGCGGCGATGACCGTCGCGCGCGCAGGAGTCCCCACGGCGAGCGCAACGGCCCCCGAGACGGTTCGGTCGGCATCTCCGAACGCGCGCTTGCGGTCCCAGGCCAGGCGCAGCTTGCCGCCGACCTTGCGGGCCGGCTCCCGGGCGGGCAGCACCCCCTGGCGCCGCGCCGCGACCAGGGCCTCGAGCTGCACGGCGACGCCGTCATCCTCTGCCGGGTGGAAGTAGTTGTCGTCGAGCCAGGCCGGTTCGGGATGCCGGAACTCGCGCCGCACCACCGCCTCCTCGCCCCCGAACAGCCCGCTGCCCTCGAACACCGGGTTGATCAGCTTGGCGGTCACCCCGAAGATGTCGAGCGCGATCACCGGGATCCCGCGGGCGATCGCCTCGATCGCGGCCGTCGAACTCACCGTCATCAGCCCCTCCGCCTCGTCGAGTGCGGCCGACATGGGTGCGGTCGAGACCACCAGGTTGGCGGGGGCGTCCTCGAGCTCCTCCAGCAGCTCGGGGTAGCTCGAGTGCTCGTCGTGGGTCTGCCGCTCGCCAGCCAGGCCGCGCACCTTGATCACCACGCGGCGGTCGGGCCGGGCGCGCGCCGCCGCGACCAGCAGTTGGAGCACGCGAGTGCGGTCGTCGAGGGTGCGCGGCACGACCGCCTGCACGGCGAAGACCAGGTCGGTGCCGTTGGCCCCGGTGCGCTCCTCGACGAAGGGCAGAGTAGCCAGTGCGAAGCGGTGCGTCCAGCCGTACTCGCGCGACATCAGCGTGAACTCACGGATCTCGCGACGGCTGTGCAGCACGAACAGGTCGGCCTGCCGCCGGAAGGCGAGCGCTTTGCGAGTGGCTGGGATCGAGATCCCCGGAAGGCCCGTCACGATCACCGGCCGATGGGGCAATTCGGCGATTATCCGGATCAGCACGGCGGCGACCGGCCCGCGCACGGCGATGAGCACGGCGTCCGGTCGATCGCTCCGCAGCGCGTTGAGCACCTGGGCGAGCGGCAGGCTGAACAGCTGGTCGGGTGACACGCCGCCGACGGCGAGGGCAGCGGCGCGCTGGCTGTCGCTCGGCAGAACCGGGGTCTCGATGAGGATCAGTTCGCGCTCGGTCGCCTCGGGCAGCGCACCGAGGAACGCCGCCGCCCACTTGAGGTAGGAGTCGGAATCCGCAATCGCGATGAACCTCATGCCGCGCCCTGCTTCTGCCGGATGCTATGCCGAGACGCGGCGCAACTTGGCCATCGGGGCCAGCTCCCCCGGGAAGACCTGCTTGACCCCGTCGCCCATGGCCTGCTCGATCACGCGGATGTCGCGCACCAGGTGCTCGAAACCGGTCGGCTCGAGAGAGGCCGCGTGGTCGGAGCCCCACATCGCGCGGTCGAGGGTGATGTGCCGCTCGACGGCGGTCGCGCCCAGCGCGATCGCGGCCAGCGAGATCTGCAGCCCGCGCTCGTGGCCCGAGTAGCCGATCGGAATGCCGGGGTACGCGGCACGGAGGGTCGGGATCATCCGGATATTGGCTTCCTCGGGCGGCAGCGGGTAGGTCGAGGTCGCGTGCAGGATGATCAGGTTCTCGGTGCCGAGAACCTCGACCGCCGTGTCGATCTGCTCCATGGTCGACATGCCGGTGGACAGGATGACGGGCTTGCCGGTCGCCGCCAGCGCGGCAAGCAACTCCAGATCGGTCACGCTCGCCGAGGCCACCTTGTGCGCGACCACGTTGAGCTCCTCGAGGAACTCGACGGCGGGCACATCCCACGGCGATGCGAACCAGTCGAGCCCCCGCAGGGTGGCGTAGTCGCCGATCTCGATGTACTGATCGCGGTCGAACTCGACGCGGTAGCGGTACTCGAGGTAGGTCATCTCGCCCCATGGCGTCTCGCGCACCACGTTCTTCATGTGCTCAGGCGTCGAGATGGCCGGTGTGCGTTTCTGGAACTTGACCGCCTGGGCTCCGGCGTCCGCCGCGACGTCGATGAGCTTCTTGGCCAGTTCGACCGAGCCGTTGTGATTGAGGCCGATCTCTCCGATGACGTAGGCGGGAAGGCCCTCTCCGACGTGGTGGGATCCGATGGTGATGGTCATGACTCTCTCCTGGTGCTGAGGGGGCGCAAGCCCCGTGGATGCGTGGCTCTCGTGAGAAGAACGGCGTCGGCCAGTTCGCGCACGGCCCCGGCGCCGCCGGATGCGCCGAGCACCATGCGGGCGGCCGCGAGCACCTGCGGGTGCGCGTCGGGGACCGCGACCGGCCAACCCACCAGGTCGAGGCAACCGAGGTCGTT
>Ga0105237_10008642_pt1 | contig 11005 bp, 8 predicted proteins | sample KBSC24metaG_FD_81520 | JGI IMG/M metagenome (GOLD analysis project Ga0105237, IMG submission 81520) | Corn rhizosphere microbial communities from Kellogg Biological Station, Michigan, USA - KBS C2-4 metaG | ecosystem: Host-associated > Plants > Roots > Rhizosphere > Soil | place: Michigan, USA... | reverse complement strand
TCGTTCCCAGGTTATCGAGATTTCGAAAAGCTGATCTTAGAACGAAATACTGCACAGGCATTTCCCAGGTAATCCATACCTCCGCCGGATAGTGCTCTCAAATTGCCGCTTTTCAGTCTTGCACCGTGACTCGATAGGGTCGACATGGTGGACGAAGAAAAGAATTCCCAGGCGGCCCTTGAAGGCTTGCCACGACAGAATGCCGTCCCCAGGACAGGAGCAGATACTCGGCCAGAACCGTCCTCATTACACAGCCCCGAATCCTCGCTCGAAAAGCAACCTAGCCGCGAAGACGAACCCTCATCTCCAGTCTCCTCCACCGGCGACATCCCTGTGGACGAGCCCCAAGATGTGCCAGCCCTTGAAAAGACACCATCCAGGGCAGATGCATTCTCTAAAGTAAGGATCAGCATCATCATGTTCTCGCTGATGATGGCGCTCTTCCTTGCCGCTTTGGACGTGACTATTATTACCACCGCGTTGCCGACCATAGCTCAACACTTCAACGCCTCTGCCGCTGATTACACCTGGGTCGGTAGTGCCTATCTCCTCGCTAATGCGGCCAGTGTTCCACTATGGGGGAAATTGTCCGACATATGGGGTCGTAAACCCATGATCATCATGGCAAATGTCATCTTCATGGCCGGCAGCTTGATCGCGGCCGTATCCAACAGTGTTGGTCTCCTGATTGGAGGTCGTGTCATTCAAGGCATTGGTGGAGGAGGATTGGTCATCCTAGTCAATATCTGTGTTGCCGACCTCTTCAGCATGAGGGATCGACCCAAATATTATGGCTTCCTCGGCATGGTGTGGGCCATCGCTTCTGGTGTTGGGCCTGTTGTCGGAGGCGGCTTCACCGAAGGCGTCAGCTGGAGATGGTGTTTCTATATCAATTTACCCCTCGATGGCCTGTCTCTGATCTTACTGATCTTCTTCCTCAAACTGGAGACCCCCAAGACTCCCTTCGTCGCCGGTATCAAGACTATCGACTGGGTGGGAGTGATCCTCATTGTTGGAGGAGTGACCATGTTTCTGTTTGGTATGGAATCTGGAGGCGTCACCCACCCATGGGACAGTGCCTATACTCTCTGCCTGATCATCCTGGGCATCTTCACTGTCGTCTTGTTCTTCATTAACGAGGCCAAGTTCGCCAAGTACCCCATCATCCCGCTCCGAATCTTCATGGACAGGTCGAATCTAGCCGCGCTAGGAGTATGCTTTGTCCACGGTTTCGTCTTCATTGCTGGCAGCTACTACCTCCCCATCTACTTCCAAACAGTCCTCTCTGCCACTCCCTTACTCAGCGGTGTCTATCTATTCGCTACAGTGCTGAGCTTATCCTTCTCCTCCGCCATTACCGGGATCTTTATCAAGAAGACTGGGCGATACCAGCAGCCGATCTGGTTCGGAATGGTGATGATGACACTGGGATTCGGGTTGTTCATCGACCTCGAACCACGCGCAAACTGGGCCAAGATCATCATCTTTCAAATAATTGCGGGTGTCGGCGTGGGGCCTAACTTCCAAAGCCCGTTAATTGCGCTTCAGAGCCACGTCAAAGGGCACGATATCGCGGTCGCGACCGCCACTTTCGGCTTCATCCGCAACATTTCGACCTCGGTCTCAGTCGTCCTCGGCGGCGTTATCCTGGGCAACGAGCTCAGCAAGAAACAGTCGTACCTCAGCCAATACCTACCACCCGACGTCGCTCAACGCCTCACAGCCTCGAGCTTCGGCTCTACCACCGACTTCGTCAAGTCTCTGCCGCCAGAGCAGAAGCAGGCGGTAAATGTGGCGTACACCGAGAGCCTCAAAACCATGTGGATCTTCTACACTGCCTTCGCCGCTTTCGGCATCCTCATCAGCCTTCTCATCACCAAGAAGGAGCTGAGTACCAAGCACGAGAAGGCCCGCACCGGCATTGCGGAGCAGGAGCGTGTCCGCCTCGAGGAGAAGGAGGCAAAGCGTGCCAGGCGCAATACCCTCGACGCCGAAGCAAACGCCAAGCGCTCATGATAGTTTGCTTTTTATGCTCTTGGGGCCTTTTGTACTTTTACTTGGGACAGGCCTGGCCATAGACAATTTTGGGGAGAAAGAAAAAGAGTTAAAGGGGGGAGATTACGAAAATGGAGACAATTTATGGCCAGGATAATGTGATTGCCCTCCATGGGAGAAATCAGCTTAAATAACAGCTCCACTCTCATAAGCCCTACATTGGGCGGACAAAATGCATGTATGTACTTACGAACAAAGATCCATGACCAAAAGCTAACCAAGCCACAAGCCGCTCAGTGACCCTTGTTTGACGGTGTGAGAAACTGCAGTCGGTATTAATTTATCCTTCTCGTTCAGGGCTGACCGTTTATTTTTTTATTTTTTTATATTTTTTTTCTGTTTTGGTCACAATCCAATGAATCTCCCCAGTCCTCGAGTAACCGGCCATCCTCAGGAGTGGAGAGATATAGATCAGCAGTCCTGAGCATCCCATCCATCTCGTCGATCTTATGCTCGAGCGCGACCACGCTGGACTCCTTGGCTTCTTCGCGGAGCAGCGCCGCGAGTTCTCGGTGGTCGCGGAAGTCGGTGTCGTGCTTCAACACCATGAGACACCATTTGCTCGGGCGTCGGCCGGATAACGCGTCGACCTTGCTGTCGACGACGTGGATGAGGAACGCGGGCGGGTTGTCTTCCCGTCTGATCGTCAGCACGGCTGTGATCGCTTGCGGTAAGGGTGTTCGAGGTACCGACGTGATCACGGTGTCGTGGTCAAGGAGGAAGCGTGAGGCGTTGTTGTTGTCGTTGTTGTCGTTGTTGTCGTCATCTCTCGCGAGTGATAAAATGATACGCCATGTTTCCTGGCTGGCTTTATCTTTGTCGCCGACCAGGGGGGCTCGCGGCACCTCGCTTTCAACTGTGAGGGTCGTTGTAGTAGTGGAATTGGTGGTCGGGGTGACCTTCAGGCCGAATTGAAGGCAGAAGAACGAAGCGTAAAATGCATGGAATCCTGAAAGGGAGCGCAGGGCCCTGATTTCGGGGTATGGAGGGTCCTATTCATGCTGGATCCATTCAGATAGAGGGATCGGGATCGGGATTCCGGCCACCACGGCCAGATTGCTTGCTGCAGCATGCGTGCAGGTGATGCACCACAGCGAGCGCATGATCTGGTGATCTTCCAGTCCCAACGCGCAGGTCACCGAGAGGCTGGCGCGGACAGGCTCATGCCCAGGCCCGGGGCGCCCATACCCCAGCTCCTGACCCCTTTGCAGCCACGCAGCCTTCACGTCCGGTATCCTCTGCAGCGTTGAGGTGAATCCATCGGCGAGGACGCGGAACAACAAAGCTCGCGCCCATGTAGTGAGATCGAACTTGGAGCCTTGCAAGTCTCTGAGATGAGTGATTAGTGACGACGAGTCTTCCGGGATATTCAGGTGGACGAATTTCAGTAACGGGGTGTCTGGAGATCGGATCGTGCCATTCTTAATCCACGGGTAAGATTCCTCTGAGGCGTGGAGCCACTGGAGCGCAGAATGCGCAGGGGAGGAAGTAAAGCTTGAGTCGATGAGTGTTGCCCCGTCAGATGTAGCTTGCTGTACAGCTGTGCTTTCACTCTCAACGTTGGATAATGGGACTTCGGCGTTCACGCCAAGTTGCAGCAAATCGGCCATTTGGCGACGATCGGAACTGCTGACCCAAGAGATGAAATTCTCTTCCGAATTCCACTTCAATGGCGATGTTCGAGGGGTCTAGTGAGCCACAAGGTCTCCCAAAGCCCAATCACAAAGCTGTGCAAATCCAAGTGGAAGCCAGGACGGGATGCTTCGAAGGTACGGAGTACATGCCTACCTCGCTACGCAGGTGATGTGTCGCCGTCGAAGGAAGATGTAACAGGGAGGGGGCTCACATGGCCTTTCTCGGGATAGATGGCGTTGGCCTGAAATGTTTGGGGAAAGCACAAGGCATCATTGGTGCTGGTGCCAGGCAGAAGCAGGAGGGGTTGGCCGAGATGATAGAATACCTTGCAGGGGAGGCTCTCGATCACCGATGATAGTGAAGCTATTGAGGCTCACATGATGCGCGATAGTATCTGGGCTGACTCCACCATTGTCTCAAGGTTCAGTCAGGTAGGGGGCGTACCCCACTGCACAAGATCGTTGACTGCCATGTTTGATGCACCAAGTAGGCACTATCTAAGGAGGTGTGAGAGACAATTTCGTAATAATCAATACGTCTTGTCTATCCGAATTGTGTAATTAGTTATTTCGGTGTCTCAGGCTTGCTGCTTTTGTCTCCTTGGCTGAAGGCCAATATTGCATCTAGGTTGAGATAGACGACCCCCAATTGAACAAAAGTGAGTTGGCCATTTTAGGAGGTCTTGGTAGCCATGGCCCGGTTATTCACCAACTTACTCAGTGAAAGGAGTCAGGACCGTGTGATCAGTCTCCAGGTAGGGAAGGTGGCTGGATACTAGCTACGGGCGTCTATGTGCTGAGATCTCACCGGTTCATATAAAAATCCATATTCTAAAAGCTAACGTGCAGAACTCGAGTTCCTACAAGGAACTCCCACACACTAGGATCTATAGAAACAAGCTTAAGCTGTGCATGGAATGCTGGGTGAGAGAGCTCATTACTCCACGCTCAGCCAAAAGGTTCCTGTGGGGGAGCACCTAATATGTTTGACATGTTCCCGATGCCAGTAAAGTGTTCAAAATACGAAGACATCTCCCGTGCATTCCCTGCACCGAGGCCTAGGTCCCACTCCTCAAACATGCCGTTCCAGGCTTGCTGCGAAAGCGGGAGGTCAGGAAGGATGGCGTCCATGATCTGGGCATCTGGTTGATGAAATGTCGGCATGGCCGTAGGCCCCAACGTTGAGGACGTAGAGTTCTCGGTGGCAGCGAGGGTGTCTATTGCGTCAAACTGCTGGACATTCGCCCCTTCAGTCTGGTCGAGGTATATCCGAGCAATCTGGCTGAAGAACTTACAGGCTTTCTCGAGCTTGTCAATTCTTGCACTCTCTAGATGGGCACCCTGCAGGGTGGCCACTACTTTTTCGAGTAAGTCTAGGTCTTGCCGATTCCGCTCAACTATCGTGTTGCCAAATACGACAAGATAAGGGACGAACGGACACCATAGCAGACTCCAATGAATGAATACGCGCCAGTCCTCTCCCGTACGGTCTTTCAACATCTCCCAAGCCGCATTGGTGGTTGCCAATGCCTGGCGTGCCGTTGACAGAGCTTCCTCGCAAACCTGCAGGGGATGATGAGCTTGATTTTTATGTACCGTTGATGGAGGGATAACCCGATAGACAAGGGTCAGAGTTGAAAGTATGATGACGTCTGTAGACAACAGGGCATCCTGAAATTGCTCGGCGTATGGTGCATTTGCAGCGTCGATCTCGAAACCATCACGAAGTTGATGCAAGCGCTCAGCAAGGCGGCGTGCATGGCGAATCTTGACATCTAGAGCCTCAGACTTGGCACGGGCACAATACAGCTGCTCGTAAACGTCGCCCTGAATGTCGGCATAATCGATCCACAAGTAGAACATTGTCCCCCATTCACTGTCCATTTCTTCAGGAAGCTTTGGGCGTTCCAAGCTGATGTCATACAGATGCAGATTCGGTGCTCGTCCGAAACTAAAAGCCATACTCCGATCTGTGGTATATACAAACCAGAAGATTACTCTTTTCTTCGTGGTTTCTTCATCCGGCGCGACTGAGTAGGGTGGAAGTCGGTGGTAACCCGCATCTTGAACCATCCGGCAGGCGGCGGAAATGAGCGCCCAACCAAGAGCGGGCCGGGACACTTCCATGGCAAAGACAGCCTACAAGGGGTCGGGATTAGCGGTCTCCTGGAGATGGATCAAGGTCAACGTATGGACACTCACACCCATCATCAATGCTTGCATGTTTTCGTAGGAAGAGTCCATGGCTAGTCGCAGGTTCCGACATGCGATTTCCGAATTTTTGCTGCATAGGTCGACTATGGATTGGATTTCTGATCTAGGCATCTGAAGTTGTTCCATGTCACTGACTGGTAGATCTCGGAACAGGTAATATAATGCAGTGTGTACAGTGATAAATGTTGCAATGGTGTAGGGCTCAGCAGGGAAGTATAGATTCTGGCAAAGAGCAGTGACCTCGTGTAATGTCACCATGGGACATTCATACGAGAATCTGTGGCCGTGCACTATGTGAAATTAGTCAAGTGAGTCCACTGTAGTCGGCGAAGCGTGCCTTTGACATGCCTAAGCAGGCGTAGAACAGCATCCATTGGAGGCAGAGCGAGATTGGAGAGTTCTGGATAATGAACAACTTCACGTAGAGATTGTTGGCCGGAGTTGGAGGTCTCATCCTGGCTAGTGAGACTCTTGTTCAAGACGCCTCGTAAAGTTGCCACTGCGGCGGAAACGTCTTGTATTGACGAGTAGGGGGAGTTATTGAGGCTGCTCTCAAAATCCTTGACTGCCAGCTTTGAATGGGCACTGAAACTGGAATCGCCTTCAAAGCCGACATCTGTCTCAAGCAGTTGACTGTCTCTAGGCGTGGACAGTGATTCGGTAAGCACAGAAGGCGAGGCATCTGTCCCAGTACCTCTGTGGTTGTTCGCAAATGCCTGCAAGATCTTCTCGAGACTTGCGAGTCGTCCACTGACATTCTCAATCTCTCGCTCGCTAAACAGCAGACACCCAATCAGCCAACGGAAAGATGAAGGTGGGATCATGTAGAGCCACGACTTACTACCGACCAGATACGAGAATCCGTTGTTTCTTCTCTGGATTCCTCTTGGTGGTACGGCAAGCCACTTGGCTTGCTCTGCAACTCGAGCACGGTGCTTTCCGGTCACATTTTATCTGGGGCCACGCCATCAATCTCAATTTCAAGTAGAGATAACGAGTCCACCGTGAAACGCACCTTCCTAGCTCGGCAAGTATCACACTTGAAAAGAAGAGATCAGTCCCACTGTGTCTGCGAACAGGGAGAACAACTCACTGCAGGTATTCTTAGGGTGAAGGCTTCGGGATCGGAGATATTTGGATCGGACATCTTTTCCACCGCAGAGCTTGCCTTTTGTTCAACAATGCTGAAGGATTCTGAAGAATGCCAATAACACGAATTTGCCCACGGACGAATGCTGGAGCGCGACGAGAAACTAGTTGATTCTTCTTCGTGGACGGTGCAATGTACTCAGCAGCTCGGGAGTCGAGGTCAAACCACCTCGGAGCCCGCGGTGGCCGGCAAGCCATGCCAAGTCAAACCCACCTCCACCTCAGCATCGCCTTTCTTGGGGGTGGGCCACATGGCTCATTCTCGACAAGCATCAACTTGAAAGGGGCGCATCTCTCGTCTCCTCCACATTCCTCATGGCCGCTCGTATTTTCAACCTATGAGACCTCGTGCTCGTTCGCCAAAAGCAGCGCGAACTTTAACAGAGCGATGATGCTGTGAATTTGTTTGGAAATCTTGTCATTCGGTCCATTCGGTAAACGCCTTCCGTGGTGCTGCCTGGCTGCCAATACTTTTTGATGTATCGCGTCTGTCTTGGGAGGTAGGTAATAGCGACACCGCTTGTTTCCTCCTAAGAGAGATATATGTCCTCAAACCATTTGGTCTCCTCGGTATCTACAAGTAGTACAACATCCAGATAATGATTATATTTTGGGACTCCCGATTAGCCCAGTCAACCCGGCGTTGATTTCTCCATTGCCACTCAATGGCACAAGACCCGGAAAAGTCAATCTCCAGCCAGGACGGTGACCAGAATGTTTCTGAGAAGCCTCCCGAGAAGGAAACAGAGGGCAGCATCAAAGACTACCTCCGTATCTTCCACTATTGTGACAAATATGATTGGACGTTGAATGCCATTGCCTTTATTTGCGCCATAGCTAGTGGGAGCTCATTGCCGCTCATGACATTGATCTTTGGAAATTTTACTAGCAAATTCAACGACTTCGGGAGCGGCGGTTCAACTCCTGCCCAATTCAGAGATGATGTGAATTCTTTCGTGCTTTGGTTCATCTACCTTTTCATTGGGAAGTTCTTTGTCACTTACATTGCAACGGCCACAATCACCATCTCCTCAATAAGAACAACGAGAACATTGCGGCATGCATTCCTCGACTGTACACTAAGGCAAGAAGTCTGGCATTTCGACAAGCAAGGAAATGGAGCAATTGCCACCCAGGTCACCACCAACACTACTAGGATTCAAGGAGGAATTGCCGAAAAGCTCACGTTCACCGTCCAAGCTCTGGCTATGTTCTTTGCCGCTTTTGTTGTCGCGCTAAGTGTCCAGTGGAAGCTGGCTCTGATCACAATGTCGGTTGTCCCCGCTATCTTTCTGGTCACTGGGGTCTGCGTTGCGATTGATGCTGTCCAGGAAGCTCGAATCATTCGCATATACTCTCGAGCAGCGGTTCTGGCAGAAGAGGTTCTCTCGTCCATCCGAACCGTAAATGCATTCTACGCAAACGAGAAGATGGTACGCAAGTACAACACCTTCTTGGAGGAGGCACACCAAGAAGGAAACAAGAAATCCCCGAACTATGGCATCTTATTTTCGACCGAATATTTCTGCGTCTATGCTGCAATCGCCTTGTCCTTTTGGCAGGGCTACAGAATGTTCTTGAGTGGTGAGGTCGAAGATGTTGGCAAGGTGTTCACCGTGGTGCTCTCCGTGACCATAGCTGCCACCTCGATCTCTGCCCTGGCGCCGCAAATCCAGTCTTTCACTAACGCTGCCTCTGCCGCCTCCGAACTGTTTACCATAATCGATAAGCCGACATTGCTAGACCCCCTCGATCCATCGGGAATGCAACCAAACACATGCCATGGCAATATTGAGATCAAAAATCTCAACTTTTCGTATCCATCCCGTCCTTCCGCTCAAGTCCTGCGCGACTTTAGCATTTCAATTCCAGCCAGCAAAACGACCGCTCTCGTAGGCGCTTCCGGTTCCGGGAAAAGTACTCTTGTGGGACTTCTGGAGCGATGGTATATTCCAACATCTGGCCAGATCCTTCTCGATGATGTTGAGCTTCCTGAATACAACACCAAATGGCTGCGAAGCCGAATACGCCTAGTTCAGCAGGAGCCGATCCTCTTCCGAGGTACCGTCTTCCAAAATGTTGCCAAGGGCTTAGTAGACAACCAACATAGATTGCCTCGTGAAAAGCAGATGGAGCTCGTCCGGGAGGCGTGCAGGGCAAGCAACGCAGACGAATTCATCACGGAGCTTCCGCAAGGGTATGATACGGAGGTTGGAGAACGCGCTGGCACTTTGAGTGGTGGCCAGCGGCAGCGTATTGCAATTGCGCGCAGCATCATATCTAATCCTAAGATATTACTGCTTGACGAAGCGACCAGCGCGCTGGACCCAAAAGCGGAGAAGGTCGTGCAAGATGCCCTCAATCGCGTGTCAAAGGATCGTACGACATTGATTATTGCGCACAAACTGGCCACTGTCAAGAGTGCCGATAATATTGCTGTTATGTCACAGGGCAAGATTGTTGAGCAGGGTACTCATGAGGAATTGATCGATCTCGATGGCCACTATGCTTCGCTTGTACGAGCGCAGGATCTATCAGCCGAGGATACAGAGGAGGCGGCAAAGTTGATGGACGAAAAGGCTGGTGAATCAGTTACTGATCGCCTTGCGCTTCAACGAACCACAACAGGTGTAACGTCTCTGACAGGAGACCCTAAATTCCAGAAGAAGGCCATCGGAACTCTCAACTACTCACTTCTGCGATGTATCATGATCATGTTCTATGAGCAGAAGAACTTATACTGGTGCTTTGCAGTGTCATTCGTGGGCTGCTTGATCGGAGGCGGAACGTTCCCTGCCCAGGCGATCCTGTTCGCCCGGTTGTTGACGATATTCCAAGTCACTGGACAAGAAGCTGTTGATCGGGCTAACTTTTACTCGCTAATGTTCTTCGTTGTCGCAATAGCGAACCTGGTCGCATATTTCGGAATTGGATGGCTATGCAATATCATTGGCCAGACGGTCACGCACAGGTATCGAGCTGAAATGTTTGACCGTGTGCTGCAGCAAGATGTGGAATTCTTCGATATCCCAGAAAATACTTCCGGCGCGTTGACTGCTAAATTATCCTCCGTCCCGACCGATATTCAGGAGCTCGTCAGCGCAAATGTCCTTCTAATAACAGTGGTGATTATCAACGTTGGGTCATCCAGTATCCTAGCACTTGCGTATGGCTGGAAGCTGGCGTTGGTGGTCATTTTCGGTGCGTTGCTGCCAATACTTATTGCCGGGTATCTGCGTATCCGCCTCGAACTTCAGCTTCAAACAAAGAATTCTCAGAATTTCTCAGACAGTGCAGGACTGGCAAGCGAAGCCGTCGCTTCGATAAGAACCGTCGCCTCTTTAACTCTCGAGACACAAATTCTAGAGGAATACTCAGCATTACTAGGCAACATTGTCTCAAGATCCACCAAGGCTTTGATCTGGACCATGTTCTGGTTTTCTCTGTCGCAATCTATCGAATTTCTCGCGATGGCGCTGGGATTTTGGTACGGCAGCCGGCTATTGTCGACAGGAGAATACTCCACGACCCAATTCTACATTATCTTTGTTGGAGTCCTCTTTGCGGGCCAGGCTGCAGGGCAATTCTTTGCGTATTCAACAAGTTTGACGAAGGCAACGGGGGCGGCTAACTATGTTCTGTGGTTACGAACTCTGAAACCTGTCATCAGAGAGGACGAAAACAATAAGGATAACGGGCCAAACGGGGATGGTCAAATTGATCTTGAAGACGTCGAGTTTCGCTACCAGCAAAGAGAAACCGCCAGAGTACTGCGAGGTATCTCCATGGCAGTCAAACCGGGGTCATTTGTGGCGTACGTAGGAGCATCAGGCTGCGGAAAATCAACACTTGTAGCCCTGCTCGAACGATTTTACGATCCTACTAGTGGCCGCATCTGCTTGGACGGCAAGGACATTTCCGGCATGTCTCCAAGGCTCTATCGCGGTCACATG
>Ga0105237_10008637_pt1 | contig 11008 bp, 10 predicted proteins | sample KBSC24metaG_FD_81520 | JGI IMG/M metagenome (GOLD analysis project Ga0105237, IMG submission 81520) | Corn rhizosphere microbial communities from Kellogg Biological Station, Michigan, USA - KBS C2-4 metaG | ecosystem: Host-associated > Plants > Roots > Rhizosphere > Soil | place: Michigan, USA... | reverse complement strand
TTCAACTCGTCCACGAGGCCACCGAAGCCAGCCGGATCGATCTTCTCCCGCGTCATGAACCCGGAAAGATCGTCGATCGAGCCGAGCCGAACCAGATTGGCATAGTTCGGAATATCCTTGACCGACACGATGTCGATGTCCTTCGAGCCGCCCGCGAGCTGCGTGGCGATCATCTGAGCATAGTCTTGCGAGCCGAGATCCACCGCGTCGAATTTCACGTTGGGATGCTTGGCCTGATACGCGTCCATGATCGGCTTGACATAAGCGGTCTTGTCCAGGTCCCACAGGGCCCACTTCAAGGTGACAGTATCTCCCGATTGGCCGAAAGCTGCGGTAGCACCGGCTGCCATCAGGGCGAGCGTGGTGACGGCTCGCGTGAGCTTCCCCGCGATAGAACCCGAATTCATTGCAAACTTCCTCCCTTGGTATTGATGGATTAGATGTTCTGCGTGACGGCGCCGGCGCCGCCCTCCCGGCTCGTCCGCACACTGATCCTGGAGAGGCTCTCGACCGCAGCTCGATGGACAGCGAAGGTGACAGCGAACATTCCGAACGAGAAATTCAAGGTCGCGGGCATGAAGATCGAGATCGGGTAGAGCAGGATATGGACGAGCCACAACGCAGCGCCGAAACCGATCGCCCCGATCGCAGGCAAGGGGCGCGCAAGGCTCGCAATGGCCGCGAGTCGGAGCCGTTGCGCGAGCGGAAGATCGCGCATGACCATCAGGACGAGGTCGTGGCAGGCGACGACGCAGATAAAGCCTGTCGCGGCGACACTGATCGCGAGCGGCACCGCGAAGAGGAGGTCTCCCGTGGCAAGCGACCCGTACGTCACCGCGGCATAGACCCCGAGCGCGATGGCGCTGCTCATGATGAAACCGGCCATTGTTGCCTGCCACCCATACTTGCGGAACGCCGCGCAGAAATCCCGACCGAGATAGATGTTGCGATCTTCGACCAGGGCAACGCTGACGCTCGCCATTGCCGCGAGCGCCGCCGGGATCGTGACGACCGGCAGGGAGGCGAGAATGAACAGGAGGTTCAGCTTCACCATCTCCCACCATTCGCGACGGATGATATCGGCAAACAGCGCGAGTCCGTGCTTCGTCGCCGCATCCTTGGCGATGCCGGGCCCCTCCTTCGTCCACGTTTCCCGTAACCAGCGCATCGTCTTTCTCCGCTTCGACGCCTCAATGGTGGATCGAGCGTTCGGTATCCTTGTCAAACAGTTGCATCTGGCTGGTGTCGGCGATCAACCTGACTTCACTGCCGACCGCCACCTTGAACCGCGGAGACAACCGGGCGATCAGGTTGCGACCGCCCGCGGTGATATTGAGATGGACCTCGGACCCCATCGGTTCCGCGAGATCCGCAATCCCGGTGAAGGGTGCAAGATGCTGCTGCGGAATGTCCGCCGGCGGCAATTCGTGGAAATTTTCCGGGCGGATGCCGAGCACGACCTCCCGGCCTTCATAGGCCGCGATCCGCGTCTTGTCGTAGTGCGACGGAAGCGGCAGTTCCTGCGCGTCGAAGATGGCGACGAATTGGTCGCCGCGGCGCGCGATCGTGGCCGGCAGCAGGTTGATCGGCGGAGCGCCAATGAAGCCCGCAACGAAGATATTGACGGGCCGGTCATAGAGTTGCTGCGGCGTGTCCACTTGCTGGATACGACCGTCTTTCATGACCACGATCCTGTCGGCCATCGTCATGGCCTCGACCTGGTCATGCGTCACATAGACGAAGGTCGCGCTGAGCCGCTTGTGAAGCTTCGCGATTTCCGACCGCATGGTGCCGCGCAGCTTGGCGTCGAGATTAGACAGCGGCTCGTCGAGAAGGAACACCGCTGGGTTGCGCACCATCGCCCGCCCAAGCGCCACGCGCTGCCGCTGACCGCCGGAAAGGGCCTTGGGTTTGCGGTTGAGAAGATGGCTGATGTCGAGAATATCCGCGGCGGCGGTGACCTGGGCGTCGATGAGGTCGCGCGGCGCCCGGCGCAGCTCCAGCCCAAAGGCCATGTTCTTGTAGACGGTCATGTGCGGGTAGAGCGCATAGTTCTGGAACACCATCGCGATGTCCCGGTCCTTGGAGGGAACATCGTTGACGACATCGCCACCGATCCGCAGCTCGCCGCCGGAGATCTCCTCCAATCCCGCGATCATTCGCAACGTGGTCGACTTGCCGCAGCCCGACGGCCCGACCAGAATGATGAATTCCTTGTCGGCGATATCGAGATCAATGTCGTGGACGACAGTGAGCGGACCGTATGTCTTGTTCAGTCCCTTGAGCGAAATACTTGCCATGGAGGATCCGGTTGTCACCAGTAGGATGACCAGTTGCGGGACAGGCGGGTCAAGGCTTCCATGTAATAATAGTCGCCCCAGGCGACGCATTCGTCGACGCCTTCGCCGCGGCAGGTGTTGTACGGCGACTTCTTCGAATACGTGCCGTGCAGCACGAGCCCGTTGGAAACGCGCGGATCCTTGACGGCGTAATGGTCGGCGAGGCTCTTGACCATGCGGCGGGCGAGATCGCGATAGCGGGCCGCGACCGGTGGCTCGACCTGGTCCGCCATGTCAAGCAGGCCACAGGCAACGATGGAGGCCGCCGAACTATCGCGCGGCTCGCCGTCGCCATCGGAGAAGACCAGGTCCCAATACGGCACGAGATCCACGGGCAAGCGCTTGAGGTAGAAACCGAGGAGCCGGTCGAAGGTCTGGCGATAGACCTCCAGGCGCTCATAGCGGTAGGACAGCGCCACGCCGGAAATGCCCCAGGCCTGCCCCCGCGCCCAGGCGCTGTCATCGCGATATCCCTGCTTGGTGGCGCCGCGCACGGGAGCGCCCGTCACCGGATCCATGTAGAAGGTGTGATAGGTGGAATCGTCTGGCCGGATCGAATGGGCAAGCGTGGTGCGCGCGTGGGCGAGCGCGATGTCGCGATATTTCGGATCGCCCGTTTCCCGGCTCGCCCAATAGAGCAGCGGCAGGTTCAACAGACAGTCGATGATGTAGCGATACTCGTCCGCGACGCCCTTGCGACCCCAGGCCTGGATGAACTGTCCGACCGGCTGGAAGCGCTCGATCAACTGATCGGCGGCCAGCAGGGCTGCCTTGCGACCATCCGAATCGCCGACGAGCTTCCAGGCCGCGATGCAGGACGGCGAAAACAGAAAGCCCATGTCGTGGTGATCGGTCGCGATTCGGTTCTCGATGCGGTGCAGGAAACTCTGGACCTGGATCTGCGCGGCGTACCGCAAGGTCTGCTCGCCGGTATGCTCGAAGGCGAGCCAGATCTCGCCTGGCCAGAAGCCGGCCGTCCACTGCTCGTTGGCGACCGCCGGATAGAAATTGCCGACACTCGAATGGTTTTGGGCGGCGTAGGTGAATTGCGGCAGGTTGCGCCGAACCTGGGCAACGGCAAGATCGAGCGCAGCACCGACCTCGGTCGCGGTGATCGGCTCGGGAGCGGCAAGCGCCGGAGCGTTCATGGCATCACCCCTTGAGTCCCGTGGAGGCAACACCCTCGACGAAGAAACGCTGCAGCGACAGGAAGACGATCAGCACGGGAATCAGCGCGACAACCGAGGCAGCCATGATCAACCCGTACTCGGCCGAATATTGCGAGATGAACATGCGCAGGCCGATCTGGATGGTCTTCAGCTCCGTCTTGGTGAGATAGATCATCGGGCCGAGAAAGTCGTTCCAGGTGGTGACGAAGGTGAAGATGACGAGCGCAGACAACGCCGGCTTCGATAGCGGCAGCATGATCCGCGCCCAGATCTGATATTCGTTCATGCCGTCGATGCGCGCCGCCTCGCAAAGCTCGGTCGGGATCGACATGTAGAACTGCCGCATCAGAAAGACGCCGAAGGCGGTGAAGGCCTGGAGGCAGATCAGCGCCAGATGCGTATTGTTGAGGCCGAATTCGCGCATCAGCAGGAACTGCGGTACCATGTAGACCTGCCACGGCATTGCGATCGTGGCGAGGTAACCCAGGAACAGCGTGTTCTTGTAGGGAAAGTGGAGTTTGGCGAACGCATAGGCCGCGAAGCTCGATGTCAGCAACTGCAGAGCCGTGACGATGATGGTCAGCTTGGACGTGTTGTAGATGAACAGCGCCAAGGGGATCTTGGTCCAGATGTCGATGTAATTCTGCCATCGCGGTTCTGACGGTATCCATTCGATCGGAAACAGGAAGACGTCCCGGCTGAGCTTCAGCGATGCCGAGAGCATCCAGGCGAACGGCAGCAGCATCATCAGCGTGACGCAGGCGATGACCACGTAGGTCAGGATGAGCGACGGTGCGACCCGGTGCCCGGCGATGCGCATGCCTCAATCCTCCCGCTGCCGGCGGAACTGCACAATCGTCACGATCAGCACCAGGAAGAAGAGGACCAGCGCCACCATGCTGGCATAGCCGAGATCCCAGGAGATGAAGGCTTCATTGTAGATGTGATAGACCAGAACCAGGGTCGACGCGCCGGGCCCACCCTGTGTGATCATGTAGATCTGGTCGAAAACCTTGAAGGATTGGATTGTCAGCATCACGGTGACGAAAAAGGTCGTTGGTGCAAGCTGCGGCACCGTGACGTGGATGAATTGCTGCCAGGCGTTGGCGCCGTCAAGACGCGCCGCTTCATAGAGCTCCGAATTGATGCCCTGCAGGCCCGCGAGATAGATGACCATGTAGTAGCCCATGCTCTTCCAGACACCGAAGAGGATGACGGTGATCATCGCCCAGTGGCGATCCGCGGCCCAGCCGGGCATGTTCTTCGGATCGAGCCCCAGCGTGTAGAGCAGCATGTTGACCGGCCCCATCTCGGGGTTGAAGATCATGTTCCACACCACGGCGACCGCAACGAGCGAGGCGACGTAGGGAAAGAACATCGCGGTCCGAAAGAAATTGCGTCCCGCGATTTTCTGATTGAGAAGGACCGCGAGCCCCAGCGCGCAGACAAGCGTCGCCGGAACCGAGACTGCGGTATACGTGATCGTGTTCCAGAAGGCCGTGATGAAGGCCTTGTCATCGAACAGACGCCAGAAATTATCGAGCCCGGCGAACCCGATCGCATTGGAGCCGTCCCAATGCATGAACGCCAGTGCGAAAGCGAACAACACGGGCCCGAGCGTAAAGACGGCGAACCCGATGAAGTTCGGCGCGATGAAGGAATAGGCGACCCAGGCCTCGCGCCGTCTGCGCTGGCGTCGAGACAGAGACTTGAAGCGAGGCTTCGGTGCCGCAGCCGCGGATACGCCGCCGGTGACGGCGACCGCTTGTGATGAGGGCATGACTTCACCCACCGTTGACGCGCCTCGCCATTGCCTGTCAGGCAGCGTTCTGCTCCCTGCCTCCCGTCGCGAACACGTAGCACATCCCGGATATTGGTCAAACAAATTCTATATTCATATTATGAATAAGATGGCGACCGCGACTTACGTATGATAGGCAGCAGCGGGCCGGGACGCATTGCGATCGAGTTCAGCAAGATGGCGACGCGAACAGCCGGCTCATCTCGGGCCCCTCTGCCGCTTTGGGACCGCACGACTGCGGATGCGGCCACAGCGGCGTGACGCGCTTGCAAGGGAAAACGCATGGAACTGGCATTGAAGATCGTGGACAGCCAGGGCTGCGTCCTGAACCACGTTTCGGGGCAGGACGAGGTCGTTCTGGTCTATCGCCAGTCCTATTGCGAGGGCGACTGCGTCGTGATCGAAAGCGCGAACAACGGCCATATGTTGGTCGCCCTCGATGAGGCGGTCCCTCCGGCCATGACTTATCTCACGGCGCCATCGCATCGATTCACAATCCCGTTCGGCGAACGCCGCCGCCCCTACTCCACCAAGGCATTCGAAGGGCAGCTGCATCGGATCTACGTACGTAGCGCACATGCCGACGAGATCGCCGCCCGGCGCAATCTGGCGCTCAATCCCTGGGACGACCATTCCAATCGCGCGCTTTTTCCGCACGCCAGCGCCAACGTCGAGACCCGCGGTGAAGCCGTCTTCGCCGCACGGAACGCGATCGACGGGGAGAAAGCCAATGATGATCACGGCTTCTGGCCGTACACCAGCTGGGGCATCAACCGCGATCCGAAGGCGTGCCTGACCATCGATTTCGGACGGGCCGTGCTGATCGACGAGGTCCTGCTCTATCTGAGGACGGACTTTCCGCATGATTCATGGTGGGAGCAGGCCAGCCTGACATTCTCTGACGGAGAGACTCTGCGCCTCTCCCTGCAAAAGTCCGGAAAAGCCCAGCGCTTCGCCGTTGGTCCGCGGACCATCGAATGGATGCAACTGCACGACCTGATCAAGGCCGATGACCCGTCGCCCTTTCCAGCCCTGACCCAGATCGAGGTCTGGGGACGCGATCTCGTCGGCTGAGCTGCACAGCGAGACGGCGCAAAGCGCACCCTCATGCAAGCGGCAGACGACGGTCGCGCAGGAGGTTGCGGTAGCGCATCTGGCTTCCCCGCAGATGATCGCGCATCGCACGTCGAGCAGCCTCCTCATTGGCGTCCGAGATGGCCATCGCGATCGCTTCATGTTCCCCGTGGATCTTGCGGCGATAGGCGTCCTGCTCCGCCTCTTTGGCGGGCACCGCATGCGTCCGCGGAATGACGGCGCCACCATGGGCTTCGAGCGCTTGGCGAAATAGCGGATTGTTGGTGGCATCGGCGATCGCCAGATGAAAACCCATGTCCGCCTCCCGGATCGACTGACCGCGCTCGAGGCTTGCAAAAACCTCGCGATGACAGCGAAAGATCGCCTCCTCCTGGGCCGGAGACCTTCGCAGCGCCGCAAGCCCCGCCGCCTCGATTTCCAACGGCGTGCGTACCTCGAGCACCTCCAGGTCGGAATAGACTCGCGCCCTGTCCACCTTGCCCATGGAGCCATTCGCGTCGGGGACGATGACGAATATGCCCGCGCCCTGGCGCACCTCGACCAGTCCGTCGGACCGCAGCGCCGCGACCGCCTCGCGCACCACGGTCCGGCTGACACCATGGGCTTCGGTCAGTTCGATCTCGCTCGGCAGCTTGTCGCCGGGTCCGTACCGTCCGCTTGCGATCTCTTGCCGCAAGCTCTCACCGACCTGCGTCACCAGCGATCCAGCCCCCCTCGCGCGTTCTTTTGTCCGCATATTGCACCCAGCAAATGAAACGGACCGGCACCGCCGGTCTGCGCTTACATGAAATCGACGATCATCGTACATGTATGATGAATTTGGACGACTTTCAAGAAACAAAGGGCGGCGTCAGAGGGAAGGTTTAGACCGCGGTCCGCCCGGGTCATCGCACCATACGTAGGCAGATCGGTCGGCCAGACAGAAGCGCGAGCCTGATGCATGGGATAACGCTGAAGGAACTCGACGAAGCCGGAGTGGCGACATCGTCCAGCGGCTATAACAACCCCGAACGCCACTCCCGATCACACAGGCCGGCCAGCTGTCGCATGGCGGCGCACAACAGGCCCAGACATTCGCGTGTCCTCGTCGCGCTCCGCCAAGTCCCGCTCTCGCAAGACGCGCATCAGGCAGAGCTGGAAAACCTTGCTCCGCCGTGTCAGCCGAGGCGCGCGCCTGGTGCGGCGGACGCTCACCGCAGCACCGCCGGCGGTTCGGATCGTTTGCCTCGCGGCACTTGTCCTCGCGGCATTATCCCTGGCAAACCTCGTCTATCACATTATCCGCAAGCCGACCGAACTGCTCTTTTTCGTCGGCGGGACGCTCGACAAGGAACCGGTCGAAACATGGCGGCAGTACGAAGCGCTCTTCCGCACCTACTCCACCAGCACGATCACGCCCGAGTTGCTGGCCGCATTGGCTCAGGTCGAAAGCACCGGCAATCCGGTGGCACGCACCTACTGGCGATGGCGGCTCAGTTGGAATCCGTTCGCTGTGTACAAGCCTGCCTCGAGCGCCGTGGGCCTATACCAGATGACCGATCCAGCTTACGCCGAGGCGGCACGCTACTGCATCCGGGGGAACGCCGTCGTGGAGTCCGACTGCGGGTTCACCGGCCTCTATATGCGCGCGGTCCCGAGCCATGCCATCGAACTCGCAGCGGTGTATCTGGACCGCAATGTCGCGGCGGTTCTGGCCCGCGCGCCGGACGCAGCCCCAAGCCCGCAGCAGAAGCAGGATCTCGCCGCTTTCATCCATCTCTGCGGCGCAGGGCCCGCCTCGGCCTTCGCGCATCGGAATTTTCAGATGATGGCCGGCGAGCGGTGCGGCGATCACCTCGTCGCGGCCTATCTCGCGAAGGTCAATGCGATGAAGCGGCAATTCTTGAGCCTCGCTGCCAACTCCCGCAATTAGCGCCAGCTCACCACCGAAAACGCCGGACGCTGGTACGCCCCTGGGCCGCAGCGGCCAGAAATGCGGGCGAGACCGGATTTGACGCGATCAAGATCCACCCTGCCCATATTCACAAGCGCAGGTTCATGATACCGCGCGCCCCCTAGCGGTTTCAAGCTTCGGGCCAGCCGCGCTGATCGATGACACCGAGGGAGGCACGATCCGCCCGGACGGCTATTGCTGTCGGCTTGAGGTTGCGGCTTTATGCGCCGTGATAGTGCCAACGAAGAACAGCTTTCTCAGCTGATACCGCCGAACACCTGAGTGGATCATGGATCCGATCGATAACATGAACTCGCACGCGGACGCCGATTCAGCGACGCGTCCCTTTGAACGCGGAATCTCAGCAGATCTGATTGCGGTTCTCGTAGCCGTGACTTCCAGCGAGCCCCGCGTTCTCACGATCCAGGAACAACGCGCCCTGCCCTCCGGGCCTTTCGAACTTGCGCATCGTTCGCTGCAATCGGGACTGCGCGCGTGGGTCGAGCGGCAAACGCGGCTCCCGCTCGGATATGTGGAACAGCTTTACACCTTCGCCGATCGGGATCGCGCCGGCACCGCCGCGCAACACGTGATCTCGATCAGCTATCTTGGCCTGACGCGAGAACAGGCGACATCCGGCGAGTACGAGGCAAGCTGGCGCAGCTGGTATGACTATTTGCCTTGGGAGGATCATCGCCTTGGCTCGCCGCCGCTGATCGAGGAGAGGCTGAAGCGCGGTCTTTTGAACTGGGCCTCCGCCACGCCGGACCGGGCAGCCCGCCGCGGCCGCCGCGAGCGCGCGGCAATGCTGTTCGGCTTCGAGGATCACTCCTGGAACGAGGAGCTCGTGTTGCAGCGCTACGAGCTGCTTTACGAGGCGCTCCTCATCCCAGAAGCCTTGCGCGGCGTTTCACCCGCGGCCGGACCGGATAAGGCGGTAACCACGATCGCGCCGGGTGCCGCTATGATTCTCGATCACCGCCGGATCCTGGCCACCGGCATCGCCCGGCTCAGGGCCAAGATCAAGTACCATCCGGTCGTATTTGAGCTGATGCCAGACAGCTTCACACTGCTGGAGCTGCAGCGCTGCGTGGAGGCGCTGGCCGGAAAACTCGTGCACAAGCCAAATTTCCGCAGACTGATCGAACAGCAGGAGCTTGTGGAGGAAACCGGCGAGACCAGCCACGACACCCCGGGACGCCCGGCGAAACTGTTTCGGTTCCGCCGCGCGGTCCATGCTGAACGCGCCATCGCCGGGACCAAACTTCCGATTTCGGGGGCTTGACAAGGCTTATACTCATCTCCAGTATATTATATACTCAATGAGAGTATATAATGATGCCCTCCATGCACGGAATTCGTCACTCGGATAGCTTGTATCCGAGAGTACGCAATGTGATCCCGGCGGTCGAATGGCCCGCCTTTGCTGATGACATCGACGCGATCACGGCGCTGAAAAAGCGCCGCAATGCGGTCATCCTCGCGCACAACTACCAGACGCCGGAGATTTTCCACTGCGTCGCCGACATCGTCGGCGACAGCCTCGCCTTGGCCCGCGAAGCGATGGACGTGAAGGCCGACGTCATTGTTCTCGCCGGCGTCCACTTCATGGCCGAGACGGCCAAATTGCTGAACCCATCGAAGACCGTTCTGATTCCCGATCGCGGCGCAGGCTGTTCGCTGGCGGACTCGGTCACGCCAGAGGACGTGCGGCTGTTGCGGCAACGCCATCCCGGCGTCCCGATCGTGACCTATGTCAATACATCCGCCGCGGTGAAGGCCGAATCCGATATCTGCTGCACGTCGGGCAATGCCAAGGCCGTCATCGAATCGCTCGGCGTTGAACGCGTCATCATGCTGCCCGATGAATATCTGGCCAGGAACATCGCCGCCCAGACCAATGTCAAGGTGATCACCTGGACCGGTCACTGCGAGGTGCACGAGCGTTTCGGCGTCCAAGACGTGCGACAATTGCGCGAGAACCATCCCGGCGTCGTTGTGCTGGCTCATCCGGAGTGTCCGCCGGAGGTCCTGGCAGAGGCCGATTTTGCCGGGTCAACCGCGGCGATGTCGTCCTACATTGCCGAGCAGCGTCCGCCTCGGGTCGTGCTCCTGACAGAATGCTCGATGAGCGACAACGTCGCCATTCAGCATCCCGACCTCGAATTCATTCGTCCCTGCAACCTCTGCCCGCACATGAAGAGGATCACGCTCGGCAATATCCGTCATGCGCTGGAAACAATGCAGCACGAGGTCACGATCGACCAAGAGATCGCGGTGAACGCGCGGCACGCGGTCGAACGAATGCTGGAGGTAAAATGACCGTATTGCACGAGACCAACGGCGCCACCGTCGTCATTGGTGGCGGTATCGCCGGCCTGATGACCGCGCTTGCCCTCGCGCCTCGGCCGGTCCTGCTCCTGACCAAGGCACCACTCGGCTTTGAGGCGTCGAGCGTGCTCGCCCAGGGTGGCATCGCCGCCAGTCTAGGTGCGGACGACGATGCCTCAAGGCATCTGGCGGATACGCTCGCCGCCGGCGATGGCCTTTGCAATGACGTCATCGCGGCACCGGTCCTTGCAGCCGCGCCTGCCGCCATCGAACAACTCGAGCGGCTCGGCGTAACCTTCGATCGAGAGGCCGATGGCCAGATCGCGCTTGGTCTCGAAGC
>Ga0105237_10008636_pt1 | contig 11010 bp, 10 predicted proteins | sample KBSC24metaG_FD_81520 | JGI IMG/M metagenome (GOLD analysis project Ga0105237, IMG submission 81520) | Corn rhizosphere microbial communities from Kellogg Biological Station, Michigan, USA - KBS C2-4 metaG | ecosystem: Host-associated > Plants > Roots > Rhizosphere > Soil | place: Michigan, USA... | reverse complement strand
CGTGAAGGCGGCGATGGGCTATACCGGCTCGCGCACCATCGAGGAGCTGCAGGCGCGCGCCCGCTTCGTGCAGATCACCAATGCCGGCCTCAAGGAAAGCCACGTCCACGACGTCGCGATCACGCGCGAGGCGCCGAATTATCCGACGCGGTGAAACCTGCCCTCTGCATTCCGTTCGTCCCGAGCTAATCGTATGAAATCCGTTCGCCCTGAGCTTGTCGAAGGGCTGTTCTTCTTCTTCTTCTTCACCGCGCCGACAGAAGGACAGGGCCCTTCGACGCCGCCTGCGGCGTCGCTCAGGACAGGCTTCGACAGGCTCAGCCCGAACGGTTCGGGTTTGGAGGTGAAGGCATGACTCCCCAGGCCCGCGTGCAGGCCGCGATCGACATCCTCGACGAGGTGATCGCCGCCGCGCGGGATGCCGGCGCCGCCGCCGACGTCATCGTCCAGCGCTATTTCCGCACGCGCCGCTACGCCGGATCGAAGGACCGGCGGACGGTGCGCGATCTCGTCTACGCCGCGATCCGGCGCGCGGGCGAGCGGCCCGGGACGGGGCGCGCCGCGATGATCGGGCTGGCGGACGAAGATCCTGCGCTCGCGGAGCTGTTCGACGGCTCGCCCCATGGCCCGGCGCCGATCGACGCCGCCGAGCCTCGCGCCGCGGCGAGCGAAGTGCCGCTGTGGCTGCGCGACCGGCTGGGCGGCCTCGGCCTGCTGACGCGCGCGCCGCTCGATCTCCGCATCAACCGGCTGAAGAGCGGCCCGATCGCGATCGAGGGCGCGCGGCCCACGCCCCATGCGCCCGACGGGCTGCGCCTGCCCGAGGCGATCTCGATCGACACGCTGCCCGAATATGAGGCCGGCCTCGTCGAGGTGCAGGACGAGGGGAGCCAGCTTGTCACCCTGGCCTGCGGGGCGGGGCCGGGCATGACGGTGGTCGATCTCTGCGCCGGCGCGGGCGGCAAGACGCTGGGCCTCGCCGCCGCCATGGCCAATGACGGCCGCATCATCGCCTGCGATGCCGACCGGCGGCGACTCTCCCACCTGATGCCGCGCGCCGAGCGGGCGGGCGTCGCGATCGCCGAGACGCGGCTGCTCGACGGTGGCCGGGAAGAGCGGGCGCTGGAGGATCTGGCCGGCGCGGCCGATCTGGTGGTGGTCGATGCGCCCTGTTCGGGGACCGGCACCTGGCGCCGCAATCCCGAGGCGCGCTGGCGGCTCACGCCGGAGCGGCTGGCGCGGGTGACGGCGCTGCAGGCGCGGCTGCTCGATGTCGCGGCGGGGCTGGTGAAGCCGGGCGGCACATTGGTTCACATCGTCTGCTCGCTGCTCGACGAGGAAGGGGCCGGGCAGGCGGAGGCGTTCCTCGCGCGCCATCCCGGCTGGCGGGCCAAGCCGGTGGCGCTTCCCGCCGGCGCGCCGCGCGGGCCGGGGCTGCGCCTCACGCCCGTGGCGGACGGCACGGACGGGTTTTTCGTCGCGAGGCTCAAGGCGCCGTGCTAGAAGTGCGGGAATGACGTTTTCGGAGAAACAGATGCGGTTCCTCGCCCTTGCCTCTGCCGCCGCGCTCGGCCTGCTCACCGTTTCGAGCGGAAGCCTCGGCCAGAAGCCGGACGACCAGATCAATCCGACCTCGGTGGCGTTCCAGAAGCGCGGCGAAGCGGCGCTGGCCGCCGGCAACCTCGCCGCCGCCAACGATGCGCTGGAGACGGCGGTGGTCGCCGATCCGAAGAACCGCGCCGCTTTCGTCTCGCTCGGCAAGGTGGCGCAGGCGCAGCAGATGCCGGGCAAGGCGATCCGCTACTACAAGGACGCGCTGCTGCTGGAGCCGAACGACCTCGCGGCCTTGTCGGGCGAGGGCGATGCGCTGGTCCAGCGCGGCGCGGTGGATCGCGCCAAGGACAATCTCGCGCGCGTGCAGAAGCTGTGCGGCGCGGCGGCCTGCCCGGCCGCCACCACGCTCGCCGCCGCGATCGCCAAGGGCCCGCCGGTGCCGGTGCAGACCGCCCAGGCCACCGACAAGGTCCCGCCCAAGGGCCAGGAGCAGACCGGGCCGGAGAAGAACTGAGCGGGCTTACGCCTACCCGTTCGCCCTGAGCTTGTCGAAGCCTGTCCTGAGCGACGCCGCAGGCGGCGTCGAAGGGGGCTGCCCTTCTTCTTCATCGACGGAGAAGGGGGAGGACAGGGCTTCGACAGGCTCAGCCCGAACGGGGATGGGGGCTTGTTGGACCGGGTCAGGGGCGGGACAGCATCCGCGCCACCGCCACGAATTCGTCCACCGACAGCGTTTCCGGCCGCCGCTCCGCCGCGATGCCGAGCGTCGCCAGCGCGTCCAGCGCGCCGGGCACGCTTTTCACGCTCTGCCGCAGCATCTTGCGCCGCTGGCCGAAGGCGGCGGCGGTGAGCGCGGAGAGCGTCGCCGGATCGACGCCCTCGGGCATCGCCCTGGGCACGACATGCACCACCGCCGACATCACCTTGGGCGGCGGCACGAAGGCGGAGCGGTGGACGTTGAGCGCGATCGTCGCCTCCGCGCGCCACTGGGCCAGCACGGCGAGGCGGCCATAGGCATCGGTGCCGGGCTTCGCGACGATCCGCTCGGCGACCTCCTTCTGGAACATCAGGCTGAGCGAGGCCCACCAGGGCGGCCAGGCCTCGCTCTCCAGCCAGCGGACCAGCAGCACCGTGCCGACATTGTAGGGCAGGTTGGCGACGATATGGGCGCCGTCGCCGGCCTCGGCGCGCTCGTCCACCTCCAGGGCGTCGCCCTCGATCACGCGCAGCCGGTTGCCGGACGCCTCGGTGAGCTCGGCCAGCGCGGGCAGGCAGCGGCGGTCGCGCTCCACCGCCGTCACCGTGGCGCCGGCGCGGAGCAGGGCGCGGGTCAGGCCGCCGGGGCCGGGGCCGACCTCATAGACGCGTGCGCCGTCCAGGTCGCCCGCCACCCGCGCGATGCGATCGAGCAGCTGGCCGTCGAGCAGGAAATTCTGGCCCAGCGACTTGGACGCGGACAGGCCATGCTTCGCGATCACCTCGCGCAGCGGGGGGAGATCGGCGAGGGTCATGCGTTCCTCCTTCCGTTCACCCTGAGCTTGTCGAGGGGGTGTCTTTCCCCTTGGCCGAGATTCAATAGGAAAGAAGGAGAGGGCCCTTCGACGCCGCCTGCGGCGTCGCTCAGGACAGGCTTCGACAGGCCCAGCCCGAACGGGGGCGTTGTCATTGCGAGGAGGAGCGCCGCTCCGCCGCCTCGCTCGCCATCCGGATCGCCGCGATCGTGGCGCCCGGCTCGGCCAGGCCCTTGCCGGCGATCTCGAAGGCGGTGCCGTGGTCCGGCGCGACGCGCACGATCGGCAAGCCCAGCGTCATGTTGACGCCCTCGTCGAAATGCAGCGTCTTCAACGGGATCAGCGCCTGGTCGTGATAGGTGCAGAGCGCCGCGTCGTAGCGGGCGCGGGCGCGGGGGTGGAACATGGTGTCCGCCGCCAGCGGGCCGACGATGTCGATGCCCTCGTCGCGCAACTGCTCGATCGCGGGGAGCAGGATGTCGATCTCCTCGCGGCCCAGCGCGCCGCCCTCGCCGGCATGGGGGTTGAAGCCGGCCATGGCGATGCGCGGATCGGCGATGCCGAAATCGCGCTGCAGGCCGCGCGCCGTCACCCGGGCGCGGGACACGACCAGCTCCACGCTCAGCAGCTCGGGCACGCGCGCGAGCGGCACATGGGTGGTGATGCACACCGTTCGCAGCGTCGGCCCGGCCAGCATCATCGCGACATTGCCCGGCGACACGCCGCAACGCTCGGCGACGAACTCGGTCTGGCCGCTGTGGGTGAAGCCGATCGCGTAAAGCTCGGCCTTGGAGACCGGCCCGGTGACGATCGCGCAGGCCGCGCCCTCGCGCGCCAGGCCGACGGCGATCTCCAGGCTGGCGATGGCGCAGCGCGCGCCCGGCATGTTGGGCTGGCCGGGCACGATCTCGCCGGCATCCTCCACCTCCATGATGGGGAGCGCCTCGTCGAAGCAGGCGGCGGCCTCGGCGGGGCCGTCGACCTTGCGGAGCGGGCCTTTCCACACCGTCGAGATCGAGCGCGGATCGCCGATCGCGAAGAAGGGGGACAGCCGGTCCTGGGCGCGGCGCACCCAGGCCTTGGCCAGCACCTCGGGGCCGATCCCGGCCGGATCGCCGATCGAGACGGCGATCGGGGAAATGCTCATCGGTACTCGATCACCGCGTCGCGGCGCAGGTCGCGCAGGTAGCGGCGGGCGCGCAGGTCGACGCGGTCCTGCTCCATCTGGTTGTAGATGGCGTCGAAGGAGGGGGTGCCCGTCGTCTGCGGATCGTCGCGGCCGCACAGCACCAGCACGCGCACGCCGTCCTCCACCGAGCCGAACGGCGTGGTGGACTGGCCGACCGACATGGCGGTCATCTGGCTCTGCAGCGCGGGCGGCAGGTCGCGGATCTTGATGTTGTCATTCTCGACCATGTTGCCGTCGAACTTGGTCGCGACATCCTTGGCGGCGCCGCAGCCGCCCATCTTCTGCGTCGCCTCGGCGAAGGCCGCGACGCGCGGGCCGGCGGTGGCCTGGGTGGTGCCGGCCGGGAAGGAGATGGTGATCTGCTTGAGGCTGAGCAGCGCGTCGCGCGGATCGGCGGTCAGCACCTGCCGGGTATCCTGCAGCGCGATGATCGAATAGCCGCCGGGGACCTGGATCGGCGGGGTGACGCTGCCCGCCTGCATCTGCGGCAGGACCTGGGCGATCGCGTCCGGCAGCTGCTCGGCGCGGACCCAGCCGAGGTCGCCGCCGACGGCGGCCGTCGAGGCCTCCGAATATTGCCGGGCATAAGCGACGAAGCTGCCGCCCTTCTTGAGCTGCTCGAACACCTTGTCGGCATTTTCGTGCGACTGCTGGTCGGTCGCCGGGGTGGACGAGATGAAGATCTCGCCGACATGATATTCCTTGGCGCCCTTGGAGGCGTTGAGGCGCGCGATCACCTGCTTCACCTCGTCGTCGCCGACGTTGATGAACGGCTGCACCTTGCGATCGAGCAGCCGCTGCCAGGCCAGCTCGCCCTCGATCTGGCGCTTGATCGAGGCCTGGGACGAGCCCTTGCTCTTGAGGAAGGCGCCGAACTGGTCCGGCGTGTACTTGAACTGGCCGGCGACGCGCTGGAAGGTGGAGTCGACGTCGGACGACGGCACGGTGACGTCGTTGGACTTGGCCTCCTGGATCTCCAGCGTCTCGTCGATCAGGTTGCGCAGCACCTGCAGGCGCAGGCGGTCCTTCTCGTCGCCGCTCACCGTCTGGCCGTTGGCGGCGAGCACCAGGTTCAGGCGCTGGTCGACGTCGGTGTCGGTGATGATGAAGCCGTTGACGATGGCCGTCGCCTTGCGGATCGTCGGATCGAACTTGCCGAAGACCTGCACGTCATTGGGCAGGTTGAGCGGGGTGGAGATGTCGCCCTCGTCGCCCTGGGCGAAGGCGTGGCCGGGGCCGATGAGCGCGATCGCCGCGGCCAGGCAAAGCGCCGCCAGGCGCGGCTTGAACATCCTCATGCTGGAAATCACGCTGCTTTCAATCCCGCCGTCACGTCGCCCGCTGCCGGCTTCCCCCTCGGAAACCCTGGCTCGCGGGGCATCGCATGTCATCGATGAACAGAGGCTTTAGCGCCCGAGGTTCTTGAACGCCAGCCGGAACAGGAAGCTGTCGCCGTAGCGGGCATCGCCGAAGGCGGCATAGTTGCGCCGCCACTGGACGCTCGCCTCGAAGCAATCGTCCTCATAGGCGATGCCGACGCGCGACTTCACCGGATCGAAGCCGTCCTCCAGGTCCTGCAGGGTCTGGCTCTGGCTCTGGGTGAGCGTCTGGGTGTCGTTGGTGAGGTCGATGGTGCTCGATCCGAACAGCGACCAGCGCTTGCCGATCGCCAGCCGCGCGCCGAGCCGGACCTCCTCATGGTCGCGCAGATCCTCGATCGAGGGATCGATATGGCGGTTGAGGTTGAGATAGCCGACCTCGAGATAGGTGTTGGCCGATCCCAGCGTCGCGTCGATCTCGTTGCGGCGGACGGCGAAATTGTTCTTGTCGAGGCGGAACCGCTCGGTGACGCTCACGAAATTGCCGTAGCGCACGGTCGCGCGGCCGACGATGTCGGAGGTCTTGCCGGACAGGCCGGTGCCCGGCGGCAGGATGCTGGCGCGGTTGCTCAGGCGATAGCTCTGCCCGATGTCCGAGCGCAGCGAGAAGCGCGGCAGATCCAGCGCATATTCGACGCCGTAGGTCACGCGCATGCCGTCTTCCCAGCGATCGTAGCCGGGGAAGCGGTTGAGCGAGAAGAGGTTGGTGTCCTCCAGGTCGACGGCGCGCGAATCCTCGTTGGGGATCTGGATGTTGCGCGTCTTGGGACTGCCGGCGAGCTGGATGCGCGGGGTGATGCGCTGGGTGCCCGCACCGACGTCGCCGACGAACGGCCAGCGCACGTCCACGGCGCCCGCCGCGATGCCGCGCGCCTGCCAGCCGGGCTGGCCCTGGTAGATCACCGTCTGGGTCAGGTCGTTCTGGTCGCTGTGATAGACGTCGCCGCGGCCATAAGCGGTGAAGGTCACCATCTGGCCCATGCCGGTGAGCAGCCATTTCTGCCACTGGCCGCTGACGAAGGCGCGCTGCGTGTCCTGGCCTTCGGTGCGCAGCAGGCTGAGCGTGTTGGCCTGCACCGTGAAGGTGCCGCCGAGCCAGGGATCGTCGATCCGGCGGCGATAGTCGATCGCGGGGATCGCGATGGGCTGCTGGCCCTGCTGCGCCTGCGCGATGTTGGACGGGCCGATCTTGGGGACCAGCGTCTGGAAGGCCCAGCCGGCGATCGACAGATACGAATCCCCGTCGATCCGCTCCGCCTTCACGACCGACCGCAGCGTGTCGTCGTAATTGAGGTCGTAGCGCTGCAGGAAGGTCTTGTCCGACACCGCGCGGAGCGAGGCGGAGAGCGTCCAGCTCGGGCTCAGCTGCCACGTGCCGTTCGCCTCGAGATAGCCGCGCACGCTGCGCGCGCCGCCGCTGGTGTCGGTGGTGGACCGGCTGGAATCGGTGAGGAAGCCCTGCACCCGCCAGGCGCCCTTCTCGCTGAGCGAGCGATATTCGGCGCTCAGCATCGGGATCACGTTGGTGAACACGTAGGGCGTGATGGTGAGATCGCGATTGGGCGCCAGCTGGATGTAGTAAGGCGTCGCGACCATCAGGCCGTTGCGGCTGTTGTAGCTGACGTCCGGCACCAGCAGGCCCGAATTGCCGCCCGCGCCCGACCCGTCCGGATGGGAGAAGGCCGGCAGCCAGAGGATCGGCAGGCCGAGGAAGGTCAGCCGCGCGTCGCGGTAGGAGACGCGGTGGCGCGACGGATCGTAGACCACCTTCGCGGCGGTGATCTTCCAGATCGGATCCTTGGGGCAGCCCTTGTTCGTGGTGACGTCGCAGGGCGTGTAGGCGGCGTGGTTGAGCGTGTAGACGCCGGCCTTGCGGGCGCCCTTGTCCGCCGCCATGCGCCCGCCATTCTCCAGCACCAGCAGCATGTCCTGCGCGACGCCGTCCTTCATCGAATCGGTGAGCTCGGCATCCTGGGCGTAGGTGATGTCGCCCTGGGGATTCTCGATCGCGACATTGCCGTAGGCGTGGACGTCGTCGGTGTCGCGATTCCAGATCACCTTGTCGGCCCGCATCCGGTTGCCCTGGCGGATCATCCGCACGTCGCCGGTGGCGGTGACGATATGCTTCTCGGTGTCGTAGTCGAGCTCGTCGGCGGTGAAGGCGGCCTCGTTGTCGGCGAGCGGCTTGTTGACGTCCGCGACGTCGAGCGCGGGGGCGGCCGACGGCGCGACCAGCGCCGGGCGGCCATTGTCGCTCGCGCCGAAGCCGCCGCCGGGGCCCATGCTCGCGTCGGGCGCGCTCTGGGCGGCGGCGGGCATGGCGGTGAGGGCGAGCACGAGGGGCAGGGCGGTGGCGAGGCCCTGCGCGTTCAACACGGTCTTCGGGCTTCTGAAATCCACACGTCCCCCAAACAGGTGCCCGAAAGGCCTCGCTTTCTTCGCGCCTATCGCACCGCAGCGGCGACACCGCAATCTCCCCTGCGCCGGGATGCGGGGGTGGCGCGGGCGCGCGGGGCTTGCCATATGCGCTGGCAAGGCGCCTGGAGGCGCCATCCATGGAGACAATAAGAGCAATGAACGTCCGCTTCGCAGACCGCCGCCCGGAAGGCCCCCACGCCCTCGCCATCCCGCTGACCGCCGGCAAGGTGGACGCCGCGCGACTCGCCGGCCTCTCCGGGGACGACGCCGCGCTCGTCGCCCGCGCGGCGGCCGCGGCCAGGTTCGAGGGCGAGGCCGGCGGCCTTGCCGATCTCTATGCCGGGGACGGCCGCGTGCTGCTCGCCGGGCTTGGCGAGGGCGATTCGGACAAGGCCTATGAAAAGGCCGGCGGCGCGCTGGTCGCCAAGGTGCAGACCTCGGAAAAGATGCTGGTCGTCGATTTCTCCGGCCACGCGACGAGCGGCGCGCACGCCGCGGCGCTGGCGTTCGGCGCGGTGATGCGCAACTGGCGCTACGACGTGTATCGCACCAGGCTCAAGGCGACCCAGAAGCCGTCGCTGGAAGAGATCGTGATCGTCGGCGCGGGCGAAGGCGCGGAGGCCGCCTGGGCGTCGGCCAAAGCGCTGGCCGACGGCGTCGCCTTCACCAAGGAGCTGGTCACCGAGCCGGCCAACATCATCTATCCCGAAAGCTTCGTGGAACGCTGCCGGAAGCTCGCGGAGCTGGGCGTCGAGATCACCGTGCTCGACGATCACCAGATGGCGGAGCTCGGCATGGGCGCGCTGCTCGGCGTGGCGCAGGGCTCGCGCCGCCCGGCCCGCCTGCTGGTCATGCGCTGGAAGGGCGCGGACAAGGAGCCGGTGGCCTTCGTCGGCAAGGGCGTCACCTTCGATACCGGCGGCATCTCGATCAAGCCCGCCGCCGGCATGGAGGACATGAAGTGGGACATGGGCGGCGCCGGTGCCGTCGCGGGCGCGATGCTGGCGCTCGCCGGGCGCAAGGCGAAGGCGCACGTCATCGGCGTGTGCGGCCTCGTCGAGAACATGCCCGACGGCAATGCCCAGCGCCCCGGTGACGTCGTCACGTCGATGTCCGGCCAGACGATCGAGGTGATCAACACCGACGCGGAAGGCCGGCTGGTGCTGTGCGACGCGATCACCTGGGTGCAGCGCACGCACGGGGTGAAGACGATCGTCGACCTCGCCACGCTGACCGGTGCGATGATCATCAGCCTCGGCAACGAATATGGCGGCCTCTTCTCCAACGACGACGGCCTGGCCGACACGCTGCTCAAGGCGGGCGAGGCCTCGGGCGACAAGCTGTGGCGCTTCCCGCTGGGCGACGCCTATGACAAGCTGATCGACAGCCCGATCGCCGACATGAAGAATGTCGGCCCGCGCTTCGGCGGCTCGATCACGGCGGCGCAGTTCATCAAGCGCTTCGTCGAGGACGGCGTGCAATGGGCGCATCTCGATATCGCCGGCATGGTCTGGTCGGCCAAGACCGGCCCGACCTGGGACAAGGGCGCGACCGGCTTCGGCGTGCGCATTCTCGACCGGTTCGTGGCGGACAATCTGGAAGGCTGAGGGCGCGCGGCCGATGCAGGTCGATTTCTACCAGCTCGGCCGCGACCCGCTCGTCTCGGTCCTCGCCAGCATCGCGACGCGGGTGCTGGCGGGCGGGGGCCGGCTGCTCGTCGTCACCGGAGACGCGGCGCAGGCGCAGGCGATCGATGAGGGGCTGTGGACGGCCTCCGTCGAAAGCTTCCTGCCTCACGGCCTGATGGGGGCGGAGCAGCCGGTCCTGATCTCCGCTTCGCCCGATCCAGCCAATGGCGCCCGCAACGTCGCGATCGTCGATGGCGCGTGGCGGGACGAGGCTTTGGGCTTCGACCGGGCCTTCCATTTCTTCGATGACGGCTCGATTGAGGCGGCGCGCACCGCCTGGCGCGCGCTCAAGAGCCGCGACGGCGTCGAGCCGCGCTACTGGCGGCAGGAAGACGGCCGCTGGCGGCAGGTGGCCTAGACAAAAATCCTCCCCCGCCAGGGGGAGGATGATTTCGGAGGGCGATCAGACTTTCCCCTCAGAACGGCACCTTGATCGTCGCCATGATCGCGTTCGAGGGAAAGCCGCTGACGTTGCGCTGCTGGGTGCCGACGCCGGCCGTGGCGTTGCCGAACAGCCGCCATTCCGCCTTGGGGAGCGTGCCGGTCGGCTCGATGTCCGGCCCGACCGCGTGGAGCCGGTATTGGTCCTGGTCCTTGGCGCAGACCACGATCTCGCCGCTCTGCCCGTCGCAATGTTTCGGCGGGACGGGCTGGAGCAGGCGCTCGTCCGGCGCGGCCGGCGGCGCCGCGGTCGCGCTGGCGACCTGGAGCATGAGCAACGCGAGACCGGGCATGGGCACTCCCCCAGCGGCGACTCGCCTTTGCTAGGCAGGGATTGTGACCGGATCACGGCGGCGGCGGGGCCTTGCCTCGCGTCACGCGCACGCCTAGAGGGGCGCGCAACTTCCAACCGCAAGACAATGGAGCCCGCTCGGCCATGACGACCGAACGCACCTTCTCGATCATCAAGCCCGACGCGACCCGTCGCAACCTGACCGGCGCGGTCACCAGGATGCTGGAGGAGGCCGGCCTGCGCGTCGTCGCCTCCAAGCGCATCCACATGACCCGCGAGCAGGCCGAGGGCTTCTACGCCGTCCACAAGGAGCGGCCCTTCTTCGGCGAGCTCGTCTCCTTCATGATCTCCGGCCCGGTCGTGGTGCAGGTGCTCGAGGGCGAGAACGCCATGGCCCGCAACCGCGAGGTGATGGGCGCCACCAACCCGGCGAATGCCGAGCCCGGCACCATCCGCAAGGAGCTGGCCGAATCGATCGAGGCGAACACCGTCCACGGTTCGGACAGCCTGGAGAATGCCGCGATCGAGATCGCCTACT
>Ga0105237_10008635_pt1 | contig 11011 bp, 6 predicted proteins | sample KBSC24metaG_FD_81520 | JGI IMG/M metagenome (GOLD analysis project Ga0105237, IMG submission 81520) | Corn rhizosphere microbial communities from Kellogg Biological Station, Michigan, USA - KBS C2-4 metaG | ecosystem: Host-associated > Plants > Roots > Rhizosphere > Soil | place: Michigan, USA... | reverse complement strand
CGGCCAGCGCGACGTGTTCGCTCAACTGCCGGAGGAACTCACATTCGCCGCTGCTGAAGCTGTTCGCCTCGCGCCGCGCGGCAATAAGCACGCCGAAAACCTTGCTTTCCACCAACAGAGGCGCGGCCACCAAAGAACGCAGGCCACCCTTGGCCAATTGTTTGGGGAAAGCGTGGGTGGAGGGACCGATGTCGGGTTCGTAAACCAGATGGCCGTTCATGCACCGGGCCAGGCCGTTCTCGTCGATGTCGACGCGGGAATATTTCGTCAGGGCGATTTCCATCGCGAGCGCCTCGCTCCGGACGCCGACCCCGGTGACGGTCAATACGCCGGTAGCCGCCTCGGAAAGACAGATGCAGCTGAAATCGACCGGAAGGTGATCCTCAACCGTGCGGATCACCACTTGGAAAATACTCTGCAGATCCTGCCTTTCGCCGATGGCGCGGGTGATCCGGTGCAGCAGCTCAAGGCGGGCCAGCTGGGACTGCACGCGAGTCTCCGCGTCCTTGCGTTCGGCCACTTCCCCACGCAACGAATCGTTCGCGGTGCTGAGGGCTTTGTCCCGCTCCTCAATGCTGGCGAGCAACTGGTTGAAGGCGTCGGTGAGCTGCCCCATTTCATCGCGCCCCTGCCGCGGCATGCGTACGGCGTAGTCCTTGTTCTCAGCGATGCGCCGGGCCGTTCCGGCCAGCGCCAGGATGGGCTGCGAAATCGGTCGTTGCAGCCGCGAGGAAAGAATCAAAGCCACCAATATGGATCCAAGGAGAACCGCGATACCGGTGCCCATCAGCAGTTCGAGCCGGTTGTACATATCCTCCAGGCCAACCTGCAAATAAATAGTCCCGACACGCTTGTCGTTCAGGATGACCGGGCGAAAAACAATCAGGCGTCCTTCATCGAAATGAGAGCCATCCGCGCCGGGATGCCCCGGATACTGGATATCGACATCCTCCCGCGTATAATGGGCGAACGGCTTTCCGCCGCCATCATAGAGGCAGGCGGCCCTCACGCTGTGCTCGGCCTGGAGCGCGAGCAGGATCTGCTGCGCCGCGCTTTCATCCTGGAAAGCAATGGCCGCTTGGGTGTTCTTGGCTAGGACATCAGCCAGAACTGTGGCATTACGCACCACCGCCCGACGAGAATCGTAGATCTGATAAAAACCCAGGATACCGCACGCCAGGATCAAAACCGCCGAGCAGCTGATCATGATGATCAGCGTCAGTTTTCGACGAATCGGCAAATCCTTCAGCCAGCTCATGCGTGTGGTTCCCCTTTCATCTTGAAACAATTTTCCCCAGGCTGAGCAGTTGCGAGCTGATTCTCAGCCCATTGCGCTGCGCCGCGCCGGGATTGATTTCAAAACGGACCTTGTTTCCCTGAAGATAAAAATCGATGGCCCCACCACTGCCGGAAAAGCCGTCCATGTCACCCACGGTCAGGATCGGCTTGGAATCAAGCTGGGAAAGAATGTCTCCCACGCGGCCCGCCTCCGATTTGCAGACAAAGACGAGCTGGCAATCCATCAGATCCTCAGAGCGCCGCGAGCGGTGAACGACCAGCTTGTGATGGTTGATCGTCTCACCCTGGACGGTGTCTTCGAGAACGTCGCCAAACGGATCCTCGCCCAGAATGCCGATGCAGAAGGGCGCGTCCGATCCGGCAAAGGCGGTCGCAGGCCATTGCACGAACTGCGCAAAGTTAAAGAGAAAGGCGGCCTTGAGCTGGTATTCCTTGGACTCTCCTCGGGCCGATCCCAGGCCGAGAACGGCCAATGCCAGCAAAACGAGCGACCATGCGCGGAGCAGTCCCCTCTCTCCCTTTTTTCCAAGTGGGGTGAAACCTAAAAATGCCATGCGAGCTTTCCATAGACACTGCGTTCGATCTGGACCTGGGCAGGACTGGGAAATCCATACTCGGCATGCTGATCGTGCAGGAGATTCTGCCCAACGACGGAAATCTCCAAATCCTTCGTTGGATGCCAGGCCAGCCGTGCATCGAGCTCGAAGTAGCTCGGCACCGTGCCCGCCGTGGGACCGTTGTTGACCGTGAGCGAATCGACCCAGCGCAGCCCGGCATCGAGCTCGATGTTCTGCGGAAGATCCATCGAGGAGCGGAACGAGACCTGGTTCTGCGGGTCGGCCGTTTCGTTCAGCCCGTTGGTGAAATCGGTTTCACCCGGACGGACGTGGATGTGCTCCTTGAGAAAATCGTAGCCCGCGTGCAGACGCCACCAGTCGAGCAACTGGTAATCCCCGCTCAGCTCGAAGCCGTATGTTTCGCCCTCGAGGTTATTCTGTAGATAGATGGGAAAGGCGAACGGGGCGGTCGGCGTCGTGCTGCGGATCTTGCTGTAATCGTTGTAATAGGTCGAGAGGGAGAGTGTGAGCTTGTCGCTGAGCTGCGCACGATATCCGAGCTCATAAGCGATCAACGTCTCGGAGGTGAAAGCGGTCGTGCCAGTCAGGAGACTCTGCGGCAAACCGGCGGGGAGCCCGGTGGGCTCAGCCAGATCATGGTCGATGCGCGACGGCATCCGCACCGCGCGCGAGACCGCCGCCCAGAGCATCTGCTTCGGCGTGACGTTCCACTGCAGGCGTCCGCTCGGCTGAACCTCGAAGCCGGTGTAGTCGTTGTGCTCCACCTTTGATCCCAGCGTAAGCGTCAGATCCTTCTGAAGCTTGACCTGATCCTGCACGAAGAAGCTCAGCAGATTCTGATTCAGCGGCGCCGGATAAAAGGCCAGCGTCGGTGCATTCTGGTTCTGATCATGCGTGAAGCGGTAGCCCGCCCCGTACGTGATCTGGTTATCCTCGCCCACGGCGAAATGATGCTGGAAATTGATGTCGTAGGTATCGAGGCTGTCGGCAAAACGGCCACCCGGCTCGAAGGGAATTCCCAGAAAAATGGACGGAGCCGTCGGTTGCGAGGCATTTGTCCGGTCGTAGTACATCTGCAGGCTCATGTCCGAATCGGGCGAGAAGGTATGCGTCCAGCGCCCAATCACATTTTCACCGCTCTGCACGTTCGTACCGGGAACGGACGCGCTTCCACTTGCGCCGTTATAGTAATCGCCCTGTAGCGTGAACTTGTCGTCGGAAACACCGCCGGTATCGATGCGGAAGCCGCCTCTGCCCTCGCTCCATGCATCGGGTGCAGGCGCACCGTTGGCATACACTTCGTTGTTGCGATCAAAGTAGCTGCCGTAGACGCGGAAGTAGACGTTCGGTGCCAGCGTGCCGCCGTAACGGACCGCTCCCGCATCGCGCAGCTCGGATCCTCCCGCACCCTCCATGTACCAGCCCTGCGTTTCCTCGGCGCTCTTGGAGATGATGTTGATCACGCCGTTGACCGCGTTCGTACCCCAAAGCGTTCCGCCGGGACCACTGACCACTTCGATCCGGTCGAGGTCCGCGAGCATCACGTTCTGCACGTCCCAGATGACGCCGGAAAAAAGCGGTGAATAAACCGTGCGCCCGTCGATCAGGACAAGCAGTTTGTTGGCAAGATCGGCATTGAACCCGCGCGCACTGATGTTCCAGTCATGCGCGTTGTCCTGCGCAACTTCGAGATTGTCGGCCAGTCGCAAAGCCTCGGGCAGGCTCGATGCCCCTGAACGCCGGATCTGGTCATTGGTGATGATCTGGATGGCCGCGGGTGCCTGTCCATACGGCTCGGGCTCCTTGGAGACGGAGGTGACCTCCTGATCCATCAATTGAGACAGGCTCATCTTCTTGAAGGTCGATGCCTCTTCGGAAGCGGGGACTGTGGGCGGTGGAGCGATCATTCCGCTCGACTGGGTTGTCGCCGCCGCTGAAGGTGAAGCGGTGGCATTATCCTGCGCATGCAACGCCAGGACAGCGCTCATCAACCAAATCGTAAAGCAGGCCTGCAGACACTTTCTTTCTTCAAGACTACCATCCTGTAACCGCCTGCGACGTTTTTGAGCCATAAACAAATTCCCTCTCAAAATCATCCCTTTTTGAGGTAAACGAAGAGCTATCGGTTTGTGTGAAAATCAACCTGTCGCTTGTACACCCTGTGTTACAATTGATACCTTCTAACATTTTTTGACGTATCTACAAGAATTTTGCTGCGACTGATTTACGCCCCTATCGCTACTCGCAGCCCCAGCAGGCCTTTGCTAAAGAACGAAGGTGGAATTTCCCCGCCAATCACTGGCCACCGAACTTGCTTCCCTCGCAAAGCGGGGCATCTTCATCGGCACCTCCTCATGGAAATACGAGGGCTGGCTGGGCTTACTGTACGCGGAAGGTCGTTATCGGACCCGGGGAAAACTTTCGCGGGCCAAGTTCGAAAAAAATTGCCTGACTGAGTACGCTAAAGTCTTCAAGACCGTCTGCCTCGACGCCGGATTCTACCAATTTCCCACGGCCAAATTACTCGATGGTATTTTTTCTCACGTGCCCGAAGACTTCCGGCTTTCGCTTAAGGTGACCGAGGACATCACGGTCAAACGATTCTCCCAACTGCCGCGTTATGGACGCCGCGCGGGACAGGCCAACGAACATTTTCTCGACGCCAATCTTTTCATCGCAAGCTTTCTTACGCCGTTGGAACCGTACCGGGAACAGATCGGTACGCTGATTCTCGAGTTTTCTCCCTTCCACATCGGCGATTGGGAGCGGGGGCGGCAGTTCGTCGAGGCGCTCGATCTCTTTCTCGGCCGGTTGCCCAAGGGATGGAATTACTCCGTCGAAGTCCGCAACCGGAATCTCCTTCAGCCGGAATATTTCGAGGTCCTGCGTCGCCATGGAGTCGCTCATACCTTCAATAGCTGGTCACGCATGCCGTCCGTAACCGAACAGATGGATTTGCCTCATAGCTTCACAGCTGATTTCGCCACTGCGCGCTTTCTCCTCAAACCAGGACGCGTCTATGAGCAGGCTGTGGAGGCTTTCAAGCCCTACAACGAGGTCAAAGATGTCTACCCAGAAGCGCGCGAAGCACTCGTGCGACTTCTCACGACTCCTGCGGATCCTGAACAGAATGGCAGACGTTTCCTCTACGTGAATAACCGCCTGGAGGGTTGCTCGCTCTGGACCATCTATGCCGCGATCACCGGCTTGCTGGCCCGGACCGCCCCAAGGATACCTTCCGGCATCCCTTCCTGATTCCTGATAGCTACCATCGGAAAACCGATTAGTAGCTCAGGATGGCGCCGACTTCTCCGCGCGAGTTGCTGGTAATGCCCGGAACGTTGGCATCCTTCAGCTGGAAGCCATAATCGGCACGGACAGAGAAGTAGGGATTGACCACATAGCGAATTCCGGGACCAACACCCAGCAGCAAGCCGCTGTTGCCCGATCCGGGAGGAGCCGCGTTTTCAGTCACGGAACCGTAATCAACAAAGGCAAGGAACTGCAATTGATCGGTGGCCCCAGCCATGCCGAAGAATTGACCCGGGCTAAGCGGCGGCGAGCGTAGCTCGTTGGAAACCATGATACCGCCCTTGCCGTTAATGATGCGCTCGTCGTAGCCTCGCACCGTGGAGTAGCCGCCGATACCAAATTGCTCGCTACCGATAAGGGTATCGCTGGCCACCTGACCGAGCACCTTGTTGCTCAATGAGAAGTCGAAAGGCAGCTTGGTAATGCGGTTAAGCTGGAAGAGAGCGTAGTAATAATTAGCCTTCGCCCCAGCTTGGGTCGCGGAGAAGTTCGAATCGTGGTTGTTGTCCGTGAGACCGCCTGGGCTGTAGAAGAACGAGGCGTTCAGCGACGTGCTGCCATAGGGATCGCTCAGGCTGTTGTTGTAGCCGACCATGAACTGGTCCACGTCCGTAACCGTATTGAATACCGCGGCACCGCCGAAGAAGAGATTGCTGTTGCTCCGCTTGAAATCGCCGCCGAAGACAAATTCCTCGCTGAAGTCGTCGGTACTGGGAAGTGGGATGGTGTAACGTCCGCTCACCTGCCAGCTGTAGCCGTTCTGGGTGAAGAGGGCGTTGTTCGTATCGGGCTGGCTCTGCGCGTAGCTACCGAAGAAAGTCAGGGTATGGCGCCACGGCAAGGGAATGATCCAGCTGCCGGAATGGGCGTTGTAAAGATCGTACTCGTTGTTGACCGTGAACTGGTAGTTCAACTGCTGGTCGAGCCCGAAGGCGTTGCCCCAGTTGAAACCGGCCAGCCAGCGGTTGTAACCGGTGAACTGGTTGCCGCTATTCTCGTAGCCGGTATAGACGCGCACGGGGAAACGGTCCTGTGTCTTGAGCACAATGTCGGTCGTGCCCGCGCGCTCGCCGGGAGCGTAGACGAGATCGACCTGGCGAAAAGGATTGGCGTTGAGCCAGGCGGCATCTTCCGAGACGGTTTCACCACTGATCGGATCGGCGGGGCGGAGACGAATCTCACCCGCGAGATCCATGGAGGAAAACCAGCGATTGCCCTCAACCTTGACCTTGCCGAGACGTCCCTCGATCGAAACGATCTGGATGACGCCGCCGGTAACATCCTGCTCCGGCACGCTGACGTCGACGATCGGGCGGTCATGCTTCCGGTAATAGACGATGACATCGTGAACCAGTTGATTCAGATCATTCATGGCCAGCGGCCGGCCTAGATAACGACCCACCAAGTCCTGAAAAGAATCGGTCTGCAGAACGGGAAGGCTATTGTCCACCTTCACTCCGGAAACGCCGGAGACGCCCTTCTGTTGAACCTGGTCCGGGCTGGCAACGAAGATCACACCCTTGAGCTGAGAAAGCAGTTGAGGATTGCTCTTGCCTTTCTTGGCCTTGGTTTCGGGCTCGGAGGGAGTTCCCTCGCGCGACTGTGGAAGCTGGCTGCCAGTCTGCTGGGAAGAGGGAGCCGGGGTGCCCTCCTTGGTGGGCACCTTCGGGGCAATCTGGTTAAAATCCTGCCCGCTGACGGGTAGGACCCCAACTCCGATGCCCAGGATCAATATATTTATAATTTTCATCATCTCTCCCCTGAAAAGATCCTCTCTTTGAAGAGGACCCTCTCTTGAACCAATCTCGCTTCCGATTATTCGTTCTCCTTCAAATCTCGTTCTTGCGTTTACTGCTTGGCCGGTGTGGCGGCTGCAGGTGCGGTGGCCGGAGCCGCGGCAGCCTTGTCTGCCGGAGCGTTCGCTGCCGGTGGGTTTTTGATCTGAATACGAAAATCGTTCACGATCTGCTGGGCCGGCGCGCTGGACGCAGAGAGATCGACCAGATCATGAGCCAGACCGCTAAGGGCATCGCTCTTGGCCTTGGCCTGAACGGCACCCTTCACCAACTGTCCCAGCGCGGCATCGATGTTATGCTTGGCCTGGACGTTGATGTACAGCTGCACAGCGGCGCTGAGCACGAAGAAGATGAAGACGATAAAGATCGGCAGGAAGGGCGTGTAGTTTTTTTCCGAATCACTCATAGGTTCCAAATGGGGCAAAGTTTCAGTATGGGGTTCCATTGTTTCCGTCAGCTCGTTCATGGGAACTGCCTTTCCTGTCCGTCGATGGTCAGGGTGGCCTTCAGGCCGTGCTTGGCCAGGATGTCACGCAGGCGGGCGTCCTTGTCGGAACCCTGGGCGATACGCACCACCAGCTGCTGGAGGGTGCTATCCCCCTGGTGAGCGTTGTTGATGTAGGACTGATACTGTAACGCGAGGTTGTTTTCCTGTTGCGTTTTCACTTGCAAGACGAAATTGATGATGCCGAGCACGACCAAGGTCACACTCGTTGCCACCAAAATCAGGTACTGTGTTTTTGTCATAATTAATAATGTATTTCTTAAATCGTTTTGATCTCGCCCGTTGTCTTCTCCCTCGCGGGATTAGAACCGAGGCCCCTGGCTACCCACCTGAGGCACGACAGTCGAAACCGGCTTGTGCTTCAGCTTCTTCGGGAAGTGCTTTTCATCGGGCGGGAACTGCTCGGCATTGGCGCCAGCGCCAGCCTCAGTGCTGGAACCGAGGGTCCAGTAGCCCGACCTGTCGCCGATCCAGACGCCATCGTTGTCGCCCTGGCCGTGGCCGTATCCATGAGGATTGATCACGGAGCTGAAGGGGAACTGCTGCGAGCCGGCTACGGTGCCCGGATCCTGGTTGCCTTCGGGCCAGTCGCCGCCAGGGCCACCGTAACCACCGTTGGCTCCGTTACCCGCGTCGCCACCTGCCAGGTAACCCGAGTAGGGGCTGCCGAGATTGCTCAGGACGAACGTGTCGATCGACGGGAACTGGATGGTGATGGGCTGGTTCTTGTAGAAGATCGTGTTGACGTCGAACGGCACCAGCAGCGTGTTCGGCGCGCCGGTCCAGGCGTTGTAAACCAGATTGGTCGGCAGCGGCTGGCTTCCACCAATCGGCGAGGCGGTCAAGCTGGCCGGGGTCGGCACGTAGAAGGTCGGGTTGGAGCCCGCCAGGATGTTGATGTTGCCCCCTTGGAAGACACCGCCGCCGGGTCCGACCGAGCCGTTGTCGACCACGAAGATCGCATCGCCGTGAACCGTGACCACACCGACACCGGGAACCGTGCTGTTATTGATGAAGCTCTTGTTCACCACGAGCGACGGGCTGATCAGCGCCGCCGCCGGAGGCAGCGTGGCATTGGAGGTCGCCGTGCCCGCGAAGAAGTCGGCGCTGGCACCGGCGTTGATCGTCAGGTTCTGCAGCGGCGAGGCGAGCGTGCCCGCGCCCTGGTTGAAGAAGGCGTCGCCGCCCGCGATGACCAGCGACTTGCTGCCGCCGCCGCCGAGGGTGCCGTCGAAGCTGATGTTGTAGGTGCTCGTGCCCGCGGTGCCCGCTGTCAGCGTGCTGTCGACGCCGAGGACGACGTTGCTCACGTATTCCTGCGTCGTGCCCGAGTTGACGATGCCGCTGGTGGTCAGGCTGATCGTGTTGCCGCCCACATCGACCAGAACCGAGCCGGTCGCGTCGATCTGGCCGTCGAGATCGACGTTGGTGTTGCCGCCGTAGGAGAAGTTGCTGGCCGCGCCCTGGGCGTTGATCCGGCCGAACTTGGCCACCGTGTTGTCGTTCGCACCGCCGTCGGTGAGATCGATGCTGCCGTTGGCCGTGGTGATGGTGACGAAGTTGGCCGTGAGGGCCGCCTGGTTCGTCACGTCGCCGGCCGCGGTGTCGGTGGTGATCAGGTCGAGCGTGTCGAGATTGCCCTCGAGCGCGACGCCCGCTTCGGTCTCGTTCAGATAGACCTTCTTGGAGCCGTTGGTGAAGTTCATGATCTCCGTCGCGGTGGCGAGGCGGTTGGTGGTATCCGCCACCTGGCCCGGGCCGTCGAAGGTGATCTGGCTGGAGCCCGCGTTCGCGTTGGCGAAGACGTGGACGTGGCCGGTCGGCGGATTGGCGACCACGATCTTGCCGTTGTTGTAGAGGTAGACCTGGTCGGTCGTGCCGCTCGTGCCGATGACCGAGTTACCGGTCCAGGTCGAGTCGCCGCTGCCGCTGATCGTGATGTTGCTGGTGACGGAGGTGATGTTGGCCAAGCTGCCCGTGCCGGTGCCGGTCATGTTCAGCACGCCGTTGTCGACGTAGATGTCCTGCTCGGTCGCCGAAGTGAAGGCGGCACGGTTGCCGTGGGTCGCCGTCAGGGTGATGTCGCCGGTCGCCGAGTGGATGTACTGGTCGTAGAACGGCCCGTAGTAATCGTTGGTGACGTTCGAATTGATGTAGGCATCGGCCCCCGTGCCGGCGCCGTCAGCCAAGGTGATCGCCCCGGTGATGTCGATGTCCTGGAAGCCCATCGTGCCTTGCATGTCGATGCTGGCATAGTCGCCCGCAGTGGCGCCGCCGATGACGCGGAGTCCATTGCTGCCGGAGGCCACGATCCACTGACCATTGTAGTTAATGGTAGGATTCGTGACCAGGAGTCGGGCATAACCGCCACCCGTGCCACCCGTAACGGTATTGGCCAGAACGCTCACATTACCATCGGTAAAGAGCTGCTGATATTCCACCGCACGTGCCTCGGCGAAAGCGTTCGCGCCGGAACCGCCCTGGAGAGTGACGTTGCCCGCGATGTTGGCGTTGTAGCCGAAATACTGGTACGAGCCCGCGGAGAAGACGGCGGAGGAACCATCCCCTGTGCCACCGGTGATCAGGATGCTGTTTCCATCCTCATCGGTGCCGGTCACGTCGATGTACTGGTTGTTGGCCGAATCAATCTGAGCGTAGCCGTTGGTCGCGGAACCGCCCAGAATGGAGATCGGCCCGTTGGTAACCGAGATTTGCTGAGTCGAGGTAGCGCCTTGCTGGCCGATGAGCGCACCGGCGTTGCTCACACCGGAGCTGCCACCCTGGACGGTCAATCCACCAGTGCCGTTGACCGTGATGTTTTGCCCAGTCTGGGCGATGACCGCCGCACCGAGGTTGGCGATCGCCAGCGGACCGGTCGCGCCATCGGAGCTGCCCTGATAGGCGTTGACCGTCATGTCGCCGGTGACGTTGATGTGCTGGTCGGCGCCGGTCTGGATCAGCGCATAATTATTATTCGGAGTCGTGGTCAGCGGCGTTGCGGCCTGGCTGCCATAGACATTCAGGTTGCCGGTGACGTTGACGTTCTGCGTCGACGTGGAGGTGATGGCCGCATAGGCGCCGGTGTTTGCTCCGGAGCCGCCGCCCTGGACGGTGACGTTGCCGCCGATGTTGGCGTTGTAGCCGATGCGTTGGGTGTTGGCCGAATCGATCTGCGCGTAGCCGTTGAGATCGGTGCCGCCCTGGACGAGGACATTCTTGGTCACGTTAATCTGCTGGTCCGACGTGCTGTCGGCTTGCTGGATGAGGGCGCCAGTGTTGCCCACGCCGTTGCTGCCGCCTTGGACCGTGAGGCCGGTCGTGCCACCCACTGTGATGCTCTGCACGCCGCTGCCCGGAGTGTTGAGTGCAACGACCGCCGCGCCGAGACCGGCTGTCGTCAGCGGGCCGCCCGCGCCACTCGAAGAACCCTGGAAGGCGTTGACCGTCATGTCGCCGGTGACGTTGATGTGCTGGTCGGCGCCGGTCTGGATCAACGCGTAATTGTCGTTCGGGTTTCCGGT
>Ga0105237_10008630_pt1 | contig 11017 bp, 9 predicted proteins | sample KBSC24metaG_FD_81520 | JGI IMG/M metagenome (GOLD analysis project Ga0105237, IMG submission 81520) | Corn rhizosphere microbial communities from Kellogg Biological Station, Michigan, USA - KBS C2-4 metaG | ecosystem: Host-associated > Plants > Roots > Rhizosphere > Soil | place: Michigan, USA... | reverse complement strand
GGCAGGGAAGAATTAAATTCACGCACGAGATAGGGCAGAAGTTCGTGTCGAATACGATTGCGGACAAATTTGACGTCGCAATTGGTCCGGTCGTCGCGCCATACAATCCCACGCTCGCAAAGCCAAGCTTCGACTTCCGTTCGTTCACACTCAATCAGGGGACGCACCAGCCCCTCGTCGATAACAGGCCGCACGCCCGATAGCCCTGCAGTGCCCGACCCACGAATCAAACGGTAAAGGACAGTCTCCGCCTGATCGTTAAGGGTGTGCCCGGTGGCGACACGATCGAAGCCATGTTTGCGATAGAATTCGCGGCGGGCATCGCGCCCGGCCTCCTCCAGATTTCCGCCGGCAGCGCGGACATCCACGCGCTCAACAATCGCCGGAAGCCCCAGCGCGGCGGCCAGACCCGCCACAAACGCGGCATCCTCCTCCGACTCCGTACCACGCAGTTGGTGGTTCAAATGAAGTACGGTCAGCGAAAGATCCCAGCGGGGCGCAATCTCGTGCAAAATATGCAGCAGGCAGACGGAATCGGCGCCCCCGGACACTGCGATACCCACGCGGTGCCCCGAGGCGAACATGTTATAACGAGAGATAGTTCGGTCTACTCGATCCACCACAGATAGCTTCATTGTAAGGGAGAACAACCAAGTTGAATTTGAATGAACTCGCAGCCGGCATCAAGCTGCTGCTGATGGATGTAGACGGTGTGTTGACCGACGGCAAGCTCTACAACGTCCCCGGACCGGACGGCAAAATGGTGGAGACCAAGGGTTTCGACTCGCAGGACGGAATCGCGCTGCAATGGTTAGCCTGGGTCGGCATCAAAAAAGGACTGATCAGCGGGCGAGTTTCACCGGCCACCGACGAAAGAGCAAAACAGACCAAGTTCAACTACGTATATCAGGGACACATCGAAAAGATTCCCATTCTGAACGAGATACTAGCCGACGCAAAAGTCCAAAAAGAGCAAGTGGCGTACATAGGAGACGACCTCACCGACATAGTAGTAATGAGGAGAGTCGGCTTCGCCATAGCCACAGCAAATGCGAGAGAAGAAGTAAAAAAAGCCGCCCACATGATAACCAAGACCCCAGGAGGCCAGGGAGCCGTACGAGAAGTAATCGAACTGATCCTGAGAGCCCAAGGCAAATGGGAAGAGCTAATGAAAAAATATGAAGCAGACTAGTGCGTGGGGCAGCTTGTCAAGCTGCAGCCGATTGTCAATCGGCCTCCGAGCCAACCACCAATGCCAGAACGACTAGGAATCGCAGTAGAAGTACAATCCGGCCCCGGCATGCTCCACCTCCTAACAGGAGTAATCCTACGCCACGGAGGCGACATAGCAACAGTCGACATAGTAGAAAACCGCCCACCAGATTCCCGCATCTACTTCGAACTGGAAATGCCCTTCGACCCGACAAAACTAGTAGAAGACATGAAGGCATTGACAGTAGTACGAGACGTGAAGATCCTAAAAAGCCATCACCAGATCTACGGCAAGCGCATCATCATCATCGGGGGAGGAGCGCAGGTAGGGCAGGTCGCAATCGGAGCAATCTCCGAAGCCGACCGGCACAACATCCGCGGCGAACACATCTCTGTAGACACCATTCCGCTAGTAGGCGAACAACCATTAGCCGAGGCCGTCCGTGCGGTAGCAAACCTCCCACGCGCCAAAGCAATCGTCCTCGCAGGGTCGCTAATGGGAGGCGAGATCGAAGACGCCGTACGCGAAGTGCGCGAACGGGGATTGCTCGTAATCAGCCTGAACATGGCCGGCAGCGTCCCAAGTGCGGCCGATCTGGTAATCACCGATCCGGTGCAGGCAGGCGTCATGGCAGTGATGGCCGTCGCCGACACAGCGAAATTCAACGTGCAACGGCTCTCCCGCCGCGTCTTCTAACAAAACGCACCAAAGTGACAACCAACAGCCCTACCGCGAGAAACACGATCATCGGTCCCCACCCGCCCAACGGATCTCTCCATCGAAAACGATGAGTCGCGCCGGTAATGAGCGCGAGCTTCGGATCAGCAACCGGATAGACGACCCTCACCACGCTGCCTTTTACCAGCCCGGAAACGCTCCCGATATCGATTTCATCAACGGCGAGCACCGGTTCCGCCCCGCCCACCGGGATAAACCTTAAGTCAACCGTCTCGCTACGTCCCCAAAGCCTCGGGTGAACGCCCTGCACCGTCGCGACAGCGATGCGTTGCGGACCTGTCGCCACGGCGGACATCATGGGGCCAGTATACGAGCTACGATCATCTAGTTGACTCTTCAAACAAGAATCCTGCCGGCAGCCCTGATCCTGTACAGCTTCCTATCGGTTTTGCTGATCGTGCAGAATCCTGGACTGCAATACGATGAGGCGCTGCTGGTTTTAGGCTCGGTACAGATGCGTCACTCGCCGCAAGAGATAAATCTGCCGCACGATCCAAACACTTGGTATTGCCTGCGTGTCAGATGCTTCCCGCTGATGACCGTGCGCTACGCCGGAGCTATCAAAGATTACTTGTGCCTGCCGCTCTTTGCTCTATTTGGTGCGAGTGCAGAGTGCATTCGGGTGATCTCAATGCTGCTAGGCGCACTTGGAATCTGGGGGCTGTCCAGACTCTTGAGCCGTCAAGTGAGCGCAGCCCAGGGTGCAATGGCCGCGATTGTGCTTGCAATGAATCCGGCGTATCTCAACATGACCATTTTCGATAACGGAGCGGTCGCTGTCTGGATGGGAGCGTTCGGTCTCCTGTGTCTGACCCTGAACGGGTACTTACTGAGGTGCCCGCAAGCAGACGCGCGATGCGAGTCCGCGATCCGGCCTCGGCTTTACGGGCGTTTACTAAAAAGCCCCGTGTGGGCCGCCTTTTGGCTCGGATGCGCAATGGGCCTGGGCGTATGGGCGCGAGCGAATTTTGTCTGGCTGCTGGCGGCTATTTTCGCCGCGGCAGTAATCGTGCTGGGAAGACGAATGTTGGTGCCGGTTTCGCATTGGGGAGCCCTCGCGGCCGGCGGCGCGGCCGGTGGAGCGCCTTTTATCGCCTATCAGGTCCATTCCGGAGGGGGGACCTGGGAAGCGTTGAGCATGTTTCAAGCGAACGAGCCGCTGAGGAACCGCCTATTCACGCGGCTGGTTTTGTTCTCCGAAACGCTGCTGGCCGACCGCGAACATCGCGCCATCTGGGCCGGCCCCGGCATGCCGGATTGGCAGCCATGGTTCTTTCTGGCAGTGGTCGTCGCCTGCTGCGCGGTCTGTCTCGCGGCGAGGAATCGATTATGGGAGCGCGGCGCCGCTCTTACATTCCTGTTCTTGAGCGCTGCGCTCTTCTTTTCCAAACTAGCCGTATCGGAGCATCACTTAATAGTTCTTCTCCCCTTGGCCGCCGTAGTAGTCGTGCTGGGTCTCCGAATCATTCACAGAAAATGGCTGTCGCTAGCATTAGCCGTGGTCTACGCAGGCTCGGCGCTCTACTGGCACGTCCTGGAAATCAAGGGCCTATCGACGACAGGCGGAGTCGGACTGTGGTCCGATTCCATATACACGCTGGCTGATTATCTAGAAGAAAAGTACCCGGACCAGGAGTTGAAAATTCTCGATTGGGGACTGCAGAATAATCTCTTTGTGCTAACCGAAGGTCGATTGCACACGCGAGAGATTTTCGGCGACCCGCATCCGCCCGAAATAGAAGAAGTCCAGAAGGGCGGAGTATTTCTGCTGAACGGAGCGGATCATCGCCAGTTTCCCGCCGCCTCCGAAGAGTTTCTCAAAGCCTTGGAAATCTCCGACATCCCAGCGCGGCACTTTGTCGTAAGACAAGAAAACGGCGCACCCTACGTCGAGATCGTCGAAATCAGGCCGCGCCGATAGTGCACGAAGATTCATCCGAAATGCTCGTCATCCTAAAGCTCCAATCCCCATTCCTTTATTCTTGACCTACGCGCTGCTTCCACCTTGCCAACACCACAGGTCTGGTTCACAAAGCAGACGGCGGGATTTAGCCTCGGCGCTGTTCGAAGGGCCGCGATCTAAGTTGATCTGCAGACCCGGCACGGGTGCACGATCCCAAGCCGAGCCGCCAACCTACACCTCAAGCGAGCGCAGGTAGTCTCGCACCTCATCCTGCCCAAAGTAGGTCGCGCCGCCTTCGGCTGTTGCATGGTACAGATCGTCTTTGATCGATCGATCGGCGCCACGTTCCACCAGAAGCCTCACCATAGGCATGTGTCCATCTTGAGCGGCGATGTGGAGTGCGGTAATGCCCTGACCGTGCGTCAACCCGCCGAAGGTGCCCTTCTGGTCGACAGGAGCGCCGTGGTTCAACAGCCATGCGGCAGTCTCCGTGCGGTTGCGCGCCGCGGCCCAAATCAGCGGAGTACCTCGATATGGATCAGCATCGACCCGCGCGCCGGCTCGCACCAGGCGCTCTAACACGCCTACGCGATTGCTCTTGCACGCCCACACGAGTGCTTCGTCGAGCACCTCCTGCGGATCAGTCGACGGCTGCCAATCCGGGAACCCGCTATGCGGGCGATAGAAACCTCGGGCGGCGCCGGCTTCGGGTGTCAAGGTGCGTTCGCCACTAAAGCAAGCCTCCACCAATTCGGAGATGCCGAGCCCGGCCGCAGCGCGAAGATTGCTGGGAGCGACTGCATCGCGTCCCAGCAAATCGGCAACCTCGCGATGCCCCCAGAACAGCGCGACGATTAGGGGAGTGCCGCCTGCCCCGTGCGCTTCCGCATCCAGCGCCGCGCCTTTCGCAACCAACATGCCAGCAATCTCCGGTTTGTTCGAGTATGCGGCTGCATGGAGCGGTGTCCAGCCGCGATCATTAGCGTCATTCACATCGGCGCCTGCCGCTAGCAGCGCCTCGATCGCAGACACCCCTCCTTTCCAGTCCGGCTTGCCTGCGAAGCTGACAGCGAGATTCAGCAACGTGTTGCCATTCGTGCCGCGCTCATTTACCAAACGGGGATTCGCGCGCAACAGAGCTTCGAAGCCCGCAACATCACACGACTGCAATGCGCCGAAGGCCGCCATAAACGGTTCGGTAGTCGCCGCGTCCGTTGTCGATGCCAATAGATTCACCCGGCTGATCAGGTCGTCCCAGCTCTCGAACCCATGCTCCCGTGCGTAGACCAGCCGGGCGTCCTCTTCGGTGAATGGAGCTTGCCGAATCTCCTCGTCCGTTCGATCCGCAAACCGCGGATGCCATTCACGAATCTGTTCCAATGCCGCCGGACCGGCCGATTGGCGGGTTCGCAACAAACCACGAGCCCGGTCGGTGATCCACGCCACATCGGCGACGAACAAACGCGTGTGGCGGGAACGCGATGACGGCTCAGCGTAGGCCTTCAATTTGGGCCAACTGGCGAACCCCTGTTCACGAGCCAGGAGAAACTGCGCGTCGTGCAAAGCCACCAGTTGACGCGCGGTTGCTTCGTCCACTGTCGTCCAGCGGCTATGATGGCGGCGCAGGCGCGAAATTGCCTCTTCGTTTCCGGCGCGAATCGCCCGTAAGAGTTCACGGGCCTGCTTCTTCTGTTGATCGAGATTCAAGACTGCCTCCTTCGTTATGCCTGGTCCGCATGACAGGCGAAAGAGGTGAACTCAGAGTGATATCTCACGAGGCAGGTGGGCGCGGCCCTTTCCGCGGACAGGACGCGCCCTGCACGCGTCTGTAGTAAGTCTACCAGAGTCGAGGATTTCGGCGGACGGAGCGAGCGGGCGATCTTCGCGACGATATGGAAACGGTCGAGAATATAGAGGGCCTCGGAACATTCCTGCTGATGACTTCAAGTAGGGTTCCCACGGAAATTGGCTGGCAGCTGAACAGGCGAAACGGTTGCTCGCAATCGCCGATCGGGGTTCGCTGCGGGGCAAAAGGGATTACGCCATGATCGCGGTGCCGGTCGGATGCGGACTGCACCGCGACGAATTGCTTGGCCTTGACGCTTGATCAGGTAGCCAGCCATCGTGGGCCAGCGGCTTCTACGCCCTTTGATGGAACAAGTTTGTGGGTTGTACCGTATAGGTTCGGGAAGGTAGATTGTTACAGGCTAGCGGTCGACCAGGATCGGGTGATCCAGATCAGTCTGATCAGGTCAGCCTGACTATAAATTTGGCCAGCGGAATGTCTTGTGAGCGATGAATCGTCACCGAAAGCAAATTCCATGGACGTCCTTTTTCAGAGCGTCTGGTTCCGGCTCATCTACTTGCTGTTTTGGGCCACGTATCTAACTGTGTTCTGGTTCGTACTCGGGCCGGCATCCAAAGTTGCAGTGGCAACCACTCCGTGGTACGCGGTGAGTGTGGCCTTGGGAACATGCGCCCTCGTGCCCGCAGTGCCCGCGCCCGCCGTCATGCGCCGCATGCCTCGCCGATGGTTCCGCGTGCCTACGGGCGAGCGCGTACTCCACCGCATCGTTGGTGTTAGCGTGTTCGACTGGCTACTCCATGTCTCCGGATGGAATCGCCATGTCCTCGAACCCCTGCGGGGCTTCTCCCGCAAAAAGGCCGGCTTACCCTCCCTGGAACAGTCGGTGCGAGCCGCTGCTGTCTCACACGGAATCTGCTTTGCCACTCACCTGCTATTGGCCGCCTTCGCACTTTTCAGCAGGCACCCATGGAGCGCTGCACTATGGATGCTGTTGCCGGGAGCAGTCGTTCATCTCTACCCGGTGCTGCTACAGCGCTCCATCATGCTTCGGCTCCAGCCGCTGCTGGATAAGACAGGCTCCTGAAATTCTCACGTGAGGCCTTCCCTAAGATGGCTTTTTCCGCACAGCATGCCTGTTGCGCGCGGAAATCGCTTCGCTTTCGGGGGCGACCAGGCCGTTCTGTTCCAACCAGCACCACTTCGAACTGGCTGGGTCGGCACGCTGAGAGCCAAGGGTTGTCCAGAAGTCCGGCTCTGGTAGATCCCCCAAAACGGCGAGGTGGCGATCTGGCGAAATCGGAGATCATACGGGCAAACTCGCTATTTCGCGATAAGGGAGCAGTTATATCATGGCAACCGGTTCAGTGCGGCGTTCCAATACTTCTTCGAGCAACCGATTTCCTCACCTGAATGCAGAATCAAGATGTGATTATGATCCTCACCTAACCGGATTTCACGGATTGCAGCGATACGCACAATCGCGCTTCGGCTCACCCGTGCGAACTCAGCTGGATCGAGTCGTCTTTCGATCGCATCCATCGTCGTGCGCAGGGCGAATTCGCCCATATCGCTGTACAGCAGCGCGTAGTTGCGATCGGCTGCAATGTGACGAATCGAGTCGACAGGCAGGAAATAAGCGGCCTTCAGGCGCTCGACCAGGAATCTGGTGGCGTGCCGGGGTTCGGCTGGACGTGGCCGGGTGGCCATTCGCACACGCGCTCGCTCGATCGCAGCCGAAAATCGTTCCTGCGAAACCGGTTTCAGCAGGTAATCGAGCGCCGCCAACTCGAACGCCTGCACTGCATGTTCGTCATAGGCGGTGATGAAAATCACGTGCAGTGCACGAGGCCCTTCGAGGGCATTGTCCAGTGCTTGAACGATTTCGAAGCCAGTTCCGTCCGGCAAACGGATATCGACCACCAGCAGTTCGGGCGATGCCGCCATGATTCCCGCGATCGCCTCAGCGCAGGTCGCAGCCCTTCCACAGATTTCGAGATCGCCCTCAGCGACGGCCAGCCGCTCCAACTTGCGCATCGCCGGCGGTTCGTCCTCCACCAGAAAAACGCGGATCATTCGGGTAGTTGAATCTCGACGATGGCCCCGCCATCAGGATGGTTATTCAGCTTCAGCGCCGCCCGGCGGCCATAGACGGTTGCGAGGCGCTTTCGCGCGTTCGATAAGCCGTGTCCCTTCGCCGAAGCGCCGTTCCCATTTGAAAAGACACCGCAGCCATGATCGCGTATCGAGATGTTTACGAACCCACCGGCCCGTTGAACGCCGATGCCGATGTCCAGTTGTCCGGATGCCGGATCCTGCCCATGCTCGACCGCGTTCTCAACCAGCGGCTGAAGCAACAGAGCCGGCACTCGCACCACTTCGGCGTGGCTATCGCAGACAATTTCGAACGTCAGCCGCTCTTCGAGCCGCGCCTTCATAATCTCCAGGTATTGTCGCGCGAGCGCCAGTTCGGTAGCCACGGGAACCATGGGTGACTCCGGCAGGCGCAGCGAGGAGCGCAGAAAATCGCAGACGCGTTCCAACATGCGGTCCGCGCGGCCCAGATCCTCATACATAGTTGCGGAGACGGCATTCAATGCATTGAAAAGGAAGTGCGGCTGCAACTGGTGGCTGAGATTTTCCAGGCGCGCTGAAACCAATTGAGTCTCGAGATCCTTCGTTCGCAGCCAATTGTGATAGATGGAGTAGGCTGCAATCCACATCGAAAACGCAATCAGTTGGGAGGGGAACTCCATCAGGTAGCGCAAGGGCATCGCACCGTAATGGTAGGGTCCCAAACCCACCAGCGGAGACAGAATGGATCGCCCGCCCCACATCAGGGAAGTATGGATCAAGGAATAGACGGCCACACCCAGCCCGTAAATTCCGATTCGAGTCAGGACCAGGCGAAAGGGCCATTTTCGCGCAAACAAGAATATGGCCGGCAGCAGCAACATTGAGAAATAATATCCGGTGCCTTGGTCGAGAATTCGCTGGCCCCATTGAGGCGACTCATTCCACACCAGCCGGTCGAGCGAGCGATAGATCACGTCCAGTGCCATCGCCGCCGTGAAGTAAAGAAAGATGTAGAGCCGAATATGCTTCATTTGCCCGACAAGGCGAACACCACCAGTTTAGAATCCAGTTTACGACCGCCGCCATCGTGGCCACCTGCCGCGATCGCCACCATTTGCCGGCCGCTTGGCAAAGTAAAAATGAGGGGCGTGGCGCGGGCGCTGGTTGGCAGTTCGGCGTTCCACACTTCGCGGCCATGCCTCGTTTCGAACGCACGGATGTGGCGGTCCAGCGACGCACCGATAAAAACGAGCCCGGTGGATGTGACGGCGGGACCACCCAGGTTCGGCGAGCCGGGATACAGATGATCCGGGTCGGGACCGAATTCGCCCAGCGGAACCCGCCATTCGATCTTGCCCGTATCCGGACTCACCGCCACCAGTTCACCCCACGGCGGTGCTATGCAGGGCGTGTTGGTTCCGGACTCGAACCACTCCCGGGACATGGCATAGGGTGCGCCCTTCTGCTCAGTGGTCTCGCGGTTGGGATATTCTTTCTTCGCCGCCCTGAAATCAGCCTGAGCGATCAGCCGCAGCACTGCAACGGTCCGATTGACCGGTCCGATCAGCAGGCGCGCGACGGGATCGAACACCACGCCGCCCCACTGCAGGCCGCCAATATTACCGGGAACGATCAAACTTCCCCGCACGCTGGGCGGCGTAAAGATGCCTTCGTTACGCAACGAATGAAACACGGCCCTGCAGGCTTCCAGAGCTTGCGGCGTCGGTCCCCACAAATCCTTTTCGGTGATCTGTTGCGGAACCAGTGGCGGTGGCAGCGTAGGGAACGGCTGGGTGGGCGATGCGCTTTCTCCCGGGGTGTCACTCCGGGGGACCGAGCGCTCTTCGATCGGAAACAGGGGCTTGCCGCTGATGCGATCGAAGAGGAACAGATGACCCGTCTTCGATCCGGCCGCCACGGCCGGCCCGTCTTTTCCAGGAAACAGAAGCGGTGGAGAAGCGACGTCGTAGTCCCAAATGTCGTGATGTACGGTTTGAAAGCTCCATACAGTTTCTCCGGTGGCGGCTTTTAAGACGACGATTGAATTGGCGTGCCGATTGTCGCCCGGACGCAGGCCGCCATAGTAGTCCGGACTTGCGCTACTCGTCGGTAGAAAGACCAGACCGTTCTCTCGATCGACCGTGATGCCGGACCACGTGTTCGCAGCCCCGGCGGCCGAACTGGCGGGCAGCGGATGAAACGTCCAGCGCAAGGCTCCGGTCTTTACATCGAAGGCACGCACTTCACCCGTTGCCATACTGGCTCGGCTGTTGTCCGCTACGTAGGAGCCTACAATGACCACATCTTTATAGACGGCCGGGGGTGAGCTCACCCCGTATTCACCGGAATACTCGGGTTTACGCCGCAGACCCGCGCGCAGATCGACTTCACCAGACGTCCCGAATCCGGAACACGGCTTTCCGGTCGCTCGATTGAGACAAACCAGGCGTGCATCCGTGGTCGCGGCGTAGATTGCTTCCCCTGTCAACGTCACGCCGCGCGTCGTCGGTTCACTAAAGTTGCCATCCCTGAAAACATGAAGATCCTGTTTCCAGATCTCACGGCCTGTTTCGGCATCAAGCGCGATGACAAGCCCGGCCGGCGTCGAGATGTAGAGCTTACCATCCGCGTAAACCGGCGTGCACTCGAAATGCGACTCTTTCTGCCAGAAAACATGGGGGGACTCGCCAGTGTCGTAGGTCCATGCGGCCTTTAGCTGACTGACATTTTCGGGTGTGATCGGCTCGTGGCGTGCATCGGCGCTCAGGGAAATTGCCGTGAGAAGCAATACGATGGCGAATCTCATGATCCAATTCTCGTCGTGCTACATCGCGGAACCAGGTGTTTTGGGACGAACCTCCCCGGACGTGGGACAAGTTACCGCATTAGCGGCTTCCATAGGCTTTTGGGAGAAGTTTGGCCGATCACTCACGCCATAGCGTTTACCGGAATGGGCAAACTGGTTCGACAGGCAACTGGCGGCAAAGAGCAAAAAGCTGAAGCCGCGCTATACCGCATCAGGTTCGCGGCATGAGCCAAGCTTCCGGCCAGCATTGGAGCGTATCGGTGACCTACAGATTCCCCGACGAGGCTTAATTTGATCTTTTGTAGACAATCTCCCATTCTTTGCCGGAAGTCGAGTCAATTCCGCTTTGATTCCAGAAAAGTCTTCCCATAGCCATTCGAGTAGAGTATACTGATCTCGCATAGTCATTCGAGTGGAGTAACCTTATGATCAAGAACAGGCCGCCGGAAGCGGGCGACATCCTCCAGGGAACCCTCG
>Ga0105237_10008629_pt1 | contig 11018 bp, 10 predicted proteins | sample KBSC24metaG_FD_81520 | JGI IMG/M metagenome (GOLD analysis project Ga0105237, IMG submission 81520) | Corn rhizosphere microbial communities from Kellogg Biological Station, Michigan, USA - KBS C2-4 metaG | ecosystem: Host-associated > Plants > Roots > Rhizosphere > Soil | place: Michigan, USA... | reverse complement strand
CGGTCTGAAGGTTGAGACCGAAGGGAACATAGAAGTGCCCCACACGGAAATTGAAACGTCCCTGGCGATGGAAAAGATTGTAGAGGTCGAGGTAGAGGATGTGATATTCGAAGGCCCATCCAGCGCGGGATTCGCCTTCCATGTCGTTGAGGACGGGGTTGAAGCCGTCGCGGCGGACGAGGCGGGCTTGAAAGTCGAAGGCGGCGACGGTTTCGGTGGCGGTGGAGAACTTTTTGAGGACCTCGAAGCCCAGGGACTGGCGGCTGGCCAGGGTGCCGTCCTGGTTGGTGTCGAACTCGGACATGATTTCTTTGCGAAAGCCGAAGTTGTCGCGGAAGAAGGCGCGGCTCGGCTCCGTCGTAGGCTGGGGGACGGGGAGGTCCTCGAAGGGGTCCTTCTTCGCGGGTTCCTGGCAGGACGCGACTGTCGCGAGAGCGAAGATCGAAATGTAGAGACGTACGAACACACGTGCTCCGGGTTATTGAAATCGAATTAAGAGACGGAAGGAGAACGGAGTTCTAGAGACGGAGTTGTCTACAGGTGAGGTACGCGTCGTGCTGGGCTGGCGGTGTGCTTTGAGTGGTGACGGGTTCCCAGGTGGTCTGCTGGATTTCTGATGCTTCCGGTGATGGAGTAGGTGTCGAGTAAGAGTCGGAATTTGCCTGGTTGATTGCCGTGGGGGCGTTCATCAGGGCGGCGCTCTGTCCGCAGTCGCTGGGGGATTTCGCTGGCGTTTTCGGGCAGCAGGGATGTGTCGGCGGCTTCACACACATAGCGCAGGCACTGGCTGGGCCCAGGAGAAGAGACACGACCACCAGGAGTGCGAAGACCAGGTTGATGGTGGCTTTGGCGCGCATGTCTGAATTGCGGAGTTGCAAGTCTGATGCCACGAAGAAAGCTCTTTGAAATCAGTATACCGTGGGCAGCATGTGGGTGTAATGGCTCAACTTTGGGTCTGACCAACATCCGTGGGGCGGCCAATCCTGGCCGCAGCCGCCTTTCAGGCGGCTAGCTCCGTAGCTTCAATACGTTACCGAGCCGCGACCGCGAGGAAGCGGCTGTTTGCCGCCTAACCTACACTTCGGTCGAGCGTCTATGGGAGAGTAAAGCTTATGGAGATGCTGCAGGGGACCCTGGACTTATTAATTTTACAGACTCTCATTGTAGGGCCCGCCCACGGGCATACGATCGCGCATGTGATTGAGCATCGCTCGGAAGACGTTCTACAGGTGGAGCATGGTTCGCTCTACCCTGCCCTCCACCGGCTCGAAGACCGCGGCTGGATTGCTTCGTTCTGGGGCACGTCAGAGAACAATCGTAAGGCGCGGTATTACCGATTGACTGCGTTGGGCAGGAAACAGCTTATCGACGAGCTGTCGCGGTGGGACAAGATGGTTCACGCCGTGAATCGGGTGTTGCGTCCTTCAGAGGGCTAGCGCGTGAAGTATTTTCGACGGAAGAGGTGGGACGAAGAGCGGGCTCGGGAGCTCGAGTTCTACCTGGAGGTCGAGGCGGCGGATAATCGCGCGCGCGGGATGGATCCGGAGGCGGCGCGACAGGCGGCACGGCGGAAGTTGGGAAATCCGACTTTGATTCGTGAGGAGATTTATCACATGAACAGCATCAGCTGGGTGGAGACGTTGTGGCAGGATCTGCGTTTCGCGATTCGAATGCTCGCAAAAAGTCCGGGACACACCTTGGTAGCGGGCCTCTCGCTCGCGTTGGGAATCGGGGCGAGTACGGCCATCTTCAGCGCGGTGTATGGGGTTCTGATTTCGCCCTATCCGTATACGCGTTCGGGCGAAATCTGGGCGATGCAAGTGCGCGATGTGAAGAAGCCACAAAAGTTCTGGACGCGGCATCGCACAACCGAACTCGATGAGGTGCGGAAACTGCCGGCGATCGCGGATTTGATGGCGACCATGCCGGAGAATCAGCTGTTGACCGGCGGTCGGCCTCCGGAAAATTTCACGGCGATCTCGGTGACCGCGAATGGATTTCAGTTTCTCGGCGTGCCGCCGCTGATCGGGCGAACGATTCTCCCGAGCGATGTGAAGTCGAATGGCGAGGCGGAGCCGGTGGTCGTACTGTCGTACAAAGCGTGGCAGCGGCTGTTCGATGGGAACCCTGCGGCGCTGGGCCAGACGATCGTGCTGAACGAGCAGACGCGCACTGTGATCGGCGTGATGCCGCCACGATTCGGGTGGTGGACGAATGACGGCGGATGGCTCCCGCTCGGTGAGAACCTGCGGCCGGCACCCCTGGTGAACGATATTATCCGGCTGCGCGCCGGCTACTCGAAGGAGGTGGCGGAGCAGCAGTTGCAGACGCTGCATCTGCAGTTGGCGCAGCGGAGTCCCAACGACTATCCGCGCGAGACCTTCGGCACCTTCCTGCTGAACTATCTGGACATCACGTCAATTTCCGGTGAGATGCAATCCAGCTTGCAGCTGTTGTTTGCGGCAGTGGGGTTCCTGCTGCTGATTGCATGCGCGAATGTGGCGAATCTGCAGTTGGCGCGCGGGACGGCGCGGTCGCGCGAGATCGCGGTGCGCATGTCAGTGGGGGCGCGGCGCGGTCGGGTGCTGCGCCAGTTGTTGACCGAGAGTGTAGTGCTGGCGATCGCAGGTGGGGCGCTGGGCGTGCTGTTCGCGGTCGGGATTACGCGGGGAGTGGTGACGCTGATGCCGGATTCATTCATACCGAACGAGGCGCGGATCACCGTGAACCAGTATGTGCTGGCGTTCTCGGCAGTGGTGTCGGTGCTGACGGGAATTATTTTCGGACTGGCGCCGGCGATTCAATGCACGCGGCCCGACCTGGTGGAGGCGTTGAAAGAAGGGGCGCGCGCGGAGGGCGGTACCGTGGCGGGCGGACGTACGCGGAATTTGCTGGTGGTCGTGGAAGTGGCGCTCTCCGTGGTGCTGCTGGTGGGCGCGAGCCTGACGATTCGCGGGTTCTATCAAATGCAGCACACCGATCCGGGGTTCCAGCCGGATCGGGTGCTCATGGTGTCTATTCCGCTGCCGCCCAAACGGTATCCCACCTATGAAAAGCGCGTGGCGCTCACGGAGGAGGTACTGCGGCGCGTGAAGGCGCTGCCGGGTGTGGAGGCGGCGGCGATGGGAAATGGCGGGATGCCGTTCGGCGGCCCGCAGTCGCCGTTCACGATTGAAGGGCATCCGGTGGCGGATGGGCGGAGAATATTTGTGCAACTGGTCAGCGCCGATTATCAGCGGACGATGGGAATCGCGATGCGCGCCGGCCGCGTGTTCTCGGAGAGCGAGGTCGCGCGAGGTGAGCATGTGGCGCTGATCAATGAGACAGCGCGACGCCTATGGCCGGCGGGCGAGAATCCGATCGGCGCGCGGATGCGATTGGACCTGTTAGAGAAGCCTCCCTCGAATGTTCTGGCGGGAGCGGCGCCGTCGCCCACGGTGACGGTGGTGGGGATCATCGCCGACACGAAGAATGCAGGCCTGCGAAACGCTTCGGACGCCGCAGTGTATTTGCCCTACACGATTGTGGCGCCGCCAGGGAGAACTTTGGCCGTGCGCACGCAGGGGAGCCCGATGTCCATGTTCAATGCGGTGCGGCAGCAGGTGCAGGCCGTCGATAAAGACCAGCCGGTGGTGCGGCCTTTGACCTTGGAAGAGGTGATGGGGACGGAGACGGCGCAGCCTCGCTTCAGCATGGCGCTGCTGAGTTTCTTCGCGGCGATTGGGCTGGGGCTGGTGGTGGTGGGGATTTATAGCGTGCTCTCGTACACGGTGTCGCGGCGGACGCGGGAAATTGGGATTCGAATGGCGCTGGGGGCGGAGCGTGGAACCGTGATCGGGACGATGTTGTGGATGGGCGGCAAGTTGGTGTCGGTAGGGATGGTGGTTGGGCTCGCGGCGAGCTACGTGTTGTTCCGGTATCTGCGGAGTGAGGTGTTTCAGGTCCCGGCGACGGATCCGCTCGCGATCGCGGGTGTGGTGGTGGTGCTGGCGGTCGCGGCGATGCTGGCTTGTTTAGGGCCGGCGCGGCGCGCGGCGGGGCTGGACCCGATTCGGGCACTCCGCCACGAGTAGATGCGCTCCTTCACGACTTCAACGGGGACGAGGGTACGCGATCGCCACACGATTCCTGATAACCGAAGACGCGCTCGCGTGATACGAAGGTCACAAGCCGATGGGCGTCACACTTGACGAGTTTCTTGGCCTTGTGGGGCAGGCGCTTCCGAGGAACTTGCAAAAATCGGTTCAGCAGCCCGGGTTGGCAGGCGGAAGCTTCCGCCTGCCCATTCCAGAGATTGACTTGGCAGAGTGCCTTTAACAGCCGAACTAGCTGGCGCGCTTTCCAAACCTGAGTACTCTTTCGCGATGATGTTCTTCGTGATTCGAGCGCGTGCGGGCCAGGAGAAGATCGTCCAGCGAAACCAGTCCGAGCAAAGCGCGCGACTGGTCCACTACCGCAAGCCGCGTCGTACTGGTCTCTGCCATACGATGGACGACCGCTCGGAGCGGCTCGCCCGGGTGTGCCACGATCGGATTACGATTGGCAATGTCGCCCAGCGTTACTTCGGCGGGAAGTCCCTCCACCGCCTCTCGCGGCACCACGCCTATCAGTAAGTTCTGGCGATCGACGACCGGGTAAACCGATTGTCCGCGTGCCGCCATGGCTTGCACGGCTGGAGAAGTCGCGGCGAACGAAACAATCGAGGTCCGCATGACGTCGCGTACGAAGAGCGTCTCCAGCGGATCGACGGAGTATTCGCGGCTCAGGTGGAAGCCGCGACGCGCAACCTTCTCAGTAAGGATGGAGCGCTTCAACGTGAGCACCGTAAACCCGTGTGCTATGGTGACGGCCAGCAGGAGCGGCAGCATCATATTGATGTCGTGCGTCAACTCCAGCGCGAAGATCACGCCGGTAAACGGGGAGCGCATCGTGCCGCCGAGGATCGCGCCCATGCTGACCAGCGGCCAGAAGCCCGCGCCTTCCGCGGGTAGCACCATGGCTTCCAAGCCACCCAGCGCGCCTCCCATCATGAGCAGTGGAGCGAGCACGCCGCCAGAGGTTCCCGAACCCAGAGACACAGCCCAGATCACCGACTTTACCAATAAAATGCCGAGGATCAGATTGCGGGGGACGTCTCCCTGCAGGAGAGCGCCAATCGTTTCGTAGCCAACTCCCAAAGCCTGGGGAAAGATCAAACCGCCGAGTCCGATGGTGAGACCGCCCAAGGCCGGCCACCACATCCAATGGATCGGGAGTTTGGCGAAACTATCCTCGGCAGCATAGACGGCCATCGTCAGGAGAGCGGACAGAACCCCCGCCAGGATCCCGGCGATCACGCAGCCCATGAGTCCCTGCGGCCCGATAAAGACGGGATGCGCCGGAACGGGAAACAGCGGTCCCAGGCCGAGTATGTACCGTCTCGCCGCGCACGCCGTGACACTGGCGAGAGCTACTGGAATCAGGCTGCGAGGTTTCCACTCAAAGAGAAGCAACTCCACTGCCAGCAGAACGGCTGCGACCGGAGCGGCAAACGTTGCCGACATTCCCGCGGCGGCACCCGCCACCAGCAGGGTTTTCCGTTCGGTGCCCGACAGATGGAAAAACTGAGCGATCATCGAGCCGAAAGCGCCGCCCGTCATGATGATCGGCCCTTCCGCGCCGAACGGCCCCCCGGAACCGATCGAGATCGCGCTCGAGAGAGGCTTAAGAATCGCGACTTTGGGCTGAACGCGACTGCCGTTGATCAGGATGGCTTCGATCGCCTCGGGGATACCGTGCCCACGGATGCGCTCGGAACCGTAGCGGGCCATCAATCCGATGATGAGGGCGCCCACTACCGGAACGGCAACTTCCCAGGGCCCGAGATGATTCTGGGCGGGTGAACTGGCAGCCAGACTCCATCGCTGGAAGAAAAAGAGATTCGTGAACAGGGCGATCAACTTCAGGAGCGCCGCCGCGATGAAGGCGCTCACGAAACCGATCGCGATCGCCAGGGACGAGATCATTAGCACACGCGGGGTGATCGTAAAGTCGCCCAGCTTGTTATTGGGAGATTGGGTTTGTTTGGGCATCGTTTTCGAGAAGGGAGGTCAATACCGTGATCAGGGCGGGAATGGATTCGCGCAACTCGGCGCGGTGCTGTGCCGAGAGGCGGCCGAGCACATCGTCGCCTTCGCGGGTCAGATTTACCCGCACCTCCCGACGGTCTTTTGTGCCCGGTGTCCTTACCACCAGGCCGCGATTCACCAGGCGATCGATCAGTCCAACCGCACTGTGGTGACGGATCAGTAAGTAGTCGGCCAGGTTGCCGATGCTCGGCCCTTCCGGTTCGACAGATGCTCGGATTGCCAGAATCATCTGGTGCTGCTGCGGCTCTAAGCCTTCCCCGTGGGCGGCGATTTCGCTGAAGTAGAGAAACCGACGGATCTGGTAGCGAAACTCAGCCAGAGCCTGATAGTCGGATCGCGAGATGTCCCTGCCGTCCAATGGTCTTAGCCACCCCCTCGATAATTATATCGCATTACGATATTATTGCCTATCAGGGCGTTACCTAAGTGACAGTAGGGTTAATGACTTAGGTATTTTTGACCCCGGAAGGAAAATATCTTAACTGCACCGGAGTAGGGCACTTGATTTGTGATCTTACAAACGTTATGCTGGTTTTCGCTCAAAGGGAAGTACTGTACATAGGCTAGGGAGATTCCGAAATCAGAATATGCCGACTCCTCACTCTCTCTCAGACAAAGGTGTTCGCAGCAGGCAGCAGTATGACGTCGACGAACTCCGCAATCGAGCCTTAGCACGGCTGTATTCGCGAAGGGCTGTGGTGGACGACCTGATTCGGTCGTTGGAAAACTACGAGCGTGTACCGCTGCGATTGCAGCGGGCGCAATGTGTCCCGATCAGGAAGTGGTCGTAAGGTTTCGTTCGATCGCAAATTTAACTAACGATACAAGGTCGTGCACCTTGAGCTTACGCATCAGGCTGGCGCGATAGGTATCCACTGTTTTCGGGCTGATTTCGAGCAAATCCGCAATATCCTTAGCTCGTAAGCCGTTGACGAGATAGGAGAAAACCTCCATTTCCCGTGGACTCAGCGATGCCACCGGATCCTCCACCTGATTCTGCCCCGGCTTGGTGAACATGCCGGCCCCACGCAGGAGCGGCGATACGTAAATCCCCCCGTCCCGGACAAAATTGATCGCATCGAGCAAATGGCGCGAAGGCCCATCCTTCAAAAGATAGGCATCCGCACCAGCGCGGAGCGCTTCCATGACCGTGTTCTCATCGCGGCTGATGGACAGGATCATGAGCTTCGCGGTGCATCCGGACTGGCGCAATTTCCGAATCGTCTCGACGCCGGTGAGCCCAGGCATTTGCAGGTCGAGGATCGCGAAATCGGGTTTAAGCTCGGCGATCATAGTCATCGCGAGAGTGCCATCCGGACACTGGCCCAGGATGCGCAGTCCATGGCTCGTACAAAGGGCAGCGATCCCTTCGCGGACAATCGCATGGTCATCAGCGAGGACTACGGTGATCGGTTGAGCTTCCTGCATGGGTACTCCTTCAGCTTCGTGCGTCGTCATTGGAACTCCCGGGTAATGGCGCAATCAATTCGAGCCTGGTGCCGGTAGGGCCGCTTTCGACCACCAGTTTTCCCCCGACGGAGGCTGCCTGTTCTCGAATCGAGCGCAAACCGATTCCGGCGGCCACATTGGCAGGTGCTGAAAATTGGCGGGCGGTATCGAAACCGACGCCGTTGTCGCGAATCGTCAGGACGACATTTCCGGCCGCGGCCGCTAACGTGAGATCGATCCGCGTAGCACGCGCATGGCGGGTCAGGTTCGACAGCGCTTCCTGCGTGGCCCGATACATCAGAACCTTAACGTCGAGCGACGGCTCTTCCGGCAACGGCTCAATCTCGACGGACGTTTCGTATGTCTGCGGAATGCCGCTGATGTCCCAGAGCTGCTGGATAGCGGCTTCGAGGGAGAGACGCTGCCACTCCGGTGGATGCAGGCGGTGCGAGACGGCACGGACTTGCGAGAGAGCCTCACTGGCGAGAGTAGAGATACGATTGAGCGCCTGCTGAACGGGAGGCGCGGGTCCCGGGGTCTGCGAACCGATGATCTCGAGCTGCAGGCGGATTGCGGCGAGCATCTGGCCGACACCGGTATGGAGTTCGCGTCCCAAGCGGCGGCGCTCGCGTTCGATCTGAAAGACAGATTGATTGGGGCTGCCCGGCCGGTGCCGGCGGGCGCGCGTGGCCAGACTTCGTTCCGCGTGTTGCAGGCGGAAGTAGTGGCGCAACAGGTTGCTTTGGACGGCCATCAGGCCGGAAGCTTCCTGGCGTCGAAGTTCGTCATCTGGCTCGATAAACTGCACGCCGATCAACACCCTATCGCCCCGTTCCAGGAGCCGGTAAAAGTATACTGCGGAAATCAAGTGCAACGGGCCAAGAAGTTCTGTTAGCACGCTTACCGGAAGTATCCCCGCGTCTTTGGCCTCGTCGAGAGCCGAACGGGACCGGTCACTCATCCAGAGCACGCGGCCTGTGTGGTCGCACTCTACGAAGAGAGGTGATCCAGCATGCGCCTTTCGGACAGAACCGTATACCCCGCGGTGGCTCAACCAGACGTCTCCTATTGTAACGGACGAATTCCCTAGCCAGAATGCCAGTTGTTCACAATTTCGGGCAACCGGGTACGTACCTAGTACCTTGGTTACTAAGCCCAGGACTTGCATAGAGTTTCGTAACGTAATATAACTGGATCACCGATGGAAAAAGCTCTTACTCTCGTTCCTCGAGCGGCGATCTTCTTAGCCGGGGTAGCTGCCGGGGCGCTGACCCTGTCCCGCCGTGAACGAACCAGAGTGGCGCTCGATCCGGCCGTAACCGAGGAATTAAAGAAGTCGATTGCGCGAGTGGAAGAGCAGCTCACCTTCCAGGAGTCGGCTAACGCGGCACGGTTCACCCAGATCGAAACGCGCTTGGAAGAGCACGCGGGCAAACTCGCGGAAGTCCCGTCCACGGCACAGATTGTGGCTGCGATGGAGCAACTTCTATCCAAGACGATGTCTTCGCTGGACGAACGGCTGACCACCCAGGCGCATTCAATTGAGGTTCTCAAGACGACGGTTTCGCAGACGGACGGCTTGCTCGAACGAGTCCTGGAATCGCTCGATTCTCTGCAAAGCTACACCGACCCCAACGGGATTGGCGAAGATGCGATTCTCCACCCCACGATGTGATATTTACGGGCCCTGCCATTTCCTGACCTTCAAAAGAGCGGGTGTCACCTGTCGGGTGACACCCTTTTTTTTCGCATACCGTGCTAAGCAACATCTGATTTGTTTCAAAGCGCAAACATACTATTCTTCTGAGTAGGATTATGGATCTCGCAAAGGTGCTGCAACAGCTGCATGAGGAGTTAGAGAATCTGAACGCCGCCATACTGAGCCTGGAGCGGTTGCAGGAGTCCGGCAAAAATCGAGGCAAAGATTCAGCTTGGATGGGCGAGATCAGCGGCGACGAAGCTGCGGTTCAAAAGCGGAGAGGCCGCCCGAAGACCAAGGAAGTAGGGGAGTCGCCTGATCAAATAGAGGAAGATCCTGAATAAAAGCAACCTCGGAACTGGCCTAGACCAGCCGTTTTCCTTCGATATTTCCATCAAATCACGGCCCGTAAATCCAAGGTACGACTAGTACAACGGCTTGTGGCGGGTCGCCAATCGTGAACCTTCGTTCCAGGTACTTTTCTTCGTTCCCTCCACTTCTTTTTTCGCACTCAAGCTCGGGAAAGTATGGCACGGGCGGCCAGCAACACCCTGTCGCGTAGCTCTGGCGGATGAATCACCTCGATCTCCGTGCTGAATCCTAGTGCGAACTGGAGCGCCTCCTCTTCAACGTCGAAGCGCAGCTTGACACGGAAGCACTCGCCCTCAGGGGTTTCCTCCTCCAGGCGCCAGCCTCGATATCGGATCCACCGCATCACAGAGGGCTTCGCCAGAAAGGTGGCGTAGTAGCGGGGAAGCTTCTCACGGAACTCGGTTGCGGACCGTTCCCAATAGGCGGCCAGGTCGAAATCCGCGGCGTAAGTCGCTGCCTCATTCAACGGGGTCACCTCCCGAATCCGTGACACGCGGTAGGTCTTCGTGTCGCCCTCAACATTTGCTACCAGATACCAGGTGCTTCCCTTAGCTACGAGGCCCAGGGGATGTCCGGTGCGCTCTCCGACCTCTCCGAGTGCGCGCGCGTAGAGAAAATGAACCCGGCGGCCACGCCAGACGGCGTCGAGTAACGTTGGAAGGCAGGAGACCGCTTCCCCGGGATCGCGCCAGCCGCCGGGATCGATGTGAATCCGGCGCCGTGCTACATCCGCCTGCTCACGCCCGGCGGCGGGGAGCGACGCCTGAAGCTTGATCAGGGCCGCTTCGGTTTCGTGCTTGAGGCCCAGGTCCTCCAGCAGCCTCGCGGAACGTACCAGGAAAAGCGACTGAATCTCGAGCGGACTCAGCCCAGTCAGCTTGGTCTGATAGTCGTCGAGGAGCGACCAGCCACCTCCCTTGCCGCGTTCGGCCAAGACGGGCACGCCAGATGTCGTGAGGGCATCCATGTCGCGGAGAATGGTCCTCTCGGAGACCTCCAGACGTTCGGCAAGTTCGCGGGCGGTCACGCGGCGACGGCTTTGCAGGAGAAGTAGAATCGACAGCAGCCGATCGGCGCGCATGAAAGAACTTTATCAGCAAAATATGACAACAGATGTCAGGTATTCGGCTGCAAACTCGTCCTAAAAGGCCAAATCGTGACTACTGTGGCGTTGGGGTTCCGCGTGCATTCGGGATGGGCGGCTCTGGTCGCGCTGGCCGGCCCGGGAGACGCGCCGCGCGTGATCGTGCGCAGGCGGGTCGTGCTGGCCGACGCCACGATCCGCGGCGCAAAGCAGCCCTATCACACGGGCGAGACGATGTCGCTGGACGTTGCCGCGACCTTCCTTGATCGATGCAGGGAGGCGACGG
>Ga0105237_10008626_pt1 | contig 11019 bp, 6 predicted proteins | sample KBSC24metaG_FD_81520 | JGI IMG/M metagenome (GOLD analysis project Ga0105237, IMG submission 81520) | Corn rhizosphere microbial communities from Kellogg Biological Station, Michigan, USA - KBS C2-4 metaG | ecosystem: Host-associated > Plants > Roots > Rhizosphere > Soil | place: Michigan, USA... | reverse complement strand
TTGCCCAGCCCCTTGTAAAAGGAGCGCCGCTTGTCCACGCCCACGGCGCTGAACAGAAAGCGGGTCGATTCCGGCAGCCCGGCTTCGAGGATGGCGGTGAGCTTTTCGAGTGCGTCGAGGACGGATTGCGACCGGCCGACCGGATCGTCCCCCAGGAAACTGGCGCTCTTGAGCCAAACCAGCTTCCCTCCAAAAAAAGGGTAGGTCAGCAGCGCCTGGATCGTGGAGTGAATGGCCGCCACGGCGTCATCGACATACTGCACCGCGCCATCGATCAACTCGCGGTCAAAATCGCCGGCCCCCGCCGGCGACATCTGCGCCGCGTACTCCAGCGCGACCCGCTTGACCTCGGCCTCGTCGGAGCCCACGACCGCGCGAACCTGGGTGGCGGCGGAAGCCGCCGCTTTCTTAGCGGCGGGCATGGCGTGGAAGGGGAGGCGTGAGCCCGGGTTTATTCGGAAGTAGCGAGGCCATTGGTCTGGGTCGCGTAGTTCTTAAACTCGCGCTCCAATGCCTCCAAGTTGATAAATCGCGCCGAGAAGCCCTTGTTTAGCGCCGTGTCCACGCGATTGCCCCGCGACATCCCCTCCAGAAAGGCGAAGAATCCTTTTTTGTCCGTCTTGTTCAGGAAGCGGACGAGCCGTTCCGATTCGTTGTAAAAAATGGGCACCTGGTCTGCATCCGCCGGATATGTGACCATCGAGGTCAATTGTGAAATCGGCAGATAGAGGCTGGCCGGAACCCCGCGGGAGGTGGGCTTGGCCGCGTAACCACGCGCCCGATTGAAGGCCGCGTAGCAGATGGTCGAGGCGTATTCCGCGTAACCCTCGTTCAGCCACAGCGGCACGCCTGAGCCGAAGAACCGCTCGAGGACGAGGTGGGTGATTTCATGGCCAAGGGTGTTGCCTTTGAATTTCTGCTGCGGGTCCCGCTTGATGAAAAGAGATCCGCCGGAGTGGATGCCTCCCGTCCAGGGGTCGAGCGAGCCCTTGCGCTGAAAGGCCGCCCAATCCTCGTCCGACTCGAAAACGAAGACGTGGCTTTTTCGTTCCCACTGCGTGGTGTCCTTTTCCAGGTCCTTGGCGATCACCCGGTAGTAAAACTCCGCCTCCACCGAGACCGGTGCGGCGATGAAGCTGTGAAAGTAATGGTAGATGAAATTGGTCGTTTCCGCGTGTTTCCATTCCGCCGGGCGAATGGTCAGCGCCGACTGGGCCAGAGGGGTGAAATTGCGATCAGTGAGCGCCTGAAGTGGAACTTCGTGAAGCGCCGGCTCCGCAGGTGCCTGGGCGAACAGGAGGGCAGGCCAGCAGGCGACGAGGTAAAGTAAGCTCCGAAGGGACATCACGCCTGGTAGATGCAAGCGGCGTGCCGGGCGGGGCGGGGTTGTTGTGCAAGGTAAGATCCTCTCCGTGCCGTGCGTTCACTCGGCCTTCCGGGTCCCGCTGGCCATCGCCTCGACATCCGCGAGAGTCAGAGCGTGCAACGGACTCGCCATGACTGCCCGGTGATTGCTGAAAGTTTTCCAAACGAGATCCGAGACATCGGTTCCCAGCGGCGTGGTGGCATCGCCGAACATCAGCTTGTCGATGTCCAGCGCCAGGGCTTGCCGGCTGAGTTCCGCGCGAACCGCGTCGTCCTGGATGAGGCGCAGGGCGCCGGCGACGTATTCGTCCTCCGTCCGGGCCATGGTCCACGCGGGAAATTTCAGCCGGCGCAGCAGCATCACATCGGTCATGCCGTGCGGTTCGGGACGCTCCATGGCCATCACGGGCACGCCTCCGCGCAGGGCGTCGATGACACTGTGCAGGCCACCAAAAGGAAAGGGACTGAGGATCAAGTCGCAATCCCGCAGCAAGCCCTGGTAGGCGTTTGCTTTCAAGGTGGGGTGGATGACCGCCGATTTCAGCCGCCGGGCGACGCCTGTCCGGAAGGCTTCGATCCGGCCGCCGGCGGCGTTGGGGAAAAAGTGGTAGGTCACTGGCCGGTTGGCCTCGGCTTCGATCCGGCCCAGCAGGGTCAGGAAGCGCGGGTTGAGCTTCAGCAGGTTGCTGGGAACCGCGATCTTCAATGTGGTGCGCGGGCTTCTGGCCGCTACGGATGCGGGAAGAAAATCTGCCGGTCGCTCAAATCTCAGGCTTTCGTCGGGCAGCAGCAGGACCTTTTCGCCGAACAGCGCCGGATCGGAGACATAACCCGCTTCGATGAGATAGTAATCAATCGGCGGACAGAACGTGGAGGCCGAGTGCCCGATCGCGGTGAATTGCATTGGCGCCAGGCGCAGGTTGGCGAAGAGCGGTCCCCAATGCCGCATGCCGATGCTGAGCCAGAAGACGGCGTCCGGCGCGAACTTGCGGAAGGCCTGATAGATTTCCTGGAGATGCGATCCGTTGGGCTCGCGCTTGAACGCAACCACCTCGTCGAAAAGTGCGCGCACGAGATCGTCGACCTCCACGATCTCGGTGAAGAGCACCAGCCGAAAACGGGTGCGCAACTGGCGCAAGTACTGCCCGAAATACCGGTACTGGACGTGGCGGGAATGCATAATCTCCGCAGCCACGACCATGACCGGTTTCGATCCCGCCGGACGTTGTGGCGGTGGCGGCAGGTCCGTGAATTTGAGTTCTTCGCAGAGCCGGTGCAGGATCTCGTTGAGGACGATCTTGGGGTGATGTTTGCGCGGCCCGGCGGCGTAGCTGCAATCCATCCAGGCTTTCGAGATCAAGGTGATCGTGCGCATCCGGACGGGCAATTCGAGGCCGGCGATCTGGCCGGCCATCTCCAGCAGTGCTTCGCGGCGGGCCTCGCCAAGGAGTGTCCGCACCGGCGATTGGCTGATCAGGGAAAGGTAAGTGGTCAGGACCAGGTCTCCCGGCAGGGCAAACAGGGCGTCCAGGTCGATCTCGATCCGGGCGTCGAGGGAGAGGATGGAAAGATAAGCGGCGACCTTGCTGCGCGGGGCGGTCGCCGCTTCCACCAGGCCACCTGGCAGCAGGGCCATCATGGCCGGTTCCGGTCCATCGAGTGTGCTGGCGGCAAAGAGATGGCAAATGCCCGCGTGCGAAAACATCAGGCGCCAGAGCTCCCCCTCATTCAGTTCGAACTGCGGATCGCAGAGCACGGCGGTCAGCGCATTGGCCAGGCGGGTGTAGGCCATGGGCAGACGCCGGACTTCCTCGGCTGCGGTATAACCGAACTTCAGCGAGCCGCGGCCTCCCGTCAGGGCTTCGATCGCCGTGATGGCGAGGCCAAGGCCTTCCGGTTCCCGGGCGAAGGCCGCGCGTTCCACCTCAGCAATATTGATGATTTCGGCTCGATGGCTTTGTGAGTTCAACGCGCAGTGGGATAGGCGGATGGAATCGTAGGTTCTGACATTCTCGGTGCGAGCCTTCAAGTGTGGCGAATGCTGTGGATGCATTGGAGGACGCTTGCGTTCCTGGAGTGCGCCGCTGCCGCGGCGCTTTCGCAGCCGGTGGCGCTCCCATTTTCAAATGCCCAGCAGCGCTCCACCTTCGCCCGCCACCCCAAAGCGCCGCAGCCGGCTAATGGCTTGGAACCCTTCGGGTTCGCGCGGCAGCTAGAGCCCGTTATGAACTTTCGGCAACTCACGCGACCGGCTCGTAGTTACGCCGAAGGCGTTTGATAATTCAGCCCAGGGTTGCCGAGCTTGCGAGGCTACCCTGGGTACCAGAGCGCTCCAGCGCTCAACCCTGCAAAGGGTTTCACGCCGTGTGCGCAGGGCTGCATCAGTGATTCTGCATGACAGCAGGCGGACCAACCGGAGGAGTTCCTCGAGAACCCGCGTGATAATCACTTCCCAATCCCGAAGGGATTGAATACCCAGGGTAGCCTCGCAAGCTCGGCAACCTTCTCGCCCACCCGCCGAACACTCCTATTCCCCTCCGCCTCCTCGCTGGGCTGACTTATTGAACGCCTTCGGCGTAACTCCTTTGTGGGCCCGCAAAGTTCATAACAGGCTTAGACCATTTCGCGTCCTGGCGCGCGGACCGGCAGTCGACGATCAAGTCAGCCCGCCGATTTTCCGGCCGATCCAGTAGAGGGTGAAGAGGCCGAGCAGGATGCCGCACCACCAGGGATCGCACCACAACCGGAAGCGCTGTTCCTCGGGGCGCCGCTCGGGCAGCAGGCTCAGGTTGCTGATCAACTGGGCGAGGTCGCCGGGGCCGCCGCTGCGGCCGGCGGTGAGGGCGGAGATTTCGCGGAGCACGTCGAGCTTGGCCGGGCGGCCGATTTTCTCGAGCGTGGGCACGGTGACGGTGAGCTGGGTTTTCAAGTGCCTGCCGGCGGCTTCGCTCTTCACTTCCACCTCGTACTTGCCGCCCTCGCGCGGGATGAATTGCCCGGTATGCACGCCCCACTCGGCATTCTCGGACGCGAGTTCGATCGTCTCGCTCGTGCCGCTCGGCGCGGTCAGCGTCACGGCCACTTTGCCAGTGCTGATGGGGATGCCGAGCTTGTCGAGGACGGTGGCATTGAGCCGCACCTTGTCACCGCGTTTGGGCGCCTCGGGCGTGTAGAAAAAGCGCACGCCTTCATCCTGGGAAAGATGGCGCTGATGGGCCATCCAGCGCACGACCTGCCCCCAGAAGCGGTAGTGGTAGGTGTCCTCCACGCCTTTGCGCCAGCGCCACGCCGAGTCCGTGCCCATGAAGAGCACCTTCCCATTTCCGGACGAACGCGTGACCAGCAGTGGGATGCGCCCGTACTGGTTCCGCGCGGCTTCGTGGACTGCGAGCACCTCGGCGCCAGGTTTGGCGCGCACGACCGGCGCATACCAATAGAATCCCGGCAGGCCGCGCCACACCGCCTGGTTCGCCGAAGGGTCGGTGGCCAGCATGGTGAGCCAGTGATCGCGCCCGCGGAAGGTCAGCTCCAGCCGGGCTTCGGCGCCGCTCGCGAAGCCGGTGCCTTTCACATAATCGGTCTCGACGGGCATCAGGTCCGCGAGCGCGGAGTCGGCGAAGGTCTTCTCGCGGCCGAGCGCGCCGGGCAGGAAGATGAGCCCGCTGGCCTGCTGCTCGATGAGACCCTTGATCATCGTAGCGTTGTCCGGCGTGAGCATGCCGCCGCCGATGCCGACGTCGCCGAGAAAGATCACGTCGTAACCCTGGAGGTCCTCGCGCTTGGCGGGGAATTCCTTTAGGTAGCCGACGCCTTCCCCCATGCCGATATCCGGGTGATAGAGGACGGTATTGACGGAGACGCCCGGATCGCGGGTGAGGGCGTTGCGCAGGTAGCGAAATTCCCAGCGTGGCTGCGAGTCGACGACCAGCACCTTGAGGATCTCTTTCCGGACAGCGAGATGAAAGGCGCGCTCGTTGTTCGCCGAAAAAACTTCGTCGCGTTCGACCGGGACTCGAATGGTGTAGTCGCCTTCGCCTTCGGCCTGCGGCGTGAAGACGAGCATGTCCTGCACCTGGCCCATCGGCGGCAGCACGACCGATTTGGTTCCGGTCGCGCCCCCGGGGCCTGCCACGCTCACGGTGGTCTTCACCTCGCGGGGCAGGTGATTCTGGACCGTAAACAGGACGCTGATGCGCTCATTCACGAGGCCATAGCTGGGCGCGAGGACGGACTGCAATTCGATGTCGGGCAAATAGGTCTCGCTGCCCACTCCCACGGTAAAGACAGGCACGTCACGCTGCGCCATGGCGGTCGCGCCAGTGATCGGCGATTTTCCGAGGTTCCAATCGCCATCGCTTAGGAGCAGCACGGCGCGCAGGTCGCGATGCTGCTTGAGCGCGCGTTCCAGCGGTTCGTTGAGGTCGGAGCCGATTTCCGTCTCGACGTCGGCCTTGGTATCGGTGGGCGGTTCGGCAAACGGCTCGACAGTCACCTGATACTGCTTCTCCAGTGGCGACCAAAATTTTGCATCGATCTGCTGCTTGAGCCATTCCGCGCGGGTCACGGTTTGCTTCTCCCCGGTCAGGACGTCCTTCGTCCCCATGCTCCCGGAGCCATCCCACAGGACCATGACGCGGGGCTGCTCGGTATTCCGTTTCACGACGACGCGTTCCGGGCGCAGCAGCGTGAACGCGATCGCCAGCGAGATCGCGAAGCGCAAGAGGTGGAGCACCGTCATCCAGCGGCTGTTTCCCTCGCGGCGCATGCTGAGCATGAAAAACCACAATGACGCGAGAAGGAAAACCGCCGCGACAGCAAGGACCCACGGAGAGGTGTTGAACTGCCAGGAGTCAGTCATGGGTCACCACGCTCACGCGCCTACCTCCATCGGTTTTTGCTCGGGCTTACGAGCGCTTCCTGCGCTTGGCCTTACCGCCGGTTTCATGGGGATCATCGCCTTGCTCGTCGCAAGCGCCATCTCCGCGCACATGAAGAGCATCGTCAGCATGACCATCGCCGGCCAGATTTCGCTTTGCAGGCGGTCGGCTTTCAATTCGAGCGCGCCGGTCATCACGGTGAGCTTCACGCCGTGGAGCATCTCGGGTAATCGGGCGCGTTCGACGATCTCTGGGGAGTCTTCGGTCTCCGGGCGGTTTAGTGCGATCCGGCGTCCGCTGCTTTGATAGATACCCGCGTGCCAGCGCCAGTCCTGCCGCTTGTCGGTCTCAACCGGGCTCCAGACTTCCTGCGCATCCGCGGGCTGCCATTCTCCGGCGATGCCCATGACCGGAGGCGCCAGTCGCTGGCCGCCGAGGGTGAGAAGACGCTGCACCATCGGCAGGAGCACGAAGCCGTCGCCGAGACTGCTCCAATCGGTGTCCGGCATCGTGGCGCAGGCGAAGACGCGCCCGGTGCCGGCTTGCCTGGAAATCAGGAAAGCGCGGCCGTCGGAGAAAACCGCCGCGACGTGGGCGGTTTCGCCCGCGCTGGGAATCTGCCGGCGGGCGATATCGAGCTTGGCGAGCGGCAGGGGCGATCCGCTGTCGGTGCGGGCGAGAGGGCCATCGAGTTCATCCCAGGTCGTGACATGGAAGGGCGCGGTCTTCGGCGCATCCTCGGGGGAGCCCCAGGCGACGCCCAGCGGTCCGCTGGTCACATCGGGGCCGCCGGGAAAGCAGAGCAATACGCCGCCGCCTTCGACCCAGCCCTGGAGAGATTTCGCCACCGCCTCATCCGGCGCGGGACCTGTCCAGATGACGAGGGCCGTTTCCTTCCACGCCACGCTGCCGGCATTGGCCGCTGGGATGAGGTCGGCGACCCGATCCGCGCGCGTTCTGTCGGGAGCGGCCGCGAAGCGCAAACGCGCCGTGGCCGGCCCATCCCCGACGATCGCGGTGCGCAGCGGGACCGGAGGGGCGTAGGCGAAATAAGCCGTGTTGTCCGCGGGGTTTTCGTCGGCGGGCAATTCCACCTTGCCCCAGCCGGATTCCGTCTTGGGCAGGTCGAACTTGAGGTTCTGCCGTTGGATGATGGAATTGAGCGTCAGATCGATCTGGCTCTTGGCGCCGTCGCGGGTGAGCAGGAGCGGGATCGTCCCCTTGCGTTCCGTATCCGCTTTGACTTCGAAGGCCAGGCTGAGCTGCGCTTTGCCGCTTTTCGGATCGCGGACGCGCAATTCCGCGTTCTTCATCGAGATCGAAAGGTTTTGTCCGGGCGGTGACGAGAGATCGAGAATCCGCACGCTCAAGCCCTGCGGCAGACCGGCGAAACGTGCGGCGATGTCCTGCCATTCCGCGCTGTCGGGCCGCCAATTGCTGGCCTGCAAATCGCTCGCCACCCAGATCTCCGCACTGCCGGGCTTGTTCTTCGCGAGATAATCGAGCGCGGCCCGAAACATCGCCGGCAAATCGGCGGCGGTGTCCGTCGCTTCGGCCATCTGCATCGTGCCGAGGGTGGAGGCATCGGCGATTTCCAGCGGCTGGCGCAGCACGCTCTCGATGAGCACGAAGTGGCTGCCCGCGCTTTGCTTTGCCGCCTGGGCGAGCAGGGCGAGGCCGTGGGTGCGCTTGCTTTCATTCTCGCCGCCGCCCCGTGTTTCCATGCTCGCCGAGCGGTCGAACAGGATGAGCACGGCTTCGGGCACGCCACCCGCGGCCGCCCCGAGCCAGCCGCCGATGAGCGGTCGCGCCATCGCCCAGATGAGGAAGAGCAGGACCAGGCAGCGGAGGAGGAGCAGAATGTACTGCCGGATCTTCGCGCGCCGCGTCGCCGCACGGTTGGCCTTGAGCAGAAAGATCATCGCCGCCCAATGCACCGTCTTGTAGCGCAGGCGATTGAGCAGATGGATGATGATCGGCAGCAGCACTGCCGGGAGCACCCACAACATCCATGGCTGCAAGTAGGCCATTAGCGCCAAAGGGCGAATTTCGAATTTTGAATGCTAAATTTTGAATTCAAGAGCCGTGAAGACATCGCGCGTGGATTTCGAGAGGTGGATTTCAATTCAACATTCAAAATTCAGAATTCAAAATTGGTCCTACCTTCCGCCTTTGCGCGAGGCTCGAATGCGCTGGAGCATGAAGTTCGTCAGGAGGCCCTCGAACGGCTGATCGAGATAGGTGAAGTGGTAATCGACCTGAAACTGCCGGCAGCCGTGTTCGAGCGCCGCCAGGTAATCGCGCAGCGCTTCGCCGTAGGCCTCGCGCACCACCGCCGGATCGGTGATGAGATCGGCGCCGCTCTCCATGTCCACGAACCGGACCGGGCGGGTGAAATCGAAATCGTATTCCTGCCGGTCGAGCAGGTGGAAGACGGCGACGTCGTGCTTGAAAAAATGCAGGTGCTTGAGTCCGTCGAGGAGCGGCGCGACTTCGGTGAAGAGATCGCTGATGATGATCACGAGCGCCCGCTGGCGGATGCGCTCGGCAAAATCGTGCAGCGTTTGGACGATGTTCGATTCGCCCGTGGGCCGTGTCGTCGCCAGCATCTGGTAGAAGGCGCGCAGATGGGTGGGCGTCCGGCGCGGAGGAAGATCGTGCGCCTTCTCGGCAAAGCAGGTCAGCCCCACGGCGTCGCCCTGATGCACCAGCAGGTGCGCCAGGGTGCCGGCGAGCCGCCGGGCGTAGTCGAAGCGCGTGCCGCCATCGGGCGTGCTCGTGAAATTCATCGACGCGGAGGTGTCCAGGACGACGTAGCAGCGCAGGTTCGTGTCCGCCTCGAACTCGCGGATGAAGAATTTGTCCGTGCGGCCGAAGACCCGCCAGTCGAGATGCTTGAGATCGTCGCCGGGCGCGTATTTGCGATACTCGGCAAATTCCACCGACGCTCCCCGCGTGGCGGACCGGTGCTGGCCGGTGACGCTCCCGAGCATCGGGTTGCGCACATTGAGCAGCAGCCGCGAGAGCCGCGCAATGGCGCCTTGATCGAGGAAGCCGAGATCGTCGGGGCGGGCCATTGAAGCGTGAACTTAGGCTTCGGTCTCCTTGATGACGCGCTTGATGATCTCGATGCTGTTGATGCCCTCGCTCTCCGCGTGGAAATTGACGAGAATGCGGTGGGCGAGCACCGGTTCGGCGACGGCGAGGACGTCCTCAAGCCGGGCGAGGTAGCTGCCTTGCAGCACGGCGCGGGCCTTGGCTCCGAGCACCAGATACTGCACCGCGCGCGGGCCGGGGCCCCACATCACCCATTTCCGGATCCACTCGGGTGCTTCTTCACCGGCCGGCCGGCACTTGCGCACGAGCTTGACGATGAAGTCGTAAAGATGATCCGGGACAGGCACGCGGCGCACGATATCCTGGAAGCGCAGGATGTCTTCGGCGTGGAGAATCTTGTCGAGGATCGGCATCGCCCCGCCCGTCGTGGAGCGGGCGATTTGCAATTCCTCGGCGGCGCTTGGGTAGCCGACATTGATCAGGAACATGAAGCGGTCGAGCTGCGCCTCGGGGAGCGGATAGGTGCCTTCCTGTTCGATCGGGTTTTGCGTGGCGAGGACGAAGAACGGCTTGTCGAGAGTGAAGCTGTGTTTGCCCGCGTTGACCTTCTGCTCCTGCATGGCCTGGAGCAGCGCGGCCTGGGTCTTCGGCGGCGTGCGGTTGATTTCGTCGGCCAGCACGATGTTCGCGAAGATCGGGCCCTTGACGAACTCGAACGCGCGGCGCCCCGGCTGATCGGTCTCCTGGAGAATTTCCGTGCCGGTAATGTCGCTCGGCATCAGGTCGGGGGTGAACTGGATGCGATTGAAGGTCATCGACATCAGGTCCGCGAGCGAATGCACGAGCAGGGTCTTGGCCAGGCCCGGCACGCCCATGAGGAGCGCATGGCCCCGGGCAAAGATACAGGTGAGCATCAGCTCGATGACCTTGTCCTGCCCGATGATGACTTTGGCCAATTCCGCCCGGATACGTCCATTCAGGTCGCGGAGTTGATCGATGGCTTCTACGTCGGCCTCGCTGGCCGCGTCCGATGGCTGTTTTTGCATGTGAGGGACCCGCTTTTAAGATGCGGCGACAACTTTTGCCGGACTGTCCGACGAAGAGGCGCCGCGTTGCCCGCGAAGGAAACAGGAAGTCTGTGAAAGGAGCACGATAAAAATGTGAACTATTTGAGGAAAGAAGATGGGTGGATAGGGACGCATGGATGCCGGAGAGAATCGTATTGATGGTAATAGGGGTTTCCAGTCGGCTTGCTTGTATGTGCCGCTGGATGGAAGACGCTGAGAATACGTCCGGCGCTCAGCTAATCTTTCACGAGTGTCCCTTCGGAGGCGACGCTGCCGGGATTTCCCATCCCGAACAGATGTAAGCGAACACCCGGGGTTCATCAACCCTGACGGAATTCGTCCCAGCGGGGCGGATGAAATCCTTCACGGACGCCTTGCCCGCTGGCTGGCCACAGTTTCAAGCTTCCACCTTGAAGATCTGGACCCGCCCCCACGGCGGCCAGACGCCTTGCTTCGGCTGCTCCTGGCCGGTGGCGCCGGAGAGGATGAGCGATTGGCCATCGGCGGTGAATTGGGCGTGCGTGATTCTTCTCTTCGTATCCACCGAATGCACCAGGCTGCCGTCCGCGGAGGAAAACAGCGCGGCGTTCCACGTGCCCTGCGCCTGGCGCCCGGCCATGATGAAATGGGTGCCGCTCGGATGCCAGGCCACC
>Ga0105237_10008624_pt1 | contig 11020 bp, 6 predicted proteins | sample KBSC24metaG_FD_81520 | JGI IMG/M metagenome (GOLD analysis project Ga0105237, IMG submission 81520) | Corn rhizosphere microbial communities from Kellogg Biological Station, Michigan, USA - KBS C2-4 metaG | ecosystem: Host-associated > Plants > Roots > Rhizosphere > Soil | place: Michigan, USA... | reverse complement strand
TCGTAGTTATTTTGTGAGGTATCTCTTTCGGCAGTTAACAGATGACCTTGTGCAAACTCGATTGTCAATTTAAGGCGCTTGTTGTTGTCAGTTGCTCCTTCGATCTGGGACCTTTCTTCTTTCGATATGGTGTGCAGAGGTGGCGGCGCCGTTAATGGTGTCGGCTGCGGCGTCGGTCCGGGATCCTGAGCCATCGCAACGAGTGAGCAAGCCAGCACACTCGAAACGATAATGCTCAGTTTGATTAAGTGCGACATAAACAATCGCGTGCCAATCTCAGGGCTTTTTCTTTGCGCCTTGCCCAAGCTGGATCTGACGCTGAAGCATAGGTAGACGAAGTTTGACTTTTTCTATTTCGAGCTGATTAGTTTTAGGATCGGCGCTCGCGAGGAACTTCTCATAAGCGACGAGAGCCTCGGGATATTCTCCGAGATAGTCATGTGATGTAGCAATAAAATAATGAGCCACCACCACCTCGGGTTTTGATGTAACAACCCATTCGAATTCACTTGTTGCTTCTGAGTACCGTTTTGCTTCGTACAGCGCCGTGCCTAAGTTCGTATGAGCCGCATAATTCTGCGGATTGATTTTTAAAACCTGAACCAACACTCCTATTGCCTCTGGGAATCGGCGTGCCCGGACCAACGCAGCGGCATAACCAACCGCATAGTCTGGGACGGTAGGTTCCATCTCAGCGGCTCGTCGAAAAAGCTCCAGCGAGCGATTTGGATCGTCTACTCGATACGAAGCTGCGAGACGAGCAACAAGCGTCGCACTGTGCGGGTTCTTCTCGATTAGCTTCTGAATTGCCGGGCGGGAGATCGCAGCGTCATCACTATTTGCTGCCCCAATCTCTTCTGGAGTTCCGATGACTTTTGTCTTGTCACCATTAGTGCTTGGTTGCAACTCCAAACCGGCGGTTTTGGCCGCCGCGGCTGCCTCATCGGTTTTGCCGGCTTGTTGATATACAAATGCAAGTCGAGCGTAGACGACTTTGTCGCCTGGTCGAAGTTTCGCAGCTGATTGAAGATCTGCGACTGCCAGGTCGTACGCTTTGTCATCTGTAAGCAGATCGGCGCGTTCAAGTAGTGCGGTCCAATTCCCAGGTTCGTCTGTTAGGACCTTGTCCAGAATTTTCCTGGCCGCAGCTTTATTGTTATTGGCTCGTTCGGCGATCGCAAGACCTATCCATGCTGAGTTGGGGGCATCCTGACCCTGAGTTGCTCTTGCGGCAAATTCACGTGCTTCCTTCGGATTGCCACTACGCAGTCGTATTTCAGAGAGCATTCGAAGCGCCACGTTATCCTGCGGATCAATTGTCAATGCTTGTTGAAAGACAGTCGCGGCTTCCTGATCTTTATCGCGTCGCATAAGAAGTGCTCCCAATGCAGAGTATGGGAGGGACCAATTCTTCTTGAGAGTGATGGCGCGACGAAAGGCGGCGTCTGCTTCATCGAAACGCGATAAGCTGACCAGAGCATTGCCACGCTGAAACTCTGCCTCGGGAAATTCCGGTCGCACTTTGATTGCCTGTTCGTAGAATTCGAGTGCCTTCTCAAAATCACCTCTGGCGTGCGCGCTTTGTCCGCGCTCAAACAGTTTGACAGGATCGGCGGCGGTGTCTCCGAACTCGTCTGTTTGTGCGTTAAGCGACAAAGAGAGTGCGGCGATGACAATCATTAGCATCGCTGTTCGGATCGAAATTTTTGTGAAAAGCGAAAAGTGAGATTCAGGCACTGTACTCAAGACTGTGACCCACTTCGGATGTTCGATAAACCTATCCGGGGATGTGTTGAATGTTACCACGGCGTTATTAATGCGTCCAAAATCAAGCTAAATACTTGAAGTGAGATGCGTGTTGCACGTCCGTTGATGCATGAGCTACCATGCGTCCACCCTTAGAAAAAGTTGAGCGAGAACGTAATTCCGGTAAACGTGTCGCCTCTAACAAATCCCAACTAACGTGAACGAAACCGCCATTGAAATAGAAAACGATCAACAAGAAGTCTTTCGTGAGTTGCTGGCCAAAGAGGCGCAATTGCGCGCGCTTTTTCGTGCGATGCGTGCTGTGGTTGTCGCCTACTCTGGGGGTGTCGACAGTAGCTATGTTGCGTACGTTGCGACTTCGGAACTAGGTGCGAACGCGATCTGCGTCACGGGAGAGTCGCCGAGTTTACCTGAGTACCAGCGTGATGAAATTGATCGCGCAGTCAAAGAATTTGGCTTTCATCACGAGCGAATTCAGACTGACGAATTAGACCATCCCGGTTATCGCGCTAACGCTGCCAATCGTTGTTATTTTTGCAAAGACGAGTTGTACAGCAAGCTTGAGCCGTTCGCCCAATCCAAAAACATTAACTTCATTGTGGACGGTTCGACCACCGATGATCTTGACGATTATCGTCCGGGGCGACAGGCGGCGAAAGAGCACGCGGTAAGAAGTCCTCTGATCGAAGTGCAGATGTCAAAGGCGGAAGTCCGTGAACTGAGCAGAAGAGTAAATTTGCCGACCTGGAACAAGCCTGCGAGTCCTTGCCTCTCTTCTCGTATTGCTTATGGCACCACCGTGACGATTGAACGCTTGAGAAAAGTTGATCGAGGCGAAGAAATCCTGCGTGAGTTTGGTTTTCGCGAATTCAGAGTTCGTCATCACGATACGCTTGTGCGTTTAGAGATAGCTCCGGAAGAGATGGACCGAGTTTTGAACAGGGAAGTACTGGAACAGCTCGCTCAACGCTTTCGCGAGCTAGGCTTCAAATACGTCACATTAGATTTGCAGGGTTATAGATCCGGATCGATGAATGAGGTTTTGACCGGCAAAGGTGTCTGATTGAACACCCGAATTCCGTTTTTCTAAATTCCTATTGCGCTGGGGAGCATGCGCGAGCTCCTCACTTGGAGAAATCCGATGGTCAGCATGTACAGCACAATTTACGTCGACGATATTCGTGAGATCAAAGAACAGAATCCATTCGAGTCAATGATGTCGCGATTTGATAGAGCGGCGCAGTTACTCGAACTTGATCCAGATCTTTATGCCGTGCTGCGAGTCCCGAACCGCGAATTGAAAGTCTATATACCGACGCGGATGGATTCTGGACGAATCCAGGTCTTCGAAGGTTTTCGAGTGCAGCACAATTTCGCTAGAGGTCCAGCTAAAGGAGGAATCAGGTACGCACCAGACGTAAACATAGATGAGGTCCGTGCGTTAGCGGCGTGGATGACCTGGAAGTGTGCGGTAGTCAACGTTCCGTTTGGAGGTGCCAAGGGCGGGATTATTTGTGACCCACAGCAAATGTCCCTCGGTGAGCTGGAGAGAATGACGCGACGTTATGCGGCCGAGTTGCTGGACTATATTGGTCCAGAAAAGGACGTTCCAGCGCCCGACATGAACACCAACGAGCAGACGATGGCGTGGATCATGGACACCTACTCAATGCATGCACGCCATACGGTTACGGCTGTTGTTACCGGAAAGCCTATTGATCTTGGTGGTTCCTCGGGACGTCGCGAAGCAACAGGTCGGGGCATCCTGTTCGTAATCAATGAAGCCGCCAAGCGATTCAAGATGAATCCATCTGAGACCCGGGTAGTCGTGCAGGGTTCCGGGAACGTCGGGGGTATTGGTGCACGGTTGCTCCACGAATCTGGCTACAAGGTTGTCGCGATATCGGACATTCATAACGGAATTTACAATCGCGCTGGCATCAATATTCCGCATGCTCTCGATTACCTGGCCGCAACGCGATCCTTTGAAGGTTACGAGGGAGCGGAATTTGTGGCTAACCACGAGCTCCTTGAGTTGGAGTGCGACGTTTTGGTTCCCGCGGCAACCGAAAATCAAATAACTTCACAAAATGCGGACAAGATTAAGTGTAAGGTGCTTGCCGAGGGCGCTAATGGGCCGACAACCGCCGCTGCTGATGAGATTCTTCACCAAAAAGGAATATTTGTGATCCCAGACATTCTCGCTAACGCGGGCGGGGTCACCGTTTCATATTTCGAGTGGGTCCAGGATCGGATGGGATATTTCTGGCGGGAGGACGTAGTGAACGAAAGATTACAGGACAAGATGGTCGCCAGCTTCAACGATCTGTGCCGTTATGCCGATGCTCATTCGGTCGATACGAGGACCGCAGCATACATGCTGGCGATAGACCGCGTGGCCTATGATACTCGCATGCGTGGTATCTATGCGTGACCGAAAAAACATAAACAAAATGGGCGCTAAGTCGTGAAAAGGGCTTGATTTCCGTTTTAAGGTAGAGTATGGTCTGGCATGATTTAACACTCGGACCACCGCCATGATTTTTTTACTTTTCGAGCGCGGTTTTGAGAGTAAAAATCATTGACACGGGAGGTTGGCTTCCCTTAAGAAGTTACCTCAAGCTTGGAACAACTCGGGAAATAGCATCTTGATGAAGACGGGTACTGTAAGTAAGGCCGACAGTACTCTGTTTCATCGCAGTCCGAGCGCCGCCGATGGATCTCATGGTCCATACGGCTTGAACTTTTTGACAAACCTGTAGCTGTCACCTCCGAGACGAGGTTGAGTTATTTTGCAAGCAACCTCTTAATTGGCTGGTGCCATTACGCAGAATTTTTACTCGTTTCGCAGGAGGAATGCGATGAGACTCGCAACTAGGGCGCTTTTAGCCGCGCTCGTATCGTTGGTGCTGTGTGCCGCAGTATCAGCACAGACCTTGAGATCGCCGAATGATCCGCGTAACCAGTCTCCAGCAGTTGGAACTGGCGGCCCTCCGGGTGGACCAACCGGACTCTTCACAATTTATGATGGTTCAACCCTAAGAAAGGGTGAATTCACTTTTAGCATTGCCTACAGCAACTACGATCGTGATCCGGGGAACGTAGACATCACCTCGATCCCGTTGAGTTTCAATGTGGGATTGAATGATCACCTGGAGCTATTTTTCAGCACAGAAGGCTATCGAGGAGTAAAGGTAAACAATCCACAGAACCTGTCGAGCTTCTATTTACCGAATTCGCAGTTGTTCTGTGGTGCGGTTCTTTGCAGGCCTCCAGCAATTGTTTTGGCGCCCAGTGGCCCGAACGTTGGCACCTTGGCAGGTACCGCAGTCTTTCGACCACTCAATAATCAGCCTTTTGTCCAATTCCCGTTCGTCGGTGGCTCCGCCGGGACGTTCGGACTTACGGCTGGACAAATCGGACAGCAGTTCGGCTTTCCGGGATTCAACGCGCAGCTGGGACCACCAGTGGTATCTCCGAACAGCGGGACCTTTGGGCCAGCAGACACCTTCCCAGGCATCGGCTCGCCAGCCGGGAGTATTCTGCCCCGTGTAGTTTTAGCGACTACAACATTACCCGCGACGGCGCTTACATTGCCGATCACGATTCCGCTTACATTCACGACGTCACCGACTTACTTGCCGGATGCCCCGTTCATCAACCGGTTATACGGTCAGAGTACATTCAATCAGTTCGTCGTTGGCGCCAAGTGGCGCCTGACGGGTCCACACAATCCGCTGGGAGTTGGACTCATTCCGTTCTATCGCTGGTATCCTGATAAAGGGAATGATTTCCAGGGCTTTAATATGCTCCAGCGTGGTGCGAGCCCCGGTGGCGATATTGGTGACTTTGGTGCGATCCTGTTTGTCGATGGCAGGTTGAGCAGGCACGTAAACGTTTCGGCTAACCTTGGGTACATTCTCAATAGCAACCCGAAAGGCCTGGGCGGTGATTTTGTTTTGCTAGATCGACCGGATGAGTTCTTTTCTGGTGTTGGCTTTGACTTCCCAGTAAACAAGCACTTCCAGCCAATCGCTGAAGTTCGCTCAGTTACATATGTGGGTGGGCGAACGCCAAATGCATTTGAAAATAACCCGGTTGACGTCGTGGGTGGTGTCAAGATTTATCCGCGACGATGGTTCGGTTTTGGATTCGCCTATCGCAGGCATTTGAATCAGCAGGATCAAGATCATTTCAACGGATCTGATTTCACTATTCCGATTCAGCAAGTCACTAACGTGAACGTTAGAGTTAATCCGCCTTTCCAAGGACTTGTGGTAGTACCGGGAACGAGCCGGCCGGTGACCTCTCAAGGTTTCCCGACGGGCTTCATATTCTCTGATGATCCGAACGGATACATCTTCCAATTCTGGGCTGGACGTAGAAACGAGCGGGTACCACCGCACATTAACGTTGCGCCTGTGGTCTCGTCCGTTTCCGCTTCATTGACGTCGATCACCCGTCCGTGCCCTCCAGGGCAAAGCTCGAGCAGCTGTACTCCTAGCGACAATACGGTTCAGCTAACGGCGAACGCGACTGACGCGGACAACGATGTATTGGTATATACATGGTCCGTCACCGGTGGTCACTTGAGCGGCGAAGGAAAGACAGTGAGTTGGGATCTCACCGGCGTGTCCAATGGCACTTACACGGCCACTGTGGAAGTTAACGATGGCAACCAGCACACGGCATCGGGTAGCGCGACAGTAACCGTCGCGGATTGCTCGGGCTGCCTGGCGCCGCCTCCGCCGTGTCCGACTATTTCGGTGAGTTGTCCCTCGGATATCGATCCTGGACAGCCGATCACCTTTACTGCAAGCGTTAGTGGTGGTCCGGCGAACGCAACGTTTACGTATAACTGGTCAGTCTCAGCGGGAACCATCAGCAGTGGTCAAGGTACTTCCTCGATCACAGTTGATACCGCTGGACTCAGTGGTACAAGCGTGACTGCTACTGTGAATATCGGTGGCGCAGATCCTTCGTGCTCCGCGACCGCGTCGTGCACGACGGCTGTGAAGACCCCGAAACCAGTCGCAACACGGTTCGATGAGTATGGCAACATCAAGTTCAACGATGAGAAGGCCAGACTCGATAACTATGCGATTCAGCTTCAGAACACGCCAGGTTCAGCAGCCACAATTATCGTCTACGGTAGTTGTGCTGGTGAGGCGCAGGCCAGAGGCGATCGTGCCAAGGATTACCTGGTTAACACTAGAGGCATCGAGGCTGGACGTATCACGGTAGTCGATGGTGGATGTCGATCCGACCTGACGGTACAACTTTGGGTTGTCCCGCAAGGTGCAGACGCGCCAGCCGTTGATACTTCTAATGCCGTGTCACCTTGTCCGGAGTGCAAGAAGACCAGAGCTCCGCGCCGTCGTGGCAGAGGCGATGACGAATAAATAACCGGTCTAGGTTTAACACCTGAGACCCACAACCCAAGCGGGCGATGCACCTCATCCGAGTTGCATCGCCCGCTTAGTTTTTGGTACGACCCTTGAGTACAACTTGAATTTAAATGACTTGCATCCTACTGGCGGGTGAGGTTTTGAACACAAACCTTTCGATTTGTACTAAACTAACGTTTCTCGGTGAGCGGCGTCGCTCCGCCTGGCTCGTAAACCCTGGATGAATAACGATGAATTGTATTAAGACGTATCTCCCCCTTGCACTTGTTTTACTGCTCGTTGGCCTGATCATTCCGTCGATCCCAGTCGTTGCAGCGAGCGACTCTCCGACAGACCCTGCACTGTATTCGAACGATTGGCGAAATACGGGCCCTCCGGGAGGAGACGTCCGAGGGCTTGTTGTCGACCCGAGTAATCCTGATCGATTTTATTTCGGAACGCTCGACGGCCAAATCTACACGTCATCGGACGCCGGTAAGACGTGGCAATTGCTTTACAACTTTGGTCGCCCCAAGCTCTTCGTCGATCACATTATTGTCGACCCGCGTAACCCTCGCACCATCTATGTTGCCGCGCACCGGCATAAAGAGCCCGGTGGCTTCTTCAAGTCCACAGACGGTGGAAACAGTTTTCGTGAAAGCTCACAACTGAAAAACGAAGCGATTCACTCGCTCGCACAATCATCGTCCAATCCCGACACCCTGATTGCCGGAACCTTCAATGGAATTTTCCGTTCGGATGATGCAGGAGACACCTGGCAGCAGTTGCCTACGCAGAATGTCCCTAATTTGGTTCACGTCGAGTCACTCGCGATCGATCCGCGAACCACGAACATCATCTATGCGGGAACCTGGTATCTTCCATACAAATCTTCCGACGGTGGCCAAACCTGGAAATCCATTAAGACTGGGATCATTGATGATTCCGACATTTTCGCGATTGATATCGATCCGCGCGATCCAAATCACATCATCGCTTCCGCGTGCAGTGGAATCTACGAAAGCAAGGCAGCCGGTGAAAGTTGGAAAAAGGTTCAGGGCATTCCATCGCAGTCCCGCCGTACGCGCGCGATTCTTCAACATCCGTCAATTCCGGGAGTCGTGTTCGCAGGAACTACTGAGGGCTTTTGGCGGTCTGAAAAAGGAGGCGATGCTGACTCGTGGATGGTTACCACTTCACGTCAACTCGAGATCAACTCAATCGCAGTTCATCCTTCGCGACCTGACACTATTTATATTGGAACCAACAACTACGGTGTGATGGTATCAAACGATGGCGGCAAATCGTTTGTACCAACCAATGGCGGTTTCAGTGGACGATTCGCTAACGCTATCCTCGCTGATCGTGAAACTCCCAATCGCATTTATGCGTCCACAATCAACACTGCGACGGGTGGCGGTTTCTTTTTTGTGAGCGATGACAACGGCGAGACCTGGCGTCCCTCGATGCGCAGTATGCCTTCACGTTTGATTACGTACTCAATTCTGCAGGACGTGATCGACGCTAACATCATTTACCTCGGCACCAATCTTGGTGTCTATCGTTCGATCGATCGGGGACTTTCGTGGGCGCCGGTGTGGGCTCCTGCTACGCCGGAACCGAAGAAGCCAGCTCCGCGCACCAGCGCTCGCACAGTGAAGCCCGCAGTCAAGTCTCGTGTTAAGCGTCCGACACTTTCGGAAGAAACAATAGCCGCCGTGCAAGAGGCATTGAATAAAGCTGGTTATCATATTGGTCCACCAGACGGTAAAGGTGGTCCATTGACTCTAGCAGCGCTCAAACGTTTTCAAGCTGATCGTCACTTACCGGCAACTGGAAAGTTTGATGACATCACTCTTGCCGCACTCGGAGTTTCGAAATCGAGTACTCCTGAATCCGGCGAACAACCAAGTGTGATTCTTGCCGATGCCGTTAATGCGCTAGCTCATACAGTTGACCCGGAGACTGGTAAACCTGGATACCTGGCTGCTACAAACACCGGACTCTATCGCAGCTTCGATCCAGCCAAAGGTTGGCAAAAACTGCCGTTTGGAACCGGACTCGATCCGCGTGCAAGTTGCATCTCAACTAATCTGGAAGAGCCTGAGACAATTTGGGTTGGAACTCCTGCTTCAGGGGTCCTTGTCACGAAGGATGGCGGAGGAACCTGGCGTCAAGGTGTTGGCATCCCGGGTGATTTCCCCGTCAACACTGTCGCACAAGATCCGCATCGTCCGAGTTACGTCTATGTTGGCACTAAACAGGCCTTATATATGTCCCATGATGGTGGCGCGACGTGGAATCGCCGCGGAGGTAATTTACCCTTTGGCGACTTCACCTCCATTCTGATCAATCCAAGAAATGGCGATGAGATCTTTGCCGGCAATGCATATCAAATTGGAGAGATCGGAGGTGGGGTTTTCCGAACGACGAACGGTGGCGTTACCTGGGCTCGAATCGATCCGAAGTCGCGTCGGTTGCCCAGCCAAAGGATCTGGGCGCTCGCATTTGATTCTCAGGATCAAAACGTGCTTTTCGTTGGTTCTCATTCTGCAGGTGTGTACGTCGTTCCGCGCACGTCCGAGAACCTTTCGGCGAGCCAGTGATCAACTTCATCAATCGAGAAAGAGAACGCCGGCGAGTCTGCTCGTGGCGTTTTCTTTTTTGAAGACAAATGTAACGTCGGCATACGCTTGCGCGCCTTGACATGCGCTATAGTGCCGTGTACATTGCCGCCCTACCCGGTAAAAAAGGCGGCGGGTGTTTGTCGGATCAAGCGGGTGACTACGGCAGGGCGGTATCGAATCAAAATTAGCTCGACATTTTCCAATTCCAAACTCCATCCTCGCCAGCTCATATTCCCGACAACGCCAGGATCACACAAAGAAGGGCCGCTAAAATACTGCCTGACGTTCATCGATACCTGCGATGATTGTTAGTGTCAGATGAGCGCGATATGATCTTCCTACGCGCTACAAGTTATCGGGATCTACAGGAGTATGCATGTCTAGTGAACAACCCAAGCTGAATCCCAGCGAGGCGGAAAATAAACCAACCTCCGGCGAGCCTGAGGCTGCGCCGCAAACTGCCGACGTCCCAAACCAACCAACTCCGGTTGCCGCCAAAGCTCCCGAACTCGATGATGCTGAGGAAGCACGTTCGGGTGGAGACGTTGATTTTGGTCAATTGCTTGATCAGTTCGAACAGGAGCAGGCCACTCTGGAAGAAGGCGAAGTGGTTCGAGGCACTGTTGTTGGTCTAAGTGAACGCGGAGTAGTAATCGACTTCGGCTACAAATCTGAAGGCATAGTCAATCCCGCTGAGTTTACTGAAAACGGTGAAATCACTGTAAAGCCCGGCGACGAAGTTGAAGTACTTGTTAAGAGCATGGAGACCGCCGATGGTCTGCCTGTTCTTTCACGCGCTGACGCCGTTCGCATGAAGGCCTGGGACGATCTTGAAAAAGCCTACCGTGAGAGCACGAACGTTAAAGGACGTGTGATCGACCGTATCAAAGGTGGTCTGCGCGTGGACATCGACGGTATTGCAGCTTTCCTGCCCGGCTCTCAAGTGGACGTGAGACCCGTTCGTAATCTCGATAGCCTGCGCAATCAAGTCATCGAAGCGAAAGTAATAAAGCTGAACCGCAAGCGTTCAAATGTAGTGCTGTCGCGTAAGGCGGTCATTGAGCAGGAGAACACTGGAAGAAAAGATCAAACGCTGCAACAAATCGAAGAGGACATTGTTGTTGAAGGTCAAATCAAGAACCTGACTGACTACGGTGCGTTTGTAGACCTCGGTGGCGTTGATGGGTTGTTGCACGTAACAGACATGTCGTGGGGCCGGTTGCAGAATCCAAACGAACT
>Ga0105237_10008621_pt1 | contig 11022 bp, 7 predicted proteins | sample KBSC24metaG_FD_81520 | JGI IMG/M metagenome (GOLD analysis project Ga0105237, IMG submission 81520) | Corn rhizosphere microbial communities from Kellogg Biological Station, Michigan, USA - KBS C2-4 metaG | ecosystem: Host-associated > Plants > Roots > Rhizosphere > Soil | place: Michigan, USA... | reverse complement strand
TATTTCACGATAGGCGTTGCGCAGAGATGACTCGTCCCGCAGATTTAGCCGAACGACGCCTGCTTCGGTCTTGTGGAGGATATCGGGCGATTCCAGCTTCAGCACGACGGGATAGCCCGTCTTCGCGCCCGCCAGAGCGGCTTCGTCCTCATTTCGCACCACGGCATCACTAACTACGGGCAAACCATATGCGGCAAGCAGCTGCTTTGCCTCGCGCTCGGTCAGCACGCTATTCTGGCTCGCGGTTAAAATCCTGCGCGCCAGCGGTAGCGCAGAAGCTGGCGATAGCCGCACCGCTTTTGTGCCAGAGAGCCGTTCGGCTTGAAATGCGTGCCAGCCCTGCCAAAGCTGGAATGCGTGAAACAAGGTGTCTGATGACCTAAACACCGACAGGTTCGGGTCCTGCTCTGTCGCAATTGCGCCATCGCCTTCCCACCAGTTTGAGGACCAAAGGATGAGAACGGGCTTTCCAAGTTCCTTGCCGACCCGTCCGATCACATGGTGGCGATCAGCGACTGCTGCCGAAATGAATACGTTTGGCACAACGAGTCCGGCGAAATTTGTATCGCTGAGCAGGGCTCGTGCGCATGCCTCGAAGGTAGCTACATTGGCTGTGACCGTAGCTGTGACATCACATGGATTGGCGACGGAAGCATATTCGGGAACATGCTTCTTGATCGAATTGCAGGTTTCTTCCGAGGGCTGTGGCAGGTCCACCTGATGCGCATCGGCCCAATCGGCCATCATGATGCCGACGCCGCCCGAATTGGTCAGAAGCGCGACACCGTCCGCCTTTGGAGCGGGTGCCTTGGCGAGGAATGCGGCGGTCTCGATCATCGCTTCATGACGCGTGACCGGCAACATGCCGCTTCTCCTGACCAGCGCATTGAACGCTTCGGTCGATCCTGCCAGCGAACCGGTATGCGAAAGCGCGGCCTCGTTTCCCGTTTCGCCGGTCGCCAGCTTGAAGACCACAACCGGCTTGCTAGCTTTCGCCGCAAGTTCAGCCGCTTCAACCAGGCGGTCGGCCGATGCAACGCCTTCGACCATCAGAACGATCGACTTGCACTCTGGCTTCTCGGCAAGATAGGCAAGACCATCCGCAACATCGACGTCGACCGAATTGCCACACGTAATTGCGTGACTGATGGATACGCCATGCTTGGTGCTCTGAAGCGCAGACATCGCTACCGCGCCAGATTGTCCTACGAGCGCGATCGCATGGTCGGAGCGATGCGACTCGGGCAAACCCATGGTGAATGCGCAATAAGCCTTGTTCCAGAAATCAATAAAGCCGATCACATTGGGGCCAAGGATTCGAAGATCGGACGAGCGCGCGATGGCTGCCAATCGTGCCTGCAGCGCCTTATGTTCATCCCGTCCGGTTTCCGAGAACCCTGACGCAAAAACGATAGCTCCGCCGATACCCAGCGCGGCGGCTTCCTCTACGAGTGGAACAGACAGATCGCGATTGACGCAAAGAATGGTTAAATCGGGTACTTCCGGCAAATCCGATAACGTCGGATGGCAAGGCCGCCCACCGATCGTGTCATAGCGTCCGTTCACGAGATGAATGCGTCCGCCATAACCGCTGAGGTTGGCGAGTTGCCGTGCGCCAAATGCAGTGGGATTCGGCGATGCGCCTACTATGGCAATGCTGGCAGGCTCAAATAATCGCGCCAGCTCTGCTCGGCGATAGACGCCGCGATTCCTACTCATTTGGTCCTCCCAGATCGAAAAACGCTCTCACAGTACGCTCAGGCGAGGCCGTTGCTCGACGCCCCGCACCAGCGTCCCCGGCCGTATGAACGTAAGAGCCCGAAGAACGGGTGGAAACCGGCAATACAGCCAGACGATAACAGGCGATCGCGGTTTGCGATTGTACTTTGCACCGCAAAAGCACCGCTTGTCGGTTCGAGCTGCAACCCCGACCTCGACGGCGAGACCATTGCCGCCGAAATGAACCACAGCCAGATCATTCCGCCAGACTAAGTGATCCCATCACGTCATCAACTTGGATAAGCCCTCCGGGGTGAAGCCAACACATCTGTGGGATTTTGCGGGACCTTGCGCAGATTTCTGTCGTTTTGGGATATTTTGCCCACTGATAACAAGAGTTTGAAATGGGAGGAGAGGGTAATGAGTTCGATTGAACAAATCGTCCGTGGAAAAGGACGCCGCCTTTTTGCGGCGGTCGCGATTGGTGTCATGGCATCAACGGCTTCGGTAGACGCCCAAACCACCGAGCCTATAAAAATTGGCTTCCTTGGCACTCTCACCGGTCCCGCCGCGTTCCTGGGTATGAATGGACGGTATGGAGTCGAGCTGGCGGTGAAGGAAATCAACGCTAAGGGCGGCATAGCCGGCCGTCGGGTTGATCTGGTTGTTGCTGACGATCAGGGCGACACCACGGCTGCCGTAAATGAAATCCGACGGCTTTTGTTCAACGAGAAGGTTCAGCTTGTGACGGGGCTGGCCTTTAGCCAGACCTCCCTCGCCGTGCTTCCCGTCGCAACCGAAGCAAAGGTCGTGACACTGGGCATGAGCGGTGCAGCCGGAATGACCCCGCAGGCCGGGCCCTATAATTTCAGCATGCTTTCCAGCGGCGCTGGCAATGCGCTGGGTACCGCCGCGTATTTCAAGAATGTCCTGAAGGTGAAATCAGCGGCGGTGCTTTGGGACGGTACCCCCAACGCCAAGGATGTCGCCGAACTCTTCAAGACGACCTTGGAAAAAGAGGGTATCCCTGTCACCGGCGTTCAGTCGTTTCAGTTTACCGAAACCGACATGACACCTCAGTTACTCTCCCTGCGGCGCGGAAATCCCGACGCGATCTATCTGATTACCGGAAATTCCACGGCGATCGGCAAGGTGCTTGGGAACAGGAATGAACTAGGCTGGGACGTCTTCATCGTCGGCCAATCGATTGTGGTCACCTATCCGAGCGCGATCAAAATGCTTGGGCCTGACGCCTACAAGAATACGTCCGGCATGTACTACAGGGCGCTGACCTATTGCCCCGGAGAAAATGTTGCCGATCTTCCCTTTGCGAAATTCACGGCAAATCTCACGAAGGAGCTTGGCGAAAAGATCAAGGAATACTCACCCGGCCTGATCGCCCAGCAGTACGACGAAGTCTATCTGTTCAAAGCGGCAGTCGAAGGCACCGGCGGAAAAACGGATGGCCCGTCCGTCGCAAAGTGGGTCGAGGAAAACGGCAGCAAGATTCAGTTGGTCAGCACGGCTGCCGAAGCCGACAAGGACTCGCATTTCCTGATGCGCGCCTCGGGGATCGTATTTGTCCGCGAACCCAAGGCGCCTGAACCTAATGGATTGCGGCCCCGCGACGGCTGCTAGACTCGTTCCAAAAGATCTGGTCGGTGCCGCCTCTCAGGGCCTGGCGCCGACCCGATTCTCTTCGACGGCGGCTGCGGCGCCACCCTTTTCACTGCGTTCCTGTAGGCCCTGAATTAATTTACGCAACGGGCCGGATTCCCGGTCGTTTCGCCAGAGAAAATACAGTACGACTTCAAGATCAAGATCATTGACCTGGAGCAAATGGATGTCCCTGCCGACGTGCATGCTGTCGAGCACAAAACAAATTCCCAATCCGGCAGCGACGTAACTCAGGCACAGATCGATATTGGGCAATTCGTGCTGGATGTTCGGCCGTAGGCCCTTGTCCGCGCAGGCCTTAAGTAATTGGTCATCGAAATAGGGAGAAATACTTCGCATCGGCCAGATGAAGGGTTCTCCTGCTAGATCTTTGAGGCTGATCGAACTCCGGCTGGCGAGTGGATGAAAATCCGGAACCGCCAGCTGCCAGCCGCGGCCTATGAGCCTCAATTGCTCAAACTCGGATGCCGGCGGATTGGCCAGGAAGGCTCCATCGATGGCACCATCACGGAGCGCCTCCAACAACGGCACCGGCGTGAGCGGCGTCAGGGCGAGCATGATCTCGGGATGTTCAGCCCTGAACCAGCGGACACAGTTCGCAATAACATTGCGCGAAATGGAAATCGAAAAAAAGCCGATCGCAAGAGTACCTTTGAGCGTGGAGGCCGCCGATCTAGCGGTCTGCGCAGCAGCATCCAGATCGGCCAGAATGCTCCTGACGCGCGCCAGATAGATTTCTCCCGGGCGTGACAAGCGAATACTGCGGCGGACACGGTCGAATAGCTGGAAGCCGAGTTCCTTTTCCAAGTCGGAAATCTGGCGAGACAAAGCAGAGGGCACGAGGAACAGCCGTTCAGCAGCACGATGGAAATTCTCAGCCTCCGCGACGGCTACGAAATAGCGTAGGTGCCGCAACTCCATGATCTGATCTCCCCGCCACCGAGGCTTTTGGGAAACCACCCAACTTGTTGCCTCTGGGGCAACAACTTGATCATAAAAAATCGCTGGACGCATCAACATAACTGGATTGAAATAGATTCAAAAGACGATCGGTAAGATCTCGACCTGGGCGTTGCATTCGTGATGTGAATGCGAAGGAACCTTGGTTGGACATAGGGAGAAAACCTTTGAAGGAGCTGTGTCACCCCATCACGCGCGCGCTTTACGGCATTGATCCGGAAACCGGTCTGGTGCGAATCCAGGATCACGGTCGCATCGGCATTTATACCGCCAAGGGCGAATGGCGTTCGGGCGACGTCCTCGAGGTGGACCCTGAAATGTGCGTCTGGGTCGGCGGACCTCAACCTGCCGCCCAATACACCAAAGCCTTCAAGACCGTTTAGGCGACACGCCCGTGACGCCCAGTGCCGGAGCTGACCATGAACAAGGTTGATCGATCTCTGCACGTTCCCGCAGTTGACCCCGACGCCTTCTATGAGCGCGTGTGCAAGGCCGACTCCCGTCCGGTTCCGGATGTGCTGCGTGAATCTCATCCCTTTCCCGGCGGGCAGGTGACGGTACCGGTCGAGCGCTACACCTCACGCGAATATCACGATCTCGAAGTCGAGCGCCTCTGGAAGAAATGCTGGCAGATGGCTTGCCGCGAGGAAGAAATTCCTGAGATCGGCGATACGCATGTGTACGAGATCGCCAGTATGAAATTCATCATCGTTCGTACTTCGCCAACAAAAATCAAAGCGTACGCTAATTCCTGCCTGCATCGGGGTCGCCAGCTGGTGGATTGCGACGGCCGCCACAGCGAGCTGCGTTGCCCCTATCACGGTTTCGGCTGGGATCTAGAAGGGCGTCTTGCGAAGATACCGGGCGCCTGGGATTTTGAGATCGACCCGGAGACTTGGCGGCTTCCCGAAGCCCAGGTCGGCACCTGGGGTGGTTTCGTGTTCATCAATCCGGATCCGAAAGCCCCGGCGCTCAGCGCCTTTTTGGGCGACATCGACAGACACTACGCCCGGTATCCGCTTCAGGACCGCTACATCGCGGGTCACGCCGCCAAGGTTGTGCCGACAAACTGGAAAGCAGCGCAGGACGCTTTCATGGAAGCGTTCCATGTTCAGGGCACGCATCCGCAACTGCTGCCGCAGGCAGCCAACACCGATTATAAATATGACTGTTACGATAATTACGCGCGCGCGATTGGGGTCAATTTCATTCCGAGCATCTGGGTCGCGGAAAATCCCAGCGAGCAGCAGATGATGGATGCCGTTATGGATGTCAGGCTTGACGAGAAGCCGACTGTCATAGTGCCGGATGAAAAGACCGCGCGCCTTCAGACAGCCGACCTCGCGCGGAATGCACTTTCGCAATTTATCGGCGATGCCGCCGACAAGATGTCCGATACCGAAATGGTCGACTCCTTCTTCATGAATATTTTCCCGAATATTCATCCATGGGCGGCCTACAGCCGGATCACGTTCCGCTTCCGTCCTTACAAGGACGATCCCGATCGCGCCATACAGGACGTCTATATCCTGTCGCCGTTCAAGGGCGAGCGACCGCCGGCCGCGAAGGTGCACTGGCTGAGCGAAGACGAGGACTGGACCCAGGCACCCGAGATCGGCGGCTTTCTGGCACGCATTATCAATCAGGATCTATTCAACATGCAGCCTGGCCAGGACGGAATGAAATCCTCCGTAAGGGGATACTTGACGTTCTCGCGCTAACAGGAAAGCAAGATTCGGCACTTTCATTCGCTGATGGATAAGTGGGTAAATCAGGCAGGTGCGTCCGAACAGCCTTTGGAAGCTTCAAAGACTGCAGGACGTTGAGAGCAAGGGCCCGTGGGTACGGGAGACGACAAAGCAACGAGCGCCCCGGTGCGAATCGAACCACTTGGCATCATTCTGCAATGCGAACCGGGCGAGACTCTGATCAAAAGTGCGTGGCGCCACGGCTATTATTGGCCGACGGTCTGTGGTGGCGTTGGGGATTGTGGCGCTTGCCGATGCGAAATTCTGTCGGGCGTTGAAAATCTTGGCCCCGAAACGGAAAACGAGGCTATCTTCTTTCGTTCGAATTCTCGCACTAGCAGTTTGGGCAAACCAGTTCGGCTGGCCTGCTGCCTAACAACGGCTGGACCACTGACTGTCAGTAAGCGCGGAGTGGAACAGAGTAGGCCTGACGCGTCGCCGCGCGACGATTCAGCTTGATAACCTCGTCGCATGTTTCAGAAGCGCCCCGGTTTGACCTAGTCCGAGGGCCTGTTCCAAAGTGTGCAAGGGGTAATCCCACCGACAGACAGCATCAATGCGAGGAGATGCCGATGCCTTCCTACACCATGGTTGTCCTGACCAATGCAAAAGACGGTCGGGACGATGAGTTCAACGACTGGTATTCCAACCGCCACATTCAAGACATACTGGCCATCGACGGATTCGTGTCCGCCGAGCGCTTCCGGCTCGCAGCAAGCCAGAGGGGCACAACCCCGTCGCCGTACAAATACCTGGCGCTATACCAGATCGAAACATCCGATCTGGCCGGCACCCTGGCAGAACTCGGCGCCCGGTCAGGCACCGAAAAAGCGCCGATCAGTGATGCGATGGATCTGCAGCGATTTGCATATGTCTACGAAGTCATCAAGTAATTCTCGCAGGCACTCATTGCGCTGAAGCCAGTGCGATGACCAGGCGCGCTGGACCTAAGCCGACCTACTGAGCGGCACGGCTTTCTTTAGCTCCCTGCCAACCGTAAGGCCGGCTAAGCGGCCCATCGTAAGTGCATTGGCGATGGAATTGCCGCCACCGACATAGCGTTCACCAAGTACGCCGGCGCCGGCCTCGCCTGCCGCTAGCAGGCCGTGAATGATCTTCCCGTTGGAGTCGACGACGTGACAGTCGACATCGATTTTGAGACCCGCCCCCGTCAGGTTGACGTCGTAGGCACGGTACTCAAAAGCGTAGAAGGGACCTTCTTTGATCTGGTGCAAATTGGTCATCTTACGCAGGAACAGCGAATCCTTCCCAGTCTTGACGGCCTGATTGTATTGTTCGACCGAGCTCTGTAGGCCCGCGGCATCCAGGCCGCAGGCATTCGCCAGTTCGGCAATGCTCGCGGCCTGTTTGAAGTCGCCGTATTTCACGCGATCGAGCACGAATTGTGGTGCCCACGAACCCTTGCCAGGATCGGATTCGCGCCGCGCTCGCTCATCGAAAATTCCCCAGACAACGTGGCCCTGGTCCCTTACGAGTCCCGGCATCACCGCATAGGGCGCCGTTTCGGCGACAAAACGATGCCCCCGTCGATTGACATAGATCAGCGACGTCGGTTGCGTGCCGACATAAGCGGGCATCTCGGGCCGCCGCTTGAAATAAGGCCGGGTGTTCATCAGTCCACGATTGACACCGGTGATTTCCGCACCTGCTTGCTCACCAAGACGGATTGCGTCGCCACGGCTTCCCGGCGCTGAAATAGTGATTGGCGCAGTTCCCTCCGGAGCGGCGGCCCATGCATCCGGCATCCATTTCCGGACCAGATCATGATCCTGGCCAAAGCCGCCACAAGTCACCGCCACGTAATGGGAGCGAAGTTCGACCCCATCGACCTCCACGCCGACAACGGCGCCGGACTCGACCAGGAGCTTCTGCACCCGCGTGTTGAGCGCCACTTCGACGCCAAGCACGCTGCGCCGCTGATCGAGCGCATCGATATAGGCCTGTCCGCTACCATTGGGATAGTGACCCCGCGGGGGATGCTCAACGCCCGAGGCGTAGAGACCTGGCTCGTCTGCCGCGTGGGGCCAAGTCGCGCCCTCAGGTTTTCGCGCCATCCGGACCGGATATTCGATACCGAGGGAAATAAGCCACTCCATCGTTGGCGTGGCGTTCTCGCAGAATTGGCGCACAACGCCGGCCGGCAACTTCCACTGATTAAGCGTCATGTAGTACTGGAAGAAATCTTCGACGGAATCGGTGAAGCCGAGCGCGCGCTGCAGCGGAGTGTTGGCGGCTGTAAAAACGCCCTGCGAACGGCCTGTCGACCCACCAATCTTGGCCTCGGACTCGAGAACCATGACCGAGCAGCCGGCCTCCGCGGCTGAGACGGCAGCGGCTAGTCCCGCGCCGCCGGCTCCCACGACGATAAGATCATATTCCGTTGCCATGATTTCCTCTCCACTTTTTTTCTCGCGGTGGGACTTCACCCATGAGCTCTCGCGTCCAACTCTCTAAAGCTATCCTTCCAACAGACCAGCCAATCCGCCAAGCTCGATCGGGGTAGCGTCCCGTGCTGATCCAGACATCGGCGGTGAACAATCCAAGCGAGATTATCGACCTCCACGCTCCGATCAACCGCTTGTCCCGCTCGACGCTCGCCCGGGATTTTCTTTTGCAGCGCCGTGGTAGCCCGCGAAAGTCCCTTACAAGACACCCGAACGGATTGAATCATGAACCCTTTGAACGCGAATTCCCACATATGTGCTCGAACCTTGGCGAGTACTTGCCCGGTCCGGCCGCTTGCCGTTCACTATTCCCTTGTACATGAATCACAGTACAAATAAGAATGTCAGAGCCCCTACTCTTAGCCTTGACTATTTGGCTCTCAAACCGAGGCAACCGCGCTCAAGGCGCTAAAAGGGCTTTGTGGGAGAACGACCATGACCCGGCCCTCGGCGTCGGTTCGAAGCGCCGAACATGACAGTCGGAGGCTCGTCAACAAATGAGGTTCGACGAAATCGCTATTATTGCCGTTCGCGGCATCGGCCTTGGGTCGGTCTACGCGCTCGTTGCAATGAGCTTCAATATCGTCAAGGTCTCGAGCGGCATCCTCAACTTTGCGCAGGGCAACATGGTCGTGCTCGGCGGCCTGCTGGCCTACTTTCTGTTCTCGATGGCCGGCGGTCCGACGCAAATGAGCTGGTACATATTCCTGCCGCTCGCCGCGATCGGCGTCGGGATTTTGATGACACTCCAAGGTATCATTATCCTTTTGCCGATGCGCTATTCGACCGAAGATCATTCCTGGCTGATTACCACAATGGCGTTCTCGGTCATCATCGGAGCTGTACTGTTAATCACGCAGGGACCGAATGCCCTAAGCGTGCGCAGCGTGTTCCCGAATTTTATGGTCGCTGGAACCTATGTCCCGGCGCCTTATCTGCTCACCTTCGCCCTTGCCGTCGTGTGGTGTCTGGCGCTTCGCCTGTTTCGAACCCGCACCATGACCGGACTGCAGATCAGCGCTCTGTGGCAGAATCCGGAAGCCGCGCGCGCCGCCGGCCTCAAGATCAGGCGGCTGCAGATCGTGGCTTTCACGATCAGCGGCCTGATCGTTGGTTCAACCGGCTTCGTGGCCGCGCCAATGATCACCGTCTCGGCCGATTCCGGCTTCCGATACGTGATCAACGGTTTTGTTGCCGTTGTGATCGGCGGCATGGGCAGCAATATCGGTGCGCTGGTTGCGGGCCCCCTGGTGGGAATGGTCGGCATGTTTGCGGCGTATCGTTACGGCGCCGAGCTGCAGGGTGTCGCCACTTTGCTGGCTCTGATCGCCGTCCTCTTGCTTAGACCACAGGGCCTGTTCGGTAGCACCACTGCACGGCAGGTCTGACATGAGCAGCGCAGAACAGGGCATTGGCTCGACCGTGGGAAACTCTTCAAAACGCGGTACCGCGACAACTATCGCGGCACGGCTGAATACTGACATTCCGCAGATGATCGTCGCGATGATCGTTGTGGTCGCGTTCCTGGTGTTTTCGGAATGGAGCGACAGCGCCTATTGGGGCGGCATCTCCAAGTTGATGAGCCTGTATCTCGTCGCGTCCGTTTTCATGACTATCTTGTATGTCGATGCGGGACAGACGTCATTCGGCCAGGGCGCGATTTTTGGCGCGTCGGCTTATGCGGTGGCGGTCGTCGGAAGTCTGCAAGGATTCAGCTTTGCGGTGGCCGCTATTGCCGGGCTCGGCGCGGCGCTCATCGGGGGCGTGCTGTTCGCGCTGCCGGCACTGCGGGTGCAAGGGTTCTATCTCGGCTTCGTTACCCTCAGCGCCTCGATGGTTTTCCCAGACGTTCTGGTTTATTTCGACAGCATCACCAAGGGCATCAACGGCATCAGAGCGCCGTTCACGAGCATGGCTGACAGAACAGCCATCGGCCTTTCCCCTCTGACATTGGTGATCGCTCTTGTCACCGTTGGCGCACTCGTGTTCCAGGTCTGGCTGGCGAGGACTCGGCTCGGACGCCAGATGAAAGTAGCGGCGTCTAGCACGGTCGCGGCCCAATCGCTCGGCATCAGTCCTAGCCTGATGCGTTCGGTTGCGTTTCTGATTACCGCGTTCGGCACCGGCCTTGCCGGCATGCTCTATCCGCCGACGGTTGGCTTTGTCAGCCCCAACGCATTTCACGTCGACTTGTCCGTCTTGTTTTTCTTCGCGATCATCGTCGGCGGAACCAAACAGCCGCTCGGACCGGTCGTCGGTCTGATCTTTCTGTATATGGTGCCCAACGTCTTTCTCGCGAGCTTCGTCGAATACCGCCTGCTGATCTACGGGCTGGTGGCGCTGCTGGTGATGCTGCTGATGCCCAACGGCATTATGGGAACGCTGGAAGACTGGCGCCGTCGTAGGGCGGGGGGCGCGGCGGGCGAGTCATTGAGATTGGATCGCTTCATCGC
>Ga0105237_10008620_pt1 | contig 11022 bp, 9 predicted proteins | sample KBSC24metaG_FD_81520 | JGI IMG/M metagenome (GOLD analysis project Ga0105237, IMG submission 81520) | Corn rhizosphere microbial communities from Kellogg Biological Station, Michigan, USA - KBS C2-4 metaG | ecosystem: Host-associated > Plants > Roots > Rhizosphere > Soil | place: Michigan, USA... | reverse complement strand
TGTGCTTCAGCGCGATATGCAAATCGATGGCGGGGTGCGCCCCATCCGCGAAGCGGATGCGCTGGCGATTCGCCGCCGCGCCGCGCAAGCCATTCAGGCGACCTACCGCGAACTCGGTTTTCCAAGTATCAGCGACGAAGAAGTCGAGGCGGCGGCCATCGCGCATAGCAGCGACGATATGCCCCCGCGTGATTCTGTGCCTGATCTCGCAGCAGCGGACACTTTTTTGAGCGGTGAAGCCGATTTCCTGACCGTCATTCGTGCGCTCGAAAAATCCGGCTTCGGTGATGTGGCGGGGAATATCCTCAAGATGGGACGCCAGCGCGTCGCCGGGGATTATTTGCAGCCCGCCGCCATCTTCGACAAGGATTTCCACGTTCGCAGTGCCATCAATGATGTCAACGATTACACGGGGCCGGGGACAGGCTATCGTCCATCCGGCGAGCGTTGGGCGGAGATGCAGAATCTGCCACAGGTCAAGCCGCCGCACGATTTCATTGATGCACAAATGGGCGAGCCGATTGCCCGCCTTGCTGAACTCGAACCCGCCCGTCCCGGTACGCAGCCCGAAGTGATTGTCGCCGTTGGGCCTGCTTTCGGGACAGCCCTTACGCGCACGATCAACGGGCTGGAACATGAAGCTGTCCTCGAAGCCATTCTCACGGGCATCGCCAACGAGGATATGATCGCACGCATCGTCAAGGTCTATCACACCTCGGACTGCGCGGCGATTGGCTACGTCGGTGCCCGTCTGAGCGGAAGCGGCATCGCCATTGGCATTCAGTCACGCGGCACGACCGTCATCCACAAGAAAACCCTTGCGCCGCTCAACAACCTTGAATTGCTCCCGCAGTCGCCCAGCCTGACGCTCGAAAACTACGAGGCCATCGGGCGCAACGCCGCGCGCTATGCCAAAGGCGAACGCGCCACCCCCGTCGGCGTCAAAATCGACAATGGCGCGCGCCTGCGCCTGATCGTCAAGACGGCGCTGCTCCATCGCCGTGAAACCGAGGAAGTCAGGCAGCATCAGCTACCGATGGAACTGCGCTTCGACTGGGAGCCAAACCTATGAGCGTTCCCCACTATCCCTTGATGGACAATGCCGAGGATCAATTGAAGGCGTTCAGCGGCAAGCCGCTTCCCGAAATCACGCTGGAAGCGGCTGCTGATGACGACTTATCATCGGCGGATTTGCGCATCCATCGCGAGACGCTGTTGATGCAGGCGCAGATTGCGCGCGAAGCTGGGTATGCGCAGTTGGCGGGCAATCTCATGCGCGCCGCCGAACTCACGCTCGTGCCGAACGCCGAAGTCCTGCAAATCTACGATCTGCTGCGTCCGATGCGTGCCACCTTCGACCAGTTGATCCAGCTTGCTACGCATCTGGAACAGACTTACGAGGCGGCGGAAAACGGGCGCTTCGTCCGCGAAGCCGCTGACGCCTATCGAGAACGAAAGCTGCTGCGTGAATAAAGTAAGGCTTGCTCGCGCGCTTCGGGGGCGGCTCAAGCGGCTCCGTAAGGCGCTCTATACATCGAAAAGGACGCGGATGAAAGTTTTGGTAATTGGGGGAAGCGGCATTGTCGGGACGCTGGTCGTGCCGATTCTGGCGGAAACGCATCAGGTGCGGGTATTCGATTTGCAACCACCACAGAGCGAAAAATGTGACTATATGGTCGGAGATGTCACCAATTTCGAGGCCTTGCGGCACGCGGCAGTGGGCATGGATGGTTTGATCTACATGGCGATGGGCAACCTGAAATGGACAGAGGTTTCCGGCTGGGTTTCCGCCTTCGACGTGAACGTCAAAGGGGTGCATCTCGCCCTGCGCGCCGCTCACGAAGCCGGGATCGAGCAGGCCGTTTACACCAGCAGCATGTCGGTTTACGGCGACGACATCATGAAGCGCTTCTTTTCTGATGAGGAACTCACGCCTGACGCCCAACATCTCTACGGTTTCACCAAGCGCCTCGGCGAAGAAGTCTGTCAGAATGCGGCGCGGCTCTGGGGGATGCACATCAATGCACTGCGGCTCTGTCTACCCGTGACTGAGGAGAAATGGCTGGCGCAGACGGTTGCAGGCACGCCGACCATCGCCACGACTGCCCGTGATGTGGCGCGGGCGCTCGATGCCGCGCTGAGGCTCAAGGCGGGATTTCAGGCGTTCACGATCAGCGGCGATTACGAGCAGAAGATTATGAACATGGCGAAGGCCAAGCGCCTCCTCAATTGGGAACCGCTCGCGCGCCCGACCCGCAAACCAGAATAAAGGAGTCAATATGGCGGATTTCAACGTTAAGCGGCGCGGCAAACTGACCTACTACTACGAGGGCGACGATCCGGTGCTGTCGAGCCTCGTTGTTGAGACGCAGCCCGATGGCGATTTGCGGATTTGCTTCTCCGGCCTGACCGGTGGTTATTCGGCGAGCAGTGTGCTGGGGCTGGATACGGTCGCGCGCATGGAGCCGGAAATCGAAATCCCGCTCGTGTTTCGCTGCTGGGAAAGCTGGCTGCAAAAAGCGGGCATCTGCGACTCGATTGCCGAGGTGGATTTCATCGAAATTCACGCCTTCGGCTGCCAGCCAAAATCCCCCAATCCGTTAGTCGATCCGGTTGGTTACGCCAAAGAGATCGAGCGGCTGCGCGCCGCCTACGCCAAAGCCTATCGCGGCTATTTTAAAGAACATTGTCCCGATAACGGCCTCCCGGCGCGCTTCACCGTTCACGTCGTCGATGTGCCGGATCAGGCGGCGAGTTACGAATTCTACGGCACAGGTTTAGTTCAGAAATCGCTGATAACTTAGAAAAGAGTGCATCCGAACATGGAAGAACGACCCTACGAACTTTTGCTCAAAGGCGGTCACGTCATCGACCCCAAGAACCACATCGATCAGGTGATGGATGTGGCGGTCACAGGCGACCGGATCGCGCAGGTTGCGAGGAGCATTGATGCATCGCTGGCGGGGACAGTGGTGGACGTGTCCGGACTTTACGTGACGCCGGGGCTGATTGACATTCACGTTCACGCCTATCACACCCGTGAACCGGAAGGGCTGAGCGTCATCATCGACCACCACTCGTTTCGCTCTGGCGTGACGACGGTGGTCGATACTGGCACATCCGGCGCGAAGCATTTTCTCCACTTCAAGCGCACGGTGATCGACACCTCGAAAACGCGGATTTTCGCGCTAATTAACATTGTCAAGTCCGGCATGATCGGCGACTGGGAGCAGGACATCCGCGAGATGGATCCCGAACTCGCCGCCTCGGTGGTGCTGGCCTATCCCGAAATCTGCGTTGGCATCAAGACGGCGCATTACTGGACGCACGCTCCCTACGACGAGGCGCATCAGCCCTGGACAGCGGTGGATCGTGCGCTCGAAGCGGCGGAGATTTGTAAGAAGCCGCTGATGGTCGATTTCTGGCCTCGACCGGAACGCCCATATTCCGAACTGGTCAAGAAGATGCGCCCCGGCGACATTCACACGCATATGTATGCCCAGCAGTTCCCTGTGCTGGATGAAAACAACAAGCCGAACAAGTTTCTGTTCGAAGCGCGGGATCGCGGCGTGATTTTCGACCTCGGTCATGGGGCGGGCAGCTTCTGGTTCCGTCTCGCTATCCCGGCGATTGAAGGCGGCTGGGCACCCGATTCGGTCAGCACCGATTTGCACATTGGCAACGTCAACGGCCCCGTCGTTGATATGCTCACCACCATGTCGAAAATGCTGGCGATGGGCTGGTCGCTTCAGGAGACGATCTATCGCTCGACGGTCACACCTGCGCAGGAAATCGGTCATGCTGAACTGGGGACGCTCAGCGAAGGCGCGGAAGCCGACATTGCCGTCCTGTCGCTCAACGAAGGCCATTTCGGTTTTGTCGATTGCGGCAAGGCCAAGTATTTCGGCAAGCAGAAACTCGCTGCTAAACTGACCCTGCGCGCAGGCAAAGTCGTCTACGACCCCGAAGGCATGACCATGCCCGAATGGCCGGACGCGCCTGCCCCTTACTGGACTTTTAAATAGACTTCTCGGAGAAATCTCGATGACCAACTATGAATCGCTTGGTATCCGCCCGATTATCAATGCCACCGCCACGCTGACTCGCCTCGGCGGGTCGCTGATGGCTCCCGAAGTCCTGCAAGCTATGAACGAAGCTGCCCGCTCGTTCATCGATCTGCACGAGTTACAGCGTCGCGTCGGGGATCGTCTCGCTGAGATCACCCACAACGAAGCGGCTTATGTAAGCTGTGGCGCGGCGGCGGGGCTGGTACTGGCTGCGGCGTCCTGCATCGCGGGCAGCGATCCCGATCTGATCCGCCGCTTCCCCGATTTGACTGGGATGAAAGATGAGATCATTGTCCACAAGACGCACCGCAATGGCTACGACTACGCCCTGCGCGAGATCGGCGCGAAAATGGTCGAGATCGGCAGCGCCAGCGGCACGACCCGCGCCGATTTGGAACAGGCGATCACGTCGCGCACCGCCGCCTTTTTCTGGTTTCAGGGTGCGATGACCACACCCAACGATCTGCCGCTGCGCGGTGTGATCGAAATCACCAACGCGCACAACATCCCGGTGATTGTCGATGCGGCGGCGCAGCTTCCGCCTGTGAGTAATCTGTGGACGTTCACGCAGATGGGTGCGGCGCTGGCGGTTTTCAGCGGCGGCAAGGATTTGCGCGGGCCGCAGAGCAGCGGCTTGGTGCTGGGTCGGCGCGATCTGGTCGAAGCCTGTCGCATTCACGGCAGTCCCAACGCCAATGTCGGTCGCCCGATGAAAGTTGGCAAAGAGGAAATGATGGGGCTGCTTGCCGCCGTCGAACGCTACCTGAAACTCGATCACGATGCCCGTGAGCAGGTCTGCGAAAGCACCGTCAGCATGTGGATCGACGCCTTGAGCATCATCCCCGGCATCAGCGCGAAGCGGACGTTCCCTAATGAAGCGGGACAGCCTTTACCGCGCTGCCTGCTGACGATTGATCACGAAAAGCTCGGCATGGATGCGAAAGCCGTCCACGAGCAGCTTGCGGCAGGCGATCCGTCGATTGTGGCGGAACTGGTGGGCGAGGACAGCATCCACCTCAATCCGATGACACTTGAAACAGGCGAAGCTGAGATCATTTTGAATCGACTGGTGGAAATTGTTGGGAGCCGCGTCACGCACTGAGATTTTTAAGCAGGGCTGAGGTTAACCTTAGCCCTGTTTTGGACTGTGACATGTGGAAATCAGCGCGCGAGCCTGTTCAAGCGTATCAGCGAGAAACAGGCGCTCGCTCAACTGACGGTTCACCTTGCCGAAGACGATTACCATTGTCTTGATCAATGTCGAGCCGCCGACGATCACCGTGACACCGCGATTTTTTGGCGCAGTCGCCATTGCGCGCCGGAACTGAAACAGCGCATCCGAGGGCAGAGCTGCTCCCGGCTTAAAATTCGAGATCGAATCGACGGTATGCGTCACGCTGCGCGTCAGGGCGAAGGCGTTTTCGGTTGCTGTGTAAAATTCGCTCCAGACCCAGCGCCCCTCAAAATCGTAGCGAATGATCGTCTGCTCGTCGTTATCCCATAAAACGGTAATACCCATAAAGTGTCCTCTCACGAATCGGGTGAGTTCAGCGCGAACGAGAGGCCGCGATGTTTCCTGCTGATATTATATGTGAATTGAATATCGCTGCGCTCAATGGGTGTTGACGTGCGTGCGCGAATATTCCCGGCGGTAGTCGCCGGGGGAAATCTGCATATAGCGGTGGAAAACGCGCCGGAAGTAGTCGGGGTCGGCGAAACCGCACTTCTGCGCGATTTGCTCGATGGTCAGGCTGCTGTCGAGCAGATAATTACAGGCGCGGTTGATGCGATAGCGATGGATGGCCTCGGTCAATGTGGAGCCATAGACCTCGCGATAGACTCGCCCCAGATAATCGGCGTTGTAGCCAAGCGCTTCGGCGACTTTGCCCGCCGTGATCGGGTGGTCATAGTTCATGCGAATGTAAGTGTGCGCCCAGGTCGCGGCGACGTTCAGATCGCCGGGTGCGGCAGGCGCTTGTTCGACCGCCTCGGTCACTTCGATCAGGATTAGCATGGTCAGCAGATTGGCGGAGTAGGGGTGCAGCACGCCGGTTTCCTGATCGTCCAGAAAGGTACGGAACAGCCGCTCTAAGCGCTCCGGCTGCGAAATCTGCGCGATTTGCGGGACTTTGATCGTCGGCGCGAATTCGTCACTGTGAGATTCGACCTCAAAGTGAATCCAGTAGAATTTCAGGCCGAGCGGCATCGGCTTTGTGCTGCCATGTTCGCGCCCCGGCCACAGATGCAGCGTTTGCCCCGGTTCGAGGTGGAACGCCGCCTCCTCCTCCCACATATCGAGTTCACCCTGTTTGACGAAGATCAACTCGTGCGATTCGATCACGCGGGTGGGGTGCATCGCCGCGCCGCGTGAGATGAACAGCCCCGCGTTTTGCGCCTTGACTGGACAGTAGGCGCTCAGGGGGAGGGTTTCATTCAGAGGTATCATGATGGCATCCGAAAGGTTTTTGCTTTTGTTCCGGCTTTTGCTAAAAGCTGACTGCTCGAATTCTATTAAACCTCAAAAAGTCGGATTTGTCCTGCTATTGGCGGCTTTCTGGTCTACTCCCAGCGCCGCATCTTGCACTAGATTCAAAGCACACAGATCAGATTTTTTGAGGGTTATATTTTGCCAAACGACTCGCACTCTCCCAAACCCATTGCCATTGAGGATGTCCACATCGAAAGTGGACTGTGGGGCGAACGGCAGGCCGCCAACCGCAGCCGAACGATCCCCGCGATTTATCACCAGATGGACATCACCGGACGGCTGGAAGCGCTCAATCTCAAACGCGAACGCCCCCGTAAGCGCAGCGTGATCCAGATGTTCTGGGATTCCGACCCCGCCAAGTGGATCGAGGCGGTGGGCTACAGCCTGCATACGCATCCCGATCCTGCACTCGAAGCGCAGGCCGACGATCTGATTGATCGGCTGGAGAAAGCGCAGCAGCCCGACGGCTATCTGAACACTTATTTCACGGTGCTGGAGCCGGAAAATCGCTGGAAAGACCTGCGTGACTGGCACGAAATGTATAACGCCGGACATCTGATTGAGGGGGCGGTTGCCTATTATGAAGCGACGGGCAAACGTAAGGTGCTGGATGTTCTCTGCCGCTACGCCGACCTGATTGACCGGCTGTTTGGCCCCAACGAAGGCCAGCGGCACGGCTATCCGGGGCATCCCGAACTGGAACTGGCGCTGGTCAAGCTCTACCGCGCCACCGGAGAGCAGCGCTACCTCAAGCTGGCGAAGTATTTCATCGACGAGCGCGGCAAACAGCCGCACTATTTCGACCTGGAAGCCAGCGAGCGTGGCGAAGACCCGCGCGATTTCTGGGCGAAAAATTATCGCTACTGTCAGGCGCATGAACCGCTACGCGATCAGCAGGAGGCGACGGGTCATGCCGTGCGCGCCTGCTATCTGTATACCGGAATAGCCGATGTGGCGCGCGAAACGGGCGACCAAAGCCTGGTCGATCTGTCGCGCCGCCTGTGGGACGACCTGACGCAGCATCAGATGTATATCACGGGGGGACTAGGCCCCGCTCACTCCAATGAGGGCTTCACCTTTGCCTACGATTTGCCCAATGAAACCGCCTACGCCGAAACCTGCGCTTCGTGCGCGCTGGTCTTCTGGGCGCAGCGCATGTTCCAGATCGATCCGCATGGGCGCTACATCGACGTGATGGAGCGGGCGCTCTACAACACCGTTCTCGCAGGCGTCTCGCATGACGGCGACGAGTTCTTCTACGCTAATCCGCTGACCGCCTATCCGAGAATCAACCCGACGGAAAACTTCAGCGGGATTGCTTCCGCCGAGCATTACCGCCGCAGCGAATGGTTCGAGTGTCCCTGCTGTCCGGCGAATGCCTCGCGCACGGTCGCCAGCATCGGGACATATTTCTATTCGACGACGCCGAATCGAGTCTACGTTCACCTTTACAGCCCGAACGTCGCACATTTCAATATTCAGGGCAGTCATGTTCACCTCGAACAGCAGACGAACTATCCCTGGGATGGCAGTGTTCAGATCAGTCTCGGCCTCGATAAGCCCGCTACCTTTGATCTGGCGCTGCGTGTACCGGGCTGGTGTCGCAACTACAGCGTCACCGTCAATGGGGCGGCGCAAAATGTCACGCCGGAAAACGGCTATATCGTCCTCTCGCGCCAGTGGAAAACAGGCGATAGTGTTGGGCTGACGCTCGATATGCCGGTCGAGCGAATTGCCCCGCATCCGATGATTCGTCAGGATGTCGGGCAGATCGCTTTGCAGTGCGGTCCGCTGGTCTACTGCGTAGAAGAAGTCGATAACGGGGCGCAGTTGGCGAATGTCGTGCTGCCCAAAGATGCGCCGCTGCACGCGGAATTCGACGCGGAATTGTTCGGCGGTGTGTCGGTCATTCACGGGCAGGCGCTGCGCGTTGAGCCGTCGAACTGGTCGAGCGAAATGTATCTGCCGGAAGCCGATGTTGAATACAAGCGGACGCCGTTCGACCTGACAGCGATCCCGTATGCGCTGTGGGCGAATCGCGCGCCCGGCGAGATGCGCGTCTGGATACGCGAATCCTAGCCAGATATTTGCTTTGTAGGGGCGTTCGTGTAAACGAAGTTTACCTGAACGCCCCTACGGACACCCTCGAATTCAGAATTCCTTTCACTGTGTCCTCTGCGTCCTCTGTGGTTCAATTGCTTTTTCTTTGACTCAGCACATCTTTCATCGTTTTGGCTGTAATATCCAGAAATATTTGTGTGCCTTGAAACCTGTTTTGTGGGTACAATTCGTCTATCCAGCACAGGAGAAAAAGATGAACGCCAAGAAATTTGTTTTTCTTACCTGCTTACTTGCATTACTTTTGGTCTGGCTTCCGGCGAGTGTGAATGCGCAGGATGACGCGAAGACCTACACCCTCGGCGTCGCGCAGCCCTTCACGGGGTCGCTAGGGACGTATGGCACGGATTTCGGCAAAGGGATTCAACTGGCGGTTGATCAGATGAACAGCCAGCTATCCGATGCGGGCGTCAAGATCAAATTTGTGATCGCCAGCGCCGACACCACCGGGACGCCGGACGGCGCAGCCAAAGCCGTCCAGACGATTGTCCAGACGACGGGCGCACAGGTGATCGTCGGCCCGCTGACGACCTCGGAAGTGCTGGGCGCGAAACAGTTCGTCGATGCCAACAACGTCGTGATTGTCGCCCCAGCTTCGACGGGTGTGGATGCTGCCATCCCCAACGATAACATCTTCCGCGTCTTCGATCCGCCGGATAACTTCGCGGCTAAAGCCTTCGTTCAGATCGCCAATGCGCGAGGTTACGTGAATGTCGTCGTGCTGCATGTCGATGATCCGTTCGGAAACGGCATGGTTTCCGCGTTCACGACCGATTTTCAGGCCGCAGGCGGCAAAGAAGTCTCGGACGTGAAGTATGCGCCGAATCCGACCGATCTCTCCAGCGAGGCGACCAAAGTCAGTTCGGAAGTCACGCGCCTCTCGGCTTCGGGCAAGACGGCTATCCTGTGCGCCTGCTACCTCGCCGATGCTGAAAAGCTGCTTCCCGCCGCCGAGCTTGATCCGACCCTGAGCAGCACCGACTGGATGGGCGTCGAGAATCTGGCAAGCCCGGACATTCTCAAGGACTCCGGCGCGGCGGATTTCCTGCGCAAAGCCAATTTCATCTCGGTGTCGGCGTCGGATTCGAGTACACCGCTGAGCCAGCCCTTCATCGATGCGTTCACCGCCAAATTCGGTGCTGCGCCGGGGCCTTTCACCAACTACGCTTATGACGCCGCCAACATCGCCATGCTCTCGATGGTCGTCGCCGGGAATGATGGCAAGGCCGTCAAAGCGATTCTGCCCTTCATTGCCGATCACTATATTGGCACGACGGTGCAAGCCTACCTCGACGCCAATGGCGATCAGTCGCTGGCGAACTACGGCATCAAACAAGTTGATCCTAGCAACCCGGATTTCGTCGCGGTGGGTACTTATGATGGCTCGACTGATAAAGTCACGATGAACGCGGGTTCGTAGATCGAAAGCAAGAGTCGTGGGTTCGCGTTCCTCTTGGGGCGTGAATCCACGACTCTTGACTCGGATCGCTATGACCTTACCCATCCTCATAGATACGCTTGTCAAGACGCTGCAAATCGGCAGTATGTACGCGCTGATGGCGCTCGGCATCACGCTGACGATGAGCGTGATCAAGCTGCCGAATTTCGCGCACGCCGAGTACATTACCTTTGGAGCGTATACGGCGCTGCTGGTTTCGATGGGACTATCGACCAATCCGCTGGTGATTCTGGCGCTGGCCTTCGTGGTTTCGGCGCTGGTGGCGCTGGCCTCGCATCTGATCGTCTTTCGCCCGCTCGAAAAGCGTAATCCCTCGACCTATGCCATGCTGCTAGCCTCGTTTGCCGTCGGCCTGATTTTGCGTTATATCCTGTTCATCTTCGCCGATCACTTCAACCTGTTCGACAAGCGCCCGGCGATTCCGCTGCAAGTCGCTTACCGCAGCAGCCTCGTGATTTTGAGCAACATTTTCTTTCTGGTCGTACCGACGAGCATCATCGCCGTAATCGCGCTAACGGTGCTGCTCAATTTCAGCGCACTGGGTCGTCAAATGCGCGCGCTGGCGAACAACTACAACCTCGCCAAAATTATCGGCATCCGTGTCGAGCGCGTTAAAACGCTGACGTGGCTGCTGGTCGGCGGGCTGGCGGGAGTCGCGGGGGCGCTGTGGGGGATTTACTCGAACGTTCACCCGCTGACAGGCTGGTTGGCGATTCTGTCGGTGTTCGCGGCGGCGATCCTCGGCGGCATGTCGAGCTTTGTCGGCACGATCCTCGGCGCGTATCTGGTCGCCTTCTCGGAAAACACGGTCATGCAGGTGCTCAATCAGTATCTCGGCCTCGATTTCAGCTTCAAGCCCGCGATCCCGTTTGTGATCATCATCATCGTGC
>Ga0105237_10008618_pt1 | contig 11023 bp, 4 predicted proteins | sample KBSC24metaG_FD_81520 | JGI IMG/M metagenome (GOLD analysis project Ga0105237, IMG submission 81520) | Corn rhizosphere microbial communities from Kellogg Biological Station, Michigan, USA - KBS C2-4 metaG | ecosystem: Host-associated > Plants > Roots > Rhizosphere > Soil | place: Michigan, USA... | reverse complement strand
CCCGCGAAAGACGCCGCTGCGGCTGGTTCCGCCTGTCAGGAAAGCGGCGAAGGCTGCCTGACCGCGGTCATTCAAAACGGGACTCAAAAACTGGAGAGCCACGCCGGGGGAGTAGATTCCACCCTTAGGGGCCGCATGTCCCGAAAGGGCGATGGCAACGGTATCGATCCCATCACCGAGCATGAGCCCAAAGGGGCCCGCGCCGTTTTCGATGGAAGCGAGCGCGAGTACCTGGCCATGTTTATTGGTAACTGGTTCACCAAAATCGACGAATGTGCCGCCACCCGGTGCGACCTGATTGGCCGCAAAGATGGTGGTAATACTCACCCCATCACCGCGGTAGATACCGAAATCAGCGGATCCGCCGATCGTGCCGGCAAAAAAGGCGAGTTGACCGTCTTCGTCAATCACTGGTGAACCGAAAAAGAGGAAGGTTCCACCGGTGGGCGCGGGGGTACCATCAAGCGCGACGGGTATGGTGTGGGTACCGTCATTGCGGAAGATACCCTCCGTATTGAGACCTCCTGTTATAAACGCTCCAAAAGCGATCAGCCCCTGGGAATTCGCAGCATACCGGCTCGGCGTCAGAGTGCCGCCGCCCGGTGCGGGTTGTCCGTTCTGGACCAGCGCAACCGTGCGCGTTCCATCGCCGCGGAAGATGCCGGTATCCGTGTTAAAGATCACGTCACCGCGAGTGGTAATGAAGGGTGTGGAGACAAAGTTGAAATTCCCGGCAGTTGGATCAGGGTTCCCGCCGAGCGCAATCGTGGACGTCGAAATGTAGTCGCTAACAAACACGCCGGTTTTGCTGGGTCCGCTGAGGCGCGCATCAAAAGCCACCTGGCCGCGCGCATTCAACGCCAGGGTGTTGAGAAACTCCGTGTAATTTCCACCTGCAGGCGCAGCATCGCCTGACGCGGCGATGACTGTGTGCCTTACCTGTGACCGCACGCCGGTCACCGACAAGACTTGAGAAAGCGTCAGCGCAAGAAGTGCACAGCATATAAAGCGAGGGAACTTCATGATTTTGTCCTCTTTCTACAACCCCGAATAATCTTCGACCTCTATGAAACATGTTCGCTGTAGGGCAGATTGCATGCCATGCAACCGCGGTGAGATTTTGCCGCGCGGTTTTAACGTGAATCGTTGGGGATTGTGAGAACTTGTGGACAAATGGGTAAGTGATCCGCGCACGAGCAATGCGCGTGGTCCACGGTATTTAGTAGTTAACGAGATGGCTCTTTGGTAGGTGAGCTACGATATACGGTGAGCGGAGCTTTGCCGCAGAAGTCAGGATTCAGGCTTGGATGAGGTCAGTACCGTAACGCGGTAGCGTCGGGTCAGTTCTCGAACATACGATATTCTCAGCAAATTTCAGAGGCTCACGTACGACCCTACGCTACCGCGTTACGGTACTGACCGTATCCAACAATGACTTTCGACTTTTGAGGAAAAGCGGCTGAGTGGAGCTTTGCACAAAAAATCGAGTTGGGATGGAAGTCTTTCCTCTGCGGCCCTCTGCGTATCTCTGTGTTCTCTGCGTTAATGGGCCTTTTCAACGCAGAGGGCCGCAGAGATACGCAGAGGCCGCAGAGAAACAAATCAGATTTGCCACTTTTTGTGCAAAGCGGCTGAGCGGAGACTGCTGCTGCGCTTTCCTCTTTTGTTAATGCCAGGCTCACGGCCCAGTAATAAATAGCCAGGGCGAAGATGATTACTACTGCGATGTCGACCCAATCAGGCAACACACCTTTCGAGCCATTGCCATAACGCCCGAGCATTCCGATCAGCACGTGCGCGCCGAGCCACGGAGCGATCCAGATCGCGTTTCGGATCGTGCGCTGCGCGCCGGTCTTTCGACGCCACGCGCCAACTGTGAACAACACAAGACCCGCCGCGATCGCGCTTACAAGCTTCCAGGTCGTGTCAAACCCGCCCCAGTAAATGATGAGGTTGGCTGAACAAAACGCAGCGGGCAGCAGAAACTTTGGCAGCGGCATTCGGTAATTCGTGGTTCGTGGACCATCGAGCTTGTGTAGCGCTGCGAGCGATACTGGCGCGAACGCATACATGATTGCGGTCGTCGCCGTGATCACAGTCACCAAAGCGCCCCAACTCTTAAACGGCCCGAACGCAAGTAAGCCGACGACAGCCGACACTACAATCGAAACAACTGGTACGCCTTTACGGTTTGTAGCAACCAACGCAGCGGGCATCTCGCGTTCCTCACCGAGAGCGTAAGAGAGCCGCGAACTGGTCGCGACATAGACCACGCCGGTACCCGCAGGTGAAATGATCGCGTCAACGATCAGAAGTTTTGCGAGCCAACCAGCCCCGACCGCGAGAGCGATCGTGTACCACGCGCCATAGTCAGATGGATCAGCACCAAGCGGCCTGGCCCAATTCGTTGCGATGTTCCGCGGCTCGAGAGCGGCGATCATCACGACTTGCAGCAGCGAATACAGCACTGCCCCAATCGCCATCGCCGCAAGGATCGCGCGTGATACGTCGCGTTTAGGATTGCGCGCCTCGCCCGCAAGCTGGACGGCTTGTTCAAATCCCTGCAATGCAAAGACGACGCCTCCAGCCAGCGCGGCGAAGACGCCATGGAAACCGAACGGCATAAAACCGCCTCCAGCATGAAAGTTCTCTGAGTTGAACCGAAGCGCAGCAACTGCGCCGATCGCGAGAACGGGAACAGCAGTCTTCCAAAGGACCACGATCACGTTGCTGTCGGATAAAAACTTTGTGCCGGCGAGATTCACGGCTGTGAACAGCAACATCAATACGATTGCCACGACAAGACCCACTTCATTCAGCAGCCCGGCATTGTCGCCGACCTTGTTAAGCATGTTGAAGTGAGTGTTGACCCAGCCAACGCTGTTAACGTAGGTAATTACCGCAAGAACTTCGATTGGGGCGATGAAGACCGCCTGCAACCACGACGCCCATCCCGCGGTGAATCCGGCGATTGGGCCATGCGAGTAGTAAGGAAACCTCGCGGCACCACCGGCCACCGGATATGTCGCGCCCAATTCGGCGTATGTCAGAGCGAGTAGTGCCAACATGCCTGCCGCGAGAGCCCATGACAAGATCGAGGCAGGGCCGGCAACTTTCGCAGCGTTGAGCGCTCCCAACAACCAGCCTGATCCGATTATTGAACCCAGCGAGATGAACATCAGACCGTAGAAGCCCACAGACCGTCGCAATCCGGTCGATGGTTCGGCGACGTTCGTTTCAATCCGGCCGACAAAGTCGTTCCGTGCGTTTTCGTTTATCATGTGTGTCTCCGCGCGTGGATTGGTACAACGGCACGCGGCGGACGTTAGGCTGGCGGGCCATTGTTGTAAATTGAAAGGTTGTTATTGTTTTCTGCCGAGGCTTCTAAGGGACGAACCTAAACTCTTAAAAGGTTTCGCAAGTGGCTTCAAACCAAATCGAGACGATTGGAACTGATCGCACCGCCGGCTACTCGTATGCCTTTGGGCGCTTCCAACTCAAGGTCGGAGAAAATGGACAGACAACGCTGTTTTCGGAGGGCCACCCGATAGCTCTTACGTCGGTCGCACTAACGGTTCTTCGCGTGCTGCTCGAGAACCACGGCTCGTATGTCCGAACCAGGGAGCTTCTGGACAGCGCTTCCCAGTCGCCCGACGCCACCGAGAACATGGTTCATGGGGCAGTCCACGAGCTCAGACGTACTCTCAACGACGCCAGCTTGATTAAAACTGAGAGATTGAAGGGCTACTGTTTTACGGGCGTGGTTTCCGCGCACACGGATGAAGCGCCGGACGTTAGTGAGCCATTAGTTGAGCGGCGGGTCGAAAACGTCTCGATCGAAACACCGTCAGAAAAAACACGAGATCCGTTCGTCATCGTCGCGCTGTTAGTCAGCACCGCGGTGTTGTTTCTCCCGTTTGGTTTGGCTTTCGCATCGGAGAGTTGGACCAACGTTACCAAGCAACTCGGTTTTATCCAGGCGTTGATGATTCTGGTTGCGCTTGGATATGACTTCTACTTGTCTGACGCTCGTGATTCCCGGCGTGTACGCGCGAAGAACGAGCGCGCCTTTATTGCGACGCAACAATTCCGGCGAGCGTGGCGGTTGCTGTTGGCGTCGTGGTGTTGCCTGTACTTCGCTTTACTGCTCTCGCTCAGGTTTGTACCGGCAGGCGGAAACAACAATCCTGCCTGGCAGTGGCAAGCGCTCCAGGTGCTGAACACTTCTCTCAACAACGCAAGCATCTTCGCGCTTGTGCTGTGTTATGCGGTGCTGAATAGACCGACCGTCGTTGCGGTAGCCGGACGCGAAGTCGAGGCGTTGCCGTTCAAGCGTGGATTGATTCTTGTCGGAGGACTCAGTGTTCTTGAAGCGATCCTGGTTGCGCTCTTCGAGAGCCGAGGACGTGCTGATTACGCTGGGGCCGTGTTGTTTGGAGTAGATGTGCTGAGCGGTGTCGGCGGTGGTATCGCGATGGCGTTGTTCGTTAGTCGCCTCGACAGCAGGCTCTTGAGCACGAGCGGGCTGCTGCCGATCGTTCCGCTCATCCTGTATTTCTACGCTGTGATTCAGCCGTTTTATCCGTTATTGAACTGGACCTTTCCCGATCGTGCAGGGCTACCTCCACACGTAGATCTTTGGATTATGCAACTGGCGTTCATGCTGAAAAGCGTGATGTATATATATGTCACCGATCGCTTCAGGAAGGGACGCTTTCTTTTTTACATGATCTACGCCAGACGCTTTTATGAAGATGTAGAGAGCAAGTGGAGACAGTTTTAGCCACCAAAAGGCACGAAAGTTAAGACAAACAGAGGAACACTGAAACCATGCAAACGATCTATGAAGCCGCGGGTGGGTCCGAAGGGCTGCTGAGGTTGGCACACGCGTGGCACGCACGGGTGCTGGAGGATGAAGTGGTTAGCCATGCGTTCAGCCATGGATTCCACCCCCAACACACCGAGCGCCTTGCCGCGTATTGGGCAGAAGCACTGGGTGGTCCAATAACGTACTCCGATCGGTACGGTGATGAGACGTCCGTCGTGCGGATCCACAGCGGCAACGGACCGCACGAGGAGATGGACCAGCGAGCCATTGCCTGTTTCGATCAGGCCCTGCAAGATGCCGGGTTTGACCGCGACGATCGGCTCAGACGCGCGCTGCACGATTACTTTGCGTGGGCAACCACCACCACGATGGCTCGCTACCATGGCTCAGCGGATGATGTGCCGGACGGTTTGCACATTCCTAAATGGTCGTGGGACGGACTTGTTCCCTGATAATCGACCAGCACCTCGCCGCCCTCGCAAATTCTCAGAAAATTGTGAACTGTAGGGCGGCCCTCCGTGGCCGCCCCTCCGTGGCCGCCCTCGCCGCTCAATTCGAAATCAACACACGCCGCCCGTCCTCATCCCAATCAAGGTGCAGTTTCGAGTCGTGCGGTAGATTTTCACGGTTCAGATATGACGCAAGCGGTGAGACGAGTTGAGACTCGATAGTTCGCTGTAAAGGGCGGGCGCCGAGGCGAGCGTTGAAACCCTGGCGCGCGAGGTGATCTACGAGGCGCTGAGACCACGAGAGTGTGATCCCACGTTTCTTCAAACCCTCTCGACTCGTGAGACTGTTCAACTCCTTCTCCACAATGCGTCGCACACTCTCGCGGTCCAACGAGCGGAAACTCAGAATCGCATCGATTCGGTTGTAAAACTCCGGTCGAAAAAACGTCTGCGCCGCGCGGTCATATGGCGTGTAAGAAGTTTCGCCACTTCCGAACCCCGGTGGGTCTCCTTTCAACGATCCAAGGTTCGACGTCATGATAATCAACGCGCTCGAGAAGTAGGTAGTACGTCCAAACCGATCCGTCAACCGCCCCTCGTCAAACACGCTGAGCAGCACATCAAACACGCCTTCATCCGCCTTCTCGATCTCGTCCAGCAGAACCACGGCCAGCGGTTGACGCCGCATACGATTAATGAACTCGCTCGGCTCGCCATACGGCCCCGCGATCAAACGCTCGGCGCTGCCCGGCAGCGAGTATTCGCTCATGTCGAGCCTGACGAAGCGTTCCGAGATCTCCGCCTCACCGAAGAAGAACCGCGCCAGTGAACGCGCGAGTTCTGTTTTGCCTACACCTGTCGGACCAGTGAAGAGCAGCACGCCGAGTGGTCGCCCGGGATCATTCAAACCCGCTTTAAAAGTCAGCACTGAACTCGTCGCCGCACGGCACGCTTCGGGTTGACCTATCACTTCACTCTCAAAGAAGACCCTGACGTCCTGCTCGTCGAGCGACACTTCATCGCGCAGAAAGATCTCAGGCAGTCCCGTGAGCTTCACGAACTCGCCGATAATCTGATCCTTCCCAATCTCATTCAACCGGTTCGTCTTCGCGACCTCGTACATGCGCGACGTAAAGTTCACCGTCTTGCCGGGGAAACCTTCGTATGGCAGGAAGCGTTTGAACAGATGGTAGATGAGCGCGCGGCCGTTCGAATCAAGACGCACGTCGCTGTTGCGCTCAATGGTCGCGCAGTATGCATTCAACGCCGAGAGCGCCTCGGCCTCCGTAAACGGCGGAATCTGAAGAATACGGAACGCCGCCACAAATCCGGGCAGCAACCTCCGGCAAGCGTCCAACTCCGCTGGCGTTGCTTCGCCGACGATGCGCAGTTCACCACGTTCGACAAAGGGCGACAGAAAAGCGGCGATGCCGTCCGTTTCGGACGCTCCACCACTAACAATCAACTCCAACAACTTCTCGACGGCGAGCACACCGTCGATGCGTGCGAGTTCCTCGATCAGCGATTCGCACCGCTCCTGCCATTGCCCAAGATATTTCATCCCCGCGATGAGCCGCCCGGCGCTCGCGAGCCACACCTTGTGCGACGAACTTCCGGACGCCTCACTGCCGGCAGTCTCTACTTTGGACCACTCACGCTCGACCTGACGCACAGCTTCAACGAGCACTGACGTCTTTCCCACACCCGTATCGCCGACCAGCAACACGCTCGTGCGCTCGCGTGCGAGCAACTTCGCCAGTTCAGCAACCTGACGCTCGCGCGTGTGCGGTCGTGAAAAGCTGCGATGCATCGCGTCCGAACCGACGGGATCGGCCACCACTTTCAGATGGACCAGTTCGGGTAAACCTGTTGTCGTCGTCGCACGTGGCTTCCCACCAGAAACGAGGATTTCTTCGAGACGAACACTCTTCGGTGGCAGGTATCGCGACAATTGCTGCGGCGTGTGGTTCTTGAGCGACTCCTGAACGTATGTAGTCACCAGAGTGCGCAGAGCTTTCGACCCGTAGTAATAGAATTGAATTCCAAACATCGGCAGGGCGCAGACGAGCATGCCGCTTTCCTGTCGACCGTGAACACATGCGACCCGCAGCGACACGGGTTCATCGCTCGGGTAAATTCGGCCGTTGACCTGATACTCGGGACGCACGTCGACTCGAAACTCCAGCAACTGCGGATCGTGAAAGTCAGGCGTGCTGCGCAGAGGCTCGCTTTGAAAAGACCATAGGAGGTATTCCTTAAGCTGCTGCAAGACCTCGCGCACACTGCTTCCGACCGCGGCAAGCTGCACGCCCGGATCTTCCTCGTCGTCGACGAGGCGCCCTGTGTAGCTGCCCGAGAAATCCTCCCAAATTAGAACCGGAAAGCGATGCATAGTTTTTTCTCTGCGTATCTCTGCGATCTCTGCGTTAAAAGCTATCTCAACGCAGAGTTCGCAGAGGTACGCAGAGGGCCGCAGAGGAATACTCTTTTAATCTTCAAGACCATCTATTTCGCGCGGCGGTGGAAGCGCCGAAAGAATGAACGCGCGTAGCTCAGCGTTTCCGAGTTTGGCTCGCGCCAGCAAACGAGAGCGCACATCGAGCGTTGGACCCGGATCGGAATAAATGCGCAACACAGAAGGCAGGCCGCCATCTGATTTAGTCACCGCTGAACTCACGATCAGCGGAACATATCCTTCATTCGCCGAAACGAACAGGTGTGTGCCGGCTTCGAGCGGAGCAAGCACGCTCGCCAATGGACCATCGAGACTAAGACACTCGACGTGACCAGTCGATTGAATTGACGTAGCGTCCGCCAAAGACGTCGTACACCCGAACTCTCTCTCGAAGAGCGTTCGATAGAGGTCGCGCAACCGGATGCACGCAGTCTTTCCCTGCTCGTCCAGCGAAGCTATCGTCAGCAATGTTTTCCCATCGGATGCATCCGAGAGTCTGGTCCAAAGCGCATCGAGCAGCGCGGCTTCGCGGAGCATATCCTGCAAGTAGTCGCCAATTTCATCACCGTAAACGGCGGACTGCGACGCACAGTCCTGGAGAAACCGGTACAGATTCTGTCGGAGCAGGTTGTTATCCAGATCGGAAACGTCGGGCTTCGCGAGTTGGCGTTTACTTCTGCTCGGTCCCGCGGATCCGGTCCGCACCGGACGCTGGCGCGCGAGTCGTTCGTCCGCGCGATCCAACATTCGCGCGACGCGACGTGCCTGCTCGCGAACGAAAAAGTGTTGCAACTGCCGCGTATCTGCCGCCTTGTCGCCGATGATGATTTCACCTTGCGGGTACAGTTTCTGAGCATCTCGCTCGACACGCTCGAGCGCATCTTCCACGCGATCGATTAACTGGTAAGCATCGAGAACAGGGACGCGTATCAACGGAGCGGCGTCGACGATTGTTATGTTCGAAACATCGACAGCGATGCTCCCATCGCGCGCGCGCAAAAAAATGATCAGCGGTTCATCCGGCGTGGTGGCAGACAATCGCGCGGCAATCGGCGCGGTTACTTGTCGCTCGAGCGTGCGTTTCAGAGCCCGTGCGCCGAGCTGCGGATGGTAGCCCGCTTCGACAAGGAGATCCAAAGCCTCCGATTCGACAATCAGCTTAACTCCGCGGCGCGTCAGACCTTCTCGACTGAAAACATCCTGAATCAATCGTCCGGCAATTTCGCGCACGTCCTCGCGACGCAGTCGTTCAAACGGAACGACCCGCGTAACGCGATTGAAGAACTCGGGCTTGAAAAATTTTTCTGCCGCCTGCCGGTAGACAGACGCGTCGCTCTGATTCGTTTGCCGAAATCCGAGATCGGTCGCATTCTCCTGCGCGCCGAGGTTCGACGTCATGATAATGATCGTATTTGTGAAATCGACAGTCTGCCCGCGTGCGTCGGTCAGACGCGCGTCGCCCATCACGCCCAGCAACAGATCGAAGAACGCCGGATGCGCCTTCTCGATTTCATCGAACAGCACAACCGCAAATGGTTCGCGCCGTACGACACTCGTCAGCAGACCTTCAGGAGCGTCGAATGTCCCGATCAATCGTGCCACCGACGAGTAGCCGGCAAATTCGTTCATATCGAATCGAAGCAATCGACTCTCACCAAATAAATATTTTGCGAGCGACTTCGCGCACTGGGTTTTGCCGACGCCTGTTGGACCAAGAAACAGAAACGAAGCGATCGGTCTCACGGGATCGTTCAACCGCGCCTTCGCAATCGTCACTGCGTCTGCACATGCAGCCACCGCAGCACGCTGTCCCACCACTTCGCGACTCAGCGCCTCGACCACTTCTTCGTGGTTGAGCTTTACTCGATCATCCAGGAAACGTACGTTCAAACCGCTTCTGTCGGAAAACTCGGCAAGCGCAGCGTCACGATCAACATCCGACTCTTTGTGCTTTGTCGCCAGAGATTGCAACAACATCGCGGCCTTGCCGGGAAACGCAGCATCGGACATGTAGCGGCGCGTCAGATCGATCACCGTAGGCACCACTTCGGCGTGGAAACGACAGCGGTGTTTTTGTTCGAGCTGACGACGAGAGCCGAGCAGTATCAGCAGGTTTTCCTTCTCGGCCGGCTCTGCGATTGGTACGACCTTGAATAGATCCACAAAGCTGCGATCGAGCTCCTGCACTACGCGAAGCGCCTCGGGCGTTGTTTCCGCGACAACGCGCACGTCACGTCGTTCAATGTAAGGCTTGAGCACATCTGCGACGCTGAGCGACGAAGCACTCGAACGCCCCGCCGAGAAAAGCCCGACGAGATCGTCGAAGTAAAGCGTGTGATGCTTGCGCTGAGCTTCTTTGAGAATCGCGAGCAGCCTTGCTTCCCACTGCCCAAGGTACGCCATGCCGGAAATAAGTCGCTGCGGTGAGATCAGCCACACGTCTCCCGCGAGATCGGCACTACTCGCGCGCGCACCAACATGCATCGTTGTTTCCGACGAGCGACGCCGTTCCGCGCGTCGTCGAACAAACTCGTGGACGATCGTCGTTTTCCCGACCAGCCGTTTGCCGGTGAGCAGTACCGGGCGGTTATCGCTTGCACCCAGCAAGCGCGTGAGTTCGTCGACTTCTGCTTCTCGATTGCTCGCTTGTTTTAGCTCGTCTGGATAGAGTGCATGGAGCGAGCGTCCGACCTTCTCCAGCTCTGCCGCCCCATCGGCGGTTTCATTAATTCCGAGCAGCGCAAACAGATTCACGGTCGACGGCGTGGAGACGCTCGGCACATCCAGGGACAGATCTATCGACGTGATCCACGCTTTACCTTTGACACTCAACGCGTCCGGATGCACAAATTGAGCGCCTGCACGACGCTCGAGTAATTTGTAGTGCTCAGTCAAAACTTCTTCGGCGCGCTCCTGTAACCTCTCGCCGCGCGTAACTTCGAACCACAACTCCGGTATGCTCGGCGTCCATGCGAAGCGACGACCAAAAGCCGTCACCGTGACAAACAAGTGCCGCACCTCAAAACGACGATTGCCAACTGCGAGCGTCAGCTTCAACATTCGATCTTCCAACGGCGGATAGAAACCGTAAGCCGCAAACTCTTCGTGACGAGCAGCACGCGCGAGGCGCGTCAATTCGAGGCGCAACGCGCGCGCCAGTCGTGCGGTGCCGCGCTGTACACTCTCGTCCCGTTCGGCTGGTTGACCGAAGAAGAGAGGGCGCACCATGACCGGACGGGCATTCATCAAACCCGCCTGGTCGACCTCTTCAGCGTAGATTGGAACGGTAAT
>Ga0105237_10008617_pt1 | contig 11024 bp, 12 predicted proteins | sample KBSC24metaG_FD_81520 | JGI IMG/M metagenome (GOLD analysis project Ga0105237, IMG submission 81520) | Corn rhizosphere microbial communities from Kellogg Biological Station, Michigan, USA - KBS C2-4 metaG | ecosystem: Host-associated > Plants > Roots > Rhizosphere > Soil | place: Michigan, USA... | reverse complement strand
CGGGCGAGCAGAGGCGGCGGCGCACGGGACAAGTGGAGGCAGGTGCCTTTCGGGCGAGCAGAGGCGGCGGCGCACGGGACAAGTGGAGGCAGGTGCCTTTCGGGCGAGCAGAGGTGGCGGCGCACGGGACAAACGGAGGCCGGTCACTTTCGGGCGAGCTGATCTCTGCCTTTCCTCACCAGCATCGCGTCTGACGTCGGAAGAGGTCACAGTTCCCTCCCGCATGCGGGATCAGAATGACGGGTACGGGGCACCCGCCAAATGGCACAAGCGCACTGTGACTGATTCAATCGACGTTGAATTCTCCATCTCTGCGTCTCAGCGTCTCTGCGTTTAAATCCCATTGGTTGCCGCTCCGCCGCGCCGGTCTCGGCGTTTCCCCTTGATCGCCGCTCTTAGGATTAGCCGGCAACCGGCCCCGCCCATCCTTGACTCCCCCCACTGAGCGCCTATCCTGCCTCCCAACCACCAGCAGGGGAGCCATTTGGCTGAGAGGTCCGGGCGGGTCAGGCCAGCGATGGCATGGCCCCCAAGCCCGGACGACCCTTTGAACCTGATCCGGCTCGTACCGGCGAAGGGAGCGAAGAATTCTCAGCCGTGCCGCTTCTCTGAAGAAGAAACCAGAGACACAAGCGCACGGCCTTTTATTTTCCATTTTCCATTTTCCATCTGCCATTTCCCATCTCCGCTTCCGCCCTCTGCCCTCCGCATTCCAGCACTCCAGTCATCCAAGACTCCGGCGCCCCACCGTCCCGCGCCCCCGCCGTCGAAAACCAAGAACCAAGAACCAGGAACCAAGAACGCCCCTTTCCTCCATGATCGCCACCAAAGACTCCATCGAACCCCACAGCAGCGACCAGCTTCCCGCCAGCACCCGCGTCTACGTCCAAGGCGAGCTTTTCCCCGATGTGCGCGTGCCGATGCGCGAGATCGCCCTCTCACCCACGAAGTCGATGAACGGCGCGCTCGAGGAAAACGCCCCCGTGCGCGTCTATGATTGCAGCGGCCCCTGGGGCGACCCCGCCTTCACCGGCACCTCCGACGAAGGCCTCCCGACCCCGCGCGCCGCCTGGATCGCCGCCCGCGCCGACGTCGAGCCCTACGACGGCCGCGAAGTAAAGCCACAGGACAACGGCTACCTCTCCGGCAAGCACGCCGAGTACGCCAGCAAAGCCGAGCGCAACCGCCTCGTCGAATTCCCCGGCCTCCTCGGTCACCGTCGTCAGCCGTTGCGCGCCAGCGCCGGCCACCCCGTCACCCAGCTCTGGTATGCCCGGCAGGGCATCATCACCCCCGAGATGGAATACATCGCCATCCGCGAAAACCTGGGCCGCGCGAAGATCGCCGACCTCTCCCAGGACCTCCGCCGCGACGACCTCCACAAACAACACGCCGGCAGCGCCCAGCTCTCCGCCGCCACCGCCGCGAATGGCGCCGCTGTAGCGGCGGTCTACGACCGTCGAACCCCCGCCACGGACCAAGCCCCCGACGCTCATAGAGCGCCGCTACAGTCCTCCGGACAACTGATTACTCCCTCCGAACCGATTACTGATTACTCCCCCCAAGTCTTCCGCCGCTTCCCCCAAAGAATCCCGTCCCAAATCACCCCAGAGTTTGTACGAGAGGAAGTCGCCGCCGGCCGCGCCATCATCCCCGCGAACATCAACCACCCCGAGCTCGAGCCGATGATCATCGGCCGCAATTTCCTCGTCAAAATCAACGCCAACATCGGCAACAGCGCCGTCGCGTCGTCGATCGAGGAGGAAGTGGAAAAGATGCGCTGGGCCACCAAGTGGGGCGCCGACACCGTCATGGACCTGAGCACCGGCAAGAACATCCACGCCACGCGCGAATGGATCCTGCGCAACAGCCCCGTGCCCATCGGCACCGTCCCCATCTACCAGGCGCTCGAGAAAGTGAACGGCAAGGCCGAGGACCTCACGTGGGAGCTCTTCCGCGACACCCTCATCGAGCAGGCCGAGCAGGGCGTCGATTACTTCACCATCCACGCCGGCGTCCTCCTGCGCTACGTCCCGCTCACCGCCTCGCGCATGACCGGCATCGTCAGCCGCGGCGGCAGCATCATGGCCAAGTGGTGCCTCGCCCATCACCAGGAAAACTTCCTCTACACCCACTGGGACGACATCTGCGACATCATGGCCGCCTACGATGTCAGCTTCTCCATCGGCGATGGACTGCGTCCCGGCTCCATCGCCGACGCCAACGACCGCGCCCAGTTCGGCGAACTCGAAACGCAGGGCGAACTCACCCGGCGCGCCTGGGCCAAAGGCGTGCAGGTCATGAACGAAGGCCCCGGCCACGTCCCCATGCATCTCATCGAGGAAAACATGGCCAAACAGCTCGAGTGGTGCGGCGAAGCCCCGTTCTACACCCTCGGGCCCTTGACCACTGACATCGCCCCCGGCTACGACCACATCACCAGCGGCATCGGCGCCGCGATGATCGGTTGGTACGGCTGCGCCATGCTCTGCTACGTCACGCCCAAGGAACACCTCGGCCTGCCGAACAAGAAAGACGTCAAGGACGGCGTCATCACCTACAAGATCGCCGCCCACGCCGCCGACCTCGCCAAAGGCCACCCCGGCGCCCAATACCGCGACAACGCCCTCAGCAAAGCCCGTTTCGAATTCCGCTGGGAAGACCAGTTCAACCTCGGCCTCGACCCCGAAACCGCCCGCGAATTCCACGACGAAACCCTCCCCCAGGACGGCGCCAAGACCGCCCACTTCTGCAGCATGTGTGGCCCGCACTTCTGCTCCATGAAGATTACCGAAGATGTCCGTAAGTACGCCGCCGAGCAGGAGATCTCCGAGGAGGAGGCCTTGAAGAAAGGCATGGACGAGAAGTCAAAGGAGTTCGTGGAGAAAGGCGCCGAGGTTTACGCCAAGGCGTGAGCACCCCTCACGACATGTAGCATTGCGCCAAGCGCGAGCGCCGTCTCACAACTCCTGTCATCCTGAGCGGAGCGGGGAAGCATGGGCGGAGTCGAAGGACCTCTCGCATCCTGCGGGTTCTCGCGCGGAGCCGCTAAGTGCACACAGCCGGACCCGAGTGACATGCAACTTCGCGAGGCGACGAACTTCGCCTCCCCGCCAAGCAGGTGGCGGAGAAGGTTTACGCGAAAGCATAATCTCTGTATCTTGCCCGCATGAAATCCTTTGCTGAACCTGAAATCATCACCAGGAAGGGCAAACCCGTCTCGGTCATCCTCCCCATCAAGGACTACCGGGAGATCATGGAAAGGCTGGAGGATGCGGACGACGTTGCCTGGTTAAAAAAGGCGCGGCGCAGGCCTTTGCATTACCGCCCGCTGGAGGAAGTGCTCGCCGATCTCGCGAAAAAATAGAAAATGTTTCGTGTCGTCGTCGAGCGCTCTGCCGAGAAAGACTTGAAGAAGCTTTCTTCGGAAATTCGCGCCCGGGCCGTTACCGCGATCGTCGCTCTCGCCAAAGACCCTCGACCGGCTGGCAGTCGAAAGTTGGTGGGAACCGACAACGACTGGCGAATTCGTGTAGGCGACTATCGGATTGTCTATGAAATCGCGGACAAAATCCGTATTATTCGCGTCAACCGAGTGCGCCACCGGCGCGACGTTTACCGGTAAGCGTCCTTTTTCCTGAGATACCAATTCGACTTCGATTAATATGCGCTACGAACTGATCATCTACTGGAGCAAAGCCGACGAATTGTTTATCGTGGAAGTCCCCGAATTGCCGGGCTGCCAGGCCGATGGCGGCAGCTACGAGGAAGCGGTCGCCAATGCGCAAGTGGTCATTCAGGAATGGATCGACACCGCCAAATCCCTCGGCCGCCCCATCCCCGAACCCCGTGGCAAGCTCGCTTACGCCTGATCTCTGGCACGAATCCAAGCGATGAGCGTGAGCGACACCCCACCCGAAATCGCGGAAATGGTCCGCGCTCGCTTGATGGCCCTCTCAGGGGCCGAGCGTTTCGTGATGGGCGCGCGGATGTTCGAGGCTGCGCGACGCATGGTCCTCGCCTCGTTCCCCGATGAACTGCCCGCGGCAGAACGGAATCGGCTCTTGTTCGAACGCTTTTACGGGGAACCCCTCCCGATCCCATGAAAATGCATTTATGCATGTGTGTGGAGGGTGGTGACGCCCTGAGCAAAGCCCGCTTCGAACCGAGCCGCCGGGAGGCGAGCGAGATAGACTGGCTGGCAGCCAGCCCGAGAGGGCGAAGGCTGCGGGAAGAGCCGAGTCAACCGAGCCGTCGGGAGGCGAGCGAGATGGACTGGCCGAAGGCCAGCCCGTCAGGGCGAAGGCTGCGGGAGCAGCCGGGTCAACCGAGCCGCCGGGAGGCGAGCGAGATAGACTGGCCGAAGGCCAGCCCGTCAGGGCGAAGGCTGCGGGAGCAGCCGAGTCAATTCCGCTGGGAAGACCAGTTCAACCTCGGCCTCGACCCCGAAACCGCCCGCAAATTCCACGACGAGACATTGGCTCAAGACGGCGCCAAGACCGCGCACTTTTGCTCCATCTGCGGCCCGCATTTTTGCTCGATTAGCCGAGGCGCGCAAGCGGGCGCGCCAAGACAGACAACGCGAAGTGTCGCCCGAAGGGCGATGCTGCGGGGTTGCAGCATCGTCAACATCACCGAAGACGTCCGCAAATACGGCACCGAGCAGGCGATCTCTGAAGACGAGGCCTTGAAGAAAGGCATGGAGGAGAAGTCGAAGGAGTTTGTAGAGAATGGGGCGGAGGTCTACGCGAAGGCGTAAGCGCCGTGACCAAACTAAACCTGAACTATTCAATGCCGAACGAATGTACGATTCCAGGGGTGGCAGAACCGTTGGAACAGGGAGACATTTTGGTCTCTCGCGATCCACAAACTGGCAAAATCATCGAAATTCTCCTCGTTATCACGGCGGATTGCGACATCAGTCATGGAAAATTTGGGTCTCACCTGGCGTGCTTGAGGATCATCCCTTTACAGGATTACATCCGCACAATCCTACTCGATAAGAAGCTGCGTCGGTTGCTTGAGACCGAATCGGACAAAGTCTGTTCCGTGCTCAATAAGTGGAACACCGCTCGGATCCCTGATGCAGTGCCGTTTTCCAAGGATGCGGTTTTGGACTGGATCCGAAATTCAGAGCCCGAAGCAATCTCTAGCGACCTTCAAGTTCCCGCTTCTGATTCACCAAAACTCAGCCAATCGCTGAGAACATTTCGCGCCGCCCTGCAAGCATCAGATGCGTTACCTGATTCCGACAAACTGGGGCGCCTCATCGCCTTTCGGACCGCACAGTCCGGCAAAACGCCAGATGAATGTCTACAGTTCTATTTGAAGCAGGTTCAAGGTGATCCCTTGCCTGAGGATATCTTCCTCTTGCCAGAACTTCCGCAGCTCACGACGGGATCTGCTGTGATATTACTCAGACAACTTGTCGGCCTCCCGCTTCCTTCTATATGCTTTCGTGCCATGGACGCAGACTCTGCCAGCATGTTTTTACGGATTGGTCGGCTAGAACCGACTTTTAAGTATGCCGTTTCGCAAGCTCTTGCCATCATGTATTCGCGTATAGGGATGCCTGAGGAATACGAGGCGAGGCGCGATGCCGTAATTGCGTCTCTGACAACCCTTCAATGGTAATACATTATGAAAACTATTACAATCGATCAGAAGTCCATTGAGGCGACTGCCGCGGGTCAACTAGACCTAGATTCAATCGTCACAGATCTTGGGATTCCACCTTCGAATGAGAGCGTTAACTGCGTTTCGCTTAATGACCATAGTTACATTTTGTCCCGAGCATTCCAAATCGGAGATGGGTTGCTAACAATCTCGCTTATGCCCAATGGGCCTTTGACAGCGCTTTCCGAAGATGTTAGAAAAGGCACGTTGGGGCGCCTCCTACGGTGTTCAACTATGATTTTTACCGGGAGGGCACGCGCTATCCCCCTTCAATGGAGGCCCTTTCACGATGGCAACCGAATTACGTTCCAAGCGGACAGAAAAGTAAGAGCGGGTGGAAAGACCGACGCGGGTCGCGTCGTAATGGCTGCTACACAAGACGTTGGACCTCGTCTATTCGCGTTTCTTCTAGACCAACAAGGCTCTCAGGATTTGAGCGCGTTTACGCCTGATACGGAACTCCTGAAGGAGGCTCATGCCGGAGTTGTCGCCGCAGTGAAAGCCACTGACACCAAAGATCTAGGTCCTCAGACGCCGGAGCAACTCAGCCAACACATAATTCTCGATGAAAGCATGGTAGGAGGTGCCACTCCCCATCTCTCGCTGGATGACTGGTACAACTCTCATCTTACACATGACCAACGTCGTCTTGTCGACCATCCGCTCACGGGCAGTGTCCGTCTCGTAGGGCCCGCTGGTAGCGGAAAGACAGTCACACTTGTAGTCAAATGCTTGCGTGAAATGCAGCGAGCTATCGCCGAGAACACAAAGCGAAGGATACTTTTTCTAACTCATGCTTCCTCCACAGCTGCGGCGATCGAGAATTTGCTCCTCGAAATGGACCCAACTGTTGGGCTTAAGGTCCTCGCAGAAACCCCACCCTCCCTGGTAGTCACAACCCTCTACGCGCTTGCAGACCAGCGCATGAAGTATGATCTTGACGAACTCGCCCCTATTTCTTTAGACGGGCACGAAGGTCGCGCTTTCCAAGCGGATGTGCTCAACGAGATTATTGAAGCCTTTCGCAAGGCTGACTGGATAACTTTTCGATCGCGCTGTTCCGCCCCATTCGTCACGTACATGGAATCACCGACAGACTCGAAAGAGCGTCGGTTCTTCCTATGGGAACTTCTGAACGAATTTGCATGTGTTCTCGACGCAGAAGGGGTTCGAAGCGCGGCGGAACGCCGGGAAAAATATCTCACAGACCAGCGGAAGACTTGGATGATGGTTTTGCAGTCTCGAGAGGAACGAGAAGTCGTATTACGACTTTATGATCGTTTTCGAACGTGGCTTCGCGATGCTAAAGCCATCGGAAGTGATCAGATGATTGCGGACTTTTTGAATTACCTCGATAGCTATCGGTGGGAGGCGACGCGTGAAAAAGAAGGATTTGACGCGATATTCATTGATGAATTGCATCTGTTCAATCGTCAGGAACGAATGTTATTCCGCTATCTCCTTAGAAGTCCTACTATCCCTCCTGCCGTGTTTATGGCCTACGACGCTAAGCAGTCTCCGCGAGATACCTTTCTAGGCATGCCTGGAAAGGATGCCCAAAGATATGATCTCTGGCGGGACGCGAAGTTGGGAAAAACCGAAAAGATCGAGCTAGTTGACGTTTTTCGGTACTCGCCACAGATAGCTCGTGCACTGTCTGTCATAGACCGTTCATTTCCTGGTCAAGATCTGGACTCGGATTGGCCTGCATATAGCGGCATATCGAAGACGAAGGACGGTCCGCTACCCATAGCATGTGAACTTTCGTCGGACTTGGCGAGCTATAGCGTTGTGTTCAAACGGGCGAAATGGTGGCAACAGAGGCTGTCAAAGGACAAGCGTGTTGCTGTGTTGTGCAGTAGCTACGACCGATTCAAGGCATATTTGGATCGGACGGAACTGAGAGATGACTACTATGCAATCACCTCTCGCGATGAAGCGATGGGTGTTATGTACAGTCGGAAGAAATTTATTCTGAGCATGCCTGAATATGTCGCCGGTCTTCAATACGACACCGTTCTATTGACTGACGTAAATCGGGGAGAGGTTCCAGACGGTCCGTTCGCCGCAGCGGCACAGCGTAAATTCGCGTCGCAAGTATACCTTGGCGCGAGTAGAGCCGAGCGTCGTTTGGAGATATTCGCGTCGGTGGAACATGGCGGGCTTGCGCCACTACTATCGTTGGCGTTCGTCGAAGGAGCGATCCAGTTAATCGATCATCCAGACAAATTGCCAACAAAGGACGCGTGAGTCGCGCTGCCCCCTTCATTTCAAAGATGATTGAATGGAGTGTGACCGTTCGTTGTCCGGGGTTTGCATTTCATTATTTCGTCTCAAAAGAGCTAAGTTGCCGCAATTCTCGCTAAGAGGTGCCTGCGTTATGACAACCGAAGCGGACGAAGAAAAGAAGGAAGTAGCACTGGGGCGGCTTAGGAAGGCGCTCGGCGCCCAGCGTTCCTACTTGTCCTCGTACGAAAAACCGTCGGAGCCAGTAGTGTATGAAACCGTACGCGTTCTAGACGACCTCTTCTGCCGTGACCTCATGGAGCCGGATCGCCCGATTGGCGGAGACGAGCGCCAGTTTCGCGCAATTTCTACCTGGGGTGTCAATCACTCGCTCAAGCGAATCATTCCAAATGCATTGGCGTCGGGCGCATTTCGGAATTTCGCTTCGCGCGACGATTACCAAGATTCGGCTAACGACTTTGTTTTCAACTGCGGAGTTCTCGAGTTGTCAGAGCGGTTTGAAGGTTGGCTCCAGGAAGGCATTTTGAGCGGAAAAATCCGAATTTGCAATAAGCGTGGCAAGAAAACGACCGTGCTAGAATTGCGTAGCGTCGCTTCTTCGTATGCTGACGAAGAGATCGGACAAGCCGGTTTGCGCTGGGCGGGCGAACAAAGCTGGATTCGAGATCGCAGCGTAGAACTCGAACTGGAGGAGCGGCACAAGACAATAGAGCCGGAACTGGAAAAGCGCGTCGAATTAGTTGAAGGCTGGCGCGTTACTTATTCTTCAACGCGACAAATCGACGATTACTTTTTACAATGGGCTAAACTGTATCTACGGAGGATATTTTCTCAGGACATGATTGGCCTTGAGGACGTGATCGGCGGGCGCCCGTTTGCTAGATACCTCGAAGTGCTTGCGGCGTTATCAGCGCGCTCGCAAAAGCACATAGCATTTGCAGCGATACTTCGGGCGCGACACGGTTCGGTTCACATCCGGAATCTTTTGACAACGTATTGCCGCCGCGAGGATTTCATTGAGAACCTTTCGAGTTATTTGGATGCAGATCGCGAGGAGATAGGGAGGATCCTCGCCTCGTTTGTGCTCACGGGCGAGAATCTAGATGCGCATATGCGAGGTTGGGAGACAGCTTGGGCCCCTATCGTCCAGGCGTCGTCGGAAACGTTGATCCATCCAATCTACGGGTTGGACATTAACCCATTTCTCTTCCTGTTGACCGATCTGCGGTCTCGATACGAACTAGATTGGTTTCGAGTCGCCAACAATCGCGAAGGGCGGTGGATCAGAGAGCTAGCGAAATTGTTTGATGAGGCGCGATGGCAAACGCATACACGGAATTTGCGATTGCGGGAGAACGGTAAGGACCTGACTGATATCGATTTCGTTGCCTACGAAGTAGAGACTAACGAACTAGCGTTGTTTCAACTGAAGTGGCAGCACCCCGTTGGGATGGACAATCGCGGGCGGCGGAGTGCCGGAAGGAACCTTCTCGAAGAAAGTAATCGTTGGGTTGGCGCTGTCCTCTCGTGGCTTGAACGAAATGGAATAGACGAATTGATGCGACGGCTTACGTTTCGGAGCGCTTCCACTCCGACCGTTCACCTCTTCGTGCTTGGCCGCTATCACGTTCACCTAAGTGGATTCGACGCCCGCGACCATCGAGCTATCTGGTCGGATTGGGCGCATTTTCGGCGTGCGCGCGAGGAAGGATCGAAGTCGGCAACCGTGACAGAGATTGCTTCGACACTTCAATCGATAGTTGAACAATCGCGTGCCATGAAAGATGGCGAGAGCCTTATGTTTCCTGTCGGCGACATTGCAGTGGTGCTCAATCCTAAGTCGGTTCCAGCGGAATAGGCCTTGTTCATCTCGCTCCCAAAGTTTGCGTAGCGCTTCGATCACTCTCGCCCTCGATGATTTTTGGGTCGGTAGAACAAATGACGTATTCACAGGCTCTGAAATTACGCGCACCGCTCGCCCCGTTTCCGCCGCCGATTTTTCACGACACATCGTTGCATTTCGAATAGAAACCGACGTTTATGCGCCTCGGTAATCTGATATATGAGTCTTTCTCAAGTCTAAATGCTCCTGTAGCCCTTCCGCTTCTCGTTGCAATTCTTTGGCATTCCCATCGCGACCGTTCCGGATGGAAGGGGGTTATAGTCAGCGTTTTGATGACTCCTGTTTTGTTGTTTATACTACTTACAATGAACTTGTTTTTGCCTACGCCTACACCCGCTCCGCATAGTCCGTTTTTTTCCCCTCGGATTGCTGGGCCATGCCTATTGATAATCTGCCACATGTATATGAGTTTGAGGTCCGCGGCTTATTTCAAAGCCATTTATGGACTCATTACCTACCTTCTTTTGGCTATAATTCAGGAGCCGGTCACAATTATTTACACGGTTCTTTGGAACCGAAATTACCCCACAGGCCCCGAGCTTGACCCGATTGACGCCGGTGGGGTCGGCGTGGCAGTTGCATCGTTTGCTTTCGTCTGTGGTCAAATTGGTCTTGCGTGTGCAGGAAAAAAACTCTCTTTGTGGAGTGCAACATTGGGCGACTCTAAAAGCCAAAATTCTATGAAACTCGTTTCTGCCGCATTACTGCTGTCATTCGGGCTCGCAGGCTTTTGGATTTTGCCTCGCTTCGGTGCCGTTCTCTGGCTGCTATTTCTCATTATATCGTTCCCCGTATCTTTGGCTTATATTCGCAAAACCCCGAGTCGAGATGAAAACCTAGTTGCCATTTACCGCGATGGTCTGAAGGAGATTCCGATAATCAGTCGTCTTCTCGGTGAAACTTCGAAATCTGAAAATGCCGAATCCACATCCGTCCCTGATACCGAGGAAATCGATTCATGAATTGTAAATGTGGGGGTTGACGGGGTCAGCTCTTGACGGGCTGTTGCCCAAACGGTGAGTTCTGCGAAGCCTCGTACTTTCAGTCTTTTTGACGGGGTCAACTCTTGACACTTGATTCTGCTGAAAAACCCCCACTTTTCGGCGGTGCAAATTATCCCACCAGAGTAGCCGCCGCGCGCCCTCGCTCGATCCTTGGTTTGCGGGCAGATTTCGGGGAATGGGCCAGCTACCCGTCT
>Ga0105237_10008616_pt1 | contig 11024 bp, 5 predicted proteins | sample KBSC24metaG_FD_81520 | JGI IMG/M metagenome (GOLD analysis project Ga0105237, IMG submission 81520) | Corn rhizosphere microbial communities from Kellogg Biological Station, Michigan, USA - KBS C2-4 metaG | ecosystem: Host-associated > Plants > Roots > Rhizosphere > Soil | place: Michigan, USA... | reverse complement strand
TTTATCGGGCGCGCCTTGCCGCGCGACCGCCGGAAGCTGATACGTTCGCGACTCCAGGATCGTAGCGATCAGCGCTTTGAGGTCGTACCCGTGCGACACAAAATCGCTCGCCAGCCAGTCGATCAATTCCGGACTCCAGGGCTCGCCGTCCATGTCATCGACATCCTCGATGATGCCGCGACCCATCAAGCGCTGCCAGATGCGATTGACGACGGTGCGCGGCATGCGTCCGTTGCGCGGGTCGGTGAAGATCGCCGCCGCAGCAGCGCGACGGTCTGCCGGGGCCATCGAAGCGAGTGGACGGTCGAGGGCAGGGTAGAGAAATCCCGCCGCCGCGTACTCTTCCTGTGCGACATCGCAGCGATAGAGCCGCAGCTTTTCTTCCGTGGAGAAATAGGCCGCCAGCGAATAGGCGTCCTTCAACTTCCACTTACTGATGAAGCTGTCGTGGCAGGAATTGCATTTCAGATTGACGCCGAGGAAGACCTGCGCGGTGTTCTGTGCCGCCTGCATGGCGGGCGCCTGGCTCGCGCTCACGGTGCCGCGCCAGTTCACGCCGATCAGGAAACCATCGGGATCGTCCGCCTCGGTTGGGTTGAGCAGCTTGTTAACCCACTCGTTGTAGGGCTTATTGGAAGTCAGTGCGGCGAGCAGCCAGTCGGTGATGCTCTTGCGACCCGCTGTCTCGGAGTAGTACGTGATGCCTTCATCGTTACGCAGCAGATCGTTCCAGTAGGAGATCCAATGCTCGGTGTACTTCTGATTGTCGGCGAGGAGGCGCGATACGAGTGCCGCACGCTTTCCCCCTGAAGTGTCGGCGAGGAACGTTTGCAGCTCTTCGGGAGGAGGCAGGAGTCCCTGCACGTCGAGATAGACGCGGCGCGCGAACGTCGCGTCCGAAACCAGCGCCGGTTGGGCTACGCCGTGTTTCGCCAGGTAGCTCGCCGCCAGCCGGTCGAGGGGCGCCGTCCAGTCCTTCCAGGGGGATTCGGGCAGCGTGGGACTCTCCAGTGTCAAGGGTGCTTCCCATTTGGCCTTTGCGGGAGCGGCATTGGGAGCAGAACGCGCGCCCTGGTCGATCCAGGTGGTGAGAGTTCCGATTTCCGCGGTGGTCAGCGCCGGTCCGCCCAAGGGCATGCGGGTGGCCCCCGATCCGGTGATGCGCTGTACGAGCAGACTGCCTGCGCTATTGCCCGGCTTGACCGCCGCACCGCTCCGTCCGCCGTTCAGAACGTCTTCATAGGAGGCAAGCGAAAGGCCGCCGGAGCGCTTCTCCTGGCTGTGACAGACCAGGCATCGGGCGGCGAGGACGGCATGGACGTCGCGCGTGTAGTCTACGGATTGCGCGGTGAGCTGCGATGCGAACGCTATGAGTGCGAAGTATCCCCAGTGTCTGGCCATCCCTACTCTCCGATGTCTCTATCTTCCGCCTCGGGAGGGGATGGAGGCAAGCCTGGAGAGGGAGAGGGGGAGTTGGACGCGGAGTCGCGGAGCCGCGGAGTTAAGCGCGGAGAAGAATTTGAGAGAAGAGGAGGGTCGGGAGGGTGTTTGATTGTGGGACTAGGTTCGTTTGGTATAGCGGGGACATCCACCAAATTGGCGGGGGGAATGGCGTTGCGGACGAGGAGGAGGTTGTGGAAGGCGCGCTGGTACATCATATGAATGCGCGTTTCGTAGCGGTGGAGGAGGGCGAAGTCGGGAGAGGTGGCGAGTTCGCGGAAGGCGGCGGCGATGCGGGACGGAGTGCCGGCAGTGGAGTCGGGATCGAGGGCTTCGGTCATGCGGGTATTCTCGATGCTCCAGGCGCGGCGGACACGCCAGAGGGCGGCGGCCATATCCTCGATCATGGCGCGTTCGACGCCATCGACGGGCGTGAAGCGCTCGAAGTGACTGGCGAGAACGGCCTGGAAGCCTTCGAGAGACTCGCCTGGAAGGACGATGCAGTCGGAGAGAAGGCCGTGCTGCATGGCGTTTTGCGAAGAGCGTTTCTTGCCTTCCGGAGTGACAGGGCCGCGGGACTGGCGTCCGTTGGCGCGCGAAGCGTTGATTCGACGTAGAGAACTCATACTCGATAACACGGTAGCGGATGAGTTTGTCTGATTTATGAAAATACAGGGCGAAGTGTCTGTGTTTAAAGGCTGAGAATATCTTCCAGACGTGTGAACGGCTTGGCGATAGGAACGATGGGTCACGATCAGTGCACCTGGTATGCCCGTCACAGAAATCGATGTGCTCCGCCCGGGCGTTTTCGGAAAGCCCTTCGGGGGGGGTGGGTTGCCGGGCTGGGCGAGTTTTTCAACTTACGAGTGACCCGTGATTCGTCCGGAATCGGCGCACGCAATGCCGTCTTGCGAGGACTTATCCGGCTGGCACGGGTGACAGACGATCCACCCCGAGCTGAAAACCCGGGCGGAAGCAAAGGTCTGGGCGTTCGTTATGCGAGGAGGAAAATCCGATTAGCGATTAGAACCACGCGTTTCAAATTTTACCGACCAGCTTCGCCGCGCACGTCGGCTGAACTTCTCGTAACATCCCTATCCTCCGATCGCGCGACGCCGCAACTCATCGAGAAAATTTAGCAGGAACGTCACTTTCAGCGCGCGATTCCATTCCGCGGTTCCATCTGCATACAGCACAACAGCCAAACGTCCGCCCTCGGGTGCGACGTCGTAGGATTGGTGAACTCCGAGTTCCAACAGTCGGTTGTCGGACCACGTGCGCGGGGTACCGGCCGAAAAGGAACCGCCGCTCGCGCTATACGTGGCGGCCATCATCCTGTGCGATCCGAGATCCTGGAAGAACAGTTCCCGCCCATTTCGCGACCAAACGGGGTAGGCTCCTCCAGCCGTTGAGATTCGCCATTTTCCACCTGGGCCGGGAAACGGAATGACATAGACTTCCAGCTGTTCCGACTCATTTGAGCAATAGGCCAACCAGCGCCCGTCCGGGGAGAACACGGGGGCCATGCGTCCCGGTACAGCAGGGTTAAATCGCGTTTGCAGAAATAGGCCCGGCTTGCCGAGAGAAACATCGCGGCCATTCCTCCTTACGGGAGCTAACCATATGTTGCCGGAAGCCCATATCGCCAGCCGTTGGCCGTCGGAAGAAACGGAGGACGGAAATTCGCCGCCTGATAACTCCAACAACCGATGTGCCTCGCCCGACCCATCGGCGGGCACCCCATATATTCCGGGATTTGCCTGGTCCACCGAACGAAAAAGGATATTCAATCCATCCGGTGTCCAAACCGGAGTGTCGTTTACGCCTGGTAGCGCGGTCAGGCGCGAAGTGGCTCCGCGGTCGAGGTCGAGAACCCAGATATCCTGCTGGCCTCGAATGCTCCGGGAAAAGGCAAGCCGCCGGCCATCCGGAGAAAAGCGCGGGTTGGCATTCGAGGATTCCGCAACCATCGGCAATAGCGACGTTCTCCCTGAATGATCCATCCAAAAAATCGACAGCTGAGGCTCCGGCTGGTGGCTAAGGTAAACAAAGCTTCCGGAATGTGAGAAGTCGAAGCTCCAGTCGGCCATGCGGCTATTAATGTCGTCCAATACCAATCGCGGCGCTCCTGAGATGGCCAGCTTGCGCAGGTCGAAGGATGCGGCGAAGAGCGCATTGCGATGAATGTAGATCAGGTGACCATCGGGCAGGTACCGCCCAAAAAAGCCTCCCTTCAGAATCGTCTTCAGCTCCGCAGTCTGGAGCGAGAACACTTCGAGATTGGCGCTGTCGTAATCGCCCTTGTGACGTGTGAACAGGACGGCATGACTGCCTGGCAAAACCTGCGGCCAAGTATCGACATCTCCTTCCTCTTTTAACAGCCCGGGTAAGCGTGCTGGAGATCCACCCGGAGAAGGGACCCGCGTCAGGCCGGCGGCGGGGTTGAGCATGGCGACGATATTTCCGTCGTCCCCCCAGTTGCCCGCCGGGAAGCGGGCTCGCGGACCTCTAGCAAATGTCGAGGCGTCTGCCAGGACCACGGGCGCTCCGCCCTGAACCGCAATCTTCTTCAGTTTGTCATTAGCGAAAAACCCGATCCATTGACCATCCGGAGAAAAGAAAGGCGAACTCGCGCCTTCCGTCCCCGGAAACGGCGTGACGTTAGCCTGCTCCAGGCGCCGGGTGGCCAATCGAATCTTGCCGTCCTCACCACGCACGGAAAGGGCGAGCCGTGTACCGTCTGGCGAGAGCGCCAGTACCGTACCGGTTCCGGCGGGCGTCATCTCCGGTCCCAAATCGACGGCAAGGCGAACCAGCGGCTGTACCTCTGGGCGCGCCGCGCCGCGCCACCATTCGATGGCAATGCCGGCTGCCAGGCCGATCACAAGCACAATCAGGTAGGGCCAGAGGGACACTGGCTTCTGCTGTTGAACCGGCCCCAGAGGCCCGGGTGCGGACTTCTCCGCGTCGCTGGAAACTCGTTCCTCAATCACGTCGCGAACCTGCGGACCGATTTCTACGGCCGCCCTCCGCTCCACGGGCGCTATAAAGCGGTATCCCTTTCGACCAACGGTCTCGACATACCGTGGGGCGTCCGCCGAGTCACCCATCACCTGTCTCAACCTGGTCGCCGCGGAATTCAGTCCGCGGTCATAGTCGACGAATGTGCCATTGGGCCAGATCCGTCGGATCAGCGCTTCTCTCGCGCACACTTCGCCCGGTGTCTCCAGCAGGCAGAGGAGGAGTTTTAGTGGCTGATCCTGCAGCCGCACTCGGACGCCGTGCTTGCGCAGTTCACCGGTAGCCGTATCAAGTTCAAATACGCCGAAGCGGATATGGCGGTCCAATTGGGGCTCGACTCCAGTCTATCAGTCTCGTTTTCGGGCGAGATAAAGCATTAAGCTTCAATTAATTGCCTCGTGTCTGTATTTTCTTCGGCAGGTGGTGGTTTCGCAATTGACCGATTGCTGCGGCGAACCTATTATTGCCTACATCGGCGCCGTTTTTCCGGCGAATGCGGAGGGTGACAGCAATGAAAAACGTCATGCTCTTTGCGGCTTTGATCTGGGGCGCGTCCGCGCAGGTTCCAACCGGCTCGATTGCGGGCGTAGTCCACGACCCGACGGGGGCGCCAGTATCCGGAGGGCGGATCAAAATCGTGAATACCGCCACTAATCTGGGCCGGAGCGGCAGCACTTCCGACCAGGGCGACTACAGTTTTCCATCCTTGGCGGCTGGCCAATACGAAGTCGCCGTGGAGGCGGACGGCTTTCCCCGAACGACCCGTATGGCTTCTGTGGAAGCCGGGGCCACAACCACGGCTGATTTTGCTCTGCGGCTCGGCGACGTGAAGGAATCGGTTACCGTCGACGAGGCCTCGCCCCAGATCCAATACGATTCGCATACCGTGGGCGGGGTTATTACCCAGAGCCAGATTCAAGAGCTCCCGTTAAATGGTCGTAGCTTCCTGGAACTCGCCAAACTGGAGCCAGGCGTGCAACAGCCAACTCGCGCACAGGGGAACCGCACCTATGTGCCAGCTTTGGGCGCGCCGGGCGGACCGAGCGGACGCGGAACTCGTGTCACCCTCGACGGCGGAAGCGTCATGGCATTCTCGACTGGCGGATCCGTGCTGGGGCTCTCCCAGGACGTGGTGCAGGAATTCCAGATTGCTACAACAAACTACGACCTCTCTACCGGAATGACGTTCACCGGCGCTATCAACGTCGCCACGCGATCGGGAACCAATGAACTGCATGGTTCGGCATTCTACTTTTTTCGCGACCACACGCTGTCCGCCTATCCGGCTCTGAAGCGCGATCCGGCCAACCCCGACCCGTTCTTCCAACGCCGGCAGTTCGGTTTCGCGGCAGGTGGTCCGATCCGTCGTGATCGGCTATTTTTCTTCGGTAACTGGGAGCGCAACGAGCAGCGTGGTGTTGTGACCACTGTACTGAACGCGGATTTCGCCCATTTCAGCCGAATTACACCGAGTCCCTTCTTCGGAGATGTGCTCAGTTTCCGTTTGGACGGCCGGCTCTCGAGCAAACACACCGCGTTCTTGCGCTACTCGCACGACGGCAGTCGCGCATTCGTGAACACGAGCGCCAACACGGCGATTGCGAATGCGTATCCTTCGAATTGGGTGCGCCAACTCACGTGGGCCGACCAAACCCTGTTAGGCGTCACCAGCGTACTGGGTCCAACTTTGGTAAACGATTTCCGTTTCTCGTATCTATTCATCAGCGATGATCAGCTTCAGCCGGAGCAGCAAGACTGCCCCGGGTGTTTGGGCATTGGCGCCCCGGCGATCTCGATCGGATCTCCTGCCATCTTCACCATTGGCCAATCCGCCACAACGCTCAATCCTGGCAGGCGCTTTCATTTGAACGAGTCGATGGCATGGCAACGCGGCGCGCACCGCGCCCGGTTCGGTATCGAGTGGGAACACAATCGAGGCGGCGCGCTGGCATGGGCGAGCGAGCCCGCGACGTTGACGCTGTTTACGCCCGACCAGGTGCGCACATACAACAGCGCGCCGCAAACGCCACCCGACCGGCGAATTCCGCTCCCAGCCGCCTTTAACACGCTCAATGACATCCTTCAGCTTCCGCTGCGGAACGTCACCGTCGCCATCGGCGATCCACGCGTGCCGCAGTCCAATGGCAGCCTCGTCCGCACCTGGAACACGGTTCGGATGTACTTTCAAGACACTTGGCGGATCAACGACCGGCTAACGATCAACTATGGCCTGGCTTGGAATGTAGACCGGTTCAAAAATTACGATCTTAAGAAACCCGAGTTCCTGGCGCCGATTTTGGGCGCTGGTGGCCTGGGCCCAACCCGCAAGCAATGGAAGAATTTCTCTCCAGCACTCGGCCTGGCGTGGGCGCCCGCGGAAGACAAGAAGACAGTGATCCGCGCCGGCGCAGGCATCTACTACGACTTTTTCTTTGGAGCGAATATAGACAACGAACGAGCTCTGCTCGGTCCGCCCGGCCTCGGCCGGCAGTCGATCGCGGGAACCAACATCTTCAACCCGCTACCCGGAATTGCAGGACTTCAAGTCGGAGCGTCATTGAACATCACCGGATCTCCAACGCAGTTCACGGGGGCGAACCTGATGGTGATTCTTCCGGGTATCAGGGCCGGCCTGGCCAGCACCCTTGCCCAGGGTGATCCTACCGTGCAAGCTATCCAGATCTCCAAAGCGACAGTAGGAGGAACCACCAACGGCTTGTTTCCGGAGTATGTCCCGAATCCGTCAGCGCAGCACTTCAATGCTGGCGTTCAACGCGAGATTGCACGAGATTTCGTCATCACCGCCGATTTTGTCTTTCGGCATTTCATTCATGGCGGTTTGGGCCCCGGAGGCCTTGATCTGAATCACTACAACAGTGTCCGTGGTCCGGTGATTCAGCCCTGCGCCCCCGCACAGCGGGCCGACCCGCGAGCGCTCTGCGCCAACGGCCCCATAACCGTATGGGAGTCCACCAGCAATCAGACATATAAGGGCCTGCTGCTTCGAGCCGACAAGCGCTTCTCTCACGGCTTTCAGATTCTCGGTTCCTATGCCTGGTCAAGCAACTTCGGAACTCCCGGACCCGACGTCCAGAACCCCGCCAACGGCGCAACCAATCCCGGGCTGAATCTGGACGATTGGCATCAACAAAACGCGCCGCTGATCACCGACTACACTCATATTGCCAACGTAGCTGGTGTAATCCAGTTGCCGTGGCGTTTCGATCTGGGGCTCAATTTCTCCTATTCGAACGCGCCTCCGTTTTCGCCGATTGTGGGTGGCATCGATTTCAACGGTGACGGCACGCCCGGCGATCTGCTGCCCGGCACAACAACCGGCCAGTTCAACCGAGGGCTTGGGCGCGCCGACCTGGTGCGACTCGTCGACCAGTTCAACCAGAACTACGCGCGCAAACTGGATCCGCACGGCCAAATCATCCCTTCGATCACGCTGCCGGCCAGCTATTCATTCGATCACGGATACCAATCGCTGGACCTGCGGCTGACCAGGACCGTCGTGGTTCATGAGCAGTGGCGTCTCAGGCTAATCGGCGAAGTGTTCAACCTATACAACGCCGCGAATCTATCCGGCTACAGCAACGATCTGACCACGGCAGGATTCGGCCAGCCGACCGCGCGTTTCACGCAGTTGTTCGGCTCAGGTGGTCCGCGCGCTTTTCAGCTTGCGGCACGAATCAGCTTCTGAGGTGGAGGCCATATGTTAACGAGACGCCAGCTTGCTCTTAGCGCATTGGCCGCCGCAGCTTCGCGTGCAGCTCAATCGGAACACGGAACAAAACCGGCCACCACGGTCGATCAGAACCCGATTCGCCGCAGGGGAACCGGGTTGCGCGCATTCGACCCTTCCCTGGCGTGTCCCGGGTTTACGCTCTTCGCCCCAATGAATGGCAACGGCGCGGTCTACCTGATCGATCTGAACGGAAAAGTCGTCCACGAATGGCATATGGCGTACCCGCCCGGCCTATACGGCTACCTGACCGACAGGGGGTCTCTCTTTTATAGCGGAAAGATCCCCAACAACACATTTCTCGGAGGGTCCCCGTTCAAAGGCGGAGTTGCTCTGGAGGCCGACTGGAGCGGGCGGGTTCTGTGGGAGGTGCGCCAGCCAAACCACCACCACGACGCACGCCTGCTGAAAAACGGGAATGTGCTCTTCTTGTGCGCTACTGAATTGCCTGAAGATATCGCTGCAAAAATTCGCGGCGGCCGGCCGGGCACGGAAGTGAACGGTAAGATCTGGTCGGACTACCTGGTGGAAGTTACTAAAGACGGGAAAACGGTCTGGGAATGGCGCACCTGGGATCATCTCGATCCGGCCGAGTATCCCATCGCGTTTCCGGAGAATCTTCGAGCGGAGTGGACCCATGGCAACACAGTGGTCGAACTCGCGGATGGAAACCTGCTGGTCAGCTTCCGGAACATTTCCACGATCATCCAAATCGAACGGACGAGCGGACGGGTGATGTGGAAATTGGGTCCCCCGATGCTTTCGGGCCAGCACGCACCCACTCCGCTGCCCGGTGGGAAGATCCTGATCTTCGACAACGGTCCACACCGTCTGGATCAGACTTTTCCGTTTTCGAGGGTCATAGAAGTGGATGCGGCGACGAAGGAAATCGTATGGAAGTATCAGGAAGCGTTTCCCCCGAGTTTCTATAGCGACCGGATCTCGAACGCACAACGGCTGCCGAACGGAAACACGCTGATCAACGAAGGGCAGTTCGGCCGTTTTTTCGAAGTGACGCCATCAGGCGAAGTTGTTTGGGAGTACGTGAACCCGTACTTCGGCCCGGTAACGGCTCCGCCGGTAAGACAGATGAACAATGTGTTCCGGGTATACAGGTATTCGCAGGAGGAAGTGGCGAGGGCCCGCGCAACCAGCGGAGTTGCGTGAATTTAAAAGATTGGAGGAACAACGGAATGCGGACTTTAAGAATTACGGCACTGGCCTGCTCCGCGGCCGCATTGCAGTGTCTGGCAGCCGCGCAGCCTGTGGTCTCGGCCGTGCTGAACGGAGCATCTTACAGCGCCGCCGTCGCGCCTGGATGCTGGGTCGCTATTTTCGGGGCCGATCTGGCTGTCTCGCCGCAGAACGGGCCCGGAACGCTGGGCACTACATTGGCAGGAGTATCGGTCACCGTGGCCGGCGTCGCGGCGCCACTATCGTATGTCTCACCGAACCAGATCAACGCGCTGATTCCGCCGGAGGTCGCGATCCCGGCAAGTACAGTGGTTCCCTTGCTGGTGATGGCGCCTGCGGGCCAAAGTAAGCCTTATTACGTGCGCCTCAGCCGTGAGGCCCCCGGGATTTTCACCCGAAACGGCGCAGGCACGGGACGAGCCTTCGTGTTCGATGCAAACTTCAAGGACCTAGACACGATCGCTGCAAACGATATAGCGATCCTGTATGCGAGCGGTTTGGGGCCGACCGACGCTTCCGGCAAGGTCACCGATCCGGTGGAGGTCTATATCGGCGAACGGCCGGCGCGAGTGCTCTCCGCGACTCTGGCACCGGGCTTTCCCGGTATCTACCAATTGAATGTGGTGGCGCCCGTGCCCGCGACCGACAGGTTGTATGTTCGTACTGGCGGCTGGCAAAGCAACATCGCGGATATCGGAATTTTTAGCGGCGCTAATGCTACGAATGTGAGCGGGGACATTGACGGTCTGTATCCATCGACCGACCCGTTTTTCACACGACCGCCATGCGTGGATGAGTTTTCGTCAACTCCATGCGGACCGGGACAGATGCTCTCGATCATGCTGCACGCGGCGAGTTTCCACGTCAATTTCGACATCGTCTCGAAGGCGGTTCCCTTCGACGTAGCAGCCGTCGGAACAGGAGGTGCGTCGCTAATCTCGATCGATCCCGCGGCCGCCAGCTATTCCGCGTCGGTTTCCACCCTGACTCCAGAAGCCATTCGAGGAGACTTCTCGAAATCCATAGTGCCGTTGTGGGATTACTCTGCGTGTGATGCCCAATCCGTCTGCTTTGCCTTCCCAGGACCGAGTATTTTGCCGGCTTCCCGACTCGACCCGTTCTGGCTTCAGGCGACGCGAGCTCTGCCGGCGCCGAGCACCACTACGACTACAAGCCCGAATGCGTTGTTTCAGGTTTCGGGAAAAATCACCGACGGACGAGTGACGATCGACGCCAACACCAATGCGGTGCTCTCGCGTTTCGGCGCTATTGTCCAAGTTCCCGCCGGACCGTTCGATAAAGCGATCTCCACATTCAAGCTGTATGTGGACGGCAGGCTGGTGGCGTCCAAAGACGTCCCATACCGGGTCTCATCGCGGCCCACAGACACGGGTCAATAGTCTGGCGTGGCCGTATCATATATCCGGACGCGTGACGGAGCTATGCATAGGGCACGATGAGATCGGCTCGGCTATTCTGCCACTTCCGGGGTGGATTTTCGGCAACATGGAAGTCCATCCACTGGAAACCGTAGTACGCAATCTTGGAGAAGTGCCTACTTCCGAGATCGCCCCCGAATGACGCTACTCAGAGAAAGCCAAGGTTTCCGGCCGACAAAAGG
>Ga0105237_10008615_pt1 | contig 11027 bp, 6 predicted proteins | sample KBSC24metaG_FD_81520 | JGI IMG/M metagenome (GOLD analysis project Ga0105237, IMG submission 81520) | Corn rhizosphere microbial communities from Kellogg Biological Station, Michigan, USA - KBS C2-4 metaG | ecosystem: Host-associated > Plants > Roots > Rhizosphere > Soil | place: Michigan, USA... | reverse complement strand
TGTGGCCGAGCAGTATCTGGACGGCCCGGTCTCTATCCATCCGGGTGAGACGCGCACAACGCGCACGCCTTTGGGTGAGACTTCCTTCGAGAGGCTCTTGCTGTAGGTCGATAGCGCTGGCTTGGCAGCCGCGTAGGCGGTGGTCGCCGTCGGGAGGAGGCATCCACTCCATTACTTCTCAGCCGAAATCAACAGCCAGACGTTTAATTGTGATCCGCAGCCCCGGGCCGAATTCATCGCGCATCCATATTTCATCACCGTCGACTATGAGCGCGACCGGCGTCAGTGTTTCGCCTATACACGGCCCTTCGACGCATTTGCCGTCCTCGATCTGAAAGAGCGCCCCATGCGCGCTGCACATGATGCGAGATCGATCGGCGTTGAGGAATTCATCCTTCTTCCATGCCATTCGCGCGAAGTCGTAATGCGGGCATGCGTTGCGATAGCCGAAAACGCGCCCTCCCCGCCGCACCACGAACATGGTGTCGCGCCCCTCACCGAGGGGATCGAAGCCGTGCGAGTGCCCGTCCGGTATTTCCCACAGTCGGCATAAGGCTCGCTTGCTCGGACTCACGGTGACGGTCAATGACTCGGCGGCCCGCCGCCTGGGAAAAACTTTTCGACCGCCTCGAACAGGAACATCTGCGACGCGTCAGCGCCGGGCTCGGCAAGGCGCGGTACCCAGCTCTCGTCATGTTTGTCCATGTCGGCATCATATTCGACGTGGCAGCCCATCGGCGAATTGAAGTACCAGAACCAGTTCGATCCAAATTTGTGGCGACCGGGTCCCCAGAAGCTCTCATAGCCCTTGTTCACGAAGAGCGTCCCCGCAGTCATCAGCGCGGTGGGTCCCTGAACGTGGAAGGCAAGATGCTCGATGCCCTGCATGTGCGGCGGTGTCTGGATCAGAAACAGGCAATGATGATCGTCATTGGCGCGCGGCCGGAGGAACGGTCCATCGGCTCCCAGCCGGTCGGTAACGAGGAATTTCAGCCGCTCAACATAGAATGCCGCCGCCTTCGCGGTGTCAGGCGCGAACAGAACAAGATGTGAAAGCGTCAGCGGCAGCGCCTCCGCCTCGTCCTCGGCACCAAGGTCGTTGGGCGCGCGCCCGGGAGGGGCACCCGGGCTATTGACCTTCTCGGGTGAGAGCTCGATCGCACGGCGCGTGGTGACGCGAAACGCGATCTGGAAGCCGGCATCGTCGGTCGTCGCGATCGACCCGTCGTCGTACCGCGTTACATTGCGATCGCGCGACAGTTCGGCGGCGACGGTGTCGACCGTGTCCTGATCCTCGCAGCCCCAGACCGTCTGACGCAGCGTGGTCGCGGTCGGCAGTGGTGGCGGCAGCTTCGCGTCGTCGCGCGCACGGATCGTCACGGCGGTCCCGTCGATCGCCTCAAAGCGGTAACCGCCGTCGCCCAGCGAGATCTCGCGCAGCCCATAGTCGCGAAAAAAGGTGCGACAGGCAACGACATTGTCGACCCCGAACACCAAATTTTCCGGTCCGATGATCCTCATCTGCGTAGCCTCCGTATGGCCGGCTTCACCAGCAGATAGAGACGATGGCTATCAGTGAGCTTGTAGGCCTTCTCGCGCGGCTTGGCTGCGCGGATCTTGGCGTCGTTGAGCATGGCAATCTCCAGGACACGTTTTTCCGATGCCGGGACCACGTTTGGGGACCACGCCGGTTGTGGAGGCGTGGGAACCAATGTGGCCGAGGCGAGCCGCTAAAGCCTCGATTTCAAGGGATAAACGTCAATCCCGGTGGACTTTTGCGAACCCCTGCGAAGGGGCTTCTGGCGGAGAGGGTGGAAGTTGCAGATAAGAAATAAAGTACTGGTATTTAATGATTATTTGTTGTGATTTTTCCTCGATATCTCATTTAATACCGCGTCAGTTGGGTCAAAAAAATTTTCGCTGACCTCACGCCACCCACACACTTCCGGTGAGTTCCGAATGTATGCCGCTCGAAACCCGCATAACCGAAACCTCGCGACGTTCGGCAGCGATCCTTGCATAGCTGGGGTTCGACGAGCCGCTAACACTTTGATGGGACCGGAGGATGTGCAACTGTACACATCGCGCTGGCCGAGCCGGGCCTTGCGGATTCCTGACCTTTTCTAAGCATTGTCGGTGCACCATCCATTGCGGCGCTGACGCGGGCGTTGCTGCGCCCTCTATTCAATGCCTTTTTAGTTCGACTGTGGTTTCGAAATAGGCTCCACGTCATTCGACGACGACATCTGGAAGGGCGAAGTCAGCGGTTTCTAGCTAGGAGCCGGTCGCAATCAGGAGTATGAGGATTATTTCGCCAATCGAATTTCCTACACGTCACACTGCGGCTTTATCGAGCAAGCGCAGTTTGTGAAGGCAATCGGGTTGCCGTTGACTGCAAAGGATAGGGCACCGGAATGACGCTCGATCCCCTGCGGCAGAAGCGCTGCCGGCTTGTCGCCGTCCTGGGGCCAGATGACATCATTGGTCGCGACCCGCGCAGGGATCAGCCAATAATCCCCGTGGCGATAGAGACCGCCGGGAACGAACTGGACTTGAACGCCCCGTTCAATATGCGTCCACCGTCCCTCACTGCTCTCCTGGATGGGCAAGGTTCCATCCTCGGTTAGAGTCGGCGCATTTTCGATCGTCTGGTCCCACCGGCGTAGTAGCGTGCATTTGCTGAAATCGACGGTAAGAGCCGCGGGCGCGTGCATCGTGACGACGCGCTTCGCGCGATCGATGCCAGTGATTTGGACGAGCGGCGCCGCGACCTCGGCAAGCTCGAAATCGTCCGAGGTCAGCTCTACCCAATCGCCTTCGCATAGACCGGTCCGGCGGTCACGACCCAGGGTCTCTATCGAGGTGGTGATCGTCTTTTCGCCGACCTTGACGTCGCGAATCGAAAACTCGACCGAACCATTTTCACGCGACCATTTGAAGGTCGCGTTGTCGTCGCCGGCAATGCCGCTCCGGTGGATTTCGACACGATACAGCTGGTTCTCACGGCTCCTGAACTGGGCATCGGCCGGAAGAGCACAGGGATCGAGATTGCGGCTTTCATAGCGTGCCCGCGCCCGCATTAGGCAGCCGATCTGACTCTGCGCATCCATGTATGCGCGGATGTTCTTGCAGACCTCGGCCGAAGGCGCGGCTGCATCGAACTCTTGCAAAAGCTTCGTCGCACTGTCGTTGAACGCCGTGGTGAAATCATCGAGCGAGCCTTCGCGATAGATGAACGGGCTTTCATGAGATTTCCGGATCTCGCGCAACGTTCCGAACCTATCCTCCGTTTCCGCCACGATGTCCCTCGTGAGCAAACGGATCTGCCAGGCGATTTGCGCTCGCGATGCGGTGTCCCGACCGTTCAGTGCAACTTCCCGAAGCTGCGGCAGCTGCGCAGCGGAACGATGGCGCTCCCAGCATTCGGCATAGACGACGAACTTGTCGGGAAGATCGGCACCGACGTTATCGGGTAGCGGCGAGAAAGGCTGGACCCGGAAGCTCGTGTTCGCTGCGAGTTCACAGCAGATCCCGTCGAGGTAGAGCCGACCGGCGTCGATATTGAAGTCCTTGCCCGAAGTTGCCGGTTTCAAGGCGAAACTGTCGCCCGCGCGCCAGCATCGCCCGATCACATCGACGATCAACTGCCGTTGATAATGCAGGTGGATGGCGGTCTGCTCGTTGAGCTCCGCCTCGAGGAGCATCCTTCCTTGCTGCTGGAAAACGCGGGTGAAGGCGTTCGCCGCGTTGAAGGACACTTGAGCGAAATCACCGTGCATAGCGACCTCTCAGCTTGCAAACAGGACGACGGGATCGAAATCGACGGGACAGTGGTCGACGAGGCGCGCATCGAGCGCATCGAGGCGCTGGGCGTCGTGCAGCTCGTGATAGACGCCCATTTCGCTGCCGTCCGAAGCGCCGCGGACGATCTCGCCCGGCGTGCAGCCGGTCAGCCGCAGATAGTCGGGCGAGCCGTAGCGGACGGCCGCGAAATGCGGCGCCACGCGAATGTCGATGTCGGCCAGCTGCCTGGCGCGGAAGGCTTGTTTCAGCGGGTCGTCGTCCGGCTGCTGCGGCACGGCGGCCTTCGCCGTCGCCGGCTGACAGCGATACTGCCGGGGAATGCGCGAACCGCTGGGAACGTAGCTGTATCGGACGCAGCCCTGCTGCCGGCGGGCGACCGTGACCTCGCTCGCAAAGATGCAGTCCTCGGCCAGCTCGATCGCGTGAACCGCGACCTCGCCGACGACCGTGCTCCGTTCGATCGTGAGCCGTGCGTAGCCGACGTTGGCGTCGGCCGACCCGATGGCCGTGCGCCAGGCCGACGTCGCGTCGACGATGCTGTCGCTGATGCTGATCCGTGCCGGCGGTCCCGTCACCGCCGATATCAGGATGTCGATCTTTCCGACGATGCAGTGATCGATGCGAAGGCACAGGCGCGTTCCGTCGAGAACGATGCTCGGGTCGGCCGGTCGCAGCGGCTCGCAGTCGTGGCTGACTCCCCAGCCCGGGACCAGCGTGCAGTGCGAAAGCGAAACCTCGCAGAGGTCGCCGTTGGCCGAAGCCTCATCCTCGCCGTCGTCGGCCGGCGACAGGCGCAAGCCGCGCCCCGCGAGCATGATCCCGTCCATGACGAAGCGGCTGCCCGAAGCGCCGCGAACGTTGAGCGCGTCCTGCGCGCCCGCTTCCGCGTCGCTCAGCCAAAGCACCGGCCGGGTCTGGGGTGCGGCGACGATCCAGAGCGACTCGCCGACATCGAGCGCGACATCGAGCGCGCCCGAATAGATCCCGCTTTCCACCAGCTCTATCACCAAGGCCGGGAAAGTGGATTCGGCATCGGCGTCCGGTTCCGCGAGATTCTGCTGATCGGGCGCAGAGCGCCACGCCGCAATCGCGTCCGCGATCGATCCGAACTCGCCGTCCGGCGGCTGACCGAATTCCCGGGCATGGACGCGGAGCGTCGTCACATGCGTCGGCATCGCGATCGCCGGACGCCCGTATTCGCCGCCGCCCAGCGCCATGGCGAAGCCGTAGTGATATTTGACGCGGACGAAGCTGCCGCGCGTCGGCCCCTGGGTCAGCGGGAAAAGGATGCGGCCGAGCACTGGGTCGAGCGCGATCCGATCCTTCGGGACCTTGTAGCCCCAATTGCTGAGATCGGCCGGAACGATCCGCTCCGCGGGAACCGGCTGATTGCGTTTCTCGGCCGTCGGGCGGCGATTGGGCCATCCGTCGGCCCAGATCGTGATCGCCTTGCCAAGCCCGTAGAGCCGAGGATCGGCAGTTGCCGAGGCGTCGTCGGGAGCGGCGTCATTCTCGAGCGCCAGCCTCGAGATCGGCCCCGGCACGGCCGGGTCGAACAGCTGGGAATCGTTGCCGAGGATCGAGAAGATGAACGCATGCTCGCGATTTTCGATGGCGTAGGCGCGTGCGCCGGTCACCGGAGAGGCGCGCAGGCGATGGGCGGCGACCGCGAGACCGGTCACGTCCGCCCGCATCGCCCGATCGCCGCTTGCGCCGCGGCGAACCTCGCCGACGAGCGCGGCACCCCAAGGCTCGAGCGCCTCCAAGGATCGCGCCGAGCGGATGGCCACCGTGCCCGGACGGTCCTCGTGGACGTAGTCGAGATGCTGCACCGTCGAGAGCAGGCGATAGGCTTCGCGCGCCTCGGCGCTCCAGCCGGTGACGTCGCTCGCGAGCCCGACGACCGCCGCCATGGTTCCGCGCTGGCGCCGCGCCCTGATGAGATTGGCGACGGCGCGCCGGGTCTCGCCCTCGACGCTTCCCGACGGCAGAGCTTCGGCGCCGAGCAATTCGGCGATATAGGGAATGACCCAGGGCGAGCAGGTCTCGATGAAGCAGTCCCGATACATGAGCTCAAGGTCGCGCTCGATCGCGACCGCTTGCTGGCCGATGAGGCGCGTGACTTCCTGGAGGACGCGATCGGCATTGAGGTCCGCCACCCGCAGGTAGGCGGGGAGCAGATCGAACAGGAAATTGGGCTGATCGCTCATCGAAGTCCTCGTCACAGCCAGTTGAGCGCCAGGGTTTCGGGGACGTCGGCGCGCAAATAGGCGGTCTGGCCCGGCAGAATCCCCCGCGTTCCCAGCGGATTGGACGGATCGTCGGCGGCCGCGACCCGCGCCGGCAGGACCGGAACGAGCGCGAGCGGCCGGCCTTCCTCGGATTGCTTTCTAAGCCGATGGATCGTCTCCGCGAACCGGTCGGCATCGAGCAGATCCAGGTCCGAAATCCCGCCGAACACGTCGAGATCGACATAAACGATCCCCGGCGTCGTCTGCAGGACGGCGATGAGCTCCGAGCGATAGGCGGGACGCACCAGTCCGCGCGGGGCGAAGGAAAATGCGTCTGCGAGCCGAGCGCGAAGCGCAGCCTCGACATCCACACGGTCGGCATCGCCGGTCAAGCGGATCGAGGCCTGGATGAGAAGCGAAATCCGGTCGCGAACCTCGACGATCACCGGCAGCGCCGGGTCGCCGAACTGCGCATAGGCGGCGACGAGCGAGGTCACCGGAGCTTCTTCGGGATCGAGCGGCGCGTCGTCGACGCCGGCGACCGTCACGTGCACGCATTGATAGCGGCCGTCCGCCAACAGGGCGGCCCGGACATCACCGATGCCGGCAAAGGCGCGGGCGAAATGCTCGTAGTCGGCGACGCTAACCAATCTGGCGTTGGGAAACAGCGCGAGGGTCGGGACGGGGATGTTCCGCCGGATGGTCTCGGGACCATCGGGATCCGCGCCGCCCACCGCCTTCAGCGGATTGATCACAGACTGGACGCCGAGCGGCCTGGTCGTCGCGAGGCTGATCTGCTCGGCGGCGACGTTGCCGGGCCTGCCGATCCCGACCCGGTAGATGGCTTTGACATTCTCGGCAGCGGTCGGGAGCCGGACGCCGGTCTTGCCGTCGCCGAATTCGATGGTCGCGCTGCCGTCGCTCGCGAGGCTCGTCTGAAATACGCGGTCGTCGGGGCCCGCGTCCGCGAGGAAGTCCGTCTCGCCGAACTTGAGGCCGTTGACGCGAACCTCGAGCGCATCGACGATCCCCGACGTCGTTGGCGCCGAGACGAAGGTCAGCGGTGCGCGGCGGAGCCTGAAGCGCTGGAAACGCTGGCTCGAATCGCCCGACCCCAGGGTTTCGGAAACGCTCTCGCCATGGGTCGCCTCGACGACGTTGCCATAGATCGTGGTCCGCGTGCGCTTGTAGGCGTGCGCGAGACTGGTCGTCAGGAGAAGGCTGGTATGGGGCGTATCGCTCGCGGAACCTTCGAGAAGCGTCTGTTCGACGCCGGCCACGGTGGCCAGCTCACCGTCCCGAACGCCCTCCACGGGCAGGTCGCCGGCAAAGATATCCGCTCGCTCCCCGGCGACGACGATCTGCCGGCCGGGCTCGAACTCGGGGTAGAGGCCGTCGAGCATGATCCGGTCGCCTTCGACCGGGGTCCCGAGCGGCTCGGGCGCAAGCTCCACCTGTTCGCTCTGCACCGTATAGAACGTCGCCTGGAGACCGCGCAGCTTCAGTTCCGGCTGAACGAGAAGCGGGGCATCCTTCTCGCCCGAAAGCGCGCTCACCTGCAGCCGCGTGACCTTGGCGGACAGGCCATAGTCGGACCGGGCGACGGTCTGCACGTCGTCGACATGGGCGATCCTGACCAGCCGGACCGGCCGATCGGTGTTCTTCATCCGAAAGGGACCGTCGATCAGGGCATAACCGCCGCTTTCGACGCCCTCGCCAAGCACGTCCAGGAATGCATCTGCGCGATCGTCGTTGGCGAGGTCGACGTCCTTGGGCGCCCCGTCGCTGACCGGCACGGTCGCGGGCGCTGACGTGCCGAATGCGCCGGTCGAAAGGCGCATCAGGTAGAGGCGCGGGTGTTCGGCATCGCGCTTGCGTGTCGGCGGGAAGTTCCTCATCGCCGCATAGAGCGTGTCGCCGGCGGCCCCCGAGACGCTCGAAAGCAAGGCGGTGCGCATCCGGCTCATCGCCCCGGTCTGGTCGGCCAGGCTGACCGGCGGTTGCCGGAAGGCCGCAGCCGGCTCCCGGGCCACGAGCGAAAGCAGCCCCCCGAAATCGGGCTCGAACCGGCGCCCGTCGCGCCGGGCGGGCTGGCTGATCTCGAGCATCAGTTCGCGAACCTCCGCGATCAGGCCCGCTTCCCACAGCGCGATGTCGCGCGCCGAGGCGCCGAGCACATAGGAGGTCAGCGCGCTGACGGCGAGGAACGCCTTGGTGTTGTTCACGGCGGCGGCGAGACGTTCGACGCTCATGTCGAGGATATCGAGGAGCTTCAGCCCGAGCGGCTGAGTCAGGCCGGGACGCGGCTTCAGGGTCAGGACCACGCAGTTGGCGTCGACATCGATCCTCGTCGCCGCGACTTCCCGCGCGACTTGCCAGCCGGGCTTGTCCGAAAAGACGAACAGCAGGCGTTCGCCCGGCCGGGCCTGCGTGCTGGTGCCGGCAAGCCGGATCTCGGTGCGAAGCAGGGCGTCGATCCGGCGGAGCGCCGGAATCCACGACTGGCGCGGCCGCATCTCGCTCCATTCGGCTCGCGCATCGAGCGGCCGGCCCGTCTCGAAGGCCTGCATCTGCTCGCCCGGCTTGGGGACCGACTGGACCCTGGCGGCGGACGGCACGGTCAACGGATGGGCGTTGGGATCTAGGAGGTAGGCGATCGGAACGCTGGCCGCGACGCCGGGGCGCGGCCGATAGCCGACCTGCGCGGCCAGGTAGCGAAGCGAGCGCTCCCGGCGAGCGGTGCGGCGATAGAATTCATTGGCATAGGTATCGCGATAGAACGTGAGCACGTCGGCGACCGCCGCCCAGCCGTCGAGCAGCGCCATGACCGGATCGCCCGGGTCCCGGGTGCCGAGCGTGCGCAGTACGGGAAAGTCGGCGCTCGACAGCGCGTCGACCGCAGCGGTCAGGAAGGAACCATGGGTGCCGAGCCGCGTCGAAATCCGCCCAAGGCCGGGGCGGTTCCGGGGAGGCGTGAGCGACGCGGGTTCCTGGCACGGGCCACAGGCGCAATCGCAGGCCTGGGCGCCGCACGAACAGAGGGAGGAGGCGCTCATCGTCCACCCACCAGTCGCAGCGAGAAGCGGCCGCGCTCGGGATAGTTGGGATCGCTGTCGCATTGCGCGATCTCGTTGCCGCCGATGGCGATGACACCGCTGTCGAGCCGCTCGATCGTGACCGGCTTGAGATCGTCGAGCCTGGAGAAATGGGTCAGCTCGACATGGGTGACCCCCTCGATGGCCTGGATCGCGGCGATGATCTTCGAGGCGTATACGCTTTCCCCGAAGCTCAGCTGGTCGGGATGGAACCAGCCCAGCGTTCCGTCAGGCAGCATGCCGGTCGACATCAGGCCGCGCACCGCAGCCCCGACGTCCGCCTGCGCATAGGCCTCGCCAATGCAGACATGGGCGGCGATCCGCAGCGGAATCTGGCGGCCACGCTCGACCAGGACGTCATGGCCGATACGCCGCGCCGCCGATATGCGAGCGAGCGCGGCCCCATCGATGTCGGGCGCGCCGCGATAGTCGTTGCGCGGATGGAGCGAAAGGTCGGCGCTGAAGCCGATCCCGGTCCATCCAAACGCGCAATTGGCGCCCTGCAGGCGAAAGTCCGCCCCGCCGATGCTCGCATAGTCCGAGGCGGTGATCGCGCGCTCGATCACGCGGCCGTAGGCATGGGGCGCCCGGCGGCGCACGTCTTCGATGCCTTCCGGCTCGGTTCCGCCGGCTGCGGGAAGCGGATTGCGAACGGTGACGGTCACGCCGTCGAGCGCGGTCGCGCGCAATGCGAGGGCGGTGATCGTATCGCGCCCGACATTGCCGTCGCTGCCGTTGCCGATCCGATAGCGCGCCCGGAACCGCGATCCGGCCGTCGGGCGCGCGCCGCAGGCGTCGTCGCCGAACCGGATTTCGGCTCGCCCCGCGTCGTCGACCTCGGCGACGACGTGCCGATCCGTCGGGGCGCTCGCGATTAGGTCGGCGCGTGCCCGCCAGTCGAACGTCCCGGGGAACGGTTGGGCCGAACGGGCGTCGGCCATGTCGAGCGCGACCGCGGCGACGGCCTGGCGAGGATCCTGGACGAGGAGCGCGGCGGCGGGTGTCCCCGGGTCGCAAGGTGGCGGGCAGGAATGGCAGACGGGGGTGTTCGCGAGGATGATCGCAAGGTCGTCGGCCGCACGGAGAAGGTCGGCCGCGCTGCCGTCGCAACGGCAGCAATCGGCCTCGGTGGTCCAGCCGACCAGCCAGTCTTCGTCGTCTTCGACGATCGTCCGGCCATGGTCGACGAGAATCACGTTACCGCGGGCAACCGCGGTTTCGACGAAGCGGCAGTAGGGCTCGTCGCCGACCAGAACGCTCAGGCTGAACGCAGCCTGCTTGCCGCCCGGCGTCGTCACCATGAGCCCGATCGCATCGGCGCCCTCGAAGCCTTCCTCTGCGGCGAAGCTCAGCAGGCCCTCCTTCGACAGGCTGGCGGAGCCGTGACGGGGCGGCACGTCGATCGTCACCGCGCCTTCGGGAAGCACGACGGGCGACGCGGCGCGCGGCTCGACCACGACGTGTCCGCCGACAGCGAGCCGGAGGGCGTCGAGCGCATCGGGCGCGGTCCAAGCCGAAAGCGTCAGCGCGAACGGAAGCGCGTCCTCGAGCGCCCATTCGACCTCGAGCAGCGGGGTCTTGTCGAGCGGGTCGGCGATTTTCTGGATGCGGGTCAAGCGGACCGGCCAGCGCCTGGTGGGGTCGGCATCGCTGGCATCGCCCGTCTTCGGGCCGCGGATCTCCTCGAGAACGAGGATGTCGCCGGGCCGGAGGTCGAGCACGCGGCCGTGCTCCATGCCTTCGGAGCCGGGCCCGCCATCGCGCAGCGTCGCGCGGGTGGTTCCGCGCGGAAGGCAGCAATCCCGGTTTCGCCAGGTGTAGAAGGAGATCGCGTTGTGCGCCGAGCGCAAGGTGATCACTTCGTCGGTCGCGCAAGCGATCGGCTCGAAGATGCGCG